>Ga0209066_10004027_pt1 | contig 16281 bp, 9 predicted proteins | sample All_14_2_FD_187198 | JGI IMG/M metagenome (GOLD analysis project Ga0209066, IMG submission 187198) | Freshwater microbial communities in response to fracking from Pennsylvania, USA - Allegheny Zone_MetaG_DW_15 (SPAdes) (version 2) ...
GTGCAGCACCCGCGCCAGCTCGGCCACGTCGGCCAGGCCCACATTGAGTCCCTGCCCGGCCAGCGGGTGCATGGCGTGGGCCGCATCGCCCGCCAGGGCCACACCGCCGCCGCCCTGTTCAGGGCGCTGGCGTGCGATCCAGCGGCGCGCGCGCGACAACTCCAGCGGCCAGGCCTGCGCCGGGCTCTCCAATTGCATGGCGCCCAGCACCGCTGCACAACGGGTTTGCACCGCCTCGGCCAAGGCCTCGGCGGGTGCGGCCAGCCAGGCATCGGCCTGCTGCGTGGAGAGTGACCACACCAGCGCCACCGAGTTCCCCTGGGCGCCACCCAGCGGCAGCAAAGCCATGATCTCGCCATTCTGAAACCACTGCCGCGCCACGCCGCCGTGCGGTTGCGCGCAGGTCAGGCGCGCCGCCAGCGCTTTGTGCGGGTAGGGCCGCACATCGAATTCAAGCCCCAGTTCGTCGCGGGTGCGGCTGCGCTTGCCTTCGCATACCACCGTGAGGGCGGCGGGCGGGGCTTCGGTGCAGCATTCAATGCCGCTTTGAAAACCCACCGCATCGGCCAGGCGGCGTTCCAGCGCGGGCACGTCCACGATCCAGGTCAGCGCATCCGCGCCCAGGCCGGTGGCCGAAAACTGCACCTCACCGCCGTCGTCGCCCCACACCTGCATGGCGCTCACGGGCGTGGTGGCTGGCACGCCCGTGGCGGGTGTCGCCGGTCCCGTGTCGGGCCAGGCCCGCACCGATTGCAACAAGGCGCGCGACGCGGCGTTCAGCGCGTAGGCGCGCACGTCGGTGCCGCCGCTGGCCTGGGGTGCCGGGCTGACCAGGGCCACGCGCAGGCGTTCGCGCGCCAGCAAGAGGGCCAGGGTATGGCCCACCACGCCACCGCCGCGGATGGTGACGTCGAATCGGCGGCGGGCCGAAGAACCGGAGGGAGATGAAGACATGGTCCGATTTTAGGAGCAGGGCACAATCCGGGAATTTGTCCCACCCGACGACCCCACGCTGCCCACGCGCAACCGTGCGGCACACCCGTTGACCGTTTGCCCGGAGTCCCCATGAGCCCATCCCCAGCCCCCCAAGACGTGCAAGCCACCATCGACCAGCTCTGGGTGTACCCGGTCAAGTCGTGTGGCGGCATCGCCCTGCCCGAAGCCGAGCTGACCGACACCGGTCTGGCCTTTGACCGCACCTGGATGGTGGTGGACAGCGAGGGCGAATTCGTCACCCAGCGCGAGCTGCCGCGCATGGCCTTGATTCAGCCCGCTTTCAAAATGGGGCAGCTGGTGCTGCGCGCCCCCGGCATGCTGGCCCTGCACCTGGCGCTGGACGCCGCCGAGACGCCGCTGCGCGTGCGCGTGTGGGACGACGAGGTGGCCGCTTACGACATGGGCGACGTGGCCGCGCAGTGGTTCAGCGACTTTCTGGGTCCTGAGGCACCTGCCTACCTCAAGCGCCTGCGCCTGGCCCGCTTCGACCCCGCCGTGCGCCGCCTGTGCAGCCTGAAATGGACCGGCGGGCGCGAAGCCACGACCCAGTTTGCCGACGGCTTCGGTCTGCTGGTGGCCAGCACCGCGTCGCTGGCCGAACTCAACCAGCGCCTGGTTGCGGGCGGCCATGCGCCGGTGGACATGCAGCGCTTTCGCCCCAACATTGTGTTGGCCGGGGTGGAGGCCCACGACGAAGACCGCCTGGGGCCGATGCACATTGCCACTGCCGACGGCGAGGCCGTGGTGGAAACGGTGAAGCCCTGCGCGCGCTGCCCCATGCCCAACATCGACCCCGCCACCGCCGCCACATCACCCGCCGTGGGCGACACCTTGCAGGCTTACCGGCAAGACGCCCGCTTGAACGGTGCGGTCACTTTCGGCATGAACGCCATCGTGCTGCAAGGCGACGGGCTGGTGCTGCGCGTGGGGCAGGGGGTGCGGGCGGATTGGGGGTTTTGAGTTCTGCCATGTCTTTTTTGTCTGTCATTGGCGATACCGGCAACAAGTGAAAAACCAAGCCTTCACCGAATCAACTCCATCACCGCCTCAATAAACACGGGCAAACCCTGCGCATCCAGATCTTTCATGAAATACACATGGTTGTCGGCCCACTCTTGGCGGGTCCAGCCGCGATCTTGAATAGCCGAAAAATCGGTGGGCGTGACGATGGCGCTTTCTAAGCGCAAATGGGAGTCTGCCAAGCGACCTTCAATTTCCTTGATGGTTTTGTGAAACTGCACTTTGGCATGGCCCGTGCCCTCGTGCGAAATACCGTGCGGCTCCACAAACACCACGTTTTGCTGCTGACCCGTCACCGCCCACAAGATGAAGTCAGGGTAGAAATTGCCCGCCTCAAAAAAACCGATTCCGCTGCCGCGTGACTTGTTGCGCAACAGGTAAATGGCGGTTTTTTGCGTGGCCAGTTGGGCCTCGTTGCGGTCCAGCCAGCCCATCAGGGCGGTTACAAAATCGGTTTCGCTCTCGTTCAGCGCCACCGGGCTCACACTCACACCGCCACCGCTTTTCACCGACAACAGCGGCTGATACAAGTGGTTGCCCAAAATACATGCCTTGAGCTGCGTGCCCTCAATCAGCCATTTGCGCGTGTTGGCCGTGCGGTCTTTGTCAATGTCCGCTTTGAGCTTTTCAATGTCAGCAATCAGCTGCGTTTCGCTGGCATCCACCGTGACGGTGTAGCACTCATCGGCTCGCGGCAAATTGGCATGGATTTCGTCCAACACCGCTACATGCAGCCGGGGCTTGATGAACTCGTCGCGCTTGTAGCTGAACAGCCGTGTGCAGTATTTTTTGAGCAACTCCAGCGCCATGGCGTTCCACACGCGAACCGACGAAAACTGGTTCAGGCTCATTAAATCTTTGGGCACCAGCAGGGTGTACCAAGAGCCATCGCGCAACAAACCCGCGATCTGCTCGGGCCGGATGATCAGGCTGTACAAATTCTCGCGGGCCTTGTACTTTTCCAGCTCAAAGTACAACCGGTCCATGTCCATAAAAGCAATGTGCTGCGCCGAAAACCGGGTTTCGTTCTTGCCTATCTTGGCACCCGCCTGCACTTGCACCCCATCGGCCACGATGGCTGAAATTTTGGGATACCAATCCACCTCCACTTTGTTGTTCGTGATGTATTCGGGCACATCGCCCAGTTGCGGCATCACGCCGTCGCGGCCAAAGCTGTATTCGCGCCCGGTGCCGTCTTTGGTGCGAGGCCGAATGACTTTGAGCTTTTGCCCAAAATCGTGCGTCACATTCATCGGAATCTGCATCGTGTGCTTGTCGTCGTTGGCGGGCAGCCCTTCCTCTTCCAGAAACTTGCGGAACTTCTGCATAAAGTCCGCCTGCACGCCAAACACGTTCAGCGTTTCAATGGTGCGGATGTGCTGCGGCGCACCCAGTGGCCGTGCATGGCTCGACCGTTTGAGCGACCACTGCCAGCCCTTCAGGCGCACGCCCCGGCCAAACAGCTGAATAATTTGCGAGCCCTCGCTGCGGCCCACCCGCATCAAGCCCAGGGTGCTGACGCGCCAGCAATCCCAACCCTCCACAAACTTCTTGGCCCCCACCAACACATTGATGGGCGAGCTGGACTCTTTGACCGAATTGAACTGCGCCGTCAAAAAGTCGCTGTCGGTCACGGTAATGGGCGCAATCAGCGCCCGCTTCACCAAGTCCTCCACATGTTTGGCCAGGCTCAGCGCGTCGCCCACGTTGATCAAGCCAAAGTGCTGCTGGCCCTCGCCCGCCTTCAACACCAGTTCGCCGCTGGGCCCTTTCAGGCGCTGCAACTGCAACTGCCCGCCCGCCGGGTTGTTGAACAGCCGGGCCAAGATGTCGGTTTGCAGCGCATCGCCGGACATGCCCGCGCGCTGGCGCTCTTTCAAATAGGCAAACGCCCCATAAAAAATGTCTTGCCCATTGCTGATCAAGCCCGTCTCGGCCCCGCTCAGCGTCAGCAGTTTTTGCACCGCAGCCTTGGCCTGCGCAGGCTGGGCCAAAAACTGGGCGTAAAACCCCAGCACCTTGCCAATGTCGGCCACCGTTTCCTGCTCTTCTGCCGTTTGCTTTTTGCTGCCCGACACGCTGGAGCCCACAAACACCCACAGCGGCTTTTCCAGGTTGTATTCGGCGTACTGCGCCCGGCGTTCCTCAAACAGCACCAACTGTTGGTAGAAAGACAACAAACACCCGGTCAGGTACAAAAACTCCACATCGCCCTGCGACTTCGGGATGTTGAAAATCTTGTAATCCTTGCCGTAGCCGTCCTCGTAAAAATACTTGTACGAATAGTCAAACAGCACCGCCTTGGCATACGCCTGCTCAATCTTGGCGCTGCCTGCCGCGTTCACCGCCTCTCGGAACGTGGCCGAATACTCAAAGGCGAAGCCCTTTTCGGTCAGCATGGTGCGCTGCTTGTACCAGCCGTCTTCTTCGGACTTGCCCATGCCCCGGTGGCCCTCGTCCACCAAAATCAGGTTCTGGTCGCCCAGGTTGCGGGTGGCAATCGAGGTTGGCCCGTCCTTGTCGCCCAGCTTGGTGATTTCAATAAAGTCGATGCGCGACATGTGCCCGCTCTGGCTGGTGAACATGTCGTTGTTGTCCAGCACCAAGCGCCCCACCTCAATGCCGCTTAGGCGCATCTCGGCCTCGTGCTGTTCGCTCAAACCCTCGTTGGGCGTGATCAGCAGGGTGCGCGTCATGTGTTTGGCTTTGCCGTGCTGCTCTGCGTAATGCGCAAACTGCCGGTAGTTCACATGCATCAGCAAGGTTTTGCCCGAACCCGTGGCGTTTTGCAGACACAGCTTGTTCAGCTCTTCGGCGGTGTAGGGGCCAATGCCCGTGGCCCTGGGCACACGTTGGACAGCCCAGTGGTCGTTAAACCGCTGCACAAAATGGTTCAGGCTGGCCAGCAAGCCCTGCGGGTCGCGAAAGTACCGGTCCAGGTACACCTCGGTGAACAGCAAAGACAGCCACTGGTAATACTTCCACTCAATGGGCCGGGTGCGGCCTGCGTTCAGCCACACCGTGTGCTCCACGATGTTCTTTTCATACTGCAACAGCGCGTCCGGGTGAATTTGCGCCTGCGGTTGCCAGTTGAGTTTGAGCTGCGTGTAAAAGTGGTGCAGGTTGTCCGCGCCCACACCATCGGCGCAGTCGGCCAGCGTTTTGGTCAGCATGTACAGCGGGCGCACGGGGCGGCCCTTGTGCTGGTGCGTGGCCAGCGGGTCAATGCCAAACAGCGAAATCAACCACTGGTTGAGCACCAGCTTGTCGGCAAACGGCAGCAACGGCCCCACCGGCTTGGCGGCAGGCCCTTTGGTTTTTTGGGCGCGTGTGGCCATCACACACCGTCCTGCTGCCACATGGCGCTGTGAAAAGCCTCTTCAATCAAACGCACCTTGGTTTGTTCGCCCTCCACCACCGGGTTGGGCAGGGTGTGGCTGCCGTTCACGTAAATCACGGCATAGGTGTGTTCACGCGGCGAAATGCCCAGCTTTTCCAGCAAAAAGTGCTGCAGCACCGCGTTGTCTTGTTCGGGGTTGTCGGTCAGCTTGCGCCAGACCACCAGCGTTTTTTGGCGGCTGCTGTCGTCGCCCGGCACCTTCAAGGTGTAGCCCTCTACCAGCCGGAACCAGTACGGGCCAGCGGCTGTGCGCTGGATGCGTTTGCACACCAGGCGGGTGTTTTGGTCTTGGGGCAAGAGCGGGTCCACCTCGCGTTTGAACTCGGCCTCAAAGGTTTGCGGCGCGGCCATATGCTCTACCCACAGGCCAATGAGCCAGTTGAAGGTCTCAATCAGGTCAATGCGTTGCAGGCGCTGCACATCGCTGCCCGGCTGCTTGATGCGCAGGGTGTAGGCGGTGGGGTCGCGGAAAGCCGCCACGTTTAACAGGCTTTGGCTGCCCTGGGTTTCGACGTCCAGCCAGTAATTCAACACGTAGTCTTGGCGCAGCGCGGGGTTGTCGGCCAGCGCACGTTCGCGGGCTGGGTCTGTGTAAACGTTTAGATTGTTTAATGTATCTTCGTAAGTCTCAAGGGTAATATATTTAACTAAAATTGAATAAGATTTCCCCGAGATCAGTGGTTTACCAGCCTGCCAATCTGTAGAGTACGAAATATTTTTAATTCTTCTTTTCAATGTTGAATCAAAATAGTCGCCAGCCTCTATTAGAATAAATTTTCTATTCGCTCCAGCATGGTTTGTATTGACAATTGCATGCCCAGTTGTTCCAGATCCCGCAAATATATCAATAACTACCGCATCCTTGCCAGAAAGCATTGCTGTCAGGCGCTCGAATAATTTAACGGGTTTTTTCCCATTATTAAATGAGATGCCACCCTCATTGTGAGAATTATTTATACCAATGTCATCCCAAATATCACCCTTTACCTTGGCAGGCATCAGAGCGCCATCTATTGATTTTAAATAATTTTTCGCAAAAAGCACCTCTTTGCCATCAAGTGCAATTTTAGATAAGCCAGTAGCCGTCGTCACTTTTTTAAATTTCCCATCGCGGGGAAGGTGGTGAAGGCTATCATTTTTCGCGCGCTGATAAATTTTATCTGAATTATTAATGCAAAAATTACTGTACTCTAATTCATCATCAATGTTGACACCTGCTTCAAGTGCAGCTTGGCGTAATGAGCATCGTGACCAAGCTTCCGGATCGTCTGAATTATTATCTATTAAGAAGCTGTCATATCTATCGAAGGCGTCAAACCAACTGCATTCTTCGTATACCGGATTTATTCGTGCAACATCTGACATGCTTGAAAGAGTAATATATTCCTTTATCTTCGGCGGTTTTCTGTCGGCGTTTGCCATTTTCATTCCACTTAAATGCGACATTTTTACAGCCACGGTTGATATTGGCCCAAGATTCTTTTGAGCTAAAATTGAATTTAGGTTTGCATATTCAATATCATTAATATTAAAAGATAGCCATGCAGAATTTTTTAGTAAAGGTCTAACAAGATCAATCCGCTCACTTATCATCGCTGCCCACGATGAATGGCAATAATTATCTTTGTAATTAAAACCATCATCGCCAGTGTTATAGGGAGGATCGGTGATGACGGCGTCGATACTATTTTTAAGTTTTTCTTTGGCTAGGTTTAATGCATGAAAATTTTCGGATGAAATCAGCAAGCCACTACACTTGCCATCAAAGTTATCGATAGATTCAATTAGTTTTTCATTGAAGTGATGGCCAAAGTGCGAAGTATCTAAAACTAGATTTTTGTTTTCCTTCAAAAACTCTAGGGTAAGCGGCACGCTGTAACCCACCTGCGCGGTATCGCCCACGATTTCATCTATTGCAAACAGCTTGACCCATTCCTCGCGCTGCGCGTCGTTGGCCGCAATGGCGGGGTACAGGCTTTCGGGCACGCGGTCCAGGGTGATGCAGTACTGGGTTTCGGTGACGAACTTCTTTTTGAGCCAAAGCTTTTTCTGAAAGTCTTCCAGCTGCGCCAAAAATGCGATCAGCTGGTGGGCGATGCGGCGCAGGGCTTTGATCTTGCCCAGGTACTGCTCCACACGCGGGGCATCGGCGCTCTCGATGTCGTCCAGCCGCATGATTTCGTTCTTGATGTAGAAGTCCAGTTCGCGCCGCAAGAACCCGCCCAGGTCTTTGTGGATGAAGTAATCCATGGTGTTGCGGGCGGTGTATTGCTGGATGTACTTGGCCAGCAGCGGGCGCTTTTTTTGCGTGTCGGTGGGCACGGGCTCGGCCAGCAGCGCGAGGTAGCGGGCTATTTCGCGGTCTGGTTCGCGGTCGGGTTTGTGGGCCGCTTCGTGGGCCGCTTCGGGGGCGTCGGTTGGGGGCGGTGTTTTCAGTGTTTTCTGTGCTTGCAGCACCCGCACACCGTTCAAAAACACATCGGCCATCCAGTGCGCGGGCACATCGCCTTTGTTCTTGAAGTCGTATCGGGCTTTGAGCGTGGCCTCTGCCGCTGCGTCGATGGGGTAGCCCTCGGGCAGCGCTTTGTATTCAAAGTTGAGCACCAGTTCGCCGCGTTCGTTGAATGCCACCGGGCGCGACAGCAGGGGAATGAATTCGCGCTTTTGGTCTGCGGCGGTTTTGATGTTGCCGTGTTCGCCCTCTTGCGCTTGGGCCAGGTGCATGTGGACTTTGAGGGGCGGGCCTTCGGGTGTGGTGTTTTCGCCCAGGTCCAGCCCTTGGCCGGGCCGTCTTTGGGCCTCGCGGTGCAGGCGCACGGCTTCGGTCAGGTCGAAGCTGAAGTTGTTCAGGTATTCGCCGCTTTTGATGTAGTACTGGTCTTTGTTGGCCCAGTGCAGGTACACCTCGCGCCCGTCGTAGGGCACGCTGTAGGGGGCGGCGCGGCTGTCGTTTTCGCGGGCGTAGTAGCGTTTGCTTAAAAAGTCGCCGTTGTCGTAGTAGCGCTCAAAAAAGCGGTACAGGTGGTCGTAGATCTCGGCTTCGGTGTTGCCGCTTTCTAGGGCCAGTTGGTAGGCGGCGCGGGCTTGGGTGACGGGGGCGGTGGTTTCGGGGTCGGGTGCGCCAAAGCTTTTGGCTTGTGCAATGGCTTCGGCGACTTTTTGTTCGGCTTGCTGCACGCGGCCTGCGCTCTCGGCACCAAAGGCGGCTTCAATTTCTTTGAGCAGGTCGTTGTCCAGAAACTGGCTGATCTGCTGGCTTTTGGCGTGCATGATTTTGTACAGGCCAAAGTCCAGCTCGGGTTTGTCGAGCTGGAAGAGTTCTTTCAGCAGGGCCTTGAGGCGGTCGAGTTGTTTGTTGTTTTTGGTGGTCATGGCGTCCCTTTGGGTTTGGTTTTGTTGCTTGCGTCTGCTGGGTGGGGTGTCACTGCATGGCACCCCAAACGTCGAATGCCCGCCCGTCGGGCAGGCGGTAGCGGGCAAAGTCGCGGTGGTCGAGGCTGATGAGGGTGGTGCTGTTGAGTTTGTGGGCGAGCCACACCAGGGAGACGTCGGCGAAGTCGGCCAGGGTTTTGCGGGGTTCGGTGTATTGCTCCATGTAGTCGGCCATGGCGGGGAGGTCGGTCACGGACAGGTTGTCCACCATGACGGCGGCGCTGAGCCAGCGCAGCATGACGGTGTGTGAGAGCGGGGACAGGAGATAGCTGGCTTCGGTGACGCAGGGCCAGGTGGTGATGAGGTGCCGCCCTTGCTTTTGTGCGGTACGCAGGTGGTTTTTGCAGGTGGTGTGGTGGCGGTCGTTGATGTCGAACAGCGCAACGAGTGCGCTGGCATCAAGCAGTGCGTGTGGCATGGGTGGGCTGGGCGCTCAGGGGGCTGTTTGCCGGTGTTTTTGGGCGACAGCGTCGCGCACGCGCTGTTTGACTTGGGTGGATTGTTCGGTGGGGGCGGTGTTTTGGGCCAGGGCGTCGAGGCCGTGTTCGCGGCGCAGGGTTTCTAGCAGGCTGACGGTGTCTGTGGGTGCAAGGGCGTTGCGCAGCAGTTCTTGCACCAGTTTGGTTTTGGTGGTTTTGCGGCGCATGACTTCGGCTTGCAGCAGGCGTTCGGTTTCGGGGTCGATGCGGACGGACAGGGCGGTCATGGCAGTTGGCGACGCTTGGGTGAATGGGATGGGCTTTTGGGGCTCGCTTGGGGTGTGGGCTTGGCAAGCTTAAATTGTGTTTTGTATTACAGCACCTGCCATTGCACCGTGAACAGGGTTTCGGTGTGGGTTTTTTGTGTCATGCGCTGGGTGAGTTGGGCGATGAGTTGGTCGCGCTGGTGGTGGATGTTGTCTTCCACATCAAAAATTTCTTGTCGCTGTTTGCGTTGCAGGCGTTCGAGTTTTGCGATGCGTTCTTGAAGGGTTTGCTGTTCGGCCAGGGTGGGGGCTTGGCGTGCTTCGCGTTGGGCGCCTTTGATCTGGTCTTTGGTGGTTTTAAGGGCGTGTTCGGCGGCTTTGACCATGTCGTCGGCCCAGCGGTCGAGCTTGTCGCGGGCTTCGGTGAAGTGGGCGTTGTTGGTTTCGAGCGCGTGGGCCACGGTGGCGGCAGCGTGGCGCTGGGCTTCTTGCTGTAGGCGGAGGGATGGGGTGTGTTCCCCGCTGGCTTGCAGTTTGGCGGGGGTGGCCATGAGTTTTTCGCAGGTTTCTTGGTCCAGCGATGGGCCTTGGTCGGTCAGGGCAGAGAACAACAGGTATTCCTGTTTTTCAAAGCTGTCCACCGTGAGCTTTTGCAGGGTGAGTACGCCCGACTGGCCGCGCAGCGCTTGCACCACCGAGACGCGGGCTTCGTTTTGCAGGGGGTCAAATATCAGGCGCTGCATCGGGGTGTCGGCTTGGCAGGCTGTGTGCACCACCCATTCGCCCAGTGGGTGCGAGAGGCGGTAGGTGTGGGTTTGCAGGCCGGGCTCGTTCATGGCCAGCGAATTCGGGTCGCTGGGTTTTTCACGCGAGATCAGGTGGTAGCGGCCCGGGGGGATGTGTGCGCCTGTGTTTTTGGTTATGTCCGCAGCGGTGGGGGCTGGCAGGTCAAAGCGGAGTTGTTTGTCGTCAAACCAGACTTGGTCGGCCAGCACATGCCGGGTCAGGTTCCAAAACCGGCGGCTGAATTGGTTCAGGTGGGTCAGTGTGTTTTGTGCTTGGAGGCGCAGGCGTTGGTGCACTTCGGCGTCAAACACGTCCAGCAACTGGTGGCGGGCTTGCGCCATGCGTTCGTCGATGGCCGGTTTCATGGCTTGGCCCAGTGCTGCAAAGGCGGCGTCGATTTGCGCGGGGGTGCGGCAGGTGCGGTAGATGTCCAGAATGCGCCGCTCGATGTCTACCCCGGTTTCGATGCTGCCCAACACTTCGTCAGAGGCACCAAAAACGCCGTCAAAGAGTTTGAATTTGACGGTCAGCAGCTCCAGCACGCGTTCGTCAGCGCGGTTGCGTTCGTTGAAGAAGTTGATGACCACCACGTCGTGTTTTTGGCCGTAGCGGTGGCAGCGGCCTATGCGCTGCTCTACGCGCTGGGGGTTCCAGGGCAGGTCGTAGTTGATGACGAGTGAACAAAACTGCATGTTCACGCCCTCGGCGGCGGCTTCGGTGGCGATCAGGATGTCGGCGTCGTCGCGGAAGTGTTCGATCAGGGCGGTGCGGATGTCGATGTCGCGTGAGCCGCTGATGCGGCCCGTGCATTGGTGGGCTGCCAGCCAGCGTTCATAAATGGCGGTGGCCTCGGGGCCGCTGTTGGTGCCACTGAACAGCACGACTTTGCCCGCGTGGCCGTGTTGCTCCAAATAACGTTTGAGGTAGTCCTGTGTGCGGCGCGATTCGGTGAAGATCAGCGCTTTGCGTTGGGCCGTGCCTCCGGTTTGCATGTGGGCCAGGGCGTTAAAGCCGACATCCAGCGCTTGCAGCAAGGCGGTGGTTTTGGTGTCGGTGCCCATGTTTTGCGCCCAGTTGTGCAGGCGGTCCAGTTCGGCAATTTCGGCGTTCAGGCGTTGGCGGTCCAGTTGGGCAGGGTCTGTGGGGGTTTCTGCTTCTTGCGCTTCTTGGTTGGCGTTCAGGATCTCGTCGAGCAGGTCTTCTTCCATTTCTTCTTGACTGACGAGGGTTTCGATCCAATCGTCTTGACTTTGGATTTTTTCGTCGCGCAGCGCTTCAAGGCGTTCTTTCATCACGCCCAAAGTGCCCGCAATGGCCAGCGAGCTGGAGGCCAGCAGTTTGCGCAGCACCAGCTCGGTCAGGTGGCGTTGGCGGCGGGGAATGGCGTAGCTGTCTTCGCGGGTGAGGTAGTCGCTGACGGCTTCGTAAAAACGGTGTTCGTCGTCGGTGGATCGAAACTTTTGCGTGATGGCTTTGCGCTCGGTGTACGAGATGTACTCGGTCACGTCTTTGCGCAGGGTGCGTTTGCAGAAGCTGCCCAGGCGCTGGCGCAAGCCTGCCAAGTCGCTGCCTGCCCCGGTGAACTGGCTTTTGAAGGCGTTCAGGTCGCCAAAGATGCTGTCGTCGATGAGGGTGGACAGGCCGTACAACTCCAGAATGGAGTTTTGCAGCGGCGTGGCGGTGAGCAACAGCTTGCGGCTGTCGGCGGTGGCCCAGCGGATGGCTTGGCCGATTTTGTTGCTCTCGCGGTAGGCGTTGCGCAGTTTGTGGGCTTCGTCAATAACGACCAGGTCCCAAGCCAGGGCGCGCATGTCTTCTTTGATGCGGGTGGCGTAGGCATACGACACGATGACCACCGCTTTTTGGCGCAGCGGGGCCACGCCTTGGCGCTGCGCTTCGCGCCAGGTTTTGGCGTCGAGCACCACGGCTGGCAGGTTGAATTTTTCTTCCAGCTCCAGCGCCCATTGCTTGCGCAGTGATGCAGGACAAATGACCAGCAGCTGCCGTTTGCGCTCGGCCCAGTATTGGCACAGCACAATGCCGGCCTCGATCGTTTTGCCCAGACCCACTTCGTCAGCCAGCAAAACGCCTTTAGAAAGGGGAGAGCGCAGGGCAAAAACAGCTGCGTCAATCTGGTGCGGGTTCAGGTCAACGCTGGCGTTGAACAGTGCCTGAGAAAGCCGGTCCAGCCCGCCACCGGCGTGTTGGAGCGTCAAGTCATGTGCTATGTACTTGGCTTGGTGGGGGGTGAGCTGCATGGCGGCAGATCGTACTCAATATAGGTTGGCCTATTCGCATGGACCTACCGGGTTCGACTCAGCCGTTCCTGACCCCGTCTTTGCGTTGAACCTCAAACCGGCGTTTGACCGCTCGCCTACGTGGTTGCACTGGCGTTGAATGGTGCCGTGACAGTAAGGCGATTGATCCCAGTTGAGCCATTGGCTCAACAGCTCTTGCAAACCGTCTTCGAGCCTTCCCAGTTGCTCAGCGCCCCGCTCAGGTCCATGCCTCGGCGCAGCGCGGTCATTTCGGCCACGATGCTCAGGGCAATTTCGGGTGGGGTGAGGGCGCCCAGGTTCAGGCCCACCGGGCCGTGCAGCCGGGCGGCCTCTTCGGGACTCACGTCAAATTCCAGCAGGCGCTCGCGGCGCTTGGCGTTGTTCTGTTGCGAGCCCAGTGCGCCCACATAAAACGCGGGTGTGCGCAGCGCTTCCATCAGCGCCAGGTCGTCCAGCTTGGGGTCGTGGGTAACGGCCACCACCGCGCTGTGGTGGTCCAGGTTCATGGCCAGCACCAGGTCGTCGGGCATGGTGCTGGAGAGGGTCACACCGGTCAGGGTGCTCCAGCCTTCGTGGTATTCCTCGCGCGGCTCGCACACCGTCACCAGGTAGTCCAGCATCACCGCCATGCTGGCGAGGTAACGCGAGAGCTGGCCGCCGCCGATGATGAGCAGGCGCAGCCGGGGGCCGTGGACGGTGCTCAGGGTGGCGCCGTCCAGCGCCACGCGGTCGCCCTCGGTGGCGGGCACCAGCCGCACCAGCCCGGTTTGCAGATCCATGCGGCGCTGCACGCGTTGGTGGGCTTCAATGGCCACCAGCAGCTCGCGCAATTGCGACTGCGGCCCCAGCGGTTCCAGCACGATCTGCACCGTGCCGCCACACGGCAGGCCAAAGCGGCGCGCTTCTTCGGCGGTGTCGCCGTAGGTGGTGATCTCGGGCTTGCGCAGGGCGAGTTCGCCCCGGCCCACGCGGTCTATCAGGTCGTCTTCAATGCAGCCGCCCGAGACCGAGCCGGCCACCTGCCCATCGTCGCGGATGACCATGAGCGAGCCCGGTGGGCGCGGTGCCGAGCCCCAGGTGCGCACCACCGTGCCCAGCACCACGCGGTGGCCACGGCTTTGCCAGTCCAGGGCGGCGCGAATCACGTCAATGTCAATGCTCTGCATCAGGTGGGTGACTCGGTCCAGTCGGTGGGCCAGCGCAGTTGGTGGCCGGTGCGTGCTGCCAGCGCTGGGATGTCTTCGGGCGTGTCTATGTCGGTGCGGTAGTGCGTGTTGGGGCTGGCCCAGCGGTGCACTTGTTCGGGGTGTTCGCTTCGCCACTGTGGACCGCCCATTCCAGCGTTGCCGGCCAGAATCTGTTGTCGCACTTCGCCGCTGAACATCACTGGGTTGCCAGGCAGGCCGTCTACTTCGGGTTGCACCCATTGCGTCCCAGCAGGTCTGTGGGTGTAGGCGCGCACCAGGTCGGTGATGTCTTGTGAGGTGATGAGCGGCTGATCGGCCAGCGCCACCAAGACCGCGTCCGTGCGGGGTGGCAACGCTTGCAGCCCGATCCGCAGCGACGATGCGGGGTCGGGCCCCGGGTCTGGGTTGTGCGCTATGTTGACGCCAAGCGGTTGCAGCGCGCGCACCATGTGCCCAGCGTAGTGACCGAGCACCACCACCAACGGATGCGCCCCGGCTGCCGAAAGTGCTTTGATTTGGTGCTCAATCAGTGTCATACCGTTCAGCTCCAGCAGGCTTTTGGGCCGGTTGCCCATGCGCGAACCCGAGCCAGCAGCCAGCACAATGGCGCCGACGGCCAAAGAATCTACGCGCTCCATCAAGGGTCTCCTAGCCGGCCTGAATGGGTGTCGGTCTGCGCGAAGCGTACCGCAAGGTGACCCATCGCATACACTTTACGGTTGTTTTTCGAGGTAATCCATGAGTCTCCAATGCGGCATCGTGGGCCTGCCCAACGTCGGCAAGTCCACCCTTTTCAACGCGCTGACCAAGGCCGGCATCGCAGCTGAAAACTATCCTTTTTGCACCATCGAGCCCAACACGGGCGTCGTCGAGGTGCCCGATCCGCGCCTGCAACAGCTGGCCGCCATCATCTCGCCCGAGCGCATCGTCCCGGCCATTGTGGAGTTTGTGGACATTGCTGGCCTGGTGGCCGGTGCCAGCACGGGCGAGGGACTGGGCAACAAGTTTCTGGCGCACATCCGCGAAACCGACGCCATCGTCAACGTGGTGCGCTGTTTTGAAGACGACAACGTGATCCACGTCTCGAACAAGGTGGACCCGATTGCCGACATTGAGGTGATTCAGACCGAACTCTGCCTGGCCGACCTGGCGGCGGTGGAAAAAGCCTTGCACCGCGTGCAAAAGACGGCGCGTTCGGGCGACAAGGAGTCCATCAAGCTGGTGGCGATTCTGGAAAAGTGCCAGGCGGCGCTGAACGAGGTCAAGCCGGTGCGCACCATCGACTTCAGCAAGGAAGAGCGTCCGCTGCTGAAGCAGTTTTTCCTGATCACGGCCAAGCCCGCCATGTTTGTGGCCAACGTGGCCGAAGACGGGTTTGAAAACAACCCGCTGCTGGACCGCCTGAAGGCGTTTGCCGACGCGCAAAACGCGCCGGTGGTGGCCATTTGCGCCAAGCTCGAAGCCGAAATGAGCGAGATGAGCGACGAAGACCGCCAGATGTTTCTGGAAGAGCTGGGCCAGAGCGAACCCGGCCTGAACCGCCTGATCCGCGCCGCCTACAAGCTGCTGGGCCTGCAAACCTATTTCACGGCGGGCGTGAAAGAAGTGCGCGCCTGGACCATCCACGTCGGCGACACCGGCCCGCAGGCCGCTGGCGTGATCCACACCGATTTTGAAAAGGGCTACATCCGCGCCCAGACCATCGGTTTTGACGATTACATCCAGTACCAAGGCGAGCAGGGCGCGAAAGACGCGGGCAAGATGCGCGCCGAAGGCAAAGACTACGTGGTCAAAGACGGTGATGTTTTGAACTTTTTGTTCAGCAGCTGAGCATGAGCAACGCCCAGCAGCCCGAAGCCCAACGCCTGTCCAAGCGCTTGGCGGCCCAGCTGCCTTGCTCGCGCAGCGACGCCGAAAACTACATCGCCGGGGGCTGGGTCCGGGTCGACGGCGTGGTGGTGGAAGAACCCATGGAGCGGGTGCGCGACGATCAGGCAGTGGCGCTGGACCCCAAGGCCAAGATGGAGCCGCTGGAGTCGGTGACGCTGATCTGGCACAAGCCGTCCAACCGGGTGCTGCCCGACGAGCCGTTTCTGCCGGATGCGCTGGCCGCCAAATGGTTCACCAACACCAACCGCTTCAAGGGCGACCGCTCGGGTGTGCGCCCACTCAAGGCGCACCGCCACAAGCTGCTGCCGGTGGCGGCACTGTCCACCGCCATGAGCGGGCTGATGGTGTTCACCCAGAACCCGAGCGTGGCGCGCAAGATCACCGACGCATCGGCCCAGATAGAGCACGAGTGGCTGGTGGAGGTGGCCGAAGACCCGGCACTGGAAGACGAGGCACGGCGCGACGCGGTGCTCAAGTCGTTGTCCAAAGCGCTGTTTTTTGACGGCTGGACGGTGCCATCCGCCCGCGCCAGCTGGCAAAGCGAGCTGCGGCTGCGCCTGGCCATCAAGGGCAACTTGCCGGGCCAGGTGGAGCACCTGTGCGCAC
>Ga0209066_10004028_pt1 | contig 16281 bp, 19 predicted proteins | sample All_14_2_FD_187198 | JGI IMG/M metagenome (GOLD analysis project Ga0209066, IMG submission 187198) | Freshwater microbial communities in response to fracking from Pennsylvania, USA - Allegheny Zone_MetaG_DW_15 (SPAdes) (version 2) ...
GCTCGCAGGCTGGGCCGGAGCGGTTGGCCCGGTCACCAGAGAAGACTATCCGCCCGCATGGGGACGATCCCGGACGCCCTTTCCCGCGCAAAGCGTTTCACGCCCTGCCGGTCGGGAGCGCCGGGCCGATAATTCGCCCGAATATCCTGCCGTTGCCATATCCGTTCATGGCGCGGAAACTAGGCGAGGCGTCCGGAGCGGTCAAGCCGCATGCGCGACGCTGGCGGGATCGACCCGCACCAGATTGCGGCCCGCATGCTTGGCGGCATAGACGGCGCGGTCGGCGCGCGAGAGCACCTTGTCCGGATCGTCCTGCGGCGACACGAAACAGGCGACCCCGAAGCAGGCGGTGATGCTGAAGCTGGAACCTTCCCACATCAGGGAGGAGCCGGCCAGATCGCTGCACAGCCTTTCAGCCACCTCCACCGCCCGATCGATCGGCGTGTCCGGCAGCAGGATGGCGAATTCCTCGCCGCCCAGCCGGCCGATGAGGTCGGTATCGCGCAGGCCCATGCGCATCCGGCGCACGAAATGGCGCAGCGCCTCGTCCCCGCCGGCATGGCCATGGCCATCATTGACGCGTTTGAAATGATCGATATCGGTCAGGATCAGCGATAGCGAACGCGTTTCGGAATGCAGACGCCGGGCTTCCTGGTCCATCACCTCCAGAAAGCGGCGGCGCGAAGCGGCCCCCGTCAGCACATCGGTCGCGGCCAGAATGGCCAGTTCCCGGGCCAGCTTTTCGCGCGCTTCGACTTCTTCTTCCAGCTTGCTGTTCAGGGTGCGCAATTCACTCTGCATCCGGTCGGACAGGCGCACCATGCGCTGCTGTTCGCGCAACCCCTGGCGATAGGCCCGCATCAGCGTGCGCACCCCGTCGGCCACCTCTTCCAGCTTCGAGATCATCGTCTCGGAGTCCTGGACGATCTGTTCCTCCTGCGCGAAGAGGTTGAAATTCCTTGTTTTCGGAGCCTTCGCGCGGGTCATTGAACTCAATCCTCCACCTCGTCATCCGGCAGCAGGTTGAAGCTGGCATGGTCGAAATCTTCGGCAAAATCCTCGCCGAACTCCTCCATGGTGTCGTCTTCGGGGTGATAGCGCCAATTGATCGTCACCTCGACGCCCTTGCGGGCCGCCTCCTCCAGCATCTGGAACAGATTCATGAAGGCCTTGGCGCTGGACGAATTGAAATAGGACATCCGCATATCCAGCACGACGGAATGCCCGGCCGCCTGCGCCAGATATTTTCCCATCGCCTCCAGCAGCGGGCCGAAGAACGCCGCGGCGTCTTCCGGATAGGATTCACCGGTGATTGACAGCTGATCCGTCGCGAAATCGAATTCGACGCTCGGGGAACGATCAGTCGCTTTGAGATATATGGAATCGGTCATTGGCGTCATCTGGCTCAAATATAGGCTTTCAGACAGAAGAAGGTGCTCTTCTCGTCGAGGGAGAGAAAGTCGAACTTGATGGGCTCGCTGGATCGGCGGGCGATTTCAATCAGACCGATGGAGCCGCCCTTGCTGCCTTCATCCGGGTCATCGCGCAGCTTCTGCCGATAGAAGGCCTTGAGTTCATCCTTGTCCATACCGGCAAGGACCTCAAGCTTCTCGCGCAGTTCGGGCGCCTTCGCCGAATCGATGGAATTGCCACAGATCACAAAGAAACGGCTGTCTTCCACCCCTACGGTGATCACGCCCGTGCGCAGGGCCTCTTCCTCCGGCTTGCCGTCCTTTTCGTCGGAATAACGGATGATGTTCTGCACCTGCTCCACGAATACGGAGAACACGCGCTTGGTGACGGTCCGGTCGGTTTCGTCCATCGCCAGCTTCTGTTTCAGCGCCTCGCCCAAGGCAAACAGAACGCCTTCGGAAACATAGCCGCTATAGGCGATCAGGACATGTTGCTCCTGCAACGCCGATTTGAAATCCCAGATGTCCTGCGCGAGCATTACCCGTCAGCTCCGTCTCCAGAGATTGTGCGGACTTTGCGATCCCCTCGCCCACATTTCTGTTTTAGCCCATAGATAAGCAGTTGGCATACTGGAATTTTGCATTGCACGCTGCCTTATGCCCCACAAAGGCGCCTTTCCCTGCCGCTTAGCTCGCGCCTGCACGGCGTGTCTGCAATATCCGGATCGCCGCATCCCGATCCTTGGAAATCTGGGCCTTCAGCGCTTCAAGCCCGTCAAAGCGCTGCTCCGGCCGCAGGAACTCGATCAGCGCCACCCGCATATGCCGACCATAGAGGTCACCGGAAAAACCGATCAGATTCACCTCGAACAGCTCCTTCCTGCCATCGACGGTGGGCCGGACGCCCAGATTGGCAACCGCGTCGTGCCAGCTTTCCGTGCCATCCTCGGCCGCCACCCCGGCCCGCGCGGCATAGACGCCATAGGCGGGACGCAGCTGTTCGCCCAGCGACAGGTTGGCGGTCGGAAAACCCATCAGCCGGCCACGCTGGTCCCCCGGCTCGACCCGTCCTTCGATCTCGAATGGCCGCCCCAGAAGGGCCGCGGCATGGCCCGGCCGGCCGGCCTTCAGATGTTCGCGGATGCGGGTGGAGGAGAACAGCTCGCCATCGCCGCCCTTGGCGGGCTGCACCACCGACACGTCGAATCCGAGCTCCGCCCCCATGGCCTGCAGCAGGGTCGCATTGCCGCCGCGCCCCTTGCCGAAGCAGAAATCATAGCCCACGACCACGCGGCGGATCTTCAACCCCTCCACCAGAACCTCGCGTACGAAACCTTCGGCCGGCATGGCCGACAGCGCCTGGTCGAAATGCAGCACGACCAGCCCGTCCAGGCCCAGCGCCTCCAGGTAATGCGTCTTGACCCGGAACGGCGTCAGGCGGAATGGCGGGGCGTCGGGCCGCAGCACGCTGACCGGATGCGGTTCGAAGGTCAGCACCAGCAGGGGCGCGCCCGCCGCCCGCGCGGCAGTCATCCCTTCGCCGACCACGGCCTGATGCCCGCGATGCACGCCATCGAAATTGCCCAGCACCACGACGCCATGCGCCAATTCAGGCGGAACGGGGCTGTAATGTCGCAAGACCTGCATGCTACCGCTATGTCCAATCCGTCTTTACTGTAATCATCACGACCGGCGGGTCTGCCGGTACAAGCAGGGATCATACCACCCTACGCTTTCAAGGCCGCTAGCATGCGCATCGCCGGCGCGCAAGCCGCTCAGGCCTTGGGCAGCTCCGCGCGCGAACGGACTTTCATCATCGCCTCGCCCTCGCAGACCACGACATCGCCGACATAGGCGGTGGTCCTGGCAATCATGCGCTTGCGTTGTGGCACCAGCTCGATGATTTCCGCCTGGGCGACGACGGTATCGCCGGCACGCACCGGCGCCAGGAATTTGAGGGTCTGGGACAGGTAGATGCAGCCCGGACCCGGCAGCTTGGTGCCCAGCACGGTGGAAATCAGGCTGGCGGTCAGCATGCCATGGGCGATGCGGCTCTTGAAAATCGTCTCCGCCGCGAATTCCTGGTTCACATGGACCGGGTTCATATCGCCCGTGACCCCGGCGAACAGGACGATATCGGCCTCGGTAATGGTCTTGGCGAAGGCGGCCGACATGCCGACCGACAGATCCTCGAAGAAATAGCCGTTCAGTTCCTCATAGAGGCGAACACGATCCATGCTGTCCCATCCCTTTTGCTTCGGAAATCCGTAAGTACCGGGCCATGTCCCTGCACCCTTTCGATTGCCGCATGATGAAGCTTGCGCGAATCCCCGCGGGAAATCCACACACAAACCGCTGTAATTGGCGTGCCGACATGCTCCATTGCCCAGTGGCCGGACGGATTCGCCCTCTTGCATCAGCCGGGATGGCGCACCATAACAGGGGCAGACCCCATCCCTGTCGAAGGACCAGCCACCATGGCCGCCATGCAGGACGCCCCGGACCGCATCCCGATTTCCGTGCTCACCGGCTTCCTGGGCTCCGGCAAGACCACGCTTCTGGCAAAACTGGTGAAGCGCCCGGAAATGTCCAACACCGCGCTCGTCATCAATGAATTCGGCGAAGTCGGCATCGACCATATGCTGGTGGAAAAGAGCGACGAAAGCGTTGTGGTGCTGGATTCCGGCTGCCTGTGCTGCACCGTGCGCAGCGATCTGGCCGATACGCTGCGCGAGCTTCTGAAGCGGCGCTATTTCAAGGAGATTCCGCAGTTCGACCGGGTGATGATCGAAACCACCGGCCTGGCCGATCCCGCGCCGATCCTGCATACGCTGATGACCGATCCGGTGATCGCGGCGCGCTATCGCCTGGACAGCGTGATCACCACGGTGGATGCCGAAACCGGCTCCAACACGCTCGACAAGCAGCCGGAATCGGTGAAGCAGGCGGCCGTGGCCGACCGTCTTCTGCTGACCAAGACCGATATCGCCACGCCGGAAAAAGTCGCTGCGCTGGAAGCGCGCATCGCCGCCATCAACCCGGCGGCCGATCCCATCCGCGTCATCCAGGGCGAGATCAATCCCGATCTGTTGTTCGGCGCCGGCCTGTGGGACCCGTCGAAGAAGATTCCCGATGTGGCCGCCTGGCTGCGCGAGGAGGCCTATGCCGACGGGCATGACCACCACCATCATCATGATCATGATCACGGCCATGACCATGGGCACGAGCATCATGATCACGGCCATGACCACGAGCATCAGGAGCATGGGCACGGCCCGCATCATCACCAGCACGCCCATGATGTGAACCGGCATGACGACCATATCCGGTCCTTCTGTATACGGCTGGAAGAGCCGATGGACTGGGATCGCTTCGTCGATTTCATGGAGGCGCTGATCTCCACCCATGGCGACAATCTGCTGCGCGTGAAGGGCATTCTCAATATCGACGGGGCCAAGGGCCCGGTCGCCATCCACGGCGTGCAGCATGTCTTCCACCCACCGGCCATGCTGCCGCACTGGCCCGATTCCGATCATGGCTCGCGCATCGTCATGATCTGCCGCGACATTGCCAGGGAACCGGTGGAGAAGATGCTGAAAGCCTTTCTTGATCCCGACTCCACCCAACCCCTGCAGTGAGGACCCGTTTTTCATGTCGATTACGCGTATCGATTCCAATGCCCGGATGAGCGAAGCCGTCGTCCATGGCGATATGGTCTATCTGGCCGGCCAGGTCGGCAGCGCCGGCAAGAGCATTACGGAGCAGACCCAGGAAGTTCTGGCAGCCATCGATGCGCTGCTGGCCAAGGCCGGCAGCGACAAGTCGAAGATTTTGCAGGCCATCATCTGGCTGGCCGACATCAACGATTTCCCGGCCATGAACGCGGTCTGGGATACATGGGTCGACAAAGCCAACCCGCCGGCCCGCGCCACCGGACAGGTCGTGCGTCTGGCCGATCCGGGCTGGAAGATCGAGATCATCATCACCGCGGCGAAATAACCCGGCAAGCAGGGCCTCTGCTTACGGGCTGCATGGTGGCCCGTAAGCGCCCAAAGAGGCCGCCGGATTTGCAGGGAAATGTAAAAAAGCCCGGCGTTATTTCTCGCAATACACCGTGGTCGGACCTGACCCGACCCCCTCTATCCCGCGGGAAGGAGCGCCCTGCGGCTCATGCCCTGGGACGACGGCAAGATGGCAGCCCCCCTTTACGAACCAGCTTCTCCACCCCATTCTGATACGCCATGAGCGTGACCAGGCACCCTTTCGCAGCAGCACCCCTACCCGCTTCGGAGGAGGCGGGGCCGCTGTATTTCGATGCCACGCTGTCGCCGCATCGTTCGCTCAGCCCGCGCGGCTTCCTGATCCTGATGTCCGCCATTGCGGGCTGCGGTTTCGCCGTGGGCACCGGCTTCGCGCTGATGGGCGCCTGGCCTGTGTTCGGCTTCGCCGGGCTGGAAGTGCTGCTGGTCTATGTCGCCTTCCGTCTGAACTACCGCGCCGCCCGCGGCCATGAACGGCTGCGTCTGACGCCGGGCTGGCTGGAGATTGCGCGGGTCGACTGGAACGGCCGCGCGCGGCTGTACCGGCTGGAACCCGCCTGGCTCAGCATTCAGCTGGATCGCCCGGTCGAGCAGGACACGCCACTGCTGCTGCGCAGCCGGGGCGCGGTTGCCGAAATCGGCCGCTTTCTGACACCGGAAGAAAGGCTGGAAGTGGCCGAGGCACTGGCGGCGGCATTGGCCCGGCTGAAATCCCCGGGGCTGGGGATACCTGGTTAGGGCTGTCTGCTTTAACAGCCTGGCGCCCGCCCCTTCGAGACGCGCGTCCCGCGCTCCTCTGGATGCGGGCTTATTTTACGGCTTTCCCCTCGTGCCTCGAGGGGGCCGCAGGCCCGTCTCGATGGGCGAGGGGGAAAGAGCAGTCCGACACCAACCAAGCCCTTAACTCTCCTGCGCCTCGCCACCGCCGACCTGGGTCAGGCCCTCCGACAGGCTGGCTTCCAGCTTCACCAGATCGTCGGGCACGGGCAGGCCTTCGGCGCGCATCGCGTTCAAGGTCTCGGTCAGGCGGCGATGCAGTTCATAGAGATCCTCGACCTTCCCCATTTCGGACAGGATCAGGGACAATTCGGCCTCGTAGTCGATTTCCTCGGGCATGATATACTCCTCTACTGCCGGGCCGATTATGCGCGCATTTGCGTGAACCGTCGCCTTGACCTATATCACGGCGCGACTGCCCTACGGAAAGAACCAGCCATGACCACCCAGGCCGCCCCCATCACCAACGCCCCGACCCTGGAGGAGTTCCTGCCGGGCGGCCCCCTTGCGCCCGCCGCCGATAGCCGGATCGAGCTGGTCGGTATGGACAAGGCGGAGCTGGCGGCGGTGCTTGCCCCGCTTGGCCTGCCGGCCTTCCGCGCCAAGCAGATCTATCGCTGGATCTATGTCAGCGGGGTCACCAGCTTCGCCCAGATGACCGATCTGGGCAAGGAGCTGCGCGCGAAGCTGGAAACCCATTTCCGCATCGGCCGGCCGCGCATCACCGCCCATCAGGTCTCGGAGGATGGTACCCAGAAATGGCTGCTGGCCTATGGCGATGGCAATGAGGCGGAAACGGTCTTCATCCCGGATGAGGGGCGCGGCACGCTCTGCGTCTCCTCCCAGGTCGGCTGCACGCTGACCTGCACCTTCTGTCATACCGGCACGCAGCGGCTGGTGCGCAACCTGACCGCCGGGGAAATCCTGTCCCAAGTGATGCTGGCGCGCGACGCGCTGGACGGCTGGCCCAGCCCCGCCGCCGACCGCGACCTGACCAATATCGTGCTGATGGGCATGGGCGAGCCGCTCTACAACACCGATGCCGTGGTCAAGGCGATGAAGCTGGCCATGGATGGCGACGGCATCAGCATTTCGCGCCGGCGCATCACGCTGTCCACCTCCGGTGTGGTGCCCGAGATCGAACGCATTGGCCGCGAGCTGAATTGCGGGCTGGCCATTTCCCTGCATGCCGTCACCGACGAGCTGCGCAACAAGATCGTGCCGATCAATCGCAAATATCCGCTGGAACAGCTGATCCAGGCCTGCCGCAACTATCCCGGCCTGTCGAATGCAAGGCGCATCACCTGGGAATATGTGATGCTGAAGGGCGTGAATGACAGCGATGCCGATGCGCGCGCGCTGTTGCGGCTGATCGAAGGCATTCCCTCCAAGATCAATCTGATCCCGTTCAACCCCTGGCCGGGCTCCCCTTATGAATGTTCCGATCCGAAGCGCATCGAAGCCTTCGCCAACATCATCTGGAATGCCGGCTATTCCAGCCCGGTGCGCACCCCGCGCGGGCGCGACATATTGGCTGCCTGCGGCCAGTTGAAAAGCGCCTCCGAGCGGATCGGCAAGCGCGAGCGCGACCGGATGGAAGCCGTGCGCCTGGAAAAAGAAGCCGCCGCAGGGCTGTAAGGGGTCCTTCCTGGGTGAAGAGGTCTTCTTTTACCTTTCGCCGTGTCCCAACGCCACCGATCCATGGGTGAGAGCCGCGCCACCCTCCCCCGCTGAATGCGGGAGAGGGAAAACAACAAACAAGCCCTCGCCCCCGCTTCGGGGGAGAGGGTTGGGTGAGGGGGCTGTCACCCCAGGTGAGCCCTTGGGCGAAGACCCGACCAGGCCGAACTCTGTCCCGCCCCTATTTCCCATTTCCCAGCTGGCGGATGGCCCATAGGAAATCGGGATGACGACGCCAGGTGCGCAGCACCGCCTCCGCCGCGGTTTCCTGCATATTGATGTAGAGCCGGGTGACCTTGGCCAGCTCGCCCCGTTCCAGGCGCAGGCGTGCATGCGCTTCACGCGTCAACCGATAGATGGCGGCGAACAGCTTGGGCTGGATGCCGCAGCCCCGGCAGGCGATGGCAAGCCCTTCCCCTCCGGGCTCGAACAGCAGCCGCCGCAGCAGCTTGAGCCTGAGCCCCGTGCGCTGTACCAGCATGCTTTCGAAGGTGGCGATATCGCCCTTGGCCAGGGCGCGGACCATCGCGTCCTCTCCCAGCTCGGGGTCTTTCAGATTTCGGGACGCCACGATGGTGTCGAACGGATCGATCTCTCCCAGCGCGGCATCGCCCAGCAGATCGCGGACGGAGGATTCCAGGCTCTCCTCCAGCGCCAGCGCATCCACCTCCTCATAGCGTTCCAGGATGGATTGGCGCAAAGCGGCCGACACCCACCAATGCATCCGGCGGGCCAGGGCCGGGGTCAGCTCCTGACGTTTCAGCAGCGGGGCGTGCAGGGCCGGCTTATGTTCCGAAGCCTCCACGATCCGCGCGATGGTTTCCGGCCCGATCCGCGCCCCCTCATTCTCCAGCAGGGTTTCCACCACCCGTTCGGAGCCGGTATCGACCAGCGCATCGCTGACCTTTGGGCTGACGCTTGCCCGCATCGCGATCGCCAGCTGATGTTCCAGCGTGCGATGCCGGATGATTTCGATCAGCTCCTCATCCCGCAGCACCTCGCTGCGCATCAGGATGGCATGGGCAACCTCGATCGCGTCATTCGCCAGGAAGGCCACCAGATTGGGGGGCGCCTTGGGATTGTCGGCCAGCTTTTCGGCCAGCGTCCTGCGGATGGCGATTTCCACCTCCCCGACCAGCTCGCGCAGAATCTCGCTCATCATATCGCGTTCGGGGTCGCTATAGGGCACCGCCTCTCCGGCAAACATCTCGCTCATGGTCTGGAAAAGCTGCTCACGGCTGGCCTTCGACTTGTCGCGGGCCAGGGCGAGAAGCGCTTCGGGATTGTCAAAATTCAGCGTCTTCTGCCAGCCAGTCATTCCAACCTTCGGGCCAACCTTCAGGCCATGCTTCGGGCCGATGCGGGGCTGCCTTGCCGGTCAGGCTCGGCCAGTCATGCGAAAAACGCAAGGCTTTTCAGGGAATTTCCGCAATCTGCTTAACTGCTTGGTAAGAAGCTGCGGCTATCTTCCCCCTACGCAAACACGCGAATTCTGCCGTGAAGCTTCTCGGCAGTAAAGGCCCCCGGAGGGTACGACTATGGTAGACGCAGTGAGTTACGCTTCTTCAGTAGCGGGAGGATACGCCTCCTCCGCGCAGCAATCCACCCAGCGCAGCCAGAACGATACGCAGGCCCAGGCTGGCGCCGTCCGCGATGCCCAGCGCGTCAGCGGGGCACAGACCAAGTCGAGCGAAGCGGTACAGCCCGCCGCCCAGAACGACAACCGCGATGCCTCCGGCAGCAAGGGCTTTGCCAGCGCCCAGGCGCGGCCCGATGCCTCGACCGGACGCGGCCAGCAGCTCGATATCTACGCCTGACCGGGCCGAAACGCTCAGCCCAGACGGCGGCGCAAAATCCAATCGGCCGAGGCGCCATAGCCCGGCCCATAGAGCGCCGCATGTACCAGAAGCGGGTAGAGCATATAAATCTCCCGCCTTTCATCGAAAAATCCCGGCCGGATCGGGCGATGTTCCTGATAGCGCGCGAAGAAGCGCGGCCCGAAGGTATGGAACATGGTCGTATAGGCCAGTTCGATCTCCGGATCGGCGTGATAGAGCGCCGGATCGATGAAGCCGTTGATCCGGCCGCCCTGTACCAGCACATTGCCGCCCCAGATATCGCCATGGATCAGGCTGGGATGGGCCGGTTCCGGCAGGATGTCCTCCAGCCGGGCGGCCAGGGTTTCGATCCGCGCCAGACAGCCTTCCGGCAGGCCGCCCGCCTGTTCGGCAAGCCGCGCCATATACATCAGCCGGCGGTCGCGGAAAAAGGGCACCCATAACGCAGAGGGATCGTTCGGCTGCTCCAGCGCGCCGATCAGCGTCGCCCGCTCCAGCCCGAAATGCGGCCCATGCACGCCATGCAGACTGGCCAGCAGGTCTGCCGCATGTTCCTCCGCCGCCGGCGTGACCGCCCCGCCGCCTTCCAGGAAGTCGATGATCAACAGATCGGGCGCGGCATGCAGCACACCCGGCACCGGCAGATGGGGGCCTAGCCGTTGCAGCATCCAGCCTTCCAGATCCAGCCTTCCATGCAGCGCGTCCTGCTTCACCACCACGGAAGCGCGATGGGCAAAGTCCAGCCGGTATACCTGCCCGACCGAGCCGCCGGGCAGGGCACGCGCCCGGATGGGGCTTTCGCCCAGAACGGCAATCGCACGATCAAGAGCGGGCTGTGTCAAATCCGCGCCTCACGCACCAGACGATCCAGCCAGGCCGCCGCCCCCGCCTCGATCAGATCCAGGCATTGGCCGAATGCGCCTGGTCCCATGCCATAGGGGTCGAACACCTCCTCGGGCAGGTCCGCCCGATCCACCGCCGCCATATAGAGGGCGAGCTGGGCCGGGGCATCGGTTTGGCGCAGGCGTTCCAACTTGGCGTAATGGCCATGATCCATCGCCAGGATCAGATCGAAGCGCTGGAAATCGGCCGATACGGCCTGGCGCGCCCGCAGCGGGGTAAGGTCATAGCCGCGCGCCGCCGCCGCCCGGATCGCCGGCGGGTCCGGCGGTTCACCGACATGCCAGCTGGAGGTTCCGGCGGAATCCATCCGCAGGACCTCGCCCAGCCCCCGCGCTGCGGCCATGGCGCGCATCACGCCTTCCGCGCTGGGGGACCGGCAGATATTCCCCGTGCATACCAACAAAATGCTGAACGGCTCACGCGGCATCCGCGGCTCCTCTTCCCCCGGCAGAACGAAGCATTTAGCATGTGCAGCATGATGCAGCCAGAATCGATGGAAATCGTCGTCCTCACCGGGGCCGGTATCTCGAAAGAGTCCGGCCTCGACACGTTCCGCGACAAGGACGGGCTATGGGCCAAGGTCGAGCTGGAGGATGTCGCCACACTGGACGGCTATGCCCGCAATCCCCAGCTTGTGCAGGATTTCTACAATTCGCGTCGGCGTACCCTGCTGGACCCGGCGATCCAGCCCAACGCCGCCCATCATGCGCTGGTCAAGCTGGAACGCGACTGGCCGGGCCGGGTCACGGTAATCACCCAGAATATCGATGATCTGCATGACCGGGCGGGCCAGCGCAATCTGATCCATATGCATGGCGAATTGCTGAAGGCGCGCTGCGATGCCTGCGGGGCCGTGCATGGCTGGCGCGATGCGATCCGGCTGAACAGCGAATGCCCCGATTGCGGGCGCGCGGGGCAGCTGCGCCCGCATGTCGTCTGGTTCGGCGAAATGCCGCTGATGCTGGAAGCGATCTATCAGGCGCTGACCCGGGCCGATTTGTTCATCTCCATAGGCACCTCGGCCACGGTCTATCCCGCCGCGGGTTTCGTGCAGGTGCTGCGCGAAGCAGGGCGGGCCCGCACGGTGGAGATCAATCTGGAACGCTCCGATCTCGCCTCGCTGTTCAACGAGCGGCGCTATGGCCCGGCGACGGAGCTGGTGCCCAGGCTGGTGGCGGAACTGCTGGCCAATACCTGAAATGGCACCCTTCCCCTGGCGGAAATGGCGCTTTCCGACGGGGCCGTTTCCGGGCCATGACGGGCTAGGGCCAATCGACATTCAGGTTTCGGGCGTGGCGCGTGTCGGATTTTGGTTCTGAACAGGAGGGACGGGTGCGGTGGAGTGGTTCTCCACAAGCCTGTGCCCTCCGCATTCAGGGCCGAAATCCGCCGCGCCCCGTAAGGGGTTTGGCACAAATCGCCCATTTTGGCGTCGCGGAAGCCTGAAAGGGGACCACCCTTCCTGCGCTTCCGCTCCTGAAACTGGACGATTTGCGCTCAAACCACGCTCCAAACCCTGAATGTCGATTGACCCTAAACCATCGCCCGGCAGGAAAGGCCCGCATCATGACCAGCTATCCGGTCAGCCCCCGCAACAAGGTGAAGCGCCTGCACAAGCGCGCCGCCTACGACCATGCAGCCGTGCATGCCATTCTGGATGCCCAGCCCCTGGCCCATGTCGGCTACACCATCGACGGCCAGCCCTATGTCACGCCCACGCTGCAATGGCGCGACGGCGGGCGGGTGTATTGGCATGGCTCCTCCGCCTCGCGCATGCTGCGCACGACCCGGGCCGGCGTGCCGGTCTGCCTGACCGTCTCGCTGATGGATGGCTGGGTGATGGCGCGTTCCGCCTTTCACCATTCGGTCAATTACCGCGCGGCCATGCTGTTCGGCACCGCCCATATGCTGGAAGAGCCGCAGGAGAAGCAAGCGGCCCTGAAACACATGATGGAAACCTATTTCCCCGGCCGCTGGGACATGCTGCGCCCCGTCCAGACGCAGGAGTTGAAAGCGACCATGGTGCTGGCGATGGAGATCGAACAGGCCAGCGCCAAAATCCGCTCCGGCCCGCCCGGCGATGATGAGGAGGATTACGCCCTGCCGATCTGGGCCGGCGTACTGCCGATGACGCAGGTCATGGGCGCGCCGCTGGATGATCCGAAGCTTTCGCCCGGCATTCCAGTGCCGGACCATATCCGCGCACTGTACGGCGCAGGGGGCTGATCGGGGCAAGGAAACCCGTCGCGCGATACAACCCTCTCCTGCTTGGCGGGGAGAGGGTGGCGAGACCCTATTCAGGGTCGAGCCGGGTGAGGGTGTATGCTGCCGCGCGGTAACCTCCCCCTCACCCAACCCTCTCCCCCTTCCAGGGGACGAGGGCTACGGGTGGTCCGCCTGAAGAGCAGTGTCACCCCGGACGAGGTTCCGCGAACCGAGAGCCGGGGTCTGTAGCAGCGGGATGAAGATCCCGGATCCTCGCCCTCGGGGCTCGGTCCGGGATGACACCAACAGGATCGTCGCCCGCAAATCCGGCTCGCTCGCGCTTGCGGGCTAGCGCCCCGGCTGGAACAGGCTGGTCTCGCGGTTATGCAGGCCCTTGTACCAGCCGATATACTGCGTGAAGCCCTTCTCAATCGGGTATTGCGGCGCATAGCCCAGCAGCGATTTGGCCTTCTCGACCGACAGCGTGCCGCGTTCCGGCATCAGTTTGTCGCGCGGCTGATAGTCGATCTTCGTACCGGGAAATTCCTTCTGCACGATGGCGGCCAGATCGTTCAGCGACCGGCCCTGTCCATAGGTCAGGTTGAAGACCTGATTGCGCGCGGCGGGCTTTTCCAGCGCCAGGACAATGCCCTGGACCAGATCGCCGATATAGGTGAAGTCCAGCGCATCCGTGCCATCGCCATTGATGGTCAGATTCTGGCCGCGGATCGCGTTTTCGATGAAAGCCTGCCCGACCCGGCGGCTGACGCAGCGTTCGCCATACAGCGCGGAAGGCCGGATGATCGTATAGGGCAGGTCGAACACCTGATTATAGGCGATCACCAGCTTCTCGCCGGCGAATTTCAGCGCACCATAAATGCCCAGCGGTTCGCAGACCCGGTCTTCCTGCACGGCCTCGCCGTCGAAATTGCCATAGACCATGGAGGAGGAGAAGAAGATGAAATGCGGCTTCATTTCCTTCATCGCGTCCAGCGCGTTTTCCAGCGTGCGCATGGAATGGTCAAAGGTCGAATAGGGGTCCTTGTTGGCGCGGTTGGCATGGGCGATGGCGGCAAGCTGCACCACCGCATCGGGCTTGATGCCGTCCAGATGCGCCGACATCAGATGATAGTCGCGCGCATCCACCACATGCAGCTGGGCACCGGCGGAGCGCAGCATATCCAGCCGCTCGGTGATGAAGGACATATACAGATCGGCATTGGGGTTAGCCGCCCGCCGATTGGAGAAGGCCCCCAGATTGTTGACCTGCAGGCTGTCCAGCACGTGCACCTGCGCGCCTTGGTCGACCAGCGCCAGGGCCAGATTGTGCCCGATGAAACCCGCACCGCCGATCAGCGCGATGCGCTTGCCTTCCAGAGTTCTGGTCATTGCGCCTTCTGGCTCCCGAACCATGTTTGCCCCCAGCGGCAGACTATGCCGGTTTTACCGTTAAAAAACAGCTAAATCACGCCTTTCCCGCCAGGACGGTTCGGCGTAGCTTCCGCGCGAAACACTCACTGTCAACCGGATGCAACAATCATGACAATCACGCTATACGGCTCCATCCGCTCGCGCGCCAACCGCAATATCTGGCTGCTGGAAGAAACCGGGCTGCCCTATGAGCAGGTGAACATCCTGCCGGTGGATGCGCCCGACAGCGCGGAACTGGCGGCAGTCAACCCGTTCCGTCTCGTGCCCGCCCTGAAGGATGGCGCGGTGACGCTGTTTGAATCCATCGCCATCAATCTCTACCTCGCCAAGAAGGCCGGCGGTACCATCGGCCCGGCCGACGCGGCGGAAGAAGGGCAGATGCTGTCCTGGTCCTTCTGGGCCGTCAGCGAATGCGAGCCCCATGCCCTGGCCCTGGCCCTGCACAGCTATATGCTGCCGCAGGAAAAGCGCGATCCGGCCAAGCTGGCCCCCGCCTTGGCCGCCATCATGAAGCGCCTGCCGGGGCTGGAAACGCATCTGCAGACACAGGACTATCTGGTGGGCAACCGCTTCACCGTGGCCGATGTCAATGTCGGCGCCATCCTGGGTTATCTGACCGCGGCGAAGGTGGACCTGTCCGCCTTTCCGAAGATCGCGTCCTGGCTGGCGCGGCTGGCCGACCGCCCCGCAGCAAAGGAAGTGGCGGCACGCCGGATGGCGGGGTGATCCGACAGGGCCGCGGGCATCCGGGCCGGGGAGGTGTGGGTGCCCCCGGCCGCACCGCCCCCTTCTTGTTGCGGCGCCACAAAGTGATGCGTGACAGCGGCTTGTTCTGCCTATAGCCTGCGTGTTCATAACCCTGGCAGGCTTTAGGGGGGACGTATGACCGAAGCTGGGACCAATCAGGGCGCGGCGCCGATCACGATCAAGAAATACGCCAATCGCCGCCTCTATAATACTGCCACCTCGAGCTATGTGACGCTCGACCATCTCTGCGAGATGGTGAAGGAAGGCGTGGAATTTACCGTGCACGATGCCAAGACGGGAGAGGATATTACCCGTTCGGTGCTGACACAGATCATCGTGGAGGAGGAAGGCAAGGGCCAGCATCTGCTGCCGATCAGCTTTCTGCGCCAGTTGATCGGCTTCTATGGCGATAATATGCAGCGCATGCTGCTGCCGACCTATCTGGATGCCTCGATGCAGGCCTTCTCCACCAATCAGGAGCGGATGCAGGGCTATCTGAAGGAAACCTTCGGCGTGCCCTTCGGCAATATGGAGGAGATGAGCCGGCAGAACATGGCGATGTTCGACCGCGCCATGCAGCTGTTCAACCCCTTCCTTGCCGCCGCACAGGCCGAAAGATCCGCCGCGACAGGTCCGCAACCCAGTCCTCCGGCGCCGCCGAAGCCTGCCAGCGACGACAAGATCGCCGATCTGGAACGCAAGCTGGAAGAGATGAACCGGATGCTGTCGGCCCTGAGCGAGAAGAAGGGCTGAGGGCAGCCGTGACCGGACCACCTGTATGCGGGTGGAAGAAAACGTCCCAGGGCTAAGCCCTGGGACGCCGTCGTTCTGCTTCAGTTCAGTTCGGGCACATCCACCAGGATCACCTCGGCATCGTCGATGACGCCGATCTCGATCCTGCCCGGCTGTTCGATCGCCAGGCCGTCGCGGCTGCGCACCTCCACCCCGTTCACCGTCAGATTGCCGGTGGCGGGAACCAGATAGGCCTTGCGGCCTTGCTTCAGCTCATGCGTGACCGTCTGCCCGACCAAGAGCGTGCCGGCATACAGCGTCGCATCCTGGTTGATCGGCAAAGCCTCCTCCTTGAAGCGCGCTTCGCCCGAGGCAAGCGGAACCAGGAGCCCCGACCGGTCGGCCTTGGGGAATTTGCGCGCATCCCAGCGCGGGGCATGGCCGCTGCGATCCGGAATGATCCAGATCTGGAAAATCTCGGTCGGCTGATCCTCCAGATTATATTCCGAATGCACC
>Ga0209066_10004029_pt1 | contig 16279 bp, 12 predicted proteins | sample All_14_2_FD_187198 | JGI IMG/M metagenome (GOLD analysis project Ga0209066, IMG submission 187198) | Freshwater microbial communities in response to fracking from Pennsylvania, USA - Allegheny Zone_MetaG_DW_15 (SPAdes) (version 2) ...
ACCTCGCCGTAGGCGCCGCCGGGCGAACCGGTGAGGTCGTCGGGGTTGGGGCGCAGGGGCACGTGCGGCGCGGTCAGCGCCAGCAGGATGAAGAAGGGCCGATCCCGATTCGCCTCGGCGAAGGCGAACGTGCGCTCGAAGAAGTGCTGGGTGAGTTTGGGGAAGTCGACGCGGCTCTCGGTCAGGGGGGTGTCCGGCGCATCGGCCTGATAGAGCGCCAGGGGGCGCATGTCGTGGCTGTAGGGCAGGCCGTAGAAGGCGTCGAAGCCGTAGTTCATCGGCGGCCAGTGCGGCGCCACATGCCCCAGGTGCCACTTGCCGACGAGCGCGGTGGCGTAGTCCGGCTTCAATCCCTTGGGGATGGTGAAGGCCTGGGGGGGCAGGCCGATGGCGTCGGAGGGTTGGATCACCTCGTGCGCGAGGCCGTGGCGGATGGCGTACTGGCCGGTCAGCAGGCCGGCCCGCGAGGGGCTGCAGACGTTGGCCGAAGCGTAGAAGTCGGTCAGGCGCACGCCCTCGGCGGCCATGCGGTCGAGGTTGGGGGTGCGGATCACCTTGCCGCCGTCGCATCCCAGGTCCCCGTAGCCCAGGTCGTCGGCGAGGATGATGATGTAGTTCGACGGCTTCAAAGGCGTGCCTCCACTGCGCCCCGGCGCGCCCCGAGGTCTTGGCCGCACTCTTTCGCAAAGCGCGGCTTTGCGCCACCTGCTCGACAATCGGCCGCTCCGGGTGGCGGCGCGGCGCGCATGGGGCTAGCCTCGGACATCATCAGGAACGAGGAGGCGATCCCATGGAAGGCCGCCACCTGATCTACTTCGCCGACCCGATGTGCTCGTGGTGCTACGGGTTCTCGCCGGTGATCGAGGCCGTTCGCGCGGCGTTCGGCGAGCGGCTGCCGATCCGGCTCGTCATGGGCGGGCTTCGCCCCGGCACGGAGGAGCCCATGACCGAGGCCGCGAAGACCTCGCTTCGCACCCATTGGACCCATGTGGCCGAGGCCTCGGGGCAGCCGTTCGACGGGGCGATCCTGGACCGGGAGGGCTTCGTCTACGACACCGATCCGGCCGCGCGCGCGGTGGTGCTGCTGCGGCGGAACCATCCGAACCTGGCCCTGGCCTTCCTGGCGCGCCTGCAGTCGGCGTTCTATGCGCAGAGCCTGGACGTGACCTCCGCCGAGGTGCTCGCCGACATCGCCGCCGACATGGGCGTGAGGCGGGAGGGCTTCCTTGCGCAGCTCGACACGGTCGATGCGCGCCAGGAGACCTGGCGCGACTACGCCATCTCCCAACGGGCCGGCGTGACGGGCTTTCCAACCCTGGTCGCTGGGCCCAACGCGGAAGGCGTGTTCGGCGTGGTCACTCGGGGCTATGCGCCGGGCGACCAGGTGCTGGCGGTGCTGGAGACCTGGATGGCCGACGCGGCTTAGGCCGTCGGCTCATCGAGGGTGACGTAGAGTTCGGATTCCAGCACCCACTGGCCCGTCACCTTGCGCCAGACCGCCAGGTAGGTCCCCGACATCGCCGCTTCGCCGGCCGCGCCGCGCCAGCGGGCGACCCAGTCGCCGGCCTCGGCCGCGCGGGCCTCGTCCCGATCCAGGCGGACATCGTTCGTCGTGCGGACGTAGGTGATGAAGGCCGGGTCGGCGAACTGTCCCGCGAAGGCCTCCACGACGGCGTCCACACCGAGGATCAGCGCGCCGTCGCCGCTGATCAGCTTGACGTCGGCCGCCAGGAAGGGGCGCAGGCGCGCCGCCTCGTGGGCGGCGATCAGCTTGTTGGTCAGCTTGCGGCGGGCGCGGATGGCGGTTTCGGCGGCGGACACGGCGGCCTTTCTCTGCGTCTCGGACGGCGTGTGTTGCGACGTCGGGCCGCGCGCGTCCAGCTCCAGTTTATCCACAACCTGCGGGCGCAACCGTAACGGGAGATTCACCTTATTGCTGCTATAAGCCGCACATGGGGGCGTTGCTCGAGAAGTTCGGTCGATGGCGGACCTCGCCACGCCTGGCGGCGGCGGTGGAAGTGGCCTGCCTGATCCCGGCCGCAGCCCTGCTGGTCGTCGGCCTGATCGCCTGGGGCGGGTACTTCTGGATCGCCCGGGAAATCCAGGCCGTCGCCGACGACGCCCTGGCCGCGGCCGTCGCCGAACTGAACGTCGAGGCCCGCGAAGGAAGCGCCAAGGCCGAGGCCGCCCGCGCCCTGGCGGCCCGCTCGGGGCTCCTGCCTGGATCCATGCGGCTGTCCGTAGTCTCCCAGCCCACCGAGCTGACGGTGCTCCTGGTCTATGACGCCTCGCGTTCGCCGATGTTCGCGCTGAGCCGGCTGATGCCGATGCCCTCGCCGGTGATCGTACGCTCGGCGAGCGGGCGTCTCAGCGCGTCCTGACCCGCAGCTACTGCTGCTGCTGTTGCTGCTGCTGGTCGTAGGTGACGCCGCCGAGCGGGCCGCGCCGCCGGCCGTTGCGCGGAGAGGCCGAGGGCTGCGAAACGCGCAGGAACTCCGGCTCGGTCTGGGCCGCCCGCGCTCGCCGGACGGAGACGCCGACGGCCAGCTGGCTGTCGGCTTCGCCTTTGTAGACGCCGCGCGACGGCGGCACGTCGCCATAGTCGCGGCCGACCGCGGCGGCCACGTGGCGTTCCCCGGCGACGACGTTGTTGGTCGGGTCCAGGCCGAACCAGCGGGTGGAGGGCAGGAACACCTCGACCCAGGCGTGGGTGGCGTCCGGATCGGACCGGTCGCCGGCCTTGCGGTCGGTGAAGAGGTAGCCCGAGACATAGCGGGCGGGCACGCCCCATGAGCGGCAGATGGCGATCATGATGTGGGCGAAGTCCTGGCAGACGCCGCGCCGCGCTTCCAGGGCATGGTCGATCGGGCTGTCGGCGTCGGTCACGCCGGCCTCGTAGGCGAAGGATTCGTAGAGGATGCGGTTGAGTTCGAGCAGGGCGGTCAGCGGATCGCGGACGCGCAGCGAGTCGATCTCCTTTTCCTCGACGAACGCCCTCAGCCGGTCGGTCTCGACCGCAAAGCCGTGCGGACGCAGGAAGTCGAAGTTCTCGCCGCGTACGAAGTCGCTGCGCAGGCGGTCCCACTCGCCCAGGTCAAGGGCCTCCGGCAGCGGGGCGGGCGTCTGGGTGTCGACGGCGGAGCGCGCCACGAGCGTCAGCCGGTCGTGCGGCTGGGGAACGTCGAAGTGATAGACCGCGTTGCCGAAGGTGTCGGCGTAGGAAAAAAGCTGCGCCGGCGGATCGAGCTCGAGCTCGAAGCTGATCAGGCGCTGGCCGGCGCCCTTCTGCGGTTGCATCCAGACCTCCATCACGCTTTCGCGGACGGGGGCGTCGTAGAGGTACTGGGTGACGTGGCGGATCTCGAGAAGCACGCGATAAGGTCCTCAGGCCGGAAGCCGAAGTTCGAGCGGGTAGGCGACGAAAGCTTCGTGGAGCGCGTGGTGGATGGCGGCGCACTCGTCGCCGATGGTGGCGAGGAAGGCGCCGGCGCCCTGGGCCTCGATCTCGTGCATGTCGGCGTACTGCATCCGCGCGCGCAGCCGCCCGGCGAGCCGCTCTGGGCTGACGTCGGCCGAGACGGCCAGGTACTTGGTCAGGCTGGAGAGGTGCTCCTCGATCTGCGCCGTGGAGAACCTCAGCGAGCGCGGGAAATCCTCGTCCAGCAGCAGGAAGCGAAGGATCAGGCGCGGCTGGATGTCGGCGGTGTAGGCGCGCAGGTAGGGTTCCAGGGCGCAGCCCATGCGCAGCACGCTGGTCAGCGCGAAGTGGTCGCTGAGCGCCGGCCGATGGGTGTCGCCGAAGCAGACCTCGAGCAGCCGCGCGCCGAGCTGGGCGCGCTCCAGGTACATGCCCAGCAGCAGGAAGCGCCAGCCTTCGCCGTGGCTCATGGTGGCGTCGGCCGCGCCCCTGAACAGGTGCAGGTCGGCGATCGTCTCGTGCAGGAAGACCGAGGAGCCGCCGGCGAAGGCCTTGTGAGCCTCCGGCGAGGTCATCCGCAGGAAGACGAAGTTGAGCCGCTCCCAGGTCTCGGTGGTGATCTGATCGCGCACCTGGCGGGCGTTCTCCCGGGCGCGGGCCAGGGACGAGACGATCGAGCCGGGATCCTCGCGGTCCAGCACCAGGGCGGTGGCGGCCTCGTAGGGCGCCGAGACCCGCTCCGAATCCGGATCGCCGACTGCCGCAAGCGCGATCCGGGCGACCTGGGTCGCCGCCTCGGTGCGGTCCAGGGTCGCGTTCAGCATCACGTCGGAGAGGCGGCACATGTGCTCGGCCCGCTCCACGTAGCGGCCGATCCAGTAGAGGCTGTCGGCGACACGCGCGAGCATCATGGCCGTTGTTCCTTGGCGTCGGCCAGGACCCAGGTGTCCTTGGACCCTCCGCCCTGGCTGGAGTTCACCACCAGCGAGCCCTTGCGCAGGGCCACGCGCGTGAGCGCGCCAGGCGTCACCACGATCTTGTCGCCGCAAAGGATGAAGGGCCGCAGGTCCACGTGGCGCGCGTCGATCTCGCCGTCGATCAGACAAGGCGCGGTGGAGAGATTGATCGTGGGCTGGGCGATGTAGTTGGCCGGATCGGCCTTGACGACCTCGGCGAAGGCGTCGCGTTCGGCCTGCGTCGAGTGGGGCCCCACCAGCATGCCGTAGCCGCCCGAAGCGCCCACGGCCTTGACCACCAGCTTGTCGAGATTGGCCAGCACGTGGCTGAGCTGGGCGGGCTCGCGGCACAGGTAGGTCTCGATGTTGGGCAGGATGGCGTCCTCGCCCAGGTAGTAGCGGATGATCTCCGGCACATAGGCGTAGACGGCCTTGTCGTCGGCGACGCCGGTGCCCGGCGCATTACAGATCACCACGTTGCCGCCGCGGTAGGCGTTGAACAGCCCCGCGACCCCCAGGCTCGAGTCCCGCCGGAAGGTGAGGGGGTCGATGAAGTCGTCGTCGACCCGGCGGTAGATGATGTCCACCCGCCGCAGGCCGGTGGTCGTTCGCATGTAGACCATGTTCTCGTGCACCACGAGATCGCGGCCCTCGACGAGGGGTACCCCCATCAGGCGCGCCAGGTAGGCGTGCTCGTAGTAGGCGGAATTGTAGACGCCCGGCGTCAGCACCACGACCTGGGGATTGGGCCGCCAGTCGGCAGCCATGCTCTTCAGGGTGGCGAGCAGCAGGTCCGGATAGCGGTCGATCGAACGCACGCCGGCGCCGCGGAACGTGCCCGGGAAGGTCCGCTTGGAGGCCTCGCGATTGGCCAGCATGTAGGACACGCCCGAAGGAACCCGCAGGTTGTCCTCGAGCACCGCGAAGGCTCCATCCGGCTGGCGGATGAGGTCCGAGCCGCAGACGTTGGCGTAGGCCTGGTGCGGCACGTAGAGGTTCTGCATCTCGCGCCGATACGAAGGCGCGCACAGCACCAGTTCGCGCGGAACGACGCCGTCCATCAGGATCTGCTGGTCGCCGTAGATGTCGGCCAGGAACATGTTGAGGGCGCGCAGGCGCTGGGTGAGGCCGGACTCGATCCTCGCCCACTCGTCGGACGGAATGATGCGCGGCAAGAGGTCGGTCGGGATGATCCGCTCGGTCGAGCTCTCGGCGCCGTAGACGGTGAAGGTGATGCCCTGGAGCAGGAAGAAGCGTTCCAGCGTCCGTTGTCGTTCCGCCAAGTCCGCGCCGCCGAGCGCCGCCAGCCTCTGGGCAAGAGCGGCGTAGTGCGGCCGGACCGCGCCGTCGGCGGCGGTCATCTCGTCATAGGGCGTGGGCGCCAGATCCTCGATCGGGATCAGGGATTTATCCGATCGCTGCGCCGTCGCCACGCTGAGCTCCACTCGAATGACACCTTTTGCGTCCACATCCGACGCTGAACCTAGGATCGCTCCAGTGCAATGGAGCTTCATTTCGGGCCCGGCGGCGGCGGCGGCGACTGCCTAATAGTTGTTGAGCAGGTTTAGCGCGTATGGAAAGCAGCTCCCGCTCCGTCCCCCTGGTGACAGGTCGCGGCCTCGCGGCTACACCCGCGGGTGGGGGCGCAGAGGTGTGTTGCTTGCGACGGATGGTCTATGCGCTCGCCGCTTCGGCGGCCTGGTCTCTCCTTGCGCCCGCCATGGCGGCCGGCGCCGAGGCGCCGAAGGCGCAGGTCGAGGGGGAGCTCGACGAGACCCTGCGCGAGGCCGTCGCCAGGGCGATCGGCCAGACCGACCGCCCCATCCAGAACCGTTTCGAAGCGCGGCGACGGGCCCGTGAAGCGGGCGAGGACGCGATCGCGGTGCTCCGTTCGGAAGGCTACTACGCCTACGACGTCGAGCCGGTGGTCGGCGACGGCGACACGCCGACGCCGGTCGTGCGGATCGCGCCCGGGCCCCGGTTCATCCTGGCGGATCCCCGGATCGACTGGCTGGCGCCCGCGCCGGATGCGGAATCCCAGCAGGCGGGGGTGACGGCGATGGGGCTCCAGGCCGGCGCCCCGGGCCGAGCCCTGGACGTCGTGACCGCCGAGGGGCGGATCGTCGCGGCGGTGCAGAAGCGGGGATACGCGGACGCCGCGGCCTCGCCCCGCGAGGTCGTTGTCGACCACGCCGACACCACGGTGCGGCCAAGGTTCCGCATCGCCGCAGGAGAGCTCGTTCGGCTGGACGGCGTGCAGCTCATCACGCGCGGACGTACGAGCAAGCCCTGGATCGACCGCCTTGCGACCTGGAAGGCCGGCGAGGCCTACGATCCGGACGATGTCGCCGAGCTCGAGCGCCGGCTTCTGGACACGGGCGTCTACGATTCGGTGACGGTGGCGCTGGCGCCCCGGGAGAAGGCGACGCCAGAAGGCCTGCGGCCGGTGATCGTCAGCCTGGCCGACCGCGACAGGCGGACCCTGGAGGCGGGCGCCAGCTATTCCACCAGCGAGGGCGTCGGCCTCGACGGAAGCTGGACGCGCTACAATGTGCTGGGCCGAGCCGACACCCTGGCCCTGGTCGGGCGGGCGTCCGACATCGACAGCAAGCTCGGCCTCACGCTTTCGCTGCCGCACTGGAGCCGGCCGCAGCAGACGCTGAAGCTCGGCGGAGCCGGCTACAACACCCGTACCGACGCCTACGACGAGACGGGCGTCGGCGTGAGCGCCGACGTGACGCGGCGCTTCGGCAAGACCTCGTACCTGACCGTGGGCGCCTCGCTGGATCTCAGCCGCACCGAGGAGAAGCAGACCGTCACCCTCAGCCCCCTCGGGCGCGACCTGGTGATCGTCACCGGCCTGGGCGTGCTTTCGCTCGATCGCAGCAACGACCCCCTCAACCCCACCCGCGGCTGGCGCATGGAGACGCGGCTCGAGCCCACGCTGCTCGCCGGAGAGGGCGCGCTGCCCTACCTGAAGGCCCAGACCCAGGCGACGGGCTACCTGCCGTTCGGCGAGCGGGCGGGCACGGTGCTGGCCGGGCGCGTGAAACTGGGAACGACGGTGGGCGGCGCCATTCCCGAGGTGCCGGCGTCGCGGCGGTTCTATTCCGGCGGTGGCGGCTCGGTGCGCGGCTACGCCTACCAGGCCGTCGGGCCCCGGCTCTCGGACAACACGCCCCAGGGCGGGCTGTCGGTGCTCGAGGCCTCAGTGGAAGTGCGCCAGAAGATCAAGGGCCGCTGGTCGGCGGTGGCCTTCATGGACGCTGGCGCCGTCGGCACCGACCGGTTCCCCACCGGCAAGGATTTGAGCGCCGGCGCAGGCCTCGGCGTGCGCTATGACCTGGGCTTCGGCCCGATCCGCGCGGACCTCGCCGTGCCGCTGGACAAGCGTGAGGGCGACTCGCCCTTCCAGATCTACCTCAGCATCGGGCAGAGCTTTTGAGCGCGACGGACGACAAGGCTGAACGCCCGGCGAAGCCGGCGAGACGCGGCGGGCCGATGCGGCGGCTCGGCCTTGTGATGGCCGCGGCCCTGCTGTTCGTCATCGCGGCCGTGGTCGGGGTTCGGCTGGCGGTGCTCGTGCCGGCGGTGCGCCAGGTGATCGAGGCCAGGGTCGACGGGCTGAAGGCCGGGCGTTTCGGCCGGCTGCAGGTGGAGGGGCTGAAGGGCGACCTCTGGCGCGACTTCACGCTGAAGCGCCTGGCCCTGGCGGACGACAAGGGCGTGTGGATCGAGGCCCGGGACCTGCGCCTGGCTTGGCGTCCCTCGGCGCTCCTCACCCGAACGGTGGCCGCCGACGTGCTGACGGCCAGGGAGCTGCGTGTGTTGCGCCGGCCGGTCCTCGGTCCCAAGACCGGCGAAGGCGGCATGCCTGTCTCGATCCGGATATCGGATCTTCGCACCCGCCTGGAGATGCTGCCGGCGTTCAGCTACCGCCATGGACTCTACGACGTGGCCGGCGCGCTGGAGCTTCGGCGGGGCAAGGGCGGCCAGCGCGGCCGGGTCTCGGCCAAGAGCCTGCTGCACGCCGGCGACCACCTGGACGCTCGGTTCGACTTCGGCGCCAAGCGCCCGCTGCTCATCGCCGTGGACGCCGAGGAAGCCGAGGGCGGCGCCCTGGCTGGGGCGCTGGGCCTGCCAGCGGACCAGGCGTTCGAGATGACGATCCTGGCCAGCGGCCGGATGTCGGCCGGTCAGTTCAAGGCCCGCGCGACCTCGGGCGCGACGACGCCGCTCCTGGCCAGCGGAGCCTGGGGCGACCAGGGCGGGCAAGCCGACGGACGCCTCTCGCTGACCGCCTCCAGCCTGACGCGTGGCCTGGCGGACAGGGTGGGCGACGAACTGAGCTTCATGTTCTACGGCCGCAAGACGCCCGGCGAACTCTACGCCCTGGATGGACGGGTCAGCGCGGCGAACCTGCAGCTCACCGCCCGGGGGCAGGGCGACGTCGGCCAGCGCCGCACGGGGCCTGCGGGCGTGGCGGTGTCGATCGCGGCGGGCGACCTGTCAAAGCTCGCTGGCGTGAATGGGCTGGGCGCGGCCCATGTCGAGGGCGTGCTGCGGGGGGAGGCGGACGACCTGAGCTTCGCCGGCGACGCCGAAGTCGCAAAGATCGCGCTTGGCGGATACCAGCTGGAGCGCTTGGGCGGACCCGTCGAACTGGTCCGGCGCGGCCGGGAGGTCACGCTGAAGCTCGACGTAGACGGCGCGGGCGGGCAGGGAACGGGATATCTGGCGACCCTTTTTGGGGCGCAGCCGCATGTCGACCTGGAGGCCCGCCGACTGGCGAACGGCAGGCTCCTTCTGCGGGAGGTCACAGCGACGGGCCCCGGCTTGAATCTCCAGGCCAGCGGCGGGCGTTCGCTGCTGGGCGGGCTCAGTTTCAAGGGCAAGGCCGAGATTGCGCGGCTGGAGACCGCCAGACCCGGGGCGACGGGCGGGCTCCTTGCGGAGTGGTCGGCGGACCAGGACCGCAAGGCCGCACCCTGGCGCTTTGTCCTGGATGCGAAGGGAAGGGGACTGGCGCTCGGCGTCGCCGAGCTCGACCGCCTGCTGGGCGCCGAGCCTTCCCTGCGGATGCGGGCCGAGCTGGCGGGACGGCGGCTGGCCGTGTCCGAGGCCAAGCTGATGGGCGCGGCCGTGGCTGCGCAGACGAGCGGGGTGCTGGCGGAGACCGGCGGCCTCGACTTCAAGCTCGACTGGACGGCCACCGGGCCGTTCCGCGCCGGACCGCTGGAGGTGACCGGCAAGGCCGCGGGCTCCGGCGCCGTAAGCGGCGACCTCGGCGCGCCGAAGGCCGATCTCGTCGCCGACTTCGATCAGATCGACGTGCCGCGCCTGCCCCTGAAGAACGGGCATCTGATCGTGACCTTCCAGCGCGGGGAGGACGGTTCGAGCGGCCGGGCGGCGTTGACCGCGGTCAGCGACTATGGCCCCGCGCGGGCGGCGACGGACTTCGCCTTTCCAGTCGGCGGCCTGGACCTGACCGACCTGGCCGTAGACGCCGGCGGTGCGACTGCGTCCGGCTCCATCTCCCTGCGCAATCGCAGCCCCTCGGCGGCCGACCTGGACGTCGCGGTGGGCCGAGGCGCATTCCTGGAAAGCGGCCGTGTCGCGGGGCAGGTCAGGATCGTCGACGCGTCCGGCGGGCCGCGCGCAAGCCTGACGCTGACCGCGGAGGACGCCCTGTTCCATGGCCGCCGCGTGGCGATCCGCACGGGGCGGCTGTCGGCCGACGGGCCGCTGGAGCGGCTCCCCTACGTCCTAAGCGCGGACGGCTCCTCCCGCAGCGGGCGCTGGAGCCTTAACGGCGAGGGCGCCTACAGCGGTTCGGAGCTGACCTTCGACGGCTCGGGGAAACTGGGCCGCCGTGAACTGAAGACCGTGCAGACCGCGCGGGTCCAGCTCGGCGGCGACAAGCGTGGCGCGCAGCTCCGCCTGGCTGGATCGGACGGCGGACGCCTGGACGTCGACGCCACGCTGAGCGACGGGGCGACAGACATCGAGGTCGCCGCGGCGGGCGTCGACATGGGGCTCGTCAACGAGGACCTGGCCGGCAAGGTCGACGCCACGCTCGTCCTGAACGGCCGCGGCGCCCGGCTCGACGGCGTTCTCGAGGCCAAGCTCGCCGGGGCGCGCGGCCGCGGCGCGGACCCGGCCACCGGCCTCAACGCCGTGCTGAGCGCGCGGCTCGCCGATTCCGTGCTGCGCATCGAGGCGCAGGGGACCAACAGCCAGGGCCTGAAGACCGACGCCGAACTGACCCTGCCCGCCGTGGCTTCCGCCTCGCCGTTCCGCATCGCGATCGACCGCACCCGCCCAATCAAGGGACGCTTCTTCGCCGACGGCGAGGTGCGGCCTCTGTGGGACCTGCTGTCGGATGGCGAGCGCACCCTGTCGGGCCACGTGCGCCTGGAAGGGACCCTCGACGGGACTCTCGCCGACCCGCGCGCGGTCGGCCAGGCGCAGATGACGGACGGGCGCTTCGTCGACGCCGCGACGGGGCTTTCCCTGCGCGAGGTGCAACTCAAGGCGGACTTCGCGGACAACGCCGTCAGCGTCAGCCAGGCGAGCGCCTCTGACGGTCATGGCGGAACCGTAGCCGGCGGCGGTCGGATGAGCCTGCGGCGCGACGGCGCCAGCAGCTTCCGCCTCGACCTGAAGGGCTTCAGGCTGATCGACAACGACCAGGCGACCGCCTCGGCGACGGGGCAGGCGACGATCGATCGCGGCGCCGACGGAAAGGTGCGCCTCAGCGGCGCGCTCGCCATCGACCAGGCTGAGATCGCCGCGGACCCGCCGACGCCGTCCGGCGTCGTCGCCATGGAGGTCGTGGAGCGCAACAAGCCGGTGAACCTGGACACCACGCTTGCGCCGCAGACCCGCAGCGGCCAGGGCATGGCGCTCGACGTGAGCCTGAAGGCGCCTCGGCGCGTCTTCCTGCGCGGTCGCGGGCTCGACGTGGAGTTCTCGCTGGACGCCCACGTGGGCGGCACGACCTCTCGCCCGGTGCTCGAGGGTTCGGCTCGGGTCGTGCGCGGGGACTACGACTTCGCCGGAAAGCGCTTCGAGTTCGACCCGCGCGGCGTGGTGTACCTGGCGACCTCCGCTCAGGCCATCCGCCTGGACCTCACGGCGACGCGCTCCGACACCTCGCTGGTGGCCGTCGTGCGCATCCGCGGCACGGCCGCCAAGCCGGAGATCACCCTGACCTCGACGCCGGTCCTGCCGAACGACGAAGTGCTGGCCCAGGTGCTGTTCGGCACGTCGGCCTCGCAGCTCTCGCCGCTGGAGGCCGCCCAGCTCGCCTCGGCGCTCTCGGCGCTGGCCGGCGGGGGCGGGTTCGACGTGATCGGCGGCCTGCGCAACTTCGCCGGCCTCGATCGGCTGGCGCTCGGCGGCGGCGGCGAAAGCGCGGTGAGCGTTTCCGGCGGCAAGTACCTGACCGACGACGTTTATCTCGAGCTCACCGGCGGCGGGCGCGACGGCGCCTCAGCCCAGGTCGAGTGGCGCGTGCGCGACAATCTGTCGGTCATCTCGAAGATCGGCGGCCAGGGCGACGCCAAGCTGTCGGTGCGCTGGCGCAAGGACTACTGACGCCCGGCCCGCGCCTGGGAGCCCCACGTGAAGACGCGGTCTTCGGGCAGCACCGTCGCGAGCTCGAGATCGGCGGCGCTCGCGAGGCGGGCGTAGATCGGCGCGAAGTCCTGCAAGGTGGCGTCGAGCAGCGCCTGCAGCGAGGGCGCCACGAAATAGACCTGCTGGAAGTCGTCGATCCGGTAGGGCGTGCGCATGACGCGCTCCAGGTCGAAGGCCAGGCGGTGGGGCGAGGGATCTTCCAGGGCGAAGATCGACTCGGCGTGCGACGAGACGATGCCCGCGCCGAAGATGCGCAGGCCCTCGGGGCTGTCGAGCAGTCCGAATTCGACGGTGTACCAGTAGAGGCGGGCCAGGTTGTGGAGCTGGCCAAGGCCGAGCGCGCGCAACCCGCCGCGGCCATAGGCCTGCATGTAGTCCGCGAACACCGGATCGGTCAGCATCGGCACATGGCCGAAGACGTCGTGAAAGACGTCGGGCTCCTGCAGGTAGTCGAGCTGGTCGCGCCTGCGGATGAAGCGTCCCGCCGGAAAGCGGCGATTCGCCAGGTGATCGAAGAAGACAGCGTCCGGCACGAGCCCCGGCACGGCCACCACCGTCCAGCCGGTCAGGCGCTCGAGTTCGCGGTTGACGCGCGCGAAGTCGGGAATTCCCGCGTCGTGCAGGTCGAGCGCATCGAGACCGTTGAGGAAGGCGTCGCAGGCGCGGCCGGGAAGGAGCGCGGCCTGGCGTTCGTAGAGGGTGATCCAGACGTCGTGCTCGGCCTGGGTGTAGCTGTTCCAGCCCTGGTCGATGGTCCAGTCGTCCCGCGCGCCGGGCGGCGGAAGATCGAGGCGTCCGTCTGCGCTCATGGGGTGAGAGTGACCCCGCCGCGGAGAAATGTCCGTTCGGAGATGCCTGCGCATGCCGGGGTCCGCAGACGAACCATGCGCCGTCGGGCGCTTCTGCGGCACAACCGTGCGGCGCCTGGCGGCGTCGTGTCGGCCTAGTGGGTGATCCGCGGGCGCAGCTTGTACTGGCCCTCTCTGAACGATTCGAAGATCAACGCCGCCTGGGGATGGCCCACCGGCTGGCCCGTGTCGTCGGGCAGCAGGTTCTGTTCGGACACATAGGCGACGTAGGCGTTCTCATCGTTCTCCGCCAGGAGGTGATAGAACGGCTGGTCCTTGCGCGGCCTGATGTGCTCGGGAATCGAGAGCCACCACTCCTCGGAATTGTTGAAGGTCGGATCGACGTCGAAGATCACGCCCCGGAACGGGAAGATCCGGTGCCTCACCACTTGGCCGATACGGAACTTGGCGAGTCGAGTGTCCATGAACACAGAATCTAAACCACGTCTTCTGACCGAGAGGTGAACGTATCGATCATGTGACAGCGTGCAAGCCAGCGCCTTTCGGCAGGCGAGCGGCCTTGGTAAAGTCCCGTCTGAAGTGAGGCGTGCCGACACGGCGCGCCTGCGAAGGACAGGTGGCGGTCCATGTCTGAGGCGCCGAGCGCGCCCGGCGCCCAAGCGCGTGGCCGGGGAAGGTCTATTGGCGAGCAGCCGTGCTATGCGGCGCTCGACCTGGGCACCAACAACTGTCGCCTGCTGATCGCCTCGCCGGCCGGCTCCGGATTCCGCGTCGTCGAGGCCTACTCCCGGATCGTGCGGCTGGGCGAGGGGCTGGGCCAGTCCGGCAAGCTGTCGGACGCCGCCATGGAGCGCGCGATGGCGGCCCTCAAGGTCAGCGCCGAGAAGGTCCGCCGCCGCCGCGTCGTGCGCCTCAAAGCCATAGCCACACAGGCCTGCCGCATGGCCGACAACGGCCAGGCCTTCATCGATCGCGTGGCCGAGGAGACCGGCCTGCGGCTGCAGATCATCAGTCCCCGGGAAGAGGCCCAGCTCTCCGTCGCCGGGTGCCTCAACCTCCTGGACCGCAGCGCGGAGGCGGCCCTGGTGGTGGATGTGGGCGGCGGCTCGACGGAGCTCTCCTGGGTGGACCTGAAGGGCGAGGGGCTGGATGCGGCGCCCGGCAAGTTCGCGCCGGGCCAGCTGCCGATCCGGGCCTGGCTGTCGGTGCCCATCGGCGTGGTCACCCTGGCGGAGCGATTCCCCGAGGGGGACGTCGCCACCGAGGCGTGGTTCCGCGCGATGGTCGACACGGTGAAGCAGGAGATCGCGGCGTTTCGTCGCGCCGATCCCCTTCGCGACCTCTTCGAAGCCGACCGCGCCCACATGATCGGCACGTCCGGCGCCATCACCAGCCTAGCCGGGATGCACCTGGGCCTGCGCCGCTACGACCGCACCCAGGTCGACGGCATCTGGATGAGCCGCTCCGAGTGCGACGCCGCGGCCGGCCGTCTCCTGGCCCTCTCGGCGAAGGAGCGGGCCGCACAGCCCTGCATCGGGCCGGACCGCGCCGATCTCGTGCTCGCCGGCGCGGCGATTCTGCAGGCCGTACAGGAACTGTGGCCCTGCACGCGGGTGCGCGTGGCCGACCGGGGCCTGCGGGAAGGCATACTGATGTCCTTGATGTCGGAGCGCGGCCGCCGCCGTCGCAAGCGCCGCCGGGGTCCCCGGCGTTCGGAGGCCGCATGACCGAACCGCCCCGCAAGCGCATGGTCAAGCCGCCTTCCGGCGGCTCGGAGGAGGGCCGCGGCAAGCCCGCCCGGCTGAAGACGGCCAAGATGCGTACGCCCTCGTCGCAGGCGTGGCTCGAGCGCCAGGTGAACGATCCCTTCGCCGCCCGCGCCCGCGCGCACGGCTACCGGTCGCGCGCCGCCTATAAGCTGACCGAGATCGACGACCGCTTCCATCTTCTCAAGCCCGGCATGCGGGTGGTCGACCTGGGGCTGGCCCCCGGCGGCTGGACGCAGGTGGCTATCGAGCGCGGCGTGACCACCATCGCCGGCGTCGACCTGTTGCCCGTCGACCCGCTGCCCCCGGCGCACATCCTGGAGATGGACTTCAACGATCCGGCCTGCGGACCGCGGCTGATCGAGCTCCTGGGCGGACCTCCCGACGTGGTGCTGTCTGACATGGCGCCCAACACGGTGGGCCACAGGCGCACGGACCACCTGCGCATCGTGGGTCTGATCGAGGCGGCCGCCGACTTCGCGGTCGCGGTGCTGAAGCCGGGCGGGGCGTTCGTCGCCAAGGCTTTCCAGGGCGGCGAGACCGCCGAGCTGATCGGCGGGCTGAAGCAGCGCTTCGCCGAGGTGCGGAACGTCAAGCCGAAGGCCAGCCGGGCCGACAGCTCGGAGGTCTACCTGGTGGCGACGGGCTTCAAGGGCCGCTGAGGGTCACTCGGTCCAGTCGAGCAGGCCGAGCTTGCACATCCAGAGCAGGCTGAGCTGCAGCGGCCCGTGCTCGGCCTCGGGAAACCGCGCCAGGACTTCGGCGACGGTGGTCGCCTCGGCGCGCTCGATCAGGCCGAACGCGTGGACGGCGCGGGCGAAGGGCGCGCGCCGGGCGAGCGCCATGCGGTCGAGCTGAACGTTCTGCGCGCGCACGAGGTCGCCAGCCTGCGCGCCGGCCCGCACGGCGAGGCGGGTTTGCGGCGAGAGGGTGGCCGTCGCAAAGTCGGCGAACTCGCGAAACGGGTCGCCCATCAGCGGATGCGCTCGGGGGCGAGCCTGAGGCGCGGCGGCGCGGATCGCGGCAAGTTCGTCGAGCAGATCGCGAAGCTGGCCCACGACGACCGGCCAGTCGAACAGGCGTGCGGCGCGCTCGCGCCCCGCCGCGCCCATGCGCCGGCGAAGATCGGGCGAGCGGATCAGGTTCGCCAGGGCCTCGGCCGCGCGGCCGACGTGGACGGCGGTGTATTGCGCGACCGTGCCGACATAGGACTGGTAGGTCTCGATCTGCTGGACATGCAGGCGTCCCAGCTCCGCGCCGGTCCCATCGACGGGCCCGCCGAGCGTGGGGATGAGGAAGCCCTCGATCCCGTGGCGCACCGTGTAGCTGTAGCCGTCCCAATCGCTGGCCACGATGGGCAGGCCCGCGGCCATGGCCTCGACGGGCGTCAGGCCGAAGGTCTCCTGGATGTTGTCCACCAGCGACAGGAAGATGTCCGCCGCCGCCCAGAGGTCGGCGACGCGGTCGGCGTCGTTGCCGTCCTCGAAGCGCACCTCGACCGATGGCGCATAGGCCTCCGCCGCCTCGCGGTAGCGCGCCTCGTCCGCCTCGCCGTTCGGAAACCAGCCGGCCATGGCGAAGCACACCCGGGCGCCCGTGGCGACCGCGGCCTCCTGCAGCGCCCGGAACATGGCCTGCGGATAGGCCTTTTCGAAGAACGACAGCCGCCCGACCCACAGGACCAGGATG
>Ga0209066_10004031_pt1 | contig 16274 bp, 17 predicted proteins | sample All_14_2_FD_187198 | JGI IMG/M metagenome (GOLD analysis project Ga0209066, IMG submission 187198) | Freshwater microbial communities in response to fracking from Pennsylvania, USA - Allegheny Zone_MetaG_DW_15 (SPAdes) (version 2) ...
AAGCCCCATTATAGCGAGGTCTTCATCGACAGCCCGCTCGGGCTCGGCATCGCGCGGCTGGTGGTCGATCCCTTCAGCTACTGGATCAACACCTCTGCGCCCAATGAGGTCGCCTCCTTCGAGGCGCTGGTGCGGGCCGGCCGCAATCCGCTGGAGGCGGTGTGCGAACTGGCCGGCGTCGATCCGGTCGAAGTGCTGGGCGGCGCCGGCCCTGAAGGCTGGAGGGTCGCATGACACACAAGGCCCTTCCCCATCCCGACCAGCTCGCGCTCGATTGGGAAAAGGATCCGGCGATCGAGGCGCTGATCGAGGCGCGTGTGGCAAAGCGCGCCGAAGCGGCCGCCTTCCAGTGGCGCCTGCGGCTGGTGGCCATCGAGGCCTGCATGATGGGCGGTCTCGTCATCGCGGCCGGGATCGCGCTCGACCAGCCTGTACTCAAGACCGTCCGCACGGGACTCATCGTGGCGGCGGCCTGCTTTGCGAGCGGGATGCTGCTGATTGGCCTGTCGGGTGCATGCGGGATGCTTCTCTCGCGCTTGGCGAAATGGAGGCACAAATGACGGACAGGATCGAACCGTTCACGCCCAGAATGATCGATGACATCGGTGCGATGTGCCGGTGCAAGCGCTATCCGGGAGAGAGCCAGGTTGATTTTCTGGGTCGCGCGATCCTGACGCTTCACGAGGCCAATGGCGAATGCACACACAGCCTCAAGGCGGCTGACGAGTTGCTCGCCGGGTTCCTCAAGGACGCCAGACACCCCATTCTGGGTCCGCTCCTGCAAAGCTGCTGGGCCGTTGTCCCGCTCATTCCGTTCATGTTCCTGATCGGCTGGCCCGTCATGCTCTACGGCTTGTGGCTTGGCATCGTCTGCCTCTGGCCTGTCATCGAAGAAGCCGGGTTCAGGCTCTATTGCCGCCTGCGTCCGGCCGATCCGGAAGAGGCGAAGGCCAGGCCCGCATGACCGACATATTTCCCTCTGCATCGGCATTCGCGCCTGGAACCGGTCGATCGATGATCAGCATCGAGACCTATGCATGCTGGAAAGCACGCGAGGAAGAAGATGCGCGTTGGTCGCGGCGCATGTGCCTGGCGATCCAGCTGCTGCTGGCGTTGGGGATCATCGTCGTCAGGCTGGTCTGGTGGGATGAACCGGCTACCTCGCCCAGGCAGCTGTTCGTCTTCTCCTGCCTGGGGCCGGTTCTGTACGGCTATTGGCTGGCCCGCGGTTGCCCGGTGCATCCTGGCCTTCCTTTTCGAGGAGGCGGGCGGCCATGAACGGCATCTTCTCCTCCACGCCCGCGCCGGGACCGATCCGCCTCATGATCGGCAGCCAGGGCCTGCTCCTGGTGCAGTCCTTCATCGCCTGGCAGCTTCCTGCCGTGCCGACCCTGTTCCGCATCCTCGTCGCGATCACAGCGATCGTCGCCATGGCGGCCCTCATCAGCGCCGCGATCGGCGAGGATCGCGAGAATTCTCATCCCTGGTGGAGACGGCGCCATGGTCGCTAGCTCGCTGCATCGGCATTTCGCTCGCTGTCCTCTCCTGCCCCTGCTCGCTGCGGTCGCGACGACTATGGGTATGCTGACGCCTTCGATGGGCATGGCGGCGACCAGCAAGATCGGGCGTACCTGGCCGATCGCCGAGACCGACGCGCTGAGCGAGATCGAGGGCCGGGCCGCGCATGTGCCCGACATGAAGAGTGCCTTCGGGCAGCGCGAGAACTGGTCGGCGATGAAGGCGGCGACTCTCGGGATCGCCCGGGCCGACCGGAACCGGACGGTCGTGCCATTCTATACCCTTGATCAGGACATCCGGCTCCCGGACGGCAAGCTGCTCTATGCCAGGGGCTACAGCTTCAATCCCCTGGTCTATGTGTCGCTCCCGCAGCGGCTCATCGTGGTGCATCCGCGCGATCTCGCCTGGGCGCTGCGCACCGCGCGGCCGGCCGATTTCATCCTGCTGGCGGCGGGTGGTCCCGGCGATGCCGACGCGATCACGCTCGGCGAGCGTCACGGCAGGGCGCTCTTCCTGCTCGAGGAACGCGTCAAGGCGCGGCTCGGGCTCACCGTTGCGCCGGTAATTGTCTCGCAAACCGGCCAGAAGCTGGTGTTGACCGAGGTCGACAGAAGCGGGCCCAAGCGGAGTACGCCCAGATGAACAGGCCGACCGCAGAAAGGATCGACGGCGCCTTAGCTACCGACCAGTTCGCGCAGCGTCGCGATCGGCAGGAAGAGACGAAGCGACTGGCCCGGAAGTTCCGCAAATCCGTGCCGCAGGTAGAAGGCCTTACGCCGATCAACCTGGACGGGATCTCCGCAATCGAGGACGTCGATCAGAACCAGTGCTATGCCAACCGAGCGCTCGGCCTCGGCGATACGCCAGAGACAATCGACCAGCAGATCACGGCCAAGACCCTTGCCCTGGACGCGCCGGTCGACGCCGATCATCGAGATGAAGACAGCCGGTATTTCGCCATGGCCTGGTCGCGTTCTCGCATAGCGCGAGGGCAAGTCCCGGTAGTCGATGGCCGACGCGTTCTGGGCATAGAAGCCCAGCACTTTCCCCTGCCCCCCGTCCATGACGAAGGTTCGCAGATTGGCGGCGCGGGTCAGCTTGCTGGCGGTTTGCCGGAAGAAATTGTCGACTTGAGCGACGCCACTTTCGAACGTCGAACGATCATGCCGAGCGATGTCCAATGGCTCGGTAATGGGACGATACATGGATCCTGGCGTCGCTCAGTTGGACAGATAGCGATCGCGGTACTGGGCAAAGGCGGCGCGCATCGCCTCGGTCGGTGCCGGAGGATTGTCCAGGGCATCGAGCAGGGTGGCGGCATGTTCTCCACGCAGAACGGTCCGCTCCTGTGCTTCGATCACGTCGAGCGCCGCCTTGTAAGCCGCGTTCATAGCGAAGGTGGAATCATCGACCCCCGAAACCGCAGCCGCATATTGGATGACTTCCTTGATACGCGGCTTCGTGCGGAAGCTCATGCGTTCGGTGGCGCGCTCCTCGACCTTGGACGTCAGATCCACAAACTTGTTCATCGCGTTCGCCTTCTTTCTTCAGCCACGGAAATGTACGCCAGATTGGCGCACATTTCAATCAAACACATTTGGCGTGGATGGCAGTGCGGTCCATTCGGACAGGCCGGTCCCGTTTCGAAACGTCGACTTCTCATGCTGGGCGCAAGCGCTGCTCTGGCGACGCTGACAGCCACCCCGGCCCATGCCTCCAAATGCGAGGCAGGCACGGTGTTCAACCCGATCACCAAAGTGCGCTGGAACTGCATTTTCCCGATCACCATCGGCGGCGTGAAGGTGGGTCCGAGTGATCCGCTTGGCAAGGCGCTCGATGCCCAGTCCGCCTCCAAGCCGCTGTGCGCCTGCCGCAAGGGCGTAACCTTCTGGTTCGGCGTCAAGGTGAGCTTCTGGTCGCCGGGTCGCATGGTCGACGTGGTGACCGAACCGGGGTGCATGGTGGCGCTCGGCGCCGACATCATGCCGACCGGCGGCAGGCTCCAGGGCAGCCAGACCAGCATCTCGGACGGCACCAACACCGCCAAGATGTTCGCGCAGATGCACTATTATATCGCGCCGGTCTGGAAGATGCTCGACATGTTCACCGACCTGCCGTGCATCGAGGATAATGGCTTCGATGTGGCGCTGATCACCGAAGTGCTGCCGACCTGGCAATCGGCGACGCTAGGCGCGATCATCCAGCCCGAGGCGATCCTCTTCGGCAATCCGGCCGCAGGTCTAGCCTGCATGGCCGACAGTGCCGCTGCAGCCGCCGGCAAGGTCGTCGATCCGCTCTTCTGGTGCATGGGTTCCTGGGGCGCGACCTATCCGGTGGCGGGCGATATCCATTTCGGGGACAGTGTGGAAGCCTGGGCGGGGCTTGCCGCACGCGGCGTCTTCATGATGGGGCGGCTCGGCGCGCTCACCATCAGTTCGGCGGACGGCTGCTCGTTCATCCCCCAGCCGGTCTGGACCAAGAGCCGCTACAAGTTCCAGCTGATGGAGCCGGTCAAGGGCGGCAGTTGCGTCAATGTCGGCCGGCCAGGCGCGCTCTGGACGTCGGCCAAGCACGCGCCGGGCAAGGACAATGCTCAGTTCATGCTGTTCGAGAAGACGATCTGCTGCGCCGGAGTCTCGACGCCATGAGCGATCCGTCTCGCCAGATCCGCGCCTGTACGCCTGGGATGAACCGATGGCCTTCCCGTCACACCATGGAGCCAGGTGTTCCTTGCGCGGCTAGACCGGCGCCGCATAGCCCCCGCGGTGCCGGCCGGACGGTCAGCGTGGCCACGACAGACGATGATGCGGTACCCCCCTCCTCGCCGCATGTCGTCGTGGCCGCGCTGACCGTTTTTGAAGGACAGGCGGTGTTTCGGGCGGAACTGCCCAGCCCGGTTCCATCCACGCTCCTGTTCCGGCTGCGGCGGGGATCCCGGCGGATCATTCCGAGCGAGATTCGGCCATGAGGAAGCGCGCCCTGCTCCTTATGACGGCGCTCAGCCTGCCCGTAGCGCTGCATGCCCAGACGGCAGAGGATCGCGCCCGCGCCGCGGCCGAGGCCGCCCGAGCGAAGAGTGCTGGCAGCGACGCAATCCTTGGCAATTATGTGACGCCGGGCCTGGCCGGTGAAGCGATGAGCACGGTCGATTCCTCCAGGACGTTCACGCCCAACCTCGCCTGCCAGAAAAGCGCCACATTGCTCGAACTGCTCGCGCAGCCCAATGCGAGCGGAGATATCGGAACGCTCAGCATTTCGCGAGACCGCGATCTCGACGGCAGTTTCGATGAGGCTCTGACAGTCCCGGTTCCGGTTTCAGGGATCTGCGTCGACGGGCTTATTTCCTGTGCGCCGGGCAGCTGGAACGCCTGCCGCTTCTTCCGCTGGGATACGGCCGCATCGGGATCGCTCAAGCTCAGCGAGGTCGAACTGACCGATCTTGCCGGCTGTTACTGCGTCAACAACAGCTGCGGCAGCAATCTCGTTTGGGGCAATATGGCATCGGTACTCAAGGATCTGGGCGGCGGTGTCGTTGGCGCGCTCACCACGAGCGATCCGCGCATCGGCATCGCCCAGGCCGCCATCGAGGGGCCCGTCATCCGCTATACGGGTGCGCAGACCACCTCCTGCGCATCGCAACCCCAGGTTGGCGCAACGGCCTACAAGGCCAAGCCCAATGCTATCGCCGGCGATGCCTATGCCGCGGCGCTGGGGAGCAGTGTGTTCCAGTCCCTGAAGGGCTCGCCCGCCGGCGTCGGCAAGACCGAGCAGGTGCGATCCTGCACGATCGAACGCGAGGTCAGCATCAAGGCCTGGCAGTTCGACGACATCGTCGCGGCGAGCGGCGTCATTGCGTCAAGCTGGAGTTGCGGCGAAGGGTGCCGCCGCTACCAGATTCGGGGTGAAGGCGCCTGCGGCGACAATCCTCCCGTCTATTCGGCAATCTTCACGGCTATCGTGCCCGAGCGCATTACGTCGGCGCGCATTGTCGAGATGAGCGCTGACGACTGGGTGCAGGTGCGAGTCAATGGTGTCGCCGTCGGTTATGCGGGCAAGCGCGTGTGGATGGATAATGGCATCCCGTCCGGGGACTGCCGGATCAGCGGGAGCAGCTGGTACAATTATTCGCCTGTCGACATCACCTCGCAGGTGAAAGCTGGCGCGACCACCGTGTTGGCACGGGTGCGTGGCGGCGGCGGGGGTCGGTGGGGCAACGTGATCGTCGAGATCCAGGCAAATACCGACTGCGAGGTCAGTGAGCGGCTTGTTGATCTGTGCTCGGGTTACGCCGCGAACGATGCCTGCCGTCTTACTGACGAAATAGTGGACGGCGTCACCACCTTCCGCAATGGTGTCAGGACCGGGCTCAGCCCCCTCCCCCAGACCCGGGTGATCGGTACCGGCGCCTGCGCGATGCAGGTCAGCCGCGATTTCTTCGCGCGCCAGCGCAATTATGCCTGCACGGTCGACCAGGCTGCAGTCCCCCAGCCCGATCTGTCGCGCGGCGCCTATATCATCGATCATTCGACCGAGACGCTGCTGGCCGACCGGGTGCGGACGGCCGATGGCGGTCATAGCCTCACGACCCGCACCTTCGCGCTACCTGATCGTGGCAGCGTCAATGCCTGCGAGCCCATCTGCAAGACGCGAAAGGCTCAGGCCAATAGCGCCGCAGCGCCTGATGGCGTGACCGGTTCGAAGCAGACCAATCCAACGGGCTGGGACTTTTTCTATCACGCCTGCCAGGACAGCAATGTCTGCCCCGCAGGCGAGGGCGAGGAACTGGTGCAGGGCTGCGGCTGCATCGACGATTTCCCCGAAGCGGTGGTGATGATGCAGACGGTGCGTCTGGGCGGTGCGGATATGATCTGCACGGGTGCCGTGCGATGACGCCGGTGCGCGCCCTTCTTTCGACGCTTCTGTTTGTCGTGGCGAGCCTGGCGCTACTGCCGGCAACCGCCGTGGCCCAGCAGCTGTGTGCGGTCGATCTGAACGGCAATGGCGATGCGGCCGATGACGGCGAGACGGCGAGCTGCCATCTGACCGGCTCGGGCGGATGGATGTGCCCGATCGGCGAAACGCGCTGCGAGGCGGATGTGGCCGGAGCGATGCACTGCCCGCTTGGCGATCAATATGCCTGCGCCGTGTCGGCCAGCGGTGGCGCGCCGACCTGTTCGCCTAACGCCTGCATCGACACCAGCGCCAATCCGATCGTCGATGATCCGGTCGTCGACGATCCGGGTGTAGAGGCGGATGGCGGCATCGATGCCGACGGTAATTGTCTTGGCGCCATCGAGATTTTCTCGGGCCGCGCCGCGCGGTGCCGCCCGGCCGGTCTCAAGACCACCTTTTCGAACTGCTGCAAGGACAAGGGCAAGATTGTTAAGGACGGCATGGGTGGTTCGATCTCGTCGATCGGCACCAAGATCGCCGTTGCCAAGGGCGTGTTCACCGGCATGAAAGCGGCCTATGGCGCGTTCAAGGCGGGCGCGACGGCGGGCCAGGCCGCGAGTGCCGGTGCCAATGCGATCGTTGTCGGCATCGACCCCACATCGATCGCGATCAGCCTCGCCATCAACTTCATGATGGATTTCCTGCTTTCCGGTTGCGACAGCCAAGACATGGAAGTGGGCATGCTGCGCGGGTCGGGCATGTGCCATGAGGTCGGCAGCTACTGTTCCTCGAAGATTCTTGGCATCTGCGTCCAGAAGGCCCGCGGCCATTGCTGCTTCAACACCAAGCTCGGCCGGATCATCCAGGAGCAGGGCCGGCCGCAGTTGAAGGCTTTCAGCGCGATCGGCTGGGGTACGCCCAAGCAGCCCTATTGCCGGGGCTTCACGCCCGAAGAATTCCAGGCGCTCGATTTCTCGCGAATGGACCTGTCGGAATATTATGCGGAAGTCGAGGCGCGCGCCCAATCCGAAATCCAGATCGACATGAAGGACAAGATCGATGCCTATATGCAGACGATCAACAACTAGCCGCGCGCGCCTGTTGGCAGCCATTGCCCTCGCCCCGCTGCTGGTCGGGGCGAGCGAACCGCAGGATACGGCTGGTCAGCAGCGGGACGGCAATGCCCGCACGCGCATCCAGGATCAGGGAGAAGCGGCGATGGAGCGCGTGAAGCGCGCCGCCGACAAAGCAAAGACCGCCAAGTCCCCTTCACCAGCTCTACCGGCCAAAGCCGATGCCGCCGCGCAGCGCCGTGCTTTCGAGGGGATCAACAGGCGCAAGCAGGATCCCGCCATGGCGAAACGGGTGGAGGCCGATGTCGCGGCGGCTCGTGACGCACTGGCCGTCGAGCGGGAGGCCGCCAGCCGTCGTATCGCCCAGGCCCTTGGCCTTGAACAACCCGAAGAGGCAGCGCTGGCCGGCGTCGTATCCACCGGTAGTATGAAACGCTGGGCTCCAGTCCTGTTCGTTTCCTCGTCCATGCCGGTCGAGACGCTGCGTAACTATGCCGGGCAGCTCGAACGCGCCGGCGGCGTGATGGCCTTCCGCGGCATGCCGGGCGGGATGCGGCAGGTCGCGCCGATGGCGAAATTGTCGGCCGCCATATTGCGCCGCGATCCCGGTTGCGAAGGCCCTGCCTGCGCAATGCGCGATGTGCAGGTCATCGTCGATCCCCTGGTGTTCCGCCAGCATGGCGTCACCCAGGTGCCCGCGCTGGCGATGGTGCCGGGCGATCCGACCCTCCCTTACTGCGAGCGTGACGAGGCCAGCCCGCGCGCCGCGCACATCGTGCTGGGCGACGCTGCCTTATCGGGATTGCTTGAGGAATATGGCCGCCTTGGCGGCAAGGAGGAGGTGCGAGATGCTCTTGCTCACCTGGCGCGCCGGTAACCGCCTCTGGCGCGAACTCAAGGATCTGCCGCTCCGGGCGGCGGTGGCGCTCGGCGCAAGCGGTCTTGGGCAACCAGCGCGGCCTGCCCAGCTGCTCAAGGCCTATGGGATCGTCCTGCCCATCGGTCTCTTCGCCTGGTGGGCGATGCCGCAGATCACCCTGGTCATGACGCCGTCGATCGACGCATGGGTCGTCCATCGATCTCCGGGGCCGATCCATCGCGGCGACCTCATATCCTTCACATTGTCCGATCCCGTAGCCGGCCCGAAGCCCGTCGCCATCACCAAATATGCGCTCTGCCTGCCTGGCGACCGGATCAGCATGGTCGAGAGGCATGGGATTGGCGGGCCGACCCTGAATGGCTGGTATTATTGCAACGGCACTCTGTTGGGCGTGAGCAAAGCTGCTGCACGCAATGGCAAGGCACTCACGCATTGGCAGCCGGACAGCCCGCGCATTCCCGAGGGGATGATCTTCGTCGGTTCGCGGCATCCCGATGGATATGACAGCCGCTATTATGGCCCGGTGGCGATCGAGCGGCTCACGCGCATGGAGAAGCTGCTGTGAAGCGCATGCTCATCCTGGGCATATCCTTGCTCCTGATCGCCGGTCCTGCGTGCGCGCAAACGGCGCCTGTGAGCGCGGCCGATCGTACGGCACGGGGCTATTGGTGGTACGAGACACCCAAATCCGGCGCTGAGGAAGAGGCGCAGGATGAGACGGTCCCCGAGCCGGTCATCCCGCCGATGGTGGAACTGGCCAAATGGTCGCCGCCCCGGATCGCGAAGCTTATCGTGGAGCAGCGCGACTATGCCGCAACCGTCCTCACGATCGACGCGGTCGCGGATTTCTGGCGGCTGCAGGATTTTGCCCGGCGCAAGGCCCGCGCCTTTGCCGGCGTCACCCAGCTAGCCATGCTGACCCATCCCGAACTCAATGCCAAAGCCGCCAATCCGATGGTCGGCGAGGCACGCGATGCGCTGGGCGCACAGAAGGACCAGGTGCGCCGCCAATATCTGCGGGCGCACGCCGGGGAATTCGCACTCGTCATGTTTGCCCGGGAATCCTGCGGCTATTGCAAGGTGCAGTGGCCAATCGTCCAGCGGTTCCAGGATGACATGGGCTGGCAGGTGAGCCTGATGGATCTCGATCGCAGGCCCGACCTCAAGCAGCGCTTCGGGGTCGAGGTGACGCCGACCACCATGGTCATCCGTCGGGGCAGTCCCCAGCGCATGGTGATTGCAGCAGGGGTCGAGACTTATCCCAATCTCGCGCAGATGGCCTATCAGGCCGTGCGATTGCTGAGCGGCGATATCCGCCCCGAGCAGTGGCTGACCGGCGCGGGCGAAGAAGACGGCTTCTTCGATGCGCTGGCCAATGGCCCGGTCTCCTCAACCGATCCGCGCGTGATCGGCGGCGACCTCATCGATGTCGGATCAGGGCGCGAGCGATGACTGGCCGGCATCATCCACAATCAGTTGGGTACGATTGCCTTGTGTCCCGCGATGAGCAGCTTCACGGCGACCAGCATATTTGCATCAGCCACAATCGTCACAACTGGCCGGCCCAGCCCTTCCGGATAATCTCGTTCATCTCCTCAATCGAAATCGACCGTTGGCCTTCGCGTTTGAGCATACGGAAAGCATCGGAAATCTTGCCCTTTCGCCGCACGGCACGCACCTCGACGCTGCCATCCGGCCGTTTTTCGACATTGATCCGTCCGCCCGGATGGACACCGAGATGCTTGAGAATATCGTTATTCAGGGTGATCTGGCCCTTACTGGTGACCGTTAAAACCGACATTGCGCGAATCCTCTCTGCCACATTCAAAATAAGGCAAAATTGCCTTTCGTTTAAGCTGGTCGCTGTTTTCTTTGTCGCTTCATTCGGTTGTCCGGCATTCGCCTCCGCGCGGCCCGTCACGCGAGAGCAGGCGATGCGCGCGGCGATTCATCCCGTTGCAACCGAAGCCGAGATGCGCCTGTGGCTCTCTCGCGTGCCGGTGACGCGCGATTTTCCGCCCGACTTCGAGACCATGCTGCGCGGCCAGGCATCGCTCTATGTGATCGAGATAAGCACAGCGCCCGGCTGCCTGCCCTGCGGCGATCTCTGGACGAAGCTTCTCGCATTCCGTGGGCGCTATGGCTGGCAGGTCCGAACGCTTGGGCCTGATGAGGCGGCGCTGAGATCGGGGCGTCTGGGCCTTCCCTGGGTCGGGAACCCGGTCGCATGGGTGCGGCCACTGGCTGATCCGGGTCGTATGGTACCGATCGCGATCGGCACTGACCATGGCGCCAATATCGCGCGCAACGCCTGGCTTGCTGCCCGGATGTTGGCCGGCACCCGGGCAGCGGTCGGCGTGCGCGCCTTGTCGAAATTCACCGGGATCGTCGGTGGAAAGGGCGAGCAGAATGGGAGGGGGCGATGAGAGCTGTGCCGCCCGTGTTGCAGTCCTCCGGCGGAGTTTCGCCCTTCATTCCTGTCTGTTCAGCGCTGCTCGAGCAATTGCTGGCCCAGCAACACAAGCGGCATTGCCTCTATGCCGTGGCCGAGCGGGAACGGTTCGCGCCCAGGATAAATGACGACACGCCGCTGGGGTTCGAGATCGGCGCAAGCATGATGGAAGCCGCGTTCCACTTTGGGTGTGAGGCTGCGCTTGATCTCGATGGCCCAGCGCTTGCCCCCAGGGAGTGTGAGCAGCAGATCGATTTCAGCGCCGGCCGACGTGCGATAGAAATGGCCCTGCGTTCCTTCCGGCGCGGCGGCAATCAGGGTTTCTATGACGAAACCTTCCCAGCTGGCTCCGGCGACGGGATGACCCAGAATGTCGTCGATGGTTGCAAGGCCAAGCAGGCTGTGCACGAGGCCGCTATCGCGCACATAAACGCGCGGGCTCTTGACCAGGCGTTTGCCACTGTTGCTGTGCCAGGGTTCAAGACGGCGAACAAGCAGCAGATCGACCAACAGGTCGAGCCAGGTCGCTATGGTCTTGCCATCCACGCCGATCGAGCGGGCAAGTTCGGCAGCGTTATGCAAACCCGCCTGATGATGCGCGAGCATCGTCCAGAAGCGTCGCAGGGTTTCCGCAGGAATGCGCGGCCCCAGCATGGGCACGTCGCGCTCAAGATAGGTGCGGATGAAATCCTGTCGCCAGCGCAGGCTCAGTGCGTCGCTTTTCGCAAGAAAGCTGTCGGGAAACCCGCCGCGTGCCCACAATCGCTCGATCTGCGCCTCGGGAATTTCGAGCGCATCCAGCGGTCGCATTTCGAGATAGCTGATCCGGCCGGCCAGGCTTTCTCCCGATTGCCGCAGAAGTTCGATCGACGCGGAGCCGAGCAACAGGAAGCGGCCGCTTCGCAGTCCCTTGCGGCGCCCCCGGTCGATCACGCCGCGCAGGATCTGGAAAAGGTTGGGCGCCCGATGAACTTCATCAAGGATGACCAGCTTGTCCTCATGCCCGGCAAGATAAAGTTCCGGTTCCGCCAGACGTGCACGATCCGCCTCGGATTCAAGGTCGAGATAGAGCGAAGGACGTGTCTCGCCGATTTCGAGAGCCAAGGTTGTCTTGCCGACCTGCCGGGGCCCCAGCAGCGCGACAGCCGGGGTTTCGTCGATTCTTACCGCCAGTTCAGCTTTGATGCGCCGGTCAATCATCCGTGCATTTATGGACTATTACTCCAGATTTGCAAGGTTAATAATGGGCACTATGGTTTGGTAGGCGGTCCGTGTTCCGCTCTTAAGGAAGTTCGTCATGGTTATTTCCCATCGGCGCCTGATCTCCACGCTGTTCCTGATCGTCGCGTCCTGCGGCCAGACAGTTCCGGCCCACGCCCAGGGTTGGGCCGAGAGCTGGTTCGATAATGTCACCTATACCTCGCCCGGCAGTTTCGAGGACCAGACACGCGGCTATGTAACCGCGGGCGGCATGTCGGGCCGGGTCGATGTCCATGACGATTATCTGATGAGCCTGACACTTCCCAAGGTGAAGGCGGGCTGCGGCGGCATCGACATGTTCCTCGGCGGTATGTCGTTCCTCGATCCCGATTATCTCGTCCAGAAGCTGGAGACCATCCTGCAAGCCGCGCCGGCCGTCGCCTTTCAGTATCTTCTGGAAACGCTGGACGAGAAGATGGGTAATATTATTTCAAAGATGGAGGCAGCGACCAATTTCCTGAACTCGATCCAGGTGAACGACTGTCGTCTCGCCAATCGCATGGTCCAGATCGCGAAAGGCGACGACAATATGTCGGGCATCGTCGAGGAGATGACCGGCTACAAGTCGATCCGCGAAGGCTATGCCAATAGCTGGCAACAGAGCCGCGAGAAGATCCAGGCGAACAAGGGCAATCCGACCGAGGACCTGAAGGAAGCGCTCGCCAATTGCCCGGCCGAGGTCACGGATATCTTCAAGACCGGATCGCTGCTGGCGCACGCCGCCGCGCGTGTCGGCGCTTCGGACTGGGCCGGTGTCATGCGGGCCCGGGTTGGCGACGTCTATATGCGCTGGGATGCCAACGACAAGGTGCCGCTCTTCTCGGCCATTCCCGCCTGCCCGCGCCAGGATACCGAGAGCGCCGACGATTTCCTGACTGGTCGAGTGCCGACCCGTGCGCTCAACATCCCAGCGACCGCCGCGGATTGTTCGGTGAACGGCGCGGGCCGCGGCGCGCTCATACTGGCGCGCGAGCGGATGGAGGCGATCTCCGTCAAGATCCGGACGCGCGCGGCGCTGACCACGGAGGAAAAGCAGTTCGTCGCCAATGTCCGGACATTGCCGGTCTATCGCCTGCTCGAATGGGGCGTGCGACAGGGGCTTACCGACAGCGTCATCGCCGACACTGACGAACTGGTGGCGCTCACCCTCGCCTATCAGATGCTGAACGACCTCACCCGCTCGATCGACTTCGCACTGCAGAATGCCGAACGCGGTGTGACGACGGCGGGGGCTTCGGACGCCGAGAACACGAACATCTGCCAGACGCGTATCCTGACCAAGGGCATCGAGCAGTTGCGCGAGCTGCGAGACGAGGTGCTTCGCCAGCGCGCGCAGATGCGCCAGTCCTACATGGCGGCAATGAACCAGGCGAACCTCTCGGCCAACTATGCCGGAGTGGTCCGCCAGCGTGATCGCGATGCCCGCGACGCCGCCGGCGCCAATGCCAATCGCAACCGGTGAGGCGGGCCATGCGTCAAATCATTCGCTTAATCCTCACCCTTGTCGGGTGTCTGGGCGCGACGCCCGCGCTGGCGATCGATGCGAGCTATCACACATGGGACGGCTTCTCGGAGACCGTCGATGCGTTCCACCTGGTCGCGATGATGTTCGGCGACCCGCGCTACGAGACGCTGGTCGTGATCATCGCAGTTGCCGGGATCGGGTTGGGCGCAGTGCTGGCGAGCATCAAGGGCTCCGGCATGGGGCTGGTCGCCTTCGGTTTCCAGATGCTGATCGGCATCGGCCTGTTCGCCGGGATGATCGCTACGACCGGCACGATCCACATCTACGACCGGGTGCGCAACGCCTATCAGCCGGTCGGCGACGTCCCCAACCTCATCGTACTGGTCGCCGGCGTCACCAATCTTATGGAGCGGGCGCTCGCCGAGACGATCGACGACAATACCACCGATCCCAATGCCAAGCTGGAATTTGGCGCCGGCGGTCATGCTTTCGACCTGTTCCTCAACGCCGTCAGTCCCCGCAGCCCGATCGTGGACACCTTCCTCGATGCGACGGTGAAGGACTATGTGCGGCAATGCTATCCGGTCGCCCGCGTGTCGCCGGCCTATGGGGTCGACGACGATCAGCTCTTCCGGACGTCGACCGATCTTCCAGCCTCCTTCGCGGCGATGGCAGGGCCAGCAACCTTCTCGACCGTGTACACAGCGAGCGACAAGGCCGGCACGACGATGAGCTGCGAGGCTGCATGGGGCTATATCGCCGATCGCCTGTCGGACAGCACGCTGTTCGACGCCTATAGCGACCAGGTCTGCGCGCGCACCGGCTTCGACGTGACCCAGGCGGCCCAGCGCGATCGCTGTCGCCAGCAGATCGATGCGCTGGGCGACATGATGCTGGGTCATTCCATGAGCCGGCAGAAGTTCCTGACCAACATCCTGCTCGGCCAGACCGTCGGCGACGTCCTGTTCGAGGATTCCCCGGCGGCAACCGCGCGGGTGATGGCCAACCGGGCGATCGAATCCAACGGACTCGCCACGCTCTCGACCGCCAACGAATGGATGCCGACCATCCGCGCCTCGGTCTTCGCGATCATGCTGATGATGATGCCAATCGCATTGCTCTTCATCCTGACGCCGATCAACCTCAGGGTCGCGAGCTTCGCGCTCGGCCTCTTCGTGTTCGTCGCGCTCTGGGGCGTCATCGATGCCGGCATCTACCAGCTTACGCTGGGCCGGGCGATGGATGTGCTGGCCGAGCTGCGGGCGACCAACGTCGCCGCCGATAGCTGGATCCTCGCGCCCTCGGCGGCGATGAAGGCGCTTGCCATCTTCGGGTCGTTCCGGACGGCCGCGGCAGGGCTTGCCGGCGCCTTCGTCTTCACCGTCTTCCGCTTCTCGGGCAACATGTTCACTGCCTTCACCTCCGGCATGCTCGGTGTGCAGGGTCAGGGCAGCATGGCGGCCGCGACCGTCGGAACGAGCGAGGGCTATGCCTCGGCCCTGGAGGCGCAGGCCTCGGCCGGCGGTACCATGTCGCGGCGCGCTGCATCCTCAGGCTTCGGCGATTTTGGCGAGCGCAGCAGCTTCGGTCTGGACCGTAGCTTCGCGTCGGCCGGATCCGTGCTCGGCGAACAGGGCGGCGGCGCGGCGGGAACTGCAGCCTTCGGCCTCGGCCGGGCGGACGCTGCGCGGGAACTGGGCGGGCTCTCCCCTGCCCTTGTGGGCCGAGATCTGAGCGATCCGGCGACTGCGCGCGCGGTACGCGCCAATGCCGCGACTTCGGCGATCCATAATTTTGCCCAGGGCGATGCCCTGCGCAAGCTTGGCACCACCTATTTTGGGCAAGGCCAGGGCGGCGAACGCGCCTTTGCTGCCTTTGCGCAGAATATGCTGCAATGGAAGGCGTTCGGCGACAGCCAAGCCTATGACATGATGCAGTCGGGCGCGCAGCGGCATTTTGAGCGCAGCGGCTATAATGCGAAGGATGCCGCACTCAAGGCATCGACGGTCATCGCCCAGGCGAGCGCCGATCCGACGTTCGCCAAGCTGACGGCCAATGCCTTCGATCAGGAGCAGATGCTGCGCAATGACCTGACCGCGGCGCAGACGCAGGTGGGCGCGATGGAAGGCCGGCGCGACTATGCGGGCGACAGGGTTGCCGCCGTCGAGCGCGGCAATGTCGCGACCGAGCAGGCGCATCGAACGGGCGGAAATCAGGGACAACGGCAGGCTGCGGCCATGCTGGGTCTCTCCGTCACCGAAACCAGCCGGCGCATCGGGTTCATCAATGCGCTGTCAGGCGAGGCACGATCGACCGCGATCAGCCAACTCTCGCGCGCGACCGGGCGCAACGAGGCGCAGGTCCTGGGCGCGCTGGAGAGTTACAACGCCGCCGTGCAGGTCGGCACGGCCGATGGCGCGACCGCGGAGGCGGCGCGTGAGGGCACCAGCGTCTATGGGCGCACGCGGGAGGCTGCAGGCTATGATTTTGCCGAGCGGTCGGGCAAGCTCGACGCGCAGCGCGAAATCGGGCCCGACGGGGTACGCAGCAATGCCCAGATCGGCGAGCAATGGCGGCAGGCGGATAATGCGGGCTTTGCCGAAGGCGCGGCGGCCGCCGGCGTATCGGTCTGGGAAGCAGCTCGCCTCGATTCCTTCATCCGCGCACTCGCCGGTACGGCCGGCAACCAGGTCGACATGGCCGAGGGCGGCGCGGAAGGCATCGCCGATCGCG
>Ga0209066_10004033_pt1 | contig 16273 bp, 14 predicted proteins | sample All_14_2_FD_187198 | JGI IMG/M metagenome (GOLD analysis project Ga0209066, IMG submission 187198) | Freshwater microbial communities in response to fracking from Pennsylvania, USA - Allegheny Zone_MetaG_DW_15 (SPAdes) (version 2) ...
ATCAATAATAGTTCTCATTAGCATCTGTGTCTGAATGGAGTGAAGCCGATCAAGCCCGACGTGGCGAACCTGTCCGTCACCACCCACGGCAGCGTGTTCTGGAACGACGAACGCATGGGCGACGAGCAGCTCGTGCAGCGGCTGCAGGCCTCCGCGCCGCGGCAACCGCAGCCCGAGGACTTCATCCGCGGCGACCGCCTGGTGGATCTACGAGCGCGTCGCCCAGGGGATGGCGGCTACGCAGAAGTCCGGGGTGTTGGAGCTGCGCTTCGTGACCGACTAGGCCACGACCGGGGTGAGCCGAAAGACACCCCCATGAAACTGCATCGGCACGCCCGCCCTGACGCCGGCGTGACGTCGTCGGCTGCACCGATCGCGGACTCCAGCACACGTGAGCGCCTGCGCGCCGTGCCCGGCGCACCAAGCGGGCATGAGGCTTTGACGCGATGCCATCGAAGGAGGTGCTGACGGGATGCGGATGGAGATGCTGGCGCCCGATAGGCCGAACCAGAAGAAGACAAACGGGAGGTGGCCTTGGATTTCAGATTGCTGCGTTACTTCGTCGCAGTTGCGGAAGAACTGCATCTGGCCCGTGCAGCCGAGCGTCTGGGCATCGAGCAGTCGCCTGTGTCGCGTGCGATGCGCGACCTGGAAAGCCAGCTTGGCGTGCAGTTGTTCGACCGCAGCACACGCCTGACGCGGCTGACCTGGGCCGGCCAGGTGTTCCTCGGCGAATGCCGGCGCGTGATGGCCACCGTGGAGCAGGCAGTCAAGAGCGCCAAGGCGGCGGCACAGGGCTACCAGGGCCATCTGCGCATCGCCATCTGCGACAGCCTGGCGCAGCCCCACATCGCCACCTTGCTGGCACGCAGCCGCGAGGATGAGCCCGAGCTGGAGATTCGCGTCTTCGAGCTGCCGTTCGCGCAGCAGCTCAAGATGCTGCACAACGATCTGCTGGACATCGGCTTTGCGTTGTCAAACGCGGTGCATGCTGGCCTCGTCGCTGAGCCGGTGTGGACCGATCCACTGTCGGTGATCGTGCCCGCACGCCACCCCTTGCTGGCACACATGCAGGTGCCGCTGGCCGAAGCCTTGAAGTTCCCGCTGGTTCTGTGCCATCCCGAATCGGGATCGGGCTGCCGCCATCAGATTCAAGCGATGCTGCAGGACGCGGGCACGCCGCTCAAGCTGGTCGATGAAGTGACCAGCCTCGGCGTGATGCTGACCCTGGTCGGCGCCGGCTACGGCATCGGCTTCGCCATCGCCTCGCAAGTGCAGACCCTACAGCGCCCGGACATCTCCATTCGTCCCCTGGCCGGCACCCCACCGATGCTCTCTACCTACCTGCTGCGCCGCCAGGGCGAACCCTCGGAGCCCATGAAGCGGTTCATCGAGCGGGTGAAAGACGAGGCCGCGCCGATCGATGATGAGCCGGTCCTTTGAGGACGCAGCTCGCCTGTCCGTTGCGACCTGTGGCGTGGTGTGCCAGTAGACAGATAGACTTCGGAATGAAATCCGATGCTCTGGCTGTTGGTGGATGTGCTTGGCTCGCTTTGGATCACCCGCAACGGCCTGCGTTGACCAGGCCGAAGACTTGAGTCCACAATCGAGTCCATTCCGTGACGCTTGGATCGGAAAAGACGTTCGTAATAAACGAGTTAGCGAACGGGTGCTGTTCCCTTCACCCGCTCCACCGCATCATTCTGAGGACTTCCAGGGAAATCCAAGGAGCGTTGTAGGTCGTGTCCTACAACGATTTTTTCCTTCTATCTTCCAGTAGCGATTCACCGACAGCCACGACTTTTAAATCTATTTTGAGGGTTGTGCGGCTGCCGGATTGTTGATGGAGAGGCGCGGCCGAGGTGAACAGCATCGGCTACCTGACCCGTTCAGGAGCAAGAGCATGGCACTCTCAGGCTTGGTGGTCCGCCAAGCCAGGGCCACCGGAAAGGTGTACGGAGAGACACATCACGGCGCTATTCGCGAATCTATGTGTTGGGCTGCTTCATTGCCTCGTTTTCCAGTTGGAACCGCAACCCAGGGTCGGCGCGTTCGACTGTTAGGCGCCACCCGTGCGCCAACGCAATTTCCTGGCAAATGGACAAGCCAAGTCCCGCCCCGTGGTCGCGTCGATGTGCCGCGCGCCAGAATCGGTCGAACAACTGTGGAAGCTGTCCAGCATTGACGCCAGGTCCCCAATCCCGCACGGACAGTGCATTGCGTCGGACTTCCACCTCAACCATCGTCGTCGCTGGCGCATGCTGGATGGCGTTCTCCATCAGATTCTTCAGCAGCGTGAACAAGGCGCCTCGATCAGCCTTCCACTCGACGTCGTCGGCCGTCGCGGATACCGTCAAGCGCACACCGGCGGTCTCGGCCATGCGCTGCAAATAGGAGGCAGTCTCGTCGGCGACTTCTTGCACCTGGACGGTCGCAAAGTCATAGTTGTGGGCCTCACTGGCTTCAGCCAGGAGTAGAAGCTGTTGCACTTGGCGCGTCATGTATTCGACATCACTCAGCAACGCGCGCCGGTCGTTATCGTCACCCTCCATCAGCTCGGTCTGCGTGCGAATCAGTGCGAGGGGGGTCTTCAACTCATGGGCTGCGTTGCCGAGAAACTCTTTCTGCACGCGGTAGCCCTGATCGAGGCGTTCCAGCGCGCGGTTGAAGCTGTCAACCAAGGGGCTGATCTCCGCAGGCACCACCTCGGTTTGCAGCCGTGCATGAAGCGAGCGAGGAGAGATGGCTGCCGCAGCTTCAGAGATGCCTCTCAGCGGCTTGAGCGCATAGCGCAGTGTGATGTAAGCGCAAAGGCCGAAGGCGACGATCAACACAGCGCTGAAGATGCCAATGCCGATTCCCATGTACGGCAGCGCGAACTTGTGCTGGATGAGCTTCATGAGACGCTCGCTGGTGGCGAACTGCACGAGCCATTGCTGGCCCTGATGCTCAAAAGGTTCGGTGGCACCATGCAGGGTCATGCCGTTGTGCTCGAAGACAAAGGTGTCTCGCTCCGACCGGGGACCGCTGCCACCAGATGGCCAGAATGCTTCCCCAGCCGCTGAAACGAGTGCTACGTTTCCCCGAACATCCAGCACGCGCCAGGCGGTCTCATGGGGGAGGCTCTCGTACAGCCAGTCCAGATCGGCTTCGCTGGCATCGAGTCCGACAGGCTTACCGTTGGTGTCGAACTTGATCTTGCCCGCAAGAGTCCCAACGCGCTCCCGCAACTCCAGATCAGCCAGAACGTCGTGCTCCACCATCCAGACTGCGGCGGCGACGGCCAGCGCGATACTCAGGAGGGCGCCGACGACGTAGGACGCCAGAACCTTCAGCCCCAGACTACTGAGCCGAATCGTCTTCGCGGAGCGCATAGCCGAGACCTCTGACATTGACGATCCGCTGCTGCGAACCGATGGCGACCAGTTTGCGGCGTATGCGGTGAAGGGCCACATCCAGCGCGTTCGGTGTGACCGCCTCGCTCAACCCCCATGCTGCCGCCTCCAGTGCATTGCGACGCACCACCTCCTCGTGTTTGCGCAATAGCAGCAGCATGATGTGTACTTCCGCCGGGGCGAGCGTGACCCTTTCATCTCCGCAGCACAAAACGCTGGCGGCGGACTGCAGCGTCAGATCGCCGTGGCTGGGATCGAGCGCTCGGAACTCCACGGGGCGACGCAGCAACGCCCGGACTCGCGCCACCATCTCGTCCATCGCGAACGGTTTGGGGAGGTAGTCGTCGGCTCCGGCTTCGAGACCTTCCACGCGGTCATGCAGGGCATCTCGCGCCGTCAACACGAGGCAAGGAACGCGAATGCCGGAATTGCGCAGCCTTTGCAACAGGACGATGCCGTCCCCGTCTGGCAACCCCCGATCAAGAACCAAGGCTTGGTAGGACATTTGCTGAACAGCCGTCCACGCGGCGTCGATGCGGTCGGCCACATCGACGCCGATTCCTGCGGCTACCAAGCCTTTGTGTATGAGCCTGGCCATCCGCTCATGGTCTTCGATCAAGAGTATTCGGCTCATCAGAAACTGTATTTGTAGCCCAGCATCACGCGGTTCTCAGTTGAGCGACCCACGATGGGGCTGTCTTTGATCTCCTTGCCCAAGGATCTCACTCCGACATTGAGCATCATCGAATGGTGCCTGTCAAAACGGTAAATGCCAGTCAAGCTGATTTCTGGATTGACAGTGGCCTTGCCGGTGTAGGCCACCCGCCCCGCCGTTGCCTCGTTGGCACGTACGCCGTAGTAGTAGTCCACGTACTTCTTGTCCACCCACTCGACACCCACTTGAGGTATCAGCATCAGGCGCGGGCTCAGCATGATCTTGCGCTCCAAGCCTAGGGCAAGGCGTTGGCCTTTACTGTTTCCCGAGGCGCCCAGCCACTCCAGCTTGACGTCGGCCACGCCATTTTCCCACTCCATCTTTGCGCCGAACCAGACGCTGGACTTGCGCTCGGCCATGCCGGCCAGGGCAGGTGAGTCGCTGGCCTCGTAGCCTGCGCCGTCGAACAGTTTGGTCACGATGCCGAAATTGAGGCGCTGCGATTCACTCAACTCGATGCCGGGCAGCTTCAGTTCCAGGTTCGGGCCACCCAGTTTCACGTACCGATTTTCGTAAGAGATCATGGGCAAGGCTTTAGTCTCGCGATCCATCCCTTTGTACGCCTTCTGAGCACTGATGGCGGCCAGGCCCAGGCCCCAGGAAGAACCTTCGGGCTTGTTCTTGCCGGGAGGTTGCTGCGCGAACGCCGAAGCGGAGCTGGCCAATATTGCCGCGACGGCAGAGACACGGGTCAGGTTGACAGCGCTTGCCTTGAAGCGGGAATTGAAAGCTGGGGAGGGAGGCATGAGCAGGTTCCTTGCTGGTGTTGAAAGCCTTCATCCTCCAGGCCCCCGTCTTACGGAACACTTACCCGAACCAGAGGCTACCACTCGGTGGCTGACCAAACTCCCAGTAAGTGTCTGGAAAGTCATACGGCCAGATAGTCATGTTCTGCAGATCAAGGCGAAGGCTTCCGAGCCTCCAAGAATCCAATCAATGAACATTCAAACCCGATTCCAACACGCCCGCTTACGGGCTCGGTTTCGCGAGCCAACCCAACTGGCCCGCCGCCTCGTGCTGTGCGCTGCCATCGGCATGCCACTTGTGCTCGCGGGTTGTGCATCGACCGCACCCGCCTTGATGCCAGACAGCGCGAGCGCGCAAGTCGCCACGCAGTGGCACGCGCCACTTCCGCACGGTGGGCGGGTCGATGATCTGAGGCAGTGGTGGTCGCAGTTCGACGACCCGCTCATGCCCGATCTGATCGAAGCGGCTCAGCGCGCCAGCCCGACCCTGGCGCAAGCCGCCGCGAACATGGCCGACGCCAGGGCGTCGAGTGTGACCAGCGGCGCGGCATTGCTGCCTTCCCTGGATATCGCCGCAAGCACCACGAGGGGGCACTCGGAGCTGGCGGCCCCCGTAGGCAAGGTCTCGTCGCTGGGCCTACAGACTGCGTGGGAACTGGACCTCTTTGGAGCCAATCGCGCCGGCCTCGCTGCTGCCGAAGCAAGGTTCTCGTCCAGCCTGGCAGGTTGGCATGACGCCCGGGTCTCGGTCGCCGCCGACGTGGCGAGGAACTACGTCGAGCTGAGGGCCTGTGAGGCGCAAGTTGAGCAATCCCGGATCGACGCAGCCTCCCTCGCGCAAACATCTCGCCTCACCGGGTTGGCTGCTGCGGGCGGTATTCGGTCGCCTGTGACAGCGGATCTGGCGCGAGCCAGTGCGGCCCAGGGTGAAGTAGCGCTGGAGGAACGCAAGGCGCAATGCAATCTACTGATCAAGGCGCTCGTGGCCTTGACTGCCCAGGACGAACCGACCCTGCGGAACGAACTCGCCGAGAAGACGGCCCAACTGCCCCTGCCGGCCGAGTTCAGTGTGAACACGGTACCGGCCGAAGTGCTTGCACAACGCCCTGACATTCATGCGGCCGCGCGGAACGTCGTCGCCGCCAGCGCTGACTCGACGCAAGCAGACGCCCAACGCTGGCCCCGCATCACGCTGGCCGGCAGCATCGGCTCCACGCGCGTATCAAGTCCCGGCGTCAGCACCGCTGGAAAGGTTTGGAGCGTCGGCCCCATCGCCATCACCTTTCCGCTGTTCGACGGGGGCATACGGCGGGCCAACGCCCATGCCGCAAAGCTCCGCTACGAATCCACCACCACGGTCTACGCGGCGCGGCTGCGCACGGCGATCCAAGAGGTGGAAAGCGCGTTGGTCACGCTTGAGAGCACGACGCGGCGCAGCGAGAGTGCCAGCGATACCGTGGATGGGTTCGAACGCTCGTACCGGGCGACGGCAACAAGTTATGACCTGGGTGCGGTCAGCCTGTTCGATCTGGAAGATGCACGACGCAGCCTAGTCTCCGCGCAGGGTACCTTGATTGATCTGCGCCGCGAGCGCCTGCTGGCCTGGGTTTCGCTGTATCGCGCGATGGGAGGCGGTTGGGCTCCGCAGGCGGATGAACATCTGGCCGGCCGTTCCGACCGGGCTGGCACGCCCATGCTAGGTAGCACGCCCCGTGCTCGCGAATTTGCCGGGTCGCAGTCCGCGAGGCGCTGAACATGGCACGCCACACAAATGGACGCTTGCCGCCTTTCATTGCCGCAGGGGTATGCGCTTCTGGGCTCCACGTCTTCAAGACTCCCTATCCCGGAACTGAAAATGAAAGTACCTGACAAGCTCTTGCTCGCCGCGATGGGCATCGGAGTCGCTGCCGCCGCCATCACAATCGTGCTCGCATGGGAGGTGCCAGACGCCAACGCACAGGAAGCCAAGACGCCTGTTGCGGGGCAGGCTTCCTTGACCGTGGTGGTTGCAAGCCTGCAGCCCGCCACATTTTCCATTCGGGTCTCGGCCAACGGCAACATCATGGCGTGGCAGGAGGCCAGCATCGGCACCGAGGCCAACGGCTTGCGCCTGACCGAAGTCAAGGTCAACGTGGGCGACAAGGTGCGCCGTGGCCAGCCGCTGGCGACCTTCGCCGCCGATACGGTGGAAGCCGAGTTGGCGCAGAGCCGCGCGGCGGTAGCCGAGGCCGACGTGGCGCTGGCCGAAGCCGCCGCCAATGCCGAACGCGCTCGTTTGTTGCAGGAAAGCGGCGCATTGTCTGCGCAGGAAATTCACCAGTATCTCAGCGCGGAGCGCACGGCGCGGGCGCGGCTCGATGCAGCCAGAGCTGTTGAGAAGACGCAGCGGCTTCGCCTCGCTCAAACCCGGATTGCCGCCCCTGATGATGGTGTTATCTCCGCGCGTGCAGCCACGGTCGGCGCCGTGTTGCCCGCGGGCCAAGAGTTGTTTCGCCTGATCCGAGGCGGCAGGCTCGAATGGCGCGCAGAGGTGGCAGCCACGGACCTCGCCAGGCTCAAGCCCGGTCAGAAGGTCAGGATCACGCCCACCGGAGGGGATGCCATCGAAGGCCAGCTGCGGATGCTGGCGCCTGTGATCGACATTCAGACCCGCAACGGCCTGGTCTATGTGGATCTGCCTCCCAACGACACCGCGCGCGCCGGAATGTTCGCACGTGGCGAGTTCGAGATCGGGGCCAGCGAGGTGATGACGCTGCCTCAAAGCGCGGTGCAGTTGCGCGAGGGCTTCAGCTACGTGATGCGCGTCGGGCCGGATTCCCGCGTCATCCAGACCAAGGTCACGCCGGGCCGCCGCTCGGGTGATCGCGTCCAGATCACCAGCGGCCTCGACAAGGACGATCGCGTCGTCGTCTCGGGCGCAGCCTTCCTGGGCGATGGCGATCTCGTGCGCGTAGCCGATGGGCCGAAGAAGGTTGCGCCGCCAGCGACATCGCCACCGACGTCACAGCGACTGACGCTGACCAGCAGCGGGGACGCGCGATGAACATGAACGTCTCTTCGTGGGCCATCCGCAACCCGGTTCCCGTCATCCTGGCCTTCATTCTCATGACGATCGCGGGGCTGATGGGCTTCTCGGGCATGAAGATCCAGAACTTCCCCGACATGGACGTGCCCACGGTCACCGTGATGGCGGCCCTGCCCGGCGCGTCACCATCGCAATTGGAGACCGAGGTCGCACGCAAGATCGAGAACGCACTTACCACTGTGCAGGGCATCAAGCACATCAAGAGCACTCTGACGGACGGCGTGGCCAACATCACTGTCGAGTTCCGGCTCGAAAAGCCGACCCAGGAGGCGATGGACGACGTGCGCGATGCCGTCGCCCGCGTGCGCTCCGACCTGCCCACCAACCTGCGTGATCCGGTGATCCAGAAGGATGCGCTGTCAGGCTCCCCGATCCTGACCTACACCGTCGCCTCGAACCGCATGGACAACGAGGCCCTGTCCTGGTTCGTGGACAACAAGGTTCGCAAGGCCCTGCTAGCCGTACCGGGCGTGGGTGCGGTCACACGTGTTGGCGGCGTCAGCCGCGAGGTGCGCGTGGATCTTGACCCGGGTCGCCTGTATGCCCTGCACACGACGGCAGCCGATATTTCCCGCCAGTTGGGCGAGGTGCAGCAAGAGGCTTCGGGCGGCCGTGTGGGCTTCGGGGGTGCGGAGCAGTCGGTGCGCGTGATCGCCACGGTGCAGACGGCCGAGGAAATGGGCGCCATCGAATTGACGCTCAGCGATGGCCGCCATATCCGGCTCGACCAGGTTGCAACGGTCAGCGACTCCGTTGCCGAGCCACGTTCGGCCGCCTTCCTGGACGGAGTGCCGGTGGTCGGCTTCGAGATCGTGCGGGCCAGAGGCTTCGGCGAGATCGACGTCGCTGAGGGTGTCCGCCGGGCGCTGGCCGAGCTGAAGGCCGGTCACCCCGAAATCACGGTCACGGAAGCCTTCAACCTCATTGACCCGGTGGTCGAGAACTACGACGGGTCCATGCGCCTGTTCTTCGAAGGCGCAGCGCTGGCGATACTGGTGGTCTTCCTGTTCCTGCGCGACTGGCGTGCCACCTTCGTCTCGGCCGTGGCTTTGCCGCTGTCGGTGATCCCGGCGTTCGCGCTGATGTACGCGATGGGCTTCACGCTCAACACCGTGACCTTGTTATCGCTGTCGTTGGTGGTCGGGGTGCTGGTGGACGATGCCATCGTCGAGGTCGAGAACATCGAGCGCCATCTGCTGATGGGCAAGACGCCCTTGGAAGCCGCCACGGACGCAGCGGCCGAGATCGGGCTTGCGGTCGTGGCGACGACCTTTACGTTGATCGCCGTGTTCCTGCCGACGGCATTCATGAGCGGCATGGCTGGCAAGTTCTTCATCCAGTTCGGCTGGACGGCCGCAGGCGCAGTGTTCTTCTCGCTCGTCGTGGCCCGTCTGTTGACGCCCATGATGGCGGCCTACCTGTTGCGGGCGCCAACGCAGCGCGACCGGCCTGAGCCGACGTGGATACCCCCTTACCTGCGCCTAGCGGGCTGGTGCCTGCGCCATCGCGCCACGACGCTTGCCGCCACCTTCGCTCTGTTCGTCGGCGGCCTGTGGTTGGCAACACTGCTGCCAACCGCGTTCGTGCCATCCGATGATGACGCGCAAACACAGGTGACGCTCACACTGGCGCCGGGCAGCGAACTGCAAGACACGGTGGTACTGGCCGAACACGCCCGTCTGCTTCTGGCGCAGCACCCGCTTGTGCTTCAGACTTACACGGCCATTGGCGGCGGCAGTACGGGCGGCAACCCGGCCGAGGGATCTGCCACCGCTGCCGCAGACGTGCGCACCGCAGTGCTCACACTCAGCCTGACACCACGTGCCGAGCGCAATGGCCTGCGCAAGCAGGAGATCGAGCAGCAACTGCGCGTGGCACTGGCGCCGCTGCCCGGTGCGCGAGTGGCGGTCGGGATGGGCGGCTCCGGTGAGAAGTACGCCCTGGTGTTGACGGGTGAGGACAGCCATGCCCTCGAACGGCACGCTCATCAGGTCCAGCGCGAGCTGCGCACCATTCCCGGCATCGGCGCGGTAACGTCCAGCGCCAGCCTGGTACGCCCTGAGCTGACGGTCAGGCCCGATTTCCCCCGCGCCGCCGACCTGGGTGTCACAGCTTCAGCCATTGCCGATACGCTACGCGTGGCCACTATCGGCGACTACGAGCAGAATTTGGCGAAGCTCAACCTGGGCGAGCGGCAGGTGCCTGTCATGGTGCGGCTCGATGACGCCGCCCGGCGAGACTTGGAGACGCTCAAACGCCTGCCTGTGCCTGGCGCACGTGGGCCGGTGGCGCTGGAAAACGTCGCCACACTTGACATGGGCAGCGGTCCGGCGGAGATCACACGCCACAACCGCGTGCGCAACATCAACATCGAGGTCGAACTAGGCGGACGCGCGCTGGGTGACATCGAGCAAGCTGCCCTGGCGCTACCGAGCCTGCGGCAGATGCCCGCTGGTGTGCAGCGCAGTGCGCTCGGCGAAGCCGAGGAGATGAAGGAACTCGCTACCAGCTTCGGCATGGCCATGCTGACCGGCGTGTTGTGCATCTACATGGTCCTGGTGCTGCTCTTCAAGGACTTCGTGCAGCCCGGCACTATCCTGACCGCGCTCGTGCTCTCGGTGCCTGGTGCCATGCTGGCGCTGTTCCTGACCGGATTGACTCTGTCTATGCCCTCGATGATCGGCTTGATCATGCTCATGGGTATCTCGACGAAGAACTCGATCCTGCTGGTGGACTACATCGTCATCGCGCGCCGCGATCACGGCCTGGGCCGTACCGATGCCATTCTCGACGCCTGCCGCAAGCGGGCGCGGCCCATCATCATGACCACCATCGCCATGGGCGGCGGCATGATCCCGGTGGCCCTGGGCCTGGGCGGCGATCCGAGCTTTCGCGTGCCAATGGCGGTGGTCGTGATCGGCGGGCTGATCACGTCGACCTTCCTGAGCCTGCTGGTCATCCCGGCTCTCTACAGCTATGTGGACGACGGCGTGCAATGGGCCAAGACACTCTTCGCCGCTAAACGTCAGGTGCGGCGGCCGCTGGCCGGCCATGTCCCTGCCCATGCGCCGGAGCGGAGAGCATGACGGACCCCAGCGATACCCCGTTGCCGCTGGTCGATTCCGGCAAGGCGACCGCTGCGCAGAACACGCTGCCGACGAAGCCGTTGTGGCGCTCGCCAAGCCGTACCACCCTGCTGACCGTGGCGGCATTGGTCTTGGGCACCATGCTGGGCGCCTACCTTGGCCTCGACCTTCTGCGCGGCATGTCGCATTTCTCCGAACCCACCGGCTCGGCGACCACGCCAGCAGGCGCCGTCGTGGTACAGGCGGCTGCCGCCAACACGGTGGGTGCTTTAGGCAGGCTGATGCCAGAAGGTGACACGATCACGCTGGCCCTGCCTTTCGGTGCGGGCGATGCGCGGGTGGCGCGCTGGCTGGTCAGTGAGGGCCAGCGCGTGAGCGCCGGGCAAGTCATCGCCGAGCTGGACAATCTTCTGCAGCGCTTGGCGCTACAGGCCACCGCGGCGGCGCAGCTCACGGCCATGCGGGCCGCGCTCGATCAAGCGCGCAGCGAAGCCCGTCTGGGCTGGGCCGAAGCACAGGCCGCAGCCAAGCGCGCGCACGCGGCGCGCTTGGTGGCCAACCAGAACCTGACACGGATTCAGTCGCTGGTGCCGGCCGGCGTGACCACGCAGGCACAGTTGGAGCAGGCGCTCGCCGTCGCCGATCAGGCCGCGGCGGATCAGGCGCAAGCCGCGGCTGCCATACAGCGCTACGCGCATCGCGACGCTGACGCCCAGCCCGACGTGCGGCTCGCTCTCGGCAACCTGCACGTCGCCCAAGCCGCATTGGCCCAGGCCGAGCAGGACCTGGCCGGTGCCCGCGTGACAGCCATCCTGGATGGCACGGTGCTCGCCGTGCATGTCCGCGTCGGCGAGAAGCCCGGCGATCGGGGCATCGCTACCCTGGGCAACGTCGATCGCATGGCAGCGGAACTGGAGGTCTACCAGACCGACATCAGGCGAGTGGCCCTGGACCAAAGGGTTGTGCTGAACTCGACATCGCTAGCAGCGCCGCTGACCGGCGTCGTCGTGCAGATTGGCATGGAAGTGCAGCGGCAGGCCGTCCTGTCGTCCGATCCGGTGTCCAACACCGACGCCCGCGTGGTGAAGGTGAAGGTGGAACTCGACGCACCTTCGTCCGAGCACGTCCGCTCGCTGACTGGCCTGCAAGTCGTCGGAAAGATCGCTGTGGGCACACCATGAACTGGATCACCCGCTGGCTGTTCGGCCGGTTGCCGGTCGGTTGGCTGCAGCTTCGCCACCACCGCATGCGCCTGGCCGCCGCCGTGGCTGGCGTCGCCTTCGCGAACATGCTTGTCTTCGTGCAGCTTGGCATCCTCAGCGCGATGAACGACGTGGTGCGCACGAGCTACAGCCCGTTCCGCGCCGACATCGTGATCTCCCCGTCTAACACCAACACGCTCACGGATGGCGCGACGCTGGCGCGGCGTATCGTGTACCAGGCCATCGCACAGCCGGGTGTGGCCGCCGCCGCGCCGCTGTACGTCGGACAGGTCGCCTGGGAGCGGCCGAATGTGCCGGCGACCTCGCTCATCGTCTACGCGCTCCCACCCGAGTCCAAGCGCTTTGCGGGAGCAGCGATCGCGGAACATCTTGATGCCGTCTCCGCCCCAATGCGCACGATCCTGGATGCGCTTTCGCGCGACGTCGATCCGGCGTGGGCGGCGCGCGCGTCACCCGACACTCCTCTGGAGTTCGAGGTGGACGGCAAGACGATCGCGGCCATCGGCAGCTACTCGATGGGCGCTGGCTTCGGTTGGGACGGTTCGCTGGTGGTTTCGGACTTGACCTTCATGCGGCTGGTCCGGCAGCGCTCAATGGGTACGCCAAGCCACGTACTCGTCGATCTGGAACCCGGCATGGAGGTGGCGCCCGCGCTCGCGCAGTTGCGCGCCGCGCTGTCCATGGAGCCGGTCAAGGTGCGCAGCTTCGCGCAGACTGTCGAGGACAACGTGAACTTCCAAGCCACAGAGGTGCCAATGGGCAGCATCGTCGGCGCCGGCGTGCTGCTGGGCCTGCTGGTCGGTGTGGTGATCGTCTACCAGGTCCTGGCCACCGATGTCGCCGCACATCTGCGCGACTACGCCACCTTCAAGGCCATCGGCTACTCGCACCCCTACATCCTCGGCGTCATTTTCGAGCAGGCCCTGATCCTCGCGGTACTGGGCTTCCTGCCGGGTCTGGCCTCCGCCAGCGCCATCTACGCGCTGCTGGCGCATGCCACCGACCTGCCGTTCGGCATGGACGTGGGGCGCTCGCTGACGGTGTTCGTGGGCACGCTGATGGCCTGCATGCTGTCGGGGGCGCTGGCTGCACGGCGTCTGCGCACGATCGATCCGGCCGAACTCTTTTGAGGGACTGGCACGTGACGACATCCATCGTGATGCAAGGGGTGAACCACTGGTTCGGGGACGGCGAGGCGCGACGGCAGGCCATCTTCGATGTGTCGCTCGAAGTCACGCGCGGCAGCCTGACCGTGCTCGCCGGCCCGTCGGGCTGCGGCAAGACCACGCTGCTCACGCTGGTGGGCTGCCTGCGCAGCGTGCAGGACGGGTCGGTTCGATTGCTGGGCACGGAACTGCATGGAGCCAGCGCGAAGGAGCACCAGGCCATGCGGCGCCGACTGGGCGTGATCTTCCAAGCGCACAACCTGCACGAAAGCCTGACGGCCCTGCAGAACGTGTTGGTGGGTCTTCAGGTCCATGGCCGAGGCGGCGATGCCGATGCCCAGGAAGCAGCGGCCACCCATCTGTTGAACATCCTCGGCCTGGGTGAGCGCATCACCTATCTCCCTGCCAGGCTGTCCGGCGGCGAGAAGCAAAGGGTCGCGATTGCCCGCGCACTGGTGTCCACCCCGGCCGTGGTGCTGGCCGACGAACCGACCGCCGCATTGGACCGGCATTCCAGCCTGCTCGTCGTGAGGATGCTCAAAGCCCTTGGCCGCGAGCGCGGCGTGACCACGTTGATGGTCACGCACGACGAACGCATTCACCAGCTTGCGGACAAGGTTCTATTCCTCCGGGACGGACGAATGACAGCGGGAGCGAACTGACCGCAGAGGGTGTTCGGCAGGTAAGTGTTCAGTAAGAGGTTGGCGCGGAGCATGGAGGTTGCCTTGCTCACTATCTCGCCGAATTTCGGCTGTACCTCGACGGAGCACCTGAATGAGAGCCTTCCGAACCCTTATGTTCGCAGCGATGGTGCTGGCCACCACCGCCTGCGCCAGCAACGCCATCAAAGATCAGGCCGCGTCCCCTGCGGTCGAGATGCCGCCGGCGTCGGCAACGGTGGCCGTCTCCCAGCCCAACGTCCCGCCAGCATCTGCGATGCCACCTTACCAGGATGCGGCGATCGCTACCGAGATTGCTGCCGAGGCCGGTGACGCAGCCGCAGCCCCCAACCAAGCCGAACTGGATGCCGAAGACATCTATGCACAGAAACTCGTTCCCGACCCCTGGGAGGGCTTCAACCGCAAGATGCACGGCTTCAACAACGCTGCCGACAAGTTCGTTCTGCGCCCTCTGGCGGTCGGGTACAAAAAGATCACGCCTGAGCCTGTCCAGGCAGGTGTATCCCGCTTCTTTGCCAACCTGAGCATGCCGGTAACGGTGGTGAACCAGGCCTTGCAGGGGCGGCCCGGCGATGCAGCCAGATCGCTGGGACGATTCGCTGTCAACACGACGGTCGGCATCGTTGGCGTTTTCGACGCGGCATCCGACTTCGGCATGCCCGACCGCAATGACGAAGACTTCGGCCAGACGCTGGCAACCTGGGGCTGGAGCGACTCACGCTACTTGGTGCTTCCGCTGCTTGGTCCGCGCACGGTGCGTGATGCGCTCGGCATCGTGGGTGATCAACCGCTGTCGCCTATCGCCCAAATTCAGGACAGCGGTGTAGCCAGCGGATTGCAAGCACTGGAGATAGTCGATGTGCGAACGCAGCTGTTGCCCATAGATCAGTTTCGCCGCGACGCACTCGATGACTACGTGTTCGTGCGCGACGCGTGGATTCAGCGGCGCAATCACCAGATTCAGCAGGATTTGCGAAGCAACGGTGACTGAGCTTGAGTCTATGGAACTGCGACACGTGCGCTACTTCCAAGCTGTGGCCGAGGGAATCCACTTGCTACCAGTGCAGGGGTTTCGAAGGGATTGCTGCACGTCGAATGAAATGGATCGGAACGGCCGAGCCAGATAACGAACAAGGAGGCCGTCATGGAACTGAGCTTGCTTCGCTATTTCGTGGCGGTGGCTGAGGAACTGCATCTGGCACGCACCTCAGATCGGCTGGGCATCGACCAGTCGCCGCTGTCGCGCGCGATGCGCGACCTCGAACAGGCGCTGGATGTGGCATTTTTTGACCGCAGCAGCCGGCAGACACGCCTGACCTGGGTCGGCCAAGTGCTGCTGATTGAGTGCCGCCGCGTGCTGGCGACCCTAGACCAGGCGATCCAAGCCACCAAGGGCGGTTTTTCGCTCTATGGGGCGGTCACCGACGGGCTGGAGGCCCGAACCAATGTGGACTGACCCGCTGTCAGTAATCGTGCCGGCTCGCCACCCACTCCTGGCCCACAAGGAGGTCAAGCTCGCCGACACGCTCAAATTCCCGTTGGTACTCTGCCACCCAAACTCGCCATCGGGCTGCCACGACCTAATTCTGGCCGTGCTCGACGGTGCGGCACTCCCGCTGAAGGTGGTCGATCGAGTGACCAGCCAGGGCATGATGCTGACGCGGGTAGGAGCTGGTTACGGGGTCGGCGTTGCGATCGTCGCCTCGCAGGTGCAAGCACTGAGCCGGCCAGGCATTGCGACCCACCCGCTGGCGGGCACACCGCCGATGCTCTCGACCTACTTGGTGCGCCGTGATGGCGAACCCGCCGAACCCTTGAAGAGGCTCATAGCGCGTGCTCGCAAGGCATTCGGCCCTGACGCGCCAGACTCTGCCACGTGACGCATGGAGTCCGATTAAAGTGGCGATGTACGGCAGTCTATGGCTTGCGCCTGATCGGCGTAGGGGCGCGTTGACCTACCGGTTTTCTTAAGTCCACAATAGAGGCCTTCGCGGGCCGCTGAACCCAAGAAAAACCTTATCAATCAATTGGTTAGCGAAGTAATCGGCCCGCCCGCGCCGAAAATCGTTCCGAAGAAACACGTGGCGTAGGTGCGCGGAATGTGGGAAAGTAGAACGCAGCACCGGCAAAGACCGACATAGCAATGGTGCACATTGCCCGCCTGAGAGCATGGTCAT
>Ga0209066_10004035_pt1 | contig 16267 bp, 11 predicted proteins | sample All_14_2_FD_187198 | JGI IMG/M metagenome (GOLD analysis project Ga0209066, IMG submission 187198) | Freshwater microbial communities in response to fracking from Pennsylvania, USA - Allegheny Zone_MetaG_DW_15 (SPAdes) (version 2) ...
CCGAAGCGCTGACCATGTGCTGTGCATTTTCCCGTTTGAACCCGAGTTGTTGGCACGCCACGGTATCGCTTCCACGTATGTGGGGCATCCGCTGGCCGACGTGATTCCTCTGGTGCCCGACCGGGCGTCCGCGCGGACCAGCTTGGGTCTGGCCGATGGCGATGCGGTGATCGCCATCCTGCCTGGTAGCCGCGCTTCAGAAGTGCAGTACCTGGCCCACGTGTTTTTTGCTGCAGCCGCCGAGATGCTGCGTCAGCGCCCGGCGTTGCGTTTGGTGGTGCCCGCAGTGCCTGCCTTGCGTGAAAAAATTGAGGTGGCAGCGCGCGGGGCTGGGCTCGGTGCGCAACTGACCGTGGTGCCTGGCCAGTCGCACACGGTGCTTGCAGCCTGTGATGTGACGCTGATCGCCAGCGGTACCGCCACGCTGGAGGCGGCCCTGTTCAAGCGTCCCATGGTGATTGCCTACAACATGAACTGGTTGAGCTGGCAAATCATGCGGCGCAAGCAGTTGCAGCCTTGGGTCGGTTTGCCCAACATTTTGTGCAACGACTTTGTGGTGCCCGAATACCTGCAAGATGCCGCCACGCCCCAAGCGCTGGCACAGGCGGTGCTGGATTGGTTGGATGCACCTGAGAAAATAGGGGACTTGCAGCAGCGCTTTACAGCGTTGCACCACAGCTTGCGCCAAAACACCTCTCAACGGGCCACCGATGCGATCGAAAAAATTCTTGCAGCCTAAGCAAAAACCGCTGGTCTGGGATTTCCCGGGTTTGTTGGCTGGCGTCGATGAAGCCGGACGGGGACCGCTGGCTGGCCCGGTGGTGGCTGCGGCGGTGATTTTGGACGACTTGGCTCCCATCAAAGGCTTGGCCGATTCCAAACAGCTCACGCCAGCGCGCCGCGAGCGGTTGTACGACGAAATTCGAGCCAAAGCGCTGTGTTGCAGCATTGCCCAGGCCTCGGTCGAAGAGATCGATCGTCTCAACATTTTGCAGGCCACCATGTTGGCCATGCAGCGTGCCGTGCAGGGTTTGCGCCTCAAACCCCACAAGGTGCTGGTGGACGGTAACCGCTTGCCCGCGCTGGATGTATTGGCCGAGGCCATTGTGTCGGGCGACGCGCGGGTGCCCGCCATTTCCGCCGCGTCCATCGTGGCCAAGGTCACCCGCGACCGCCTGCTGCTGGAGCTGCACCAACGTTACCCCGACTACGGCTTTGACCGCCACAAAGGCTATGGCACGGCGCTGCACATGCAAGCCTTGCAGACGCACGGCCCATTGATTGAGCACCGCCGCTCGTTTGCACCCGTGGCACGCGCCCTGACCCTGAAAGCAGACCGCCTTGCTGCGCCTGCTGTCGAATCAGATTCACCTGCTGCGGCCCAGACAATCATGAGCCCATGAGCACACCCAGTCCCATTACCTCTCGAGACAACCCGCTGCTCAAGCGATTGCGTTTGCTGGCGCATGGCAGCACGGCCTACCGCAAGCAAGGCCAGGTATGGCTCGAAGGCGACCACCTGTGCCGCTCTTTGCTGGCGCGTGGACGGCGCCCCGAGATGGCCGTGTTTACCGATGCATTCTGGGCGCAAGTGCCGCACGATTTGCGGGATGCGGCCGATAAGATCGTCACCATCCCGGATGCCCTGATGGCTGGCATCAGTACTCTGGAGTCGCCTGCCGGCGTGGGCTTCGTCTGGAATCTGCCAACCAGTGCGGGCCTGCTGCCCGGCGAACCTGCGGTGGTGCTGGACCGTTTACAGGATGCGGGCAACGTGGGCTCCATCCTGCGCAGTGCCGCCGCGTTTGGCTTTCGGCAAGTACTGGCGCTGAAGGGGACCGCCGCACTCTGGTCGCCCAAAGTCTTGCGCGCGGGCATGGGTGCGCACTTTGCCCTGCATCTGGTGGAGGGTCTGTCGGTGGCTGACCTTGGCGGTCTGGAGGTGCCATTGGTGGGAACCAGTTCGCACCAGGGCGACTGGTTGCACCAGGCCCAGTTGCCCTGGCCCTGTGCTTGGGTGCTGGGGCACGAAGGGCAGGGGGTGAGCGCGGAACTCTCTGCGTTGGCGGGCCAGTCGGTGCGCATTGCGCAGCCAGGCGGTGAAGAGTCGCTCAATGTGGCCGCTGCCGCAGCAATTTGTCTGCACGCCAGCGCGGTCTCTTGCTCAATGGCCTTGGGTTGATGCCGTACGCGGTTTTCAGTGGCTTAGGTTGAAGGGCTGAGTGCACGAACTCGGGGCGGATTGGTTGAAGGTGCCGGGCCTGGCTGTTGCACATGGCGAGGCGGTCAAGCCTGTGCGGCTATAATCCCGGGGTTTACCCGCAAACGGCGCACCCCGCGTCCGCCCGGGCTTCCTGCCCAGGTTCACCGTCCAGTTCAAGGCGTTTTGGCTTGCCTGAAACGCAGCGAAATGGTGCGTTCCTCCCCTGGTTACGCGCCTTGAAAGGCGCTGGTGAGCCTCAAAAATCAATTGGAGAAACCCGTGCTTCCCGTCCACCCGAAAGCCCTTCTCGCGCTCGCCGACGGCACGGTCTTTACAGGCATTTCCATTGGCGCAACTGGTCAGACCACCGGCGAAGTGGTGTTCAACACTTCGCTCACCGGCTACCAGGAAATCCTCACCGATCCCAGCTACTGCCAGCAGATCGTCACGCTCACGTACCCACACATCGGCAATACCGGTGTCAACCGTGAAGACGTGGAGGCCCACCGCGTCCATGCCGCTGGCCTGATTGTCAAAGACCTGCCCCTGTTGGCGTCCAACTTCCGCAGCGTTGAGACCCTGTCCCAGTACCTGGCGCGTGAGGGCACCGTGGCCATCGCCGAACTGGACACCCGTGCTCTGACACGCCGCTTGCGCACCCAAGGCGCGCAAAACGGCTGCATCGTCGCCTTGCCCGCTGGCGTGGCCCTGACCGATACGCACCGCGAGCAAGCCACGGCCGCAGCACGGGCGGCCTCCAGCATGGCTGGCAAAGACTTGGCCAAGGTGGTTTCAGCCACCGAGCCTTACGCCTGGACGCAGACCGAATGGCAGCTGGGTTTTGGCTACGGCGAACAGATTGCGCCGAAATTCCACGTTGTCGCTTACGACTTCGGTGTTAAACACAACATCCTGCGCATGTTGGCGCAGCGCGGCTGCAAGATCACCGTGGTGCCGGCCCAGACCCCCGCCGCAGACGTGTTCAAGCTCAAGCCCAACGGCGTATTTTTGTCCAATGGCCCGGGTGACCCAGAGCCTTGCGACTATGCCATTGCCGCTGCCCGTGAGATCATCGAAAGCGGTGTGCCCACCTTCGGTATTTGCCTGGGTCACCAGATCATGGCGTTGGCCAGCGGCGCCAAGACTTTCAAAATGAAGTTCGGCCACCACGGCGCCAACCACCCGGTGAAAGACCTGGACAGTGGCCGCGTCAGCATCACCAGCCAAAACCACGGCTTTGCGGTGGACGAGAAGAACCTGCCTGCCAATTTGCGCGCCACGCACGTGAGCCTGTTTGACGGCACCTTGCAGGGCCTGACCCGTACCGATAAGCCTGCTTTCTGCTTCCAAGGCCACCCGGAAGCATCGCCCGGCCCGCACGACATTGGTTACCTGTTCGACCGTTTCATCGGCCTGATGCAGGCACCCAACGCCACCTGAATTTCTCCACTTCTTGACAGACCGCTCCATGAAGCTCTTCGGTTTTCCGACCTTCGCCGTTGAAAAAGCGATTGCCAAACGCATGCTGACCCTGGAGGCGCCGCACAAAGAGTGGTTCGCCCAGCGTTGGGCGCAAAAGCCTTACCGAAAAGCTTTTGTCGAAAACAAAGCCATGCCGCTGGTGACCATGCTGGCCAAAGGCAAAAGCTGGGATGACGCCACTTTCAACGAAGAGCTGAGCGCCTGGGATGCGCTGTTTTACCCCGCTGAAATGGAAGTGCTGCGCCCCATGATTGAAGGCGACGGCCTGCTGCAGCTGATGCAGAAAAACGTCCCGGCCGAGCGCATACAGGCGCTGCTGAACCAACTGGAAACCCAGCGGCAGGCCTGACCGGTCTGCGCGCAACGATAGAAGCGAAACATGCCCAAAAGAACAGATATCCAGACCGTCCTTATCATCGGCGCCGGCCCGATCATCATTGGCCAGGCCTGTGAGTTCGATTACTCCGGCGTGCAGGCCTGCAAGGCCTTGCGCGAAGAGGGCTACAAGGTGGTGCTGATCAACAGCAACCCGGCTACCATCATGACCGATCCGGCCACGGCCGATGTGACCTACATTGAACCCATCACCTGGCAAACCGTAGAGAAAATCATCGCCAAGGAGCGCCCGCTCACGCCCGGTGGTTTTGCCATTTTGCCAACAATGGGTGGACAGACAGCGCTGAACTGCGCGCTGGATCTGTGGCACCACGGCGTGCTGAAAAAGTACGACGTCGAGCTGATTGGTGCCACGCCAGAAGCCATCGACAAGGCCGAAGACCGCCTGAAGTTCAAGGATGCGATGACCAAGATCGGTCTGGGTTCTGCGCGCTCGGGGATCGCCCACAGCATGGAAGAAGCCTGGTCGGTGCAAAAGACCGTGGGCTTCCCGGTCGTGATCCGCCCCAGTTTCACGCTCGGCGGCACCGGTGGCGGCATCGCCTACAACCCGGAAGAGTTCGAAACCATCTGCAAGCGCGGTCTGGAGGCCTCGCCGACCAACGAGCTGCTGATCGAAGAGTCGCTGCTCGGCTGGAAAGAGTACGAGATGGAAGTGGTGCGCGACAAGGCGGACAACTGCATCATCGTTTGCTCGATCGAGAACCTGGACCCGATGGGCGTGCACACCGGCGACTCCATCACCGTGGCGCCGGCCCAGACGCTGACCGACAAGGAATACCAGATTCTGCGCAACGCCTCGCTGGCCGTGCTGCGCGAGATTGGTGTGGACACCGGCGGTTCCAACGTGCAGTTCTCCATCAACCCGGCCGATGGCCGCATGGTGGTGATCGAGATGAACCCGCGCGTCTCGCGTTCGTCGGCCCTGGCCTCCAAGGCCACGGGTTTCCCGATTGCCAAGGTAGCGGCCAAGCTGGCCGTGGGCTATACGCTGGACGAGCTGCGCAATGAAATCACCGGTGGCGCCACGCCCGCGTCCTTCGAACCCTCGATCGACTACGTGGTGACCAAGATCCCGCGTTTCGCGTTCGAGAAATTTCCCACCGCCGACAGCCGTCTGACCACACAGATGAAGAGCGTGGGCGAGGTGATGGCCATGGGACGCACGTTCCAGGAAAGCTTCCAGAAAGCGTTGCGCGGCCTGGAAGTGGGTGTGGACGGCATGAACGAAAAAACCCAGGACCGCGAAACGCTGGAGCGTGAACTGGGTGAGCCTGGCCCCGAGCGCATCTGGTACGTGGGCGACGCGTTTGCCGCTGGCTGGTCGATGGAAGAGGTGCACCAGTTCACCAAAATCGACCCCTGGTTCCTGGTGCAAATTGAACAGATCGTGAAGATCGAGTTGCAGCTGGAGCAAAGCAGCCTGGAGGCGCTGGACGCCGACACGCTGCGTGGCTTGAAGAAAAAGGGCTTCTCTGACCGCCGCCTGGCCAAGCTGCTCAAGACCACCGAAGCCGCCGTGCGTGCGCGCCGTATCGCGCAAAACATCCGCCCGGTCTACAAGCGGGTGGACACCTGCGCGGCCGAATTCGCTACCGACACCGCCTACCTGTACTCCACCTACGAAGGCCACGGTGACGGCGAGTGCGAAGCCGAGCCAACCACCAACAAGAAGATCATGGTGCTGGGCGGTGGTCCCAACCGCATTGGCCAAGGCATCGAGTTCGACTACTGCTGCGTGCACGCCGCACTCGCCATGCGCGAGGACGGCTACGAGACCATCATGGTCAACTGCAATCCCGAGACCGTGTCCACCGATTACGACACCAGCGACCGCCTGTATTTCGAACCGCTGACGCTCGAAGACGTGCTGGAAATCGTGGACAAGGAAAAACCGCTGGGCGTGATTGTGCAGTACGGCGGCCAGACACCTTTGAAACTCGCGCTTGGTCTGGAGGCCGCGGGCGTGCCGATCATCGGCACCAGCCCCGACATGATCGACGCCGCTGAAGACCGGGAGCGCTTCCAGAAACTGCTGCATGAGCTGGGGCTGCGCCAGCCGCCCAATGCCACCGCCCGCACCGAGCCCGAAGCACTGGAAAAGGCCGCCGCCCTGGGTTACCCGCTGGTGGTGCGCCCCAGCTATGTGCTGGGTGGCCGGGCCATGGAAATTGTGCACGAGCAGCGTGACCTGGAGCGCTACATGCGCGAAGCCGTCAAGGTCAGTCATGACTCGCCGGTGTTGCTGGACCGCTTTTTGAACGACGCGATTGAGTGCGATGTAGACGCCATCCGAGACCACACTGGCCGCGTGTTCATCGGTGGCGTGATGGAACACATTGAGCAAGCGGGCGTGCACAGTGGCGACTCGGCCTGTTCGCTCCCGCCTTACTACCTGAGCAAGGCCACGGTGGACGAGCTCAAGCGGCAGACAGCGGCCATGGCCGAAGGTCTGAACGTGGTGGGCTTGATGAACGTGCAGTTCGCCATCCAGGAAACGGATGCCAATGGCGAAAAGAAAGACGTGATTTTTGTGCTGGAAGTGAACCCCCGCGCTTCGCGCACGGTGCCGTTTGTCTCCAAGGCCACCGGCATTCAACTGGCCAAGGTGGCCGCGCGCTGCATGGCCGGTCAGTCGCTGGACGACCAGGGCATCGGCGCAGAGGTCACGCCGCCGTACTTCAGCGTGAAGGAGGCCGTGTTTCCCTTCGTCAAATTCCCCGGCGTGGACACGATCCTCGGCCCCGAGATGAAGTCCACCGGCGAGGTGATGGGCGTGGGCAAGACCTTTGGTGAAGCCTTTGTGAAGAGCCAGCTGGGTGCGGGCACCAAGTTGCCCACCAGCGGCAAGGTGTTCCTGACGGTGAAGAACAACGACAAGCCTCGCGCTGTGGAGATTGCGCGCGAACTGGTGGCCATGGGCTTTGACCTGGTGGCCACACGCGGCACGGCGTCTGCCATCAGCGCCGCTGGCGTGCCGGTGCAAACCGTGAACAAGGTGACCGAAGGCCGCCCGCACATTGTGGACATGATCAAGAACGGTGATATTGCGCTGGTGATCAACACGGTGGAAGAGCGCCGCAACGCGATCGCCGATTCGCGCCAGATCCGCACATCGTCCTTGCTGGCCCGCGTCACCACGTTCACCACCATCGCAGGTGCTGAAGCAGCGGTGGAAGGCATGAAGTACATCGACAGCCTGGGTGTCATTTCGGTACAGGACATGCACGCCCAACTGGTGGCCTGATCGCACCCGCGAACTGCCCCGCTTGCAAAACGCAGGCATGAGCGCTGGAGGGCGTTGGTGCTTGTTTTTCGGATTCGATGGCCGCCCGACCTGAATAGGGGTCGTTTCTTTCGCGGCATAATCTCGCCTCATGATCACCGCCGAGCGGCAACGCCCGGCGGTTTGCTTTTGGAGAATCACACACATGTCTACCATTCCTATCACCCAGCGCGGCGCCGAGAAACTGAAAGAAGAACTTCACCGCCTCAAGACCGTGGATCGCCCCTGGGTGATCAACGCCATTGCGGAGGCCCGAGCCCAAGGTGATTTGAGCGAGAACGCCGAATACGATGCTGCCAAAGACCGTCAGGGCTTTATCGAAGGTCGAATTGCGGAGATTGAGGGCAAGCTTTCAGCGGCTCAGATCATTGATCCTTTGACACTGGATGCCGGTGGCCGTGTCGTGTTTGGCGCTACGGTAGAGTTGGAAGATGAGGACAGCGGTGTGGCGGTGACCTACCAGATCGTGGGTGAAGACGAAGCCGACCTCAAGCTGGGTCTCATCAATATCAGCAGCCCCATTGCGCGCGCACTGATCGGCAAAGAAGAAGGCGATACCGCCGAAGTCCAGGCGCCGGGTGGCACCCGCCGCTACGAAATTGTGGCCATCCGTTACGAATGATGGCTGTGTGATGCAGCGCTTGGCTGTGCTCATCGCCGCCCTGTGGTGGGGTGGTATCTCCGGGTTGAGCTTTGTGGCGGTGCCCACGCTCTTTGCCAGTCTGGGTAACCCGGCTGTGGCGGGACCGGTGGCGGCCCAGTTGTTTTCGTTGCAGTGCTGGGGTGGCTTGGGTTTGGGACTGGTGTTGTTGCTGATCCTTCGGCGTCAGCGTTCAGCAGGTCATTTTCCGCTGGCAGGCGCAACGGTGGACCCCGCTCGCCTGCAATCCATGCAGCGGGTGTTGGCCACCATGGGTTTTGTGCTGGTGGCCATGCTGCTGGCTTTGCTGCAAGAGTTTGCGGTGGCTCAGAAGATCGTCACCGCGCGTGCCACCGGCGGCAATCTGCGGTTGTGGCATGGTCTGGGTAGCGCCATGGTGCTGGGGCAGTGGCTGTGTTCCGGTGCGGTGCTGTGGCGTCTGGCCTATGTTGGTAGGTCTTCACACTGACAAAACGCCGGTTTGAAGCCGGCGTCTTGTTCAGGTGTTTGGGTGGTTCAGACGCCGCGTTCAGCGGACTCCAGGGTGTTGACCATCAGCATGGTGATGGTCATGGGTCCCACACCACCGGGTACCGGCGTGATGTAGCCCGCCACCTCCTTCACGCCCGCAAAGTCCACGTCACCGCACAGTTTGCCTTCATCGTTGCGGTTCATGCCCACATCGATCACCACCGCACCGGGCTTGACCATGTCGGCCGTCAGTACGTTGCGCTTGCCCACGGCGGCCACGATCACGTCAGCTTGCAGAGTCAGCGCTTTCAGATCTTTTGTGCCGCTGTGGCAGACAGTGACGGTGGCATTTTTCTGCAGCAGCATGAGCGCCATGGGTTTTCCGACAATGTTGCTGCGACCGATCACCACAGCGTGTTTGCCTTGGAGGTCATACCCGATGCTTTCCAGCATCTTCATGCACCCGTAAGGGGTGCAGGGCCAGAAGCCAGGCAGGCCGGTCATCAGCGCGCCAGCGCTGGCGATGTGGAAGCCGTCGACATCTTTTGTCGGGTCAATGGCTTCAATGACTTTCTGTGCATCCATGTGGGCCGGTAGCGGTAGCTGTACCAGAATGCCGTGGATGGTGGCATCCCGGTTCAGTGCGTCCACGCGGGCGAGCAGCTCGGCTTCGCTCATGCTGGCGGGCCAGGTTTCCAGCACCGAATGCATGCCGGTGTCCTCACAGGCCTTGACCTTGTTGCGAACGTACACCTGGGAGGCTTGGTTGTCTCCGACCAGGATCACAGCCAAGCCAGGTGTGATGCCCCGGGTCTTGAGCGCCGCGACACGTGCGCCGACATCGGCGCGGAGTTGGCGGGAAAGGGCGTTGCCGTCGATCAGTTGGGCGGTCATGGCAGGATACGGTGTGGTGGTTGAAATGGAAACGCCCGCCGGGAAAGGGCGGGCGTTGGTGCCGCTGTGTGGTGGGCTAGACCTTGGCGGGTGTTTGTCCCAGTGCAATTTTGAGCAGGTCGGCCACGGTGTTGGCACCAAGCTTTTCCATGATGTTGGCGCGGTGCGCCTCAACCGTCTTGATGCTGATGCCCAAGTCGTCGGCGATCTGCTTGTTCAGCCGGCCGGCCACGATGCGCTCGAGAACCTGGGCCTCCCGGCTGGTCAGTTTGGACAGCAGAGCGTCGCGACTGGCGGCTTGCTGGTGGGTGGAAAAGGCGTCTTTGGCGTGTTCCAGCATGCGTTCAACCAAGGCCACCAGTTGCTCTTCCTTAAAGGGTTTCTGAATGAAATCCAGAGCACCTTTCTTCATCGATTCCACAGCCATCGGCACGTCGCCGTGGCCCGTGATAAACACAATGGGCAGTGGCGACTGGCGTTCGATCAGTCGATCTTGCAGTTCCATGCCCGTCATGCCACCCATGCGAATGTCGGCAATCAGGCACGCCACTTCGCGTGCGTCGTATCGGCTCAGGAAGGCTTCTGCAGACTCATAGCAGCGCACGCGGTAGTCTTTGCCTTCGAGTAGCCACTGCAATGAATCTCGCACGGCTTCGTCGTCATCGACCACATAGACAGTGCCTTTTTTGGGGATCAAACTCATCTCGCTCTTTCTATGTCCGTCAACGACTGTGCGGTGGTGCTGTCTGTTGTTCCTTCTGGGCGCAGTCGTGAAACGACAGGGATCCAGAAGCTGAAGCAGCAGCCCACCACTTCGACGCCATTGTAGATGTTCTGAACTTGCATCCTTCCGTGGTGCGATTCCACGATGCTGCGGCACAGTTTGAGCCCAATGCCCATGCCCTCGCTCTTGGTGCTGTAGAACGCTTCGTAGATGCGTTCGATCATTTCGTCGGGGACGCCACTGCCCGAGTCGCGCACCGCGAACTCCACCACGTCCTGATTGTCCTGTCGCTTAGGCCCCACCCGCAATTCCACATGGCGCTCCCCAGGCTGGCGGCCTGCCTGCGCAATGGCTTCACCCGCGTTCTTCAGCAGGTTGATGAGCACCTGTTCGATCAGGATCGGGTCTACCAGCAGGCTGGGCAGTCGGGCGGCTACATAAGGTGTCAGGCGCACCTGCTGTCGGCGCAATTCGATGTCGGCCAGTTCAATCGCGTTGCTTACCATCAGCGATACGTCGGACAGTGTGGGGTTGGGCTCGCTGCGCTTCACGAAGGCTCGGATGCGTTGAATGATCTGGCCCGCGCGCTGAGCCTGGCGCGCTGTTTTCTCTAGTGCACCGAGCAGTTCGTCTTGGGTGATTCGATCCTCCTGCACCCGCGAAATCATGCCATTGCAGTAGTTGCTGATGGCGGTGAGCGGCTGGTTGAGTTCGTGTGCCACGCTGGACGCCATTTCACCCATGGTAATGAGGCGGCTGGCGGTTTGCGCCCGCTCCGCCTGGCGCGAAGCCTGTTCTTCGGCGTTGCGTCGGGGCGTGATGTCGCTGGCAATCACCATCTGGGCCAGCCGGCCGTCCACCCAGGTGAGGTAACGGGTGCGTACCTCCAGCCAGCGGTCGAGTTCTTCCACGAAAACCTCGGCGTTTTCCGCGCCCGCTTCGGTCAGGGTGTCGGTGGGCATGCCAGCGAACGCATCGACCGCATCGCCGTTGTCCGGGCTGGGCGTGGGCTGGTTGCCGGCCAGGTCCACCAGGTGCCGGTGGCCCTGACCCCGGGTGCCGAACCACAGGCGGTACATTTTGTTGGCAAACAGCATTTCGTCGCTGCCCAAGGGTGCCACCGACACGGCCGAGTCCAGGCTTTCCAGCACCGTGGTGAAGCGTTCATAGGATGCCGACAGCTCTTCGCGAATGCGCTTGGGTTCGGTGATATCGGTCATGGAGGTCATCCAGCCGGTCTGGTGCCCTTTGGGATCGATCAGCGGTGACACGTACATGCGGGCGTCAAAAATGCTTCCGTCACGGCGTTGCACCCGAACCTCAAAACCCCCCGGTGTTGATCGCCCGCTGAGCTCGTCTTCAAGTCGCGCGGTGAGTTGGTCGTGGTCGTCGTCGGGCCAATAGGGAAATGGCGCTGTGCGGCCTACCAGCTCGCTCTCGGTCCAGCCGGTCATGGAGCAAAACGCCGGGTTCACGTAGGTGATGCGACCCTGGATATCCAGCGCGCGCATACCGGTGAGCATGGAGTTTTCCATGGCACGGCGAAAGTTGGTTTCAGCCACAAGGGCTTGCTGTGCTTGGACGCGCCGGCGCGTGTGGCGCCAGGTGCCCAGCAGCATCCAGACGGTGAGGGCGCTCAGCGCACCAATGACCCAAAAGAATCCGCTGCCCACAATGTCTTGCGAGGTGCGGTAACCCTGAGCCTTCAAGATCAGACCGTTTCCCACAGGAGACACAGCCACCTCATGTTCCAGTGGCTGATCAGACCACGGTAGCAAGCGCAGCACAGCATTGGGTGACTGCAGGCTGCCCGCTAGAACCCGGCCGCGGTCATCGAGCAATGCCACAGCGTAGCGAGCCATGACCTCAGGGGGAATGCCAAAGCGCATAAGCCCATCAATGGAGTATTCGCCCATCACCGTCCCGGCAAAACGACCTTGTTCGGACAGTGGCACCTGCAACATCAGTGTGGCGTTGAGGGGCTCTTCGCCCAGCGGGCGCGAATAAATGGGCTGACGCAAGTCGCGTGCCAAGTCGAACGAGCCATCGGTTTCGTTGGGTGCCAGGGTGCTGCCAGGCAGTCGGATAAGGCTGGGAGGGGCGCTGGGCGAGGCGTAGCTGGCCAGTACATTGCGTCGGCCGTCCACCCAGCTGATGGCCAAGAGTTCAGGGAACTGACTGATGAGAGATTCAACCTGAAATTCAAATTCTTCATTTGAAATTTCTTTGTTGTCTACCTCCCGGGCCAAACGCATCAGTTGTTCCTGACGTTCAAGCAGGCGCAGCCGCAAGCGCTGTTGGGCATATTCCACGTCGCGTGTTACCGCCTCCTGTTCGCGTTCAAGTTCTTCAAAACGCAGGTAGGTGATGGCCACCACGATGGCCGATAGAAACAACAATACCGACAGCAGCGGAGCCAGTGTGGCAAAGCGGTCTTGCCGCGAGGGCGGCAGCTTGCGCCACCAGTGTTTCCACCAACGGGTGGATGCTGGCGCAGTGGTTGGATGGGGCTGGGGACTGGGCAGAGGAATCATCTCACTGGAAGTCTACGTGAGAGCTTGCCGTGCCACGACCTTGGATGGACAAATTGACCCGATTCATGCGTTGTTTTGTACTCACCACAATTTCATATTGTAGAAATTGAAAGCACATATTGAAATTTTAAAAGAGCTGTGGGAAAATTCGTGACACAGCGGAAGGCCCGCCGTAAGCTTTGTTCAAACCAACAGGAGACAGACATATGTCAGCGACCGACTCGCTCAATGGCCGTGGTACCGGGGATGTAGATTCCCAGGAAACCCGCGAATGGATGGAGGCGCTGGCCGCCGTGATTCAGCGGGAGGGTCCGGAACGCGCGCACTTCCTGCTGGAGCAACTGCTCGAAGAAGCCCGCCAGAACAGCATCGACCTGCCGTTCTCGGCCAACACCGGCTACGTGAACACGATCGAGACCAACGAAGAAGCCCGATGCCCCGGCAACATCGAGATCGAAGAGCGCCTGCGTGCCTACATGCGTTGGAACGCGATGGCGATGGTGGTCAAGGCCAATCGCCACAACCCGGAAGATGGTGGTGATCTGGGTGGTCACATCGGTTCGTTTGCCTCGCTGGCCCATATGTTCGGTGCCGGCTTCAACCACTTCTGGCACGCTGAAAACGAGAGTCACGGTGGCGACTGCCTCTACATCCAGGGTCACGTGTCGCCCGGCGTCTATGCCCGCGCCTACCTGGAGGGCCGCCTGACCGAAGAGCAGTTGCTCAACTTCCGCCAGGAAGTGGACGGCAAGGGTCTTTCCAGTTACCCGCACCCCAAGCTGATGCCCGAATTCTGGCAGTTCCCCACGGTGTCCATGGGCCTGGGCCCGCTGATGGCCATCTACCAGGCACGTTTCCTGAAGTACCTGCACGCCCGTGGCATTGCCAACACCGAGAACCGCAAGGTCTGGGTGTTTTGTGGCGACGGTGAAATGGACGAGGTCGAATCGCTGGGCGCCATCAGCTTGGCCGCGCGCGAAAACCTGGATAACCTGATCTTCGTGGTGAACTGCAACTTGCAGCGCCTGGACGGCCCGGTGCGTGGCAACGGCAAGATCATTCAGGAGCTCGAAGGCGAGTTCCGCGGCTCCGGCTGGAACGTGATCAAGTTGCTGTGGGGTTCCAACTGGGACCCGCTGCTGGCACGCGACAAGGACGGCGCCCTGCGCAAGATCATGATGGACACGCTGGACGGCGACTACCAGGCCTTCAAGGCCAACGACGGGGCTTACGTGCGCAAGCATTTCTTCGGCCGCGATCCCAAGGCGCTGGAAATGGTCGCACACATGAGCGACGACGACATCTGGAACCTGCGCCGTGGTGGTCACGACCCGCAGAAAGTCTATGCCGCGTACCACAAGGCCGTGAACCACAAGGGCCAGCCTACCGTGCTGCTGATCAAGACCGTGAAGGGCTTTGGCATGGGCAAGTCGGGTGAGGGCAAGAACAACGTGCACCAAACCAAGAAGCTGACCGACGAAGACATCAAAATCTTCCGTGACCGCTTCAACCTGCCGATTCCCGACAGCGAGTTGCCCAAGCTGCCGTTCTACAAACCGGCCGACGACACCCCCGAGATGCAGTACCTCCACGCCCGTCGCAAGGCGCTGGGTGGCTACCTGCCACACCGCCGCACCAAGGCCGACGAGAGTTTCACCGTCCCCTCGATTGAAACCTTCAAGAGTGTGATGGAGCCGACCGCCGAGGGCCGCGAAATCAGCACCACGCAGGCCTACGTGCGCTTCCTCACCCAACTGCTGCGTGACCAGGCGCTGGGCCCTCGCATCGTACCGATTTTGGTGGACGAGGCCCGCACCTTTGGTATGGAAGGCCTGTTCCGCCAGATTGGCATTTACAACCCGGCGGGTCAGAACTACACCCCGGTCGATAAAGACCAGGTGATGTACTACAAGGAAGACAAGGCCGGCCAGATCCTGCAGGAGGGCATCAACGAAGCCGGCGGTATGAGCAGCTGGATCGCGGCGGCCACCAGCTACAGCACCAGCAACCGCATCATGGTGCCGTTCTACGTGTACTACTCGATGTTCGGTTTCCAGCGCATCGGCGACCTGGCCTGGGCCGCTGGCGACATGCAGGCGCGGGGCTTCCTGCTGGGCGGTACCTCCGGGCGCACCACGCTCAACGGCGAAGGCCTGCAGCACGAAGATGGCCACAGCCACATCCTGGCTGGCACGATCCCGAACTGCATTTCCTACGACCCGACCTTTGCGCACGAAGTGGGCGTCATCTTGCACCACGGCCTCAAGCGCATGGTGGAAAAGCAGGACAACGTGTTTTATTACCTGACGCTGCTGAACGAAAACTATGCGATGCCTGGACTCACACCTGGTACCGAAGAGCAAATCATCAAGGGTATGTACCTGTGCAAGCCGGGTGCACAAGGTGGAACGCGCGTTCAGCTTTTGGGCAGCGGCACCATCTTGCGCGAGTCTATTGCTGCGCAGGCCTTGCTGGCGCAAGACTGGGGCGTGCAGGCCGACGTGTGGAGTTGCCCGAGCTTCAACGAGTTGACCCGCGACGGTCAGGATGCCGAACGCTTCAACCTGCTGCACCCCACCGAAGCACAGCGCGTGCCTTTCGTGACGCAACAACTGCAGCCGCATGCGGGTCCGGTGGTTGCCTCCACCGATTACATGAAAAATTACGCCGAGCAGATCCGTTCGTTCATTCCCAAGGGCCGTATCTACAAAGTGCTGGGCACCGACGGTTTTGGTCGCAGCGACTTCCGCAGCAAGCTGCGTGAGCACTTCGAGATCAACCGCCATTACATCGTGGTAGCTGCGCTCAAGGCGCTGAGCGAAGAGGGCACCGTGCCTGTGGCCAAGGTTGCCGAAGCGATTGCCCGCTACGGCATCAAAACCGACAAGGTCAATCCACTGTACGCATGAAGCTGGCTCCCTCTGAAGCGCTTTTAGCGCAACCCCTCAAGGGGATGAAACCAGCCTCCGGCAATGCCAGCGTGGCGGTTTCCAGGTGTGTGGCATCCGCTCTTGGGGCATTGAAAATCTGATTGGAGACGAATATGGCATTGGTTGAAGTACAAGTCCCGGACATCGGCGACTTTGATGAGGTGGCGGTGATCGAACTGCTGGTCAAGGTGGGTGACTCGGTGAAGGCCGAGCAGTCGCTGATCACGGTAGAGTCCGACAAGGCCTCCATGGAGATTCCCTGCGCAACGGCGGGCGTGGTCAAGGAACTGCGCGTGGCCATTGGTGACAAGGTCAAGCAAGGTTCGGTGGTGCTGGTGGTGGAGGCCGCCGGTGATGCGGTAGCCCCAGCCCCCGTGGCGGCACCTGCTGTTGCGCCAGTAACCGCTGTTGCCCCGGTGGCCGCCGCAGTGCCTGCGGCCGCAGCGGCGCCCGTCGCGTCGGGTCCCATTCACGTGATGGTGCCCGATATTGGCGACTTCAAGGACGTTGCCGTCATTGAGGTGATGGTCAAGCCGGGCGATAGCATCAAGCTGGAGCAAAGCCTGATCACGGTTGAGTCTGACAAAGCTTCCATGGAGATCCCGTCCTCGCACGCCGGCGTGCTCAAGGAACTCAAGGTCAAGGTCGGCGACACGGTCAACATTGGTGACTTGCTGGCGATTCTGGAAGGTGCAGCGGGCGCTGCT
>Ga0209066_10004036_pt1 | contig 16264 bp, 10 predicted proteins | sample All_14_2_FD_187198 | JGI IMG/M metagenome (GOLD analysis project Ga0209066, IMG submission 187198) | Freshwater microbial communities in response to fracking from Pennsylvania, USA - Allegheny Zone_MetaG_DW_15 (SPAdes) (version 2) ...
GCATCGTGAAGATCGACCGCGACGAGCGCCGCATCGGCCTGAGCATCAAGGCCGTGACCATGAACGAGACGCAGATCGCGGAGCTGACGCGCGACCTGAGCATCACAGACCTGAAGCCGGGCGAGAATCTGGTCGGTCTGGCGGCGGCCTTCGATGACGCTTTCGCGCAGAGCGAAGAGTGGCATCCGGGCGCTGAGTAAGCAAAAAAGGGCGCCTGGCAACAGGCGCCCTTTTTTTTGGAGAAAGGCGAGATCTTCGAGATCATCGATTTCTTCGAATCCATCGAATCCTTCGACAACGACCCAGCCTTTCCCATGAACATCCTCGACACCTTTAAGGCGCGCTACCTTTTCGAAGACATGACGAGCCCGGAGCTCGCGAAGGCGCTGGACAAGCCCCTGACCGTCTACGCGGGCTTCGACCCCACGAACGACAGCCTGCAGGCCGGCAACTTCGTGACCATCATGGCGCTGGCGCACCTGCAGCGGGCCGGCCACAAGGTCATCGCCCTCGTCGGCGGCGCCACCGGCCTCATCGGCGACCCCTCCGGCAAGTCCAAGGAGCGCAACCTCCTCAGCGCGGAGCAGGTGGAAATCAACCTTGCGGGCATCAAAGAAAACCTCTCCCGCTTCATCGATTTCAGCCCCGCCTCCGCCAATCCGGCGATCCTGGTGAACAACTACGACTGGTTCAAGGACTTCACCTTCATCGACCTGCTGCGCGACGTGGGACGCTATTTCCGCATGGGGACCATGCTGGGCAAGGACAGCGTCAAGAAGCGCATGGAGTCCGACGACGGCATGAGCTTCACCGAGTTCTGCTACCAGATCCTTCAGGGCTACGACTTCCTGCACCTCTACAGGACCTACGGCTGCACGCTGCAGATCGGCGGCTCCGACCAGTGGGGCAACATCACGGCCGGCACCGAGCTGGTGCGCCGCCTGTGCGGCGAGGAGGTGTTCGGCATGACCTTCCCGCTGGTGTGCGACAGCACGGGCAAGAAATTCGGCAAGAGCGAGGGCAACGCGGTCTTCCTCGACGCGCGCAAGACCTCGACCTACGACTTCTACCAGTTCTTCCTGCGCACGCTGGACGCGGATGTGATCCGCTACCTCAAGATCTTCACCTTCGTGCCGTTCGAGCGCATCGCCGAGCTGGAGCAGGCCGTCGCGGCCGATCCCGGGCGGCGCGCGGCGCAGCAGGTGCTGGCCGAGGAGCTGACCCGGACCGTGCACGGCGAACAGGGCCTGGCGGTTGCGAAGAAGGCGACGGACGTGCTGTTCGGCGGCTCGCTTGAAGGCTTGGCCGCGGCGGATCTTGAAAAAATCTTCGCCGACGTGGCCTCCGCCACGCTGCCCGCCGACCAGGTGCTCGGCAAGCCCGCGTTCGAGGTGATCGCCGCGGCCGGCATGATGGCCAGCAAGGGCGAGGCGCGCCGGCTGGTGCAGCAGGGCGGGCTCAACATCAACAACGTGCGCGTTTCCGGGCTCGAGCGCGTGTTCGATGCGAACGATCTGATCGACGGCCGCCTCGCTGTCCTGCGCAGCGGCAAGAAGAGCTTCTTCCTGCTCAAGGTGCAGTGAGCCGGGCCGCCACCTGGTGCGGAGGGGCCTGCGGGACCGCCGAAAGGGTCTCAGGCTGGAGGCGTTTCGGGGCGTCTGCAAAACTTAATGATGGCGGCGGTGAGCCAAGCCATGACGGCGGCGATGATGAACAATCCCATCATGCCTTTCCACATGATGGTGAGCGACGCGCGCACGATTTCGGCGTGTTCCATGGTGATGCCTCCGGCTATTGCTACTTCAGGTATTTCAGGACCAGGCTCAACACCAGGCCGCTCGCCGCCACCGAGGCGATCTGCCCCGCGACGTTGGCGCTGACGGCCTGCATGATCAGGATGTTGCCCGGGTCTTCTTTTATCGCCAGTTTATGAATGACCCGCGCCGACATGGGGAAGGCGGAGATGCCCGCAGCCCCGATCATGGGGTTGATCTTCTTGCGCAAAAAGAGGTTCAGAAACTTCGCGAACAGCAGGCCTGCGGCGGTGTCGCAAACGAAGGCGAAAAGCCCCAGACCAAGAATCATCACGGTGTCCCGCGTGACGAATTCGGCCGCCTTCAGGGTGAACGCGATGACGATGCCCAGCAGCAGCGTGATCAGGTTGGTCAGCTCGTTCTGCGCGGTCTTGGACAACGATTCCAGCACACCGCATTCGCGGACCAGGTTGCCGAACATGAGAAACCCGATCAGGGCGACGGCGGCGGGGGCGATCAGACCGACGACGATGGTCACAGCGATGGGGAAAAGGATGCGCACGCTTCGCGGGATGTCGGAGTCCCTTGTCGGCTCCATGCGGATGCGCCGCTCCTCGCGCGAGGTCAGAAGGTAAATGACCCCCGGCTGGATGATCGGCACCAGCGCCATATAGGAATACGCGGTCACCGCGATCGCGCCCATGTACTTGGACTGCAAGACCTGGGAGACCAGAATCGTGGTGGGGCCGTCGGCGGCGCCGATGATGCCGATCGCCGTCGCGTCCCTCAAATCAAAGCCCAGCAGGCAGGCCAGGACGATGGTCGCGAAAATGCCGAAGTGGGCGGCGGCTGCGAAAACGAAATAGATCGGGCGCTGGAACAGCGGCGAGAAATCGATCATCGCGCCGATTCCGATGAACAGCAGGAGGGGCAGGATTTCGGACGACTCGATGCCGACTTCGAAAAGCCACTGGAGCGCCCCGTGGGTTTCGCCCACCCCTGGCAGGACCTGATTCAGCGCTCCGCTCAAGGGTATGTTCACCAGGATGGCTCCGAAGCCCATCGGCAACAGCAACATCGGCTCGCACTGTTTCTTGACCGCCAGCCAGATCAGCGTTAAGCCGACGGCAAACATCACCGCCTGTTGCCAAGTGAACGCCCTGATCCCGTCCAATAGAAAATCCATTCGTCCCTCTCCGGTTGCCCTCGCGCGAAAACGTTCTGTTCCCACAATTGGGAAAACAGTTCCATCATACGGGACTCGGGCAATGGTGGCAACCCATTCCGGCAGGGCAGCCAGCAATTCTAATTATGACAGGACACGCACTGCGAGAATGCCCTTACGGGCACACTACAAGCTAAAACGCAGGGATCGCGCAGGTTTGTAGTGACGCCGTAAGGCGTTTTTGGCCATAATTAGAATTGCTGGGCAATGTGGCGTGGGCTTGACGCGGCGGGCTAGTTTTGAGAACCTGCCCGTGTAATCTAGAAACGAGGGGAGACGAACGCATGAAGATTTGGACGATCGGGGTTTGCGCGGTACTGGCCGCGTGTGCGAGGACGGTGACGGCGGGGACGGCCCAAGCGCCGGCGCCGCTCTGGGACTTGGCCAAAGACGCGTTTGCCGCCACGACCGGGCGGATCGAGCGCGTGGACGGGCGCGTGCGGATGGACGGGAAGAGCGCGTTCGCCATTCCCAACAGCGCGATTCCGGATTCCACCTGCTTTACGATCGACATGGAGATCCGGTTCAATGAGCTGGAGGAGCAAAGCTATTTGCAGGTGTTGGACCAGCGGGTCTCCGACACGGGGTTCGCTCTGGATGCGCTCAAATGGGGGCGCGTCGGCAGTCCGCTGAATGCGACGGTCAACGGCGTCTCGTATGGCCGCAACAGCTTCCGGGCCACGAGCAATCAGGTGTGGCGCGTGGTGTTCGCCGCGCGCGACGGCGCGGTCGCCGTCTATCAGAACGGAAGTGCCGGACCGCAGTATCTGCTGCGTATCACGCCGAACCTCGCGCCGGTCTGGGTGGGGCGCACGCCGGTCCGGAAAGACATGAAGGCGATCTCGGATTACGAGATTTTGAGTCTGAAGGTTTACGGGCCGGACTATAAATACTATCTGCCGGGCGAGTCGGCGGACACGATGAAGAACGGCTTCGTCGGCGGGCAGGGCTGGCTGGTGCGCCTGCCGGGGAGAACCGAAAAGCCGTTGCCGCGCATCCTCTACTACGGCGACTCCATCTCCATGGGCTACGGGGACCGCTTCACGGCGCTCATGAAAGACAAGGCCTATTGTTATCACTGGTGCCATTTTGTCGGCGGGCTGGACCATTTCCCGTCCGCCGCGTTCGAGGCGGCGGCCGGGGTCGCGCCGTTCGACGTGATCCTCTTCAACAACGGGCTGCACTCGCTGCACTGGTCACCCGAGAAGGCCACGGACGCGCAGATCGAAGACGTCGTGCGCAACATGATCCGGGCGTTCCGCAAAGGCGCCCCGAAGGCCCGGCTGGTCTGGGCCGCCACCACGCCGCACACCGCCAAGGGCCGCCCGGTCACGGGCCTGGGCGAGCTGAACCCCGTCGTGGTCCGGATCAACACCCTTGCGGAAAAAATCATCAAAGAAGAGGGCGTCGCGTGCGTGGATCTCTACGCCCTGCTGAAGGACCGGCTCGACCTCGCCGCCGGCGACCAGTACCACTGGTCGGGCGAGGCCTACCAGTTGATCGCCGAGGCGCTGCGGAAAAAGTGCGACGAGATTCTGTCAAAAACGAAATAACGGTCGGGACGCCTCCCCGAGGCGTCCACAGGGCCTTGAGCACGGTGACCGTCGGACGGTTCGGGGAACCGTCCCTACCGCAATACCGTGCTACGCATTTGTGCAATCCTCAATAATGGGAGAGAATATGAGACCAGTGTTGGTTTTGTTGCTGGGCGCGGCGGGAGCCGCGCTGGCGGGCACGGGGGTTGTCGATCCGGCGGACTACGGCTTCGCGCCGGACGCGCCGGCGTCCACGAACGCCGCGGCGCTGCAGCGGGCGCTGGACGGCGGAAAGCGGACCGTGCAGGTGACGCGGCCCGGCGTCTACGGCTTGGACCGGACGGTGTGGCTGGACAGCGACACGCGGCTGGGTTTCACGCCCGGCGCGGTGCTGCAGAAGCAGGCGGCGTATGTCCATGTGCTGGCCAACCGCGGGCTCGAGTCGTGGGCATGGAACACGAACATCGTCGTGGAGGGCGCGTCGATCGACGTCAACGCCTTCAGCTCCGGCCACAATGAGAACAGTCCGATGTTCGGCAACCGCGGCCAGGTCGCCTTCTGCCGCATCCGCGATCTGACGGTGCGCAAGCTGACCCTTCTCGGCTTGGTGGGCGCCCAGTACGGGTTTCAGCTCGCCGCCTTCGAGAATGTGATCTTGGATGAATTCGAGATCCGCGGCAAAAAGGACGGCGTCCACATCAACACGGGACGAAAATTCGTGGTCCGCAACGGGACGGTGGAGACGGGCGACGACGGCATCGCGCTCAACGCCATGGACTGGGTCTCGGCCACGCCGGCGTTGGGCAGCATCGAGGACGGGCTGATCGAGAACGTCACCGACGACGGCCACGGCCACTGCAACTTCAGCCGCATCCTGACCGGCGCGTGGACGGACTGGCACGAGGGCATCCGGCTGCAGCGCGGCGACACCGTGCGGTGCGGACAGAAGCTCTACCGCGTGGCGATGCCGCTGGGAACGAACGAGTTCGTCTCGCTGGAGGCGCCCGCCCACGCGCGCGGCGTGTGGACGGACTCGTCGGGCCTGAAGTTCTGGTATATGCAGGGCGACGGCGCGCTCTCCGCGAACATCCGCAACGTCACGTTCCGCAACATCTACCTGCGGTCGCCGAGGAACGGCTTCCTCGCGGACTGGGAGACGCGGTCCGAGTGGAACCGCGGCATGCATCCGGAGGTGAAGCCGGAGAACTATCCGGTCTGCGAAGTCCGGCTGGAGGACGTTTACTCCGAGTCGCCGCACGCGCTGGTCAGCGGCAACGAATCCGTGCGCCTGTGGCTGCGGAACGTCTACAAGACGCAGGGGCCGCTCGTGAGCCTCTCGCGCCGGAACTACAACCGGGACTGCGCGATCGACGTCTGGCTGCATCTCTCCGGCGTGGTGCTGAAAAAGGACGGAGGGGAAAGGGCGGATATTTCGGTGAGCGGGGCGGGCTCGTCGCTGAACGTGACGGTCGAGGGGCTGATGCAGGAGCGCGATCTGCGGGTGTCGGCGGGTGCGGGCGTCCGCGCGCGCGTCAACGGGACGGGGTCGGTCAGCACGCTGGAGGGCCTGACGCCGGAGACGGGCGACTCCGTCAAAGTGAACGGCGTGCTGAAGACGTTCGACGGCGCGCAGTGGCGGTGAGACGCTTCTTTTTTCGCCGCCGATTCGGGAGGGAGAAAGACCATGGAGCTGAGCAAGCGTGTTTCTGGGGTAGAGCGGATCAAGTTCACGTGTGGCCGTTGGGCGATGTCAGGTAGGGACGGTTCCCCGAACCGTCCGCGGACGCCTCGGGGAGGCGTCCCTACCGGGAACGGCAACACGGTAAACAAGACCGCTCTCGCGTTCGCGTTGTCTGCGGCCATCGGCTGGGCGGGGGATTCCGCGCCCGAGATGAACGCGGTCTCGGCGGCCGTGCGGGCCCAGGTCGACCAGGGCGAGGTCGCGGGGGCCGTGTCGCTGGTGCTGGCGCCCGACCGTGTTCTCCATTTCGCCGTCTGCGGCCAGGCCGACTTGGCCGCGAAGACGCCGATGGCGAAAGACGCGCTCTTTTGGATCGCCTCGATGACCAAGCCGGTTGTCGCCTGTGCGGTCATGATGCTGCAGGACGAGGGCAAGCTGTCGGTCGGCGACCCGGCGGCGAAGTACCTGCCGGCGTTGGCGGGGCTGAAGACCGCCGACGGCCGGGCTGGAACGCCGACGCTGAAACATCTGCTCACGCACACGTCCGGCTTGGCCGAGCCGACCGAGCAAGAGTCGCTCGCGTCGCGCACGCTGGCCGAACTGATGCCGCACATCGCCTCCAAGCCGCTGCAGCGCCTGCCGGGCGAGCGCTGGCAGTACAGCCAGTCTGGCATCAACGCGCTCGGGCGGATCGTGGAAGTCGTGTCGGGCAAGCCGCTCCAGGATTTTCTCAAGGAACGGATTTTCATCCCGCTTGGCATGAAAGACACGACCTTCTATCCGGACGCGGCGCAGCAGGCGCGGCTGGCGAAGGCTTACCGGCGTGCGGACGGGCGGTTGGAAGAGGCGGCCGTCAGGGCGCTCTACGACTGCAAACGCGGGAGCGAGCGCTACCCGGCCGCCAACGGCGGGCTGTATTCCACGGCCGCCGACTATGGCCGGTTCTGTCAGATGCTGCTCAACCGCGGTACGCTCGACGGCCGGCGGATCCTTTCGCCTGAGGCGGTCGCAGCCCTGTCGTCGGTGCAGAGCGGCGAGCTGAAAACGGGCTTCGTCGAAGGCATGGCGTGGGGGCTCGGCTGCGGCATCGTGCGCCAGCCGCAGGGCGTGACGGCGATGCTGTCGCCCGGCACGTTCGGCCACGGCGGCGCGTACGGCACGCAGGCGTGGGTCGATCCGGTCCGGCGCGTCGCGTACGTGCTGATGGTCCAGCGGGCGAACTTCCCCAATGCCGACGCGTCTGAGCTCCGCCGCGCCTTTCAGGCCGCCGCGGCGAAAGGGCTGGGCTTCGCCGTCGGCGAGTGAGCGCCTCACTAACGTGACACCACAACCAACAGAGTTCTCGCCAAGACGCAAAGACGCCACGCCTGAAACCCTTTGCGCCTTTGCGGGAAAACAACTTGTTTTTTATCGTGGTTGTTGATTCGTAAGGCACTAATAGTGGGGCGGAGTCTCTTGGGGAGCGCCGCTGATGCGGGAGGGGTCCTGCTGCTGCCGGAGTTCCGCCGCGAGCCTGCGGTTCTGGAGTTCGAGCGAGAGCACGCGCTTCTGAAGGTCGGTCACGACGGCGTCGAGGCGTTCGGCGAGCTGCTCGCAGAAGGTGACGCGCTCTTCCAGCTGTTGACGGTCACGGGGGTGGTGGTCTTCGTGGGACATGTGTTCAGTGTAGCACACGGCGCAAGAAACGGGGAGGGCCTGCTTTTCAGAGCGGCGTTCATGATTGCTTGAACCGATCCGGTTGAAGAGCTACCATGGTGAAATTATTGAAATAGAAGAGGTCAAATCAACGCGATACGGAGGTGTTCGATGACAGCGATAAACAGAATGGTGTGCTGCGTTGCGGTCTCTGCGTCGGTCATGTACACCGCATCGGCGCAGAGTGTTTGGACCGGGGCGGGTTCCGGTCCGGAGTGGTCGCAAGGGGACAACTGGCAGGGAGGGTCCGCGCCGGTTTCTAGTCCGCTGACGAGCCTCACGTTCGGCGGAAGCGTGACCCAGGCGGTCAACGATTATCTGTCGGGGTCGTTCTTTTCCAATCTGACGTTCGCGGCGGGCGCTTCGCCGTTCACCCTTTCCGGCAACCGGTTCAATCTGCTCGGCAATCTCGCCAACAGTTCCGGCACGCGTCAGCACATCGCGGCGGACCTCACGTGGGCCGGGAGCAACCGCACGCTCGACACCGGCGCGGGGGACGTGATCTTCGGCGGGTATCTGAGCAGTGGCGCAACCAACGCCTCCTTCACGAAAAACGGCTCAGGGCGGCTCGTGCTGCAGGGCGGCGGAAATTTCACGGCGGTGGATCCGATCAGCAGGATCAATGGCGGGACACTGATTGTGGCGGCCGACACGGTTTTCAATCGGTTGGACTTGCAAAACAACGCGACGCTGGTGATCACGAACAACGCGACGCTTTCCGGCTTCACGGGGACGCCGTACGTGTTCTGGCAAGGTTCGACGGTTGAGCTTTGCAGCGGCCGGATCGTCGTCGGGAGCACGTTGCTCACGGCGCAGGACTGGTCGAAGACCTGCACGATCAACGTGCGCGGCGGCGTCTTCAACGTCGGGGGTGACCCGCGGTGGTCGAACAACGGGAACACGTTGCTCACGCTCAGCGGCGACGGCGCTTTCGAGTGGCTTTCGACAGGGCGGGAATTGGCTGAGAACGGCGGCAGCCGCATCACCATGGATGGCGGCCTGTTCAAATTCGGGGCCGACGGGGCCGGCGAGTTCGATGTGGGATACCGGCTCACGGGTCAGAAAAGAGACACGACGATCACCAACCGGATCGATTTTAACGCGGGGCTTTTCCTGACCGGCGTGTTCAAGCACAGCGCGCGAACCAATCTTCACACCACCCTCGCCTTTAACGGGGGCACGGTGCGCGCAGGCAAGACCACCGCAACGTTCTTTGGCGGCCGTCCGGATCTCATCGACTCGCTGGTTCAGGCCGGCGGGCTGGTCTTCGACACGCAGGGCTACACGGTGACGTTGAACGACGCCATCGAGTCGGGCGACGCCCCTGACGGAGGCCTGACCAAGCTGGGCTCGGGGACGCTTGTCTTGGCCACCAACTGCACGTACACCGGAGCGACGGCGGTTTCGAACGGCCTGCTGAACATTCAGGCGCCGCTCGCCACAACCGCGCTTCGGCTTGCGCCGCACGCGTCCGCCAACCTCGCCTCGAACGCGTTTTTCTCCGGGGCGCTGACGGTCGGGAGGTCGGCGACGTTCGGGATCACGCCGGGCTCCACGGGGACGCTCGCGCTCGCGGGGCTGACGCTGGGTGACGCGCAGGGCCGGGGCCGGATGATCTTCGAAATCACCGACGGGTCCGGCTTCGACCAGGTGGACGTCACGGGCGCCGACGCGCTCGACCTTTCGCACGGTGCCGACCTGTTCCTCTATCAGACCGGCACGACCGCAACGTTCGCCGCCGACGGCACCTATCCGCTGATCTCCTACAGCGGGGCGCCGGCCGGTTCTGTGGACGACCTCCGTGTCGCCAATCCCGACCCGATGAAACAATACACGTTCTCGGACGGCGGAGGGGTCATCTCGCTGACGATTTCCGGTGCGACCGGCGCGCAGTGGCGCTCCGTGAGCGATGGAAATTGGTCGGACTCGAACAACTGGGAAGGCGCGGTGCCGAATGCCGTTGGCGCTCCGGCTCTTTTCCTGACGAACGCCGTTGCCGCGCTGACGGTCACGCTCGACGCCGCCGCCACGGCGGGTAATCTGGTCTTCAGCAACGCCGCTGCGCCGTACACGCTTGCGGGCGGCCAGACGCTGACGCTGGATGCCGGCTCGCAGCCGGCGCTGCTCGTCGTGCAAGCCGGCCGGCACACGGTCGCTCTGCCGCTGGCGCTGGCGTCCGACGCGAAAGTCCTGACGTCCGCCGGGTCGTCGCTCGCGTTGGCCGGGGCGATCTCCGGCACCGGGCCGCTGACGGTCACCGGGCCGGGAGACACGGTGCTGACCGGCACCAACCAGGCGCTGACGCAGCTCAGCGACGGCGCGTTGACGATTCGGGACGGCGCCTCTCTGGCCGGCGGCGTCGAGTTTGACAACGGGACGCTCGCGGTGACGCAAAGCACGGCCATCGCCGCCGCGTTCAACGTGGGCGCGCGCGGGGCTGTGGTGCAGCCGGCGGCCGACGTGACGGTGACTCTGGCGTCAGCGACGCAGGGTGCCGGCCTGTTGCGCAAGACCGGTTCCGGCACGTTGGCCTTGTCTGCCCCGCTGGGCAATGGCGGCGGTGTTTCGGCTGAAGCGGGGACGCTGGCTTTCACCCAGGACGTGTTCGGTGCCGCTGCCCCGCTGCGGCTGGCAGGCGCGACAGCCTCGTACACCGGAGCCGATCCGGTCTCGCTGAGCGTCCCTCTTACCGTGGGGGCCTCCTCTATGCTCCGCGCCGAGCAGGCCGCGCTGACGCTCACCGGCTCGCTGGACTTCCCTGCCGCCGCGACGCTCTCCCTGGTGAGCACCAACGGGCTGACGCTGGCGGGCCGTGCGACGCTGAACACGACGGGCAGCAAGTTACACCTGCAGCAAGGCGTGTTGCGCTTCGCGGGAGGCGCAGACTACACGCTTTTCAGCGGCGCGCGCGACACGCTGAAATTCGGACAGAATGCGAATGCGCCGACCGAGCTGGTCATTGAATCCGGTGCCCGGCTCAAAACGGGCGGGATCCATATGAGCACGGCGGTGGACAGTGCCACCAACTGCGAGTGCGTGGTGCGTCAGGAAGGCGGCACCGTGGAGGTCACCAACGGCGAAGGGCTGTTCATCCGCGACTACGGCGCTTCGGCCGGAACGTATCGGATGAATGGCGGGACCTTCAGTGCGCCGGTCAGCTCGTGGACCAGCGTGGGCTCCAAGGGCCCCGGCTACCTGATCGTCAACGGGGGCGTCATGACGCTCGGCCGTTTTGCGATGGGCGTCACCGATTACTCGAATTACGCATGGAACGGACCTGGCGGTCATATCGCGATCACCGGCGGCCGGCTGACCATCGCGGGCTCCTGCTCTTGGATGTCGGACGCCAACCGGAGCCGGTACAACACCGTGCTGTTGGGCAACGGCTCGCCGGATCAGGGCGAACTCCAGCTGGTGGCCACCACGCGGTCGGTGCCGTACGGCGCCAACGGCGGGCGTACCGCCTTCACCTTCCATGGCGGCGTGCTGAAGGTGCGCGGCCTTGCCGCCTCCGGCAGCTCTTCGCTCGCGAACTATCTGAACGGCGTCGACACGCTGTCGCTCCGTTCGGGCGGCGCGCGCTTCGACACCGCCGGTTTCGACGTGACCCTGCCGCAGCCGCTGCGTGCCGCCGAGTCGTCGGGCGGCCTGATCAAGCGCGGCGCGGGCACGCTGTCGCTCACCAGCGACAAGAACGCCTGGTGCGGGGCTACGGAGGTCCAGTCCGGCACGTTGCGCGCGCGGCTCAATCAGGAGGCCCAGCGCCTTTATCCTGAAGGGTTGCTGGCGCTCTGGACGTTCGACGACGGCACGGCCTCGGACCAGTCCGGCAACGGTTTTAATCTGCTCCAGCAGAACGACACCAATCTGGTGAGTTTCGTCGAGGGCGGCGCGCTCGGCAAAGCCGCCCGGTTCACCGGCCTGAGCTCCTTGAAAATGGCATACACGTCGTTCTTCGAAATCGCCACCTACTCGGTGTCGGCGTGGGTCAAGCTGGCCTCCAAGGGTGACCATCAGGGTATCTTCAGCACCCGGGTGAATGCGGCTGAAAACAATGCGGGCGCGACGTTCGATTTCAAATACAACGGCAGCGACTACATCTCGAACCTGATTCCCGGAAACCTCGGGCACGGGGCGCATATCACGGCGGCGATGGGGGGCTCGCTCCCCGTGGGAGAGTGGCACATGATCACCTATGTGGTCGTTCCGGGACGGGTCGACGCCTATCTCGACGGCGTGTGGAAAAACGCCACCAACGGCACGACCTCGGCTCTCCTGCCGCCGGGCTATCTGCTGACGCTCGGGCGGGGCACCGCCACACCGACGAACCCGAACGGCGAGATCATGCGGGATGGCGGAATGATCGATGACGTGGCGGTCTTCAGCCGTGCGCTGACCGCCGGAGACATCGCGGCGCTGTATGCGGCGGCGGTTACGCCGCGCCCGCCGGTGCAGGTGGCCGAGGCTGCGGAGTATGATCTGCTGGGCTCCACCAACACGACGCCGTCCGTGACGGGCGGCGGCACGATTTCCAACGGCACGCTGGTGGTGACGGAACGGCTGGAACCGGAGGGGGATGGCGAGGTGGCCACCCTGACGGTCGGGCACCTCGTCCTCGGCAGCACCAATCTGGTCTATGCCTGCACGGTCACGGAGCAAACGAACGACGTGGTCCGCGTGAGCGGGGCCTTGGAGGTTCCCGCGACCGGCACGATCGACTTGGGCCGCACCGCGCTTGATCCGCTGACGACGCCGCTGCGCCGCACGGTCATGCTTTTCGGCGCGATCGAGTCTTCGGATGCGCAGCGGCTGGAGCAGTGGAAGGTGACCGGCGACGGGATCACGGGCAAGAACATTCTCCGCTCGGTGCTCGTGAATGCGGGGACGGGGCAGGTGGACGTGGAGCTGCGGTTTGCCGGTTCCATCATGCTCCTCCGCTAGAGCGGATTAATAACGTTTGAGGGGGAGGCTGGAAATGACGCGGGTCCTTTTCTTGTGCGGATGGGCGGCGGCGGCAGGGGTCGGTTGGGCGGCGGTGACGCCGAACGACTTTTCGGAAGGGACGGACAGCGACCGGATCGAGGCGGCGGTCGCCAAGGCGGTGGAGATGGGCGAGCGGTCGGTCGAGATCCCGCGCATGAACGCGAAGAGCGGCCAGCCGCTCTGGCTGATCGGGCGGGCGATCCTGCTGCCCTCCGACTTCACGCTGGTGCTGCGCGACTGCCTGGTGCGGCTCGCGCCGGGCACGCAGGACAACCTCATCCGCAACGCGGGCACGTCCAAGGAGCCGATGGAGACCGACCAGAACATCCGCATCCTCGGCGTGGGCAACGCCGTTTTGAGCGGGGGGCTTACGGCACATTTCGATCCGCCGGGCGACAAGAGCGGCTGGCGCACGATCGGCGTGCTGCTGTGCGGGGTGAAGCAGTTCACGATTGAGGGATTCACGTTGGAAGAGACGCAGGCGTGGGCCGTTTCCGTGGAGAACGGCTGCGCCTTCGGACGCATCGCCAACCTGCACTTCAAGAACAGCAACAAATACCCGAATCAGGACGGCGTGGATATCCGCAAGGGCTGCCACGACATCCTGATCGAGAACATCACGGGCGTGACCGGCGACGACGCGGTGGCGCTGACCGGGCTGCGCAGCGACAAGCCGCCGGCGGCGGGCCGGAAATCCATGCAGGTCGGCGGCGGCAAACCGCGCCGGGACGACGACATCTACAACATCACGATCCGCAACGTGCGGGCCAAGGTGGCGGGCGGGCACCACATCGTAAGGCTGCTGAATCAGGACGGCATCCGGCTCTACAATATTTTCATCAGCGATATCATGGATGCGTCGGTGGCGGGCGAGCCGCGCGTGCAGGCCGGCTTGAAGATCGGCGACCGGGGTTATTGGAGCATGAAGCCCTGCGAGCTGGGCGACACGTTCAACGTCTTCGTGGACAACGTGCTCACCCGCGGCAAGACGGGAGTGCGGATTCAGGGGCCGCTCAGGAACGCGGTGCTGCGCAACATCGTGGGGTATGACGGCTGCACAAACCTGGTGGAGAAGACCGCGCCGACGGAGAACGTGGTCGTTGACGCGAAGCAGTTTTAAACTCGGCCTAGGAGGTGTCGCGTGAAACAGATGATGCATGCGGTGGCGGTGGGGCTCAGCGTTGCGGCCTGTGCGGCTTGGGGAGCGCAGGAGGCGGGGACGGTGAAGGTCGACTTCGCCGAAAAAATCGGGCGCTTCAAGCCCGTGCACGGGGTCAACAACGGGCCGTACAGCTTGGCGTCCGCCACCGAAAGGATGCAACGCTTCCACAGGGAAGCGGGGTTCCCGTTTGTTCGCTTGCACGACGTGCCGCTTGCGTATGCCGCTCCGTATGCGGTGGATATCTCGGCGATCTTTCCGTGTGTGGACGCCGATCCGGATGACCCGAAGAATTACACGTTCGCAAAAACCGACGCGGTTATCTCGGCGATCATCACGAATGGCGCGCAGGTGATTTACCGGCTTGGACAGAGCATCGAGCACCGCGAGAAATACCATACGAATCCGCCGAAGGATTTCGCCGCTTGGGCACGCGTTTGCGTGAACATCGTGCGGCATTACAACGAGGGCTGGGCCGGCGGCTTCCGCTATGGGATCAAACGCTGGGAAATCTGGAACGAGCCGGACATCAAGCCCTGCTGGACCGGCACGCGGCAGCAGTTTTTCGACCTGTACGTCGCGGCGGCCAAGGCGCTCAAGGCGCACGATGCGACGCTCATGATCGGAGGACCGGCGGTGACGGGCCCGTACGCCAACATCGTTCAGCCTTTTCTTGCGTACTGCCGCGAACAGAAAGCTCCTTTGGATTTCTTTTCCTGGCACTGCTATGCGGCCCGGCCCGAGGACGTGATCAAAGCGGCGATCCAGGCGCAAAAGGTGCTTGACGAGGCCGGGTTCACGCAGGCGGAAAGCTACTGCACGGAGTGGCGCGAGATGCGGGACTGGGCCTGGCGGCGCTGGGCCGACACCAAAACCGGAGCGGCCGACATCGATGCGCTGTGGGCCGAGCTCAACGGGCCGCAGGGAATGGTCTTCTGCGCGGCGGTGATGATGAAGTTGCAGGACACGCCGATCGACATTGCCAACTTTTACACGGGGGATACGCTGCCAAAATGGGGGATGTTTGACCTACATGGGTACCCGCACAAACTTTACCAAGCGTTCCCGGCTTATAACGAACTTTACAAGGTAGGGAACCGCGTAAAAGTAGAAGCAAAGCTGGAGTCTGCCCTGATGGAGGCGGGCGTCTCGGACGACGGGCGGCACGCCGCGCTGATGGCCGTCAGCCAGACAGCCCTGGGCTGCGACACGCGGACCGTGAGCGTTTCGCTGGCGAATCTGCCGTGGAAAGGTGCCGTGCGGTATGAGGTGCTGCGGGCGGACGGTCAATACGATCTCGAAAAAGTCGACGGACAAACACTGGCGGCCGGGCAGACTTTGCTGGAGGTGCCGCTGCCGTGCCGATCCATCATTATCGTCAAATTGTGCGAAACAAAAAAATGAAAAAAAGAAATGTGTTTCTGATCGTCGTTTGCTGCGCGGGCACAGGTATGGCAGAGGCGCCGCTGCGCCCGGCAGGCCGCGAGTGGCCGCCCGTGATCGGCGCGTGGTTCTGGTCGCAGGAGGTGCTGGAGCCGGAGGGGTTCAAGCCTTTTCTGGACGCGGCCGCCGCGCATTCGCCGTACACGCTGCTGACGACCTCCTGCCGCCACGCCGAGGTTGTCGAGCCGCGCGTGCACGATCAGGTCGGCAAAGCGGTTCAGTATGCGAATTCGCTGGGGCTGAAGGTCGCGCTGGAAGTCGATATCCGTCTGGCCCGGCAGGCCTTCCGCGCCCGATATCCCGATGAACAGCAGGAGGAACTCGTCCTCAAGATGGCGGAGTTTCCCAAGGAAGGCGCGGCTGAGGTTGTGTTCCAAGGGAGCGACACGGGCGACCACATGAACGGCAGTCTGTCCAAGTACGAGTGCCTGACCACGCGGCTCGTGCGCGTCTACTCGTTCGTGCGCGGGCCAGAGGGGCTTGACCCGGCGACGGTGAAGGACATCACCGGCGACGGCGTTGTCGCGACGGCCGAAGGGCGGCTCAAGCTGACGGTGCACGTGCCCGCGCAGCCGGGCCGCGACGCGTGCGTGATTGCCTCGCACACCTGTCTCACGCCCGATGTGTTCGCGCCGCATTTCCTCGACTACCAGCGCGGCCTCATCCGGCAATACGCCGACCTTCCGCTGGCGGGCATCATGAAAGACGAGTGGGGCTTTCCGCCCGACCACACCGGCAATCCCGCGCACGACCGTTACTGGTACTCCCTTGCCATGGCGGCGGCTTACG
>Ga0209066_10004037_pt1 | contig 16262 bp, 12 predicted proteins | sample All_14_2_FD_187198 | JGI IMG/M metagenome (GOLD analysis project Ga0209066, IMG submission 187198) | Freshwater microbial communities in response to fracking from Pennsylvania, USA - Allegheny Zone_MetaG_DW_15 (SPAdes) (version 2) ...
AAATGAGTTGCTGGCGGACAAGGCAAAACGCATGGCCCATGGCCTTGCTTCGATTGACGAGCAACGGGTTGCGGAAGCGGATTTGCGCCGCCTGAACACCGACTATGCGGCGCTGGAGGCTGCGCTCGGCCGTGAGCGCGAAGCCTTGCGGGCGTTGCTTGGCGCTGACAGCCATGCGCTGGCGGATTTGACGCGACAGCCGTTGCCGACATTGCCGCATGCGCTGCCCTCATCGCTAGGCATCGAGCTTTTGGCAAGGCGGCCTGACCTGCAAGCCGCACGCTGGCGCGTCGAGGCTTCATTGAGCCGCATTGAAGCGGCCAAGGCGGCGTTTTATCCAGAGATCAACCTGACGGCTTTCATTGGTCTGAATAGTGTTTCAATGAGCGATTTATTCACGGCGGCCAGCCGCACACCATTCATCGGTCCGAGCCTGACCCTGCCATTGTTTGACAGCCGCCGGTTGAGCGCCAACCTTGGGCTGGTGCGTACCCAGCGTGATGAATTGATTGCCGATTACAACCAGTTGATTGTCGATGCCGTGCGCGATGTTGCCCAGGAAGGGTTGACCCTGCGTGGATTGGAGACGCAGTTGGCAGAGCAGGCTGCAGCAGCCGACGCGACCGATGCCTTGCTGCGCAGCGCGCGCGCGCGCTTTACCCAGGGCCTGGCGGATCGTGGCACGGTGCTTGGCGCAGAGTTGGCTTCGCTCAAAGAGCAGGACTTCAGCCTGCAACTGAAAAACCAGCAGCTTTTAAGTGAGGTCGCGCTGATCAAGACCTTGGGTGGTGGTTACCGTGCGGAAGCTGTAGCAGCAGATCAGGAAAAACCAAATTCGGCAGATATCGCTTTAAGGAAATAACAGCCATCATGACAACTGAAAACACAAATAAAACCAATAGCAGCAAACGCCGACACGCATTGATTGGCACTACGCTGGCCTTCGTCGTCGTCATTGCCTTGTACAGTGTGTATTATCTGCTGGTCTTGACGCAGCGCGAGGAAACCGACAATGCCTATGTCGGCGGCAACCTAGTGGTGCTGACCTCGCAGATAGCCGGCAGCGTGCGTGAGATTCATGCCGATGAAACGCAGATGGTTGAAGCCGGTGCGGAAGTTGTCAAACTGGATACCGTGGATTCCGAAGTCGCGCTGAGCAAGGCCGAAGCGCAACTGGGCGCCACCGTGCGCCAATTGCGCGAGCAATATGCCGGTATTGGACAATACGAAGCGCTGGTTCAGCAGCGCAAACTGGGCCTGCAAAAGGCTGAGGAAGATTTTGCCCGTCGCGCACCGCTGGCAGCTGACCACACGCTGTCTGCCGAAGAAGTCACCCATGCCCGCCAGGCGGTTGCCGATGCACGGGCCGCGCTGGATATCGCCAGTAAACAGGAAATGGCGGCCCGCGCCAGGCTGGCGGGTGTCGATCTGAGCAAGCATCCGGATGTGCTTGCCGCCAAGGAAGCCTGGGTGCAAGCCTGGCTGACGCTGCGGCGTACATCAATTCCTGCGCCCGTTGCTGGCTACATCGCCAAGCGTAGCGCCCAAGTGGGTGTCCACGTGGAGCCTGGCACGCCGCTGCTGTCCATTGTGCCGCTGAACCAGTTGTGGGTGGATGCCAATTTCAAGGAATCCGAGTTGCGCAATATCCGCATTGGCCAGCCAGCCATCATCGAGGCGGATATCTATGGCGGCAAGGTTGAGTATCACGGCAAGGTGGCGGGCTTGTCCGCCGGTACCGGCAGTGCCTTCTCGCTGTTGCCGGCGCAAAATGCCACTGGCAACTGGGTCAAGGTGGTGCAGCGTTTGCCCGTGCGTATCACGCTGGATGCGCAAGAGTTGGCCAAGCATCCTTTGCGCATCGGCTTGTCCACCTTGGTGACGGTTGATACGCACCAGCGCGACGGCAGCATGCTGGGTACACCGATGCCGGCAGCACCGGCGTATGCTTCGCAAGTGCCGGTGCATCCGGTGGCGCAGGGTGGGGCGCTGGCCGATAAAATCATCGCCAGAAACCTCGTCGAATAATTTCGCTAACGGCTGAAAGGATAAGCATGTACCGTAAAATACTGCTGGCGTATGACGGTTCCACCTTCAGCGCTGCCGCCTTGAAGCAAAGCGCCGAACTGGCGGGATTGTGCAAGGCGGAACTGCATCTGCTGAGCATCGCCGCCACCACTGGCGGCATGGCGATTGCCGAAGCGGCAGGCGCGGCAGATGTCTGGGGGCAGGGCGAGAAAGAACTGGAACGCCTTGTCGCCAGCGCAGTAGATGAACTTCGCAGCCAGAATCTGTCGGTGATTACCTGCATTCAATATGGCGATCCAGCAAGCGAAATCGCCGCGTATGCGAATCAGATACAGGCTGATCTGGTCGTACTCGGTTATGCGCATCGGGGCATTCTGTCACGCTGGTTCCAGGGCTCGGTCAGCGCCAAGCTGCTGGATCATTTGCCATGCAGCCTGCTGGTGGCGACAGGCGGCGACTGAGCGCAGATTAACGCCCTGCGCCGAGCAGCGTCAGCACCAGCGGCGCGGTGATGGCCGCCAGCGCCGTGGAAATTACCAGCGATGTGGCGATCGGGCCTTCCAGCGTCTTGAACTGGCGCGACATCAGATAGACGTTGGCGCCTACGGGCAATGCGGCCATCAAGACCACCACCCGTGTTTCCAGTGTGGGCAGCTTCAACAGCCAGGCCAGCAGCCACACCACCAGCGGTTGCAGCGCCAGCTTCACGGCACAGATTGCCGTGCTCTGCCGCCAGCCGGCGCGGACGCCGTATTCGGCCAGCCCCATGCCCAGCGCGATCAGCGCCAGGGGTGCGGCGATCTGTCCGAGCAGCGCCAGCGGCGTATCGATCAGTGCGGGAATGCTGAACCCGGCCATGCCGAACAAGGTGCCGCCGACAATTGATGCGACGATGGGATTGGTGGCAATGGCCCTGGCCGTCTTGCCGATGCCGGCGAAAGACAAACTGCCATGGCGCGCCCATTCGATGGACACGGTAACCAGCGTCCACAAGATCAGCGAATTGAACGCCAGTACCAGCGCCACCGAGGGCAGCGCGGCCTCGCCCAGCGTCGCCTTGGCCAGCGGCAGGCCGAGCAGCACATTGTTGGAAAAGATGCCGGCCATCGCAAACACCGATTGCGCCACGCCATCCAGCCGCAGTAATCGCCAGGAAATCCAGCGGCCGATGCCGAAGACCAGCAGGCAGCCGCCGAAGAAGGCGATCAGCAACCGCGAATCTACCGGCGGCAGGTGCGAAAAACCACTCATCATGCGAAACAGCAAGGCGGGCAGGGCCACCGAGAAGACGAAGCGGTTGAGCGCCGTGGCGATGGACTGCGGCCAGTGCAGCCAGCGCATTGGCGCATAGCCGACGGCGACCAGCGCGAAGAGCGGCGCGGCAAGGCCGAGATGGATCAGGAAGACGGAGAACATCGAAAAAGTCGGCGCTGGCGATACGGCGAGGATGGGATTGCGTAGTGTATTCGCTGCGCTGCCATGCCGATGCATCACGCGCTGCGCAGGGGAAATGATGGCCGATACGGCATTGGTCAAAAGCATTGGCTATGTCTTTGGCTAGTGCTGTATTTCGTATGCCATGTCGTTACGGCTGAGGCCGCCTGCGGCGTAAAGACCTGTCTTTGCGAAAAGTCGGCGCTGGCAATACGGCAATGCGGCGGCGATGCGGCCATAAAAAGGCGAATTGCGTCATTCAGTCGCCCGGTTGGACGGACAGGCAGCGCCCAGGGCGTCCTATCCGTGCGAAACTTGCCACCTCGTTCATTTTCACCATGGAACCCTTATGGCTGGCCACCCTGAAATAACCAACATGGCGTTGTTCTGCGATTTCGAGAACGTTGCCCTCGGCGTGCGCGATGCCAAATATGCGCAGTTCGACATCAAGAAAGTGCTGGAGCGCTTGCTGCTCAAGGGCAGCATCGTGGTCAAGAAGGCTTATTGCGATTGGGCGCGTTACAAGGAATTCAAGGCGCCGATGCATGAGGCATCCTTCGAACTGATCGAGATTCCGCATGTGCGGCAGTCGGGCAAAAACTCGGCGGATATCCGCATGGTGGTCGATGCGCTCGACCTGTGCTACACCAAATCGCATGTCGATACCTTTGTGATCATCAGCGGCGATTCGGATTTCTCGCCGCTGGTCTCCAAACTGCGCGAAAACAACAAGCATGTGATCGGCGTCGGCGTGAAGGCGGCGACTTCTGACCTGCTTTCGGCGAATTGTGACGAATTCATTTTTTACGACGATCTGGTGCGTGAACAGGAGGCCAAGAAGTCGCGCAGTGCCAAGAAAGCGCCCGCTAAACCGGCGACGGGTGCAGCCAGGACGGAAAACGCCAAAGCTGAAGAGCGGGGCAGCGAGAAGCCTGAGGACGCAAAGCGCGAAGAGGCGCTGGATCTGCTGGTGGAAACAGTGGAAGCGCTGATTGCCGAACGCGGTGCGGATGGCACCATCTGGGGTTCTATGGTGAAGCCGACATTGCAGCGGCGCAAACCAGGCTTCACCGAATCCTACTATGGCTACCGTTCCTTTCGCGACCTGCTGGAAGACGCCAAAAAACGCAAACTGCTGATTGTCGAACGCGATGACAAGTCCGGGCAATATGCCATTCGTTTACCCATTGACGAGTAACGCAGGTGCTGCATGACGGACGAAATAAAGTCAGGTCAATCCGTTGAGCTATTGCAAGCGCTGCACATCCTCACCCGCGACGGCAAGCTGAACCAGGACAGCCGCCGCAAGCTCAAGCAGGTTTATCACCTTTATCATTTCATCGAACCCTTGCTGCAGGAAGTGATGGCTGCACAGGGAAACGTGGCGCTGGTCGACCATGGGGCGGGAAAATCTTACCTGGGCTTTATTCTTTACGACCTGTTTTTCAAGTCACGTGATGTGGGCATCATTTACGGCATTGAAACCCGTGCCGAGCTGGTGGAAAAATCAAGTGAATTGGCGCGGCAGCTTGGGTTTTCGCGGATGCGTTTTCTCAATCTTTCGGTGAACGATTCAATCACGTCCCCTGCCTTGACAGAGCGCGTGGATATGGTCACCGCCTTGCATGCCTGCGATACGGCGACTGATGATGCGATCCGTTTTGCCTTGCACAAGCAGGCGCGATTCATCGTGCTGGCGCCCTGCTGCCAGGCCGAGGTTGCGGCGGTCATGCGCCGACGCAAGAATGAATCATTGGGCAAGACGCCGCTGGCTGAAATCTGGCGGCATCCGCTGCATACCCGCGAATTCGGCAGCCAGTTGACGAATGTGCTGCGCTGCCTGCTGCTCGAAGCACATGGATATGAACTGACCGTCACCGAACTGGTCGGCTGGGAGCATTCGCTGAAGAACGAACTCATCATCGCGCGACGTGGCGGTGCGCCACGTGGCAATGCACGGCAGCGTGTGGAGCAGATTTTGCGCGAGTTGAATCTTGAAGAATTGGCAGGCCGGTTTGCCTATTGAAACGCATTTATCATCCGGCGCAGAATGTTTTGTCCTGCTGGATGACAACGAAGCGAGCACCCGGCAGCCGAGTTCGCGGTTGTATACCGGGCATGTGACTACGCTGCTGTGCCGGCGTGTCGAAGAATTTTCGGCCTTGCTGGCACAAATGCAGGATCTGCAAATGCAGGGTTTGCATGCTGTTGGGTTATTCACCTATGAATTGGGCGTCCTCTTGCAAGGCGTTGAACTACCGCCGGGAAAAGCCGGTCAGGAATTGGCGCAAATCCTGTTGTTCAAAGATTGTCGCCAGTTGTCCGCAGGCGAAGTCGATGAATGGCTTGAGCAGCGGGCAGCACAGGAGGGTGACAACACAGCCGGGGTAGTCGGCCTGACGCCGAGCGTGACCGAGGCTGAATTTTCAGCAGCGATTGAACAGATTCATCGCTACATCGAAGCGGGTGACACCTATCAGGTCAATTACACCTATCGCGTGCGCTTTGCGACCTACGGTTCGCTGCTTGCGCTGTATCGGCGACTACGGGCGCGCCAGCCGGTGCCATTTGGCGCGCTGATTGCATTGGCCGATGGCCGTGCAGTGCTGTCATTTTCCCCTGAACTGGCCGTGCGACATGTGGCAGGGCGCCTGAGCGCACTGCCGATGAAGGGTACGGCAGCAGCATCGGAGGATGCTGTGGAAAACGGGGTACGTGCGGCAGCACTTGCCGCTGACCCGAAGAATCGCGCAGAAAATCTGATGATTGTCGATCTGTTGCGCAACGACTTTGGTCGCATCGCGCAACTGGGTTCGGTGCGGGTTCAGGATTTGTTCAAGGTTTCGCGCTATGGCCGGGTATTGCAAATGACATCGACCGTTGAGGCGGATGTTGAACCCGCACTGAACCTTGCCCGGGTGCTGACTGCCTTGTTGCCTGCGGGCTCGGTCACCGGCGCGCCGAAGCACCGCACGCTGGAAATCATCCGCCAACTGGAACCGACGCCGCGCGGCTATTACACAGGCGCCATCGGCTGGTTCGATGCGCCGCCGGCAGGCCGCCTGCTGGGTGATTTTTGCCTGTCTGTGCCGATCCGTACCTTGCTGCTGGATGCGCCTGATACGGCGAGGCAGCGTGCCGGCGAAATGGGGGTCGGTGCAGGCATCGTGCATGACAGCGTAGCGCCGGCCGAGTTTGCGGAATGCCATTTGAAAATGGATTTTCTGACCGGCCTGGGGCATGAGTTTGCATTGTTTGAAACCATGCGAGCGACTCGGGATGGTTGTCTTTTGCTGGATTTGCATCTGCAAAGACTATTTGCCTCCGCGCGCTATTTTGGCTTTCATTACGATGAAGCTGCTGTGCGCAAAAAACTGACAGCAGTTTTTGCGCAGTTACCGGCAGACTCCCCGCAGCGCCTGCGCCTGACGCTTGAACCTACCGGTGCGATGCAAATTGAGCATGCGCCGCTGCTTCCATTACAGACGCCGGTGACCCTTCTGATTGCGCAAGAACCGATAGATGAAGAACCCCTGTTTCTGCGTCACAAGACGACGCGCCGCACCCGCTACGATGCCGCATGGCGGACAGCCGAGGTGTTGGGTGCATTCGATGTCCTGTTCCGCAACGCACAGGGAGAACTGACCGAAGGTGCCCGCAGTTCACTGTTCATCAAACTGGATGGCCATTGGTATACCCCGCCGCTGACCAGCGGCCTGTTGCCCGGCGTGATGCGCAAGGTGCTGCTGGATGATCCGGCGTGGTCCGCGACAGAAAGACCGCTGACGCTGGATGATTTGCGTGTTGCCGAAGAAGTGATGGTATGCAATGCGCTGCGCGGTGTGCTTCCCGCACGAATCGACTGGCAGGTGTATGCGGGTTTGCCGCTACTTAAAAAACGGCAGCCTCAAATATGAAATGCAATACATTACTCCGCTGTGTTGCATTTCATTTATTTGAGGTCACCCTGCTTGGTGATTTGTTATTTAGTCAGCATTAATCCATTGTTCAATTGCCCAAGCCTGATGGCGGATGGTTTCTTCAAATTTCCCGAGCAAAAGCGTTTTCAGGGCCCCTGAGTTCATGCCTCTTTGTACACCTTCCATGGTGGACAGATCTTCATACAACACATCGCGCAGGGCAACCCGGGTGAAGGCCTGTCCTATTTTTTCGGCATGCGTATTGGCCGGGAGCTGATACATATTGACTTCCCAGTAGGTTTCGCTAACGCTGATCGGGAAGAAGTTGTAGCTTAAATACCAGCCGGTACCCGCCAGGATATTCAGGTTGGGAAACAAAATACTGATGTCGAACCACCAGTTTTCATCATTACTGGGGTTGGTATAAGCAGGCTTTTCCCCTTCTTTTGGGGTAAAGGCGCCACCATACTTCCAGGCAATGGCCTCGGCAGGGGAAGGCTTGTGTTCAGGATCCGCCCATGAGGAAATCGAGCGATGTGGGCCGTAGGTGCGCATGGATGTTGGCACATACATGTCCGGCTTCTTGGCCATGTTCGGAAGGCTTTCGGCATGCACCAGTCCTACATGGTAGGCTTCCTGAAAGGCATCGAGGAAGGTCTTCCAGTTGCACTTCAAGGTCGCTCCATAGCGCGCAATGGGCTCGTAGTTATCGAAGGGCATATCCTTCATTTGTTCGCCCCAGCCGCCGAGAAACTCCACCAGCGGCATTTTGGGTTTGTCCTGCGCATTGATGAAAATGAAACCCTTCCAGACTTCGGTGGTGATCGGCTTCAGGCCATACTGTGCACGATCCAGACCGGGGAACTGTTCTTCGCTGGGCACTGTTTTCAGGCTACCGTCGAGGCCAAAGGCCCAACCGTGGAACCCACAGACAAAAGCCGAGCGCGCATTACCCGATCCGCTGGCTACTACTGAATTGCCGCGATGGGTACACACATTGTAGAAGGTACGGATAACACCATCCCGGCCATGCACCAGCAGAATGGGCGCATTCAGGAAGTCCATCTGGCGCACCATGTAATCCCCCGGATTGGGGATATGCGCATTCACGCGGCCGACGTTGATCCAGGCGCGTTTGAATACTTTCTCTTTTTCTTTTTCAAAGTACTCTGGCGAGATGTAAGGTTCAATGGGAACCGGCCCGCTACCCATGTCAGGGAGCTGGTTCATGATTTTCATTTCATGGATACTGGTGGGTGCATTCATGGTGATCTCCTTTAATTTATAGTTGAAACAACCGGTGTTTCATTATCTTATTATTCTTGTAGAAAGCTTCTATCACGTACTCCATCCACAGTCAATCCTAACAACCGTGCCTTGCAGGGGCTACTTAAATTACCCCTCTTGTTTTTTTAGCTGCTGTCCTGCCTGGTTTGTAGCCAGGCAGGATAACGATTAGTTAATCAGTTATCTTCCAGCACCATATCTTCAAAGCTCCAGACATGGGGTTCGTCGGGGGCTTTGAATAGCTCGATAGCCAAGGCGACTTCCATGAAGGCCTTGGCCAGGCGTACCAGATTCAGCTCTTGCGAAGCCAGTTTTTTCTCATCTGCCGGGAAATCCAGCAGATAGGTCATGATGGCATCCATTTGCGGGCCGACGGCATCGTAAAACGCCTGTAGTTCAGGCATCGTGCTTTGCGTCCGCTTGCGCAGGCGTTCTTTGGTGGTGGGCAGGGCAAAGTGCAGCAGGTGGGATAGACCAGCAAATTGCTGTGGCAATAAATTGTTTCCACTCATTGTTTAATTCTCCTGTTATGCGGGATTTGCTGGTGATTACCAGCCGCTACCGACTTGCTCGGCAACGGTTTTGTAACCGGAGCGAACCATTGGCTCATTGTCACCAAGGACTTGATATTTCTTCGCGCCCGATGCCAGGGTGCTTTGCACCATGCGCAGGTTTTTCATGTCTTCACGTACCACATCGCGCAAGTAAGACCGGTTGTATTCGGCAATTACCTCACCAGCGGCATTTGCCGGGGGGCGCATGAATATCATGAATTCCCAGTAAGTGTGATCATGCCCTATTGGCCAGTAGTTCTGCGTGGCGAAGAAACCTTGCAGGGGTTGCAGGTTGCACATCGGGAAAATCACCAGGATGTCCGTCAGCCAATCGGGCAGGCCAAGCGGGTTGATTTGCGGAGCTTCGACTGGCTTATGGTTGGTAGAAGACAGCGTAGCGCCACCGTATTTTTGGACCAGGCCTTCGGTGAAGGTTGGCGTATGCTCTCTATTGGAGGTGGCCGATGCAATGCGGTGCCGACCAAACTCGCGGAACGCCATGATGCGGCCATTGGGAAATTCGCGGCTGTTAACGATGTCGCCAGCCGATGGCAAGTGCACGGTAGAAAAATGGTAAGTTTCGATGAATGCGTCAAGGAAGATTTTCCAGTTGACGGGAACTACCGCAGACAGCTTGCCAATTTGCGTAAATTGTTCGAAAAACCCATTAAAGCCGTTATAAATTTCCTCACCCAGATACTCGCGCAGGGTTTGTTTTGGCTGGGGATCGACTTTCACGAAGATGAAGCCTTCCCAGATGTCGCAGGCGACTTCGGTCAGGCCATTTTCCGCCTTGTCGAGGCCGGGGAAGAGATGTTCTTCAGGTATGGCGCGCAGGCTGCCGTCGAGGCCGTAGGCCCAGCTGTGGAAGCTGCACTTGAACGTTGTGGTGTTGCCAGCGGTTTCATAAGCCACCCGGTTGCTGCGGTGTGAGCACATGTTGTGGAAGGCGCGGATTTTCTGGTCGCGGCCGCGCACCACGATCAAGGAGGTGTCGCAGGCTTCAAGTTCCTTGACGAAATAGTCGCCGACATTGGGGATCTTTGCCGCTGTGCCGATGCGCAACCAGCTTTTCTTGAAGATGTGTTCTTTTTCCAGGGCGTAGTATTCAGGGGTGAAGAAGTGGTCAATCGGCAAAGGACCCAGGCCAGGCCCCTTGTTCTTCAAGCTGCGATTCTCCGGTGCGTTCATGGTGCATCTCCTTTAGTGTTGGTAGGTTTTATTGTAGAAACTGCTTGAATCTGATTCCTCTTAACGTTTAATAACGAATGGAAGCAAGGAACGGCTAATATGCTATAGCATTTCCGGCATTAATTATAATTTTTTGCGGTGGAGACGCTAATTAGGTTGGGGTTAGTCAGTGAGGGTGATCTCAAATAAGTCCCGCTTCAAAGCCAGTTGTCTGGGCAGGCGTGTTTTGAGCTTGTCAAACCATTCAGCGTGTAGCCGGAGCTCTTCGCGCCAGACAGTTGTGTCGATGGCGACGAGTTGTTCGAATTCTGTTTGCGTTATGTCGCTGTTTCCGCTCCAGTCCAGGTCTTCGAAGCGGGGAACCCAGCCGAGCGGTGTTTGTTTTGCGCTGGCGCGGCCCTTGCAGCGCTCAACAATCCATTTCAGCACGCGCATGTTCTCGCTAAAACCTGGCCACATGAAGTTACCTGCTGCATCCTGACGGAACCAATTGACTGTGAAAATATGTGGTGCATGCTCGATCTGATGGCCGATTTTCAGCCAGTGATTGAAGTAATCCCCCATGTGGTAACCGCAGAATGGCAGCATGGCGAACGGGTCGCGACGGACGACGCCTTGTGCGCCGGTGGCCGCTGCAGTGGTTTCCGAGCCTAGTGTGGCGGCCATGTAGACGCCGTAGTTCCAGTTGAAGGCTTCGAAAACCAGTGGCACCGTCGTGGCGCGGCGGCCACCAAAGACAAAGGCCGAGATGGGTACCCCCGCCGGATTTTCCCAGTCCGGGTCGATCGATGGGCATTGCGCGGCAGGCGCGGTGAAGCGCGAATTGGGGTGTGCGGCCTTGCGTCCGGCCTTGCCGTCTTCCGGCGTCCAGTCCTTGCCTTGCCAGTCGATCAGGTGGGCGGGCGGCTCTTTGCTCATGCCTTCCCACCAGACATCGCCGTCATCGGTGAGTGCGACATTGGTGAAAATGATGTTTTCACGCAATGTTGCCATTGCATTGAAATTGGTTTTTTCCGAGGTGCCGGGGGCGACACCGAAAAATCCGGCTTCGGGATTGATGGCGTACAAGCGCCCATCCTTGCCCGGCTTGATCCAGGCAATATCATCGCCGACGGTGGTGACCTTCCAGCCGCCAAGGCTCTGGGGCGGGATCAGCATGGCGAAATTCGTCTTGCCGCAGGCGGAGGGGAAGGCAGCGGCGACGTAGGATTTTTCGCCTTGTGGTGATTCAACGCCAAGGATCAACATGTGTTCTGCCAGCCAGCCTTCATCGCGTGCCATGGTGGAGGCGATGCGCAAGGCAAAGCATTTCTTGCCCAGCAGCGCATTGCCGCCATAGCCGGAACCAAACGACCAGATTTCCCGTGTTTCCGGGAAATGGCAGATGTACTTGGTCTTGTTGCAGGGCCATTTCACATCCTTCTCACCCGCTGCGAGCGGATGGCCAACACTGTGCAAACAGGGCACGAATTCACCATCGGTGCCGAGTTGGTCAATCACTGCACGACCCATGCGCGTCATGATGCGCATGTTCACCACGACATAGGGACTGTCGGAAAGCTCAACCCCGATATGCGCAATGGGCGAGCCGATCGGCCCCATCGAAAAGGGAATCACATACATCGTGCGTCCCCGCATGCAGCCTTGGAACAACCCGCGCAGGGTGGATTTCATTTTTGCCGGGTCTTCCCAGTTGTTGTTGGGGCCGGCATCGTCGGGGTCGGTCGTGCAGACGTAGGTGCGGTCTTCAACGCGGGCGACATCCGACGGATCGGAGAGCGCAAGGTAGGAGTTTGGTCGCTTGACAGGGTTCAGCCGGATGATGCTGCCGGCTTCTATCATCTGCGCGAAAAGCGTGTCAGCCTCTGCTTGAGAACCGTCGCACCAGACAACATCATCTGGTTCGGCCAGTGCGGCGATTTCGGTAACCCAGTCAATGAGACGGGAGTGCTTGACGTAGCTAGGGGCATGAGCCAAATTGGGATGATTCATAAGGCAAGTGATCTCCAGATTGAATACGTGATTTACGCCGGACGGTCAGGAGATCAGGGTAAGTGATCAACAGGCTGCCGGGATGCGCTTGATGGGCATCCTGATGGGCATCCATTCGGCCGCACGCAGGAATAAATTATTTGCCGTTATTATCGCATAGCGTGTGTTGCACTTGCAGTGGCGCCATAACTCAAGCCTGACCGCGGGTTTTTTCTTGTTATATTGTAAAAAGTCGGCGTTGGCGACACGGCAATCAACCAGAATGAGAATGCAGGATCGCACCTGCAGCTATAAAAACGACATGACAACACAACCCAAGATTGCCCTGATCCTGACGGGCGGTGGTGCGCGTGCCGCGTATCAGGTGGGCGTACTCAAAGCCGTGCGCGAACTACTACCGGAGCCGCGGCGCAATCCCTTCCAGATTCTGTGCGGGACATCTGCCGGCGCCATCAATGTCGCCGCGCTGGCTACCTGGGCAGAAGATTTTGGCGCTGGCGTCGACCGTCTCCGCCAGGTGTGGGAAAACTTCCATGCCCATCAGGTTTATCGTACCGACGTCCTGGGTGTTGTCGGTTCCGGCGCACGCTGGCTGGGCGCCCTGATGTTCGGCTGGATCGCGCATCATGCGCCACGTTCATTGCTCGACAACGCGCCATTGGGCAAACTGCTGGCTGAGCGCCTTGATTTCAGCCGTATCGAGCAGGCCATTGAAAACCAGGCGCTGCATTCGGTCAGCATCACCTGCTCGGGTTATTCGAGTGGCCAGAGCGTCACTTTTTTCCAGGGACGCGCGGATCTCGAACCCTGGCAGCGTAGTCAGCGTGTTGGATCCCACGTCAAACTTGATCTCCGGCACCTGATGGCCTCCAGCGCGATCCCGTTTATTTTCCCGGCGGTGAAAATCAACCGCGAATGGTTTGGTGACGGCTCGATGCGACAGACCGCGCCTATTGCGCCTGCCATTCATCTCGGCGCAGACAAGGTGCTGGTGATTGGCGCCGGCCGTATGCATGAGGAAAACTCCCGTCCGCTCACGGAGGACTATCCCTCGTTGGCGCAGATAGCCGGCCATGCCTTATCGAGTATTTTTCTGGATAGCATGTCGGGTGATATTGAGCGGTTGATCCGCATCAACCACACGATCTCCTTGATCCCGGAAGATGCGCGCCGCGAACAACATATGGCGTTAAGGCCAATCGACGTGCTGGTCATCGCGCCTTCCGAACGTCTCGATCATCTTGCAGCACGCAATGCACATGCTCTGCCCTGGCCGGTGCGGATGCTGCTGCGTGGTATCGGGGCGATGAATCGCAACGGTGGTGCGCTGATCAGTTATCTGCTGTTTGAGCAGGCTTACACGCGCGCCCTGATTGACCTTGGTTATCGCGATACCTTGGCGCAGCGCGATGAAATGCTTGAATTTCTTGATATCAGGCAAGATTTAGCTTGATATTTCTTCTTTAACCAGTTAATCCAAAAGATGATTGTTTGTTATCATTCGCACATTGAAGTACTTGGCAGAAGGGGCAAGTCAATGAAGAAAATGCTGCTGATGCTGCTTGCTGCGGCCATAGTCGGCGCAGGCGTGATGCCGATGGATGCCGGCGCCGCCAGCAAGAAGAAGGTGCGTGTGAGCAAGCATATCAAGCCGGTCAAACATGCCGGGCTGAGTCAGCGTCGAAAAGCGGACGGTGTATCGCCGCTGGCGCTATATTCTTCAGCCGTGCTGGTGCAGGATCAGAGTACAGGCGCCGTGCTCTATGAAAAGAACCCCAATGCCGTGTTGCCGATCGCTTCCATTACCAAACTGATGACTGCCATGGTCGTGCTGGATGCCGAGCCCGATCTCCAGGAAACCCTGACGATTGGCGATGAAGATGTGGATGCCTTGAAGGGAACGCATTCCCGGCTCAGGGTAGGCACCCAGTTGACCCGGGAAGAAATGTTGCGGCTGGCATTGATGTCTTCGGAAAACCGCGCCGCATCATCCCTGTCGCGCCATTACCCCGGTGGCCAAAAGGCTTTTGTTTCCGCAATGAATGCCAAGGCGCAGATGTTGGGTCTTGCCGACACCCGCTTTGCAGATCCGACCGGATTGACACCAGCCAATGTGTCCAGCCCGCGTGACTTGGCCAGAATGGTCGATGCGGCACACCAATACCCGCTGATCCGTGAATTCACGACAACCACAGAAGAAGAAGTGAACGTCGCCGGGCGGCTGCAGCAGTTCCGTAATACCAATGTACTGATCAAGAACCCGGCGTGGGAAATCGGCCTGTCGAAGACCGGCTTTATCAACGAGGCGGGACGTTGCCTGGTGATGCAGGCCTGGATCAACAGCAAACCGGTCATCATCGTGCTGCTTGATTCAGTCGGGAAAATGACCCGGATCGGCGATGCCAACCGGATTAAAAGCTGGTTTGAGGCTTCTGCGCATGGCAGGCCGACGAGTTGAGTTGATCAGCCGCTGTTTCTCAATCCTGCGGCGATGCCGTTGATACTGATTTGAATCCCGCTTTGGACTTTTGCGTCGGTGGCCCCGGCACGGTGACGGCGCAGTAGCTCGACCTGCAGGTGATTGAGCGGATCGATGTAGGGGAAGCGGTTATGGATGGAGCGTTTCAATAACGGGTTGCCGTCGAGCAGTTCGTTTTCTTGCGTAATCTTCAGCAGCGCGTCAATTGCCGCCTGCCGCTCGGCCTTCAGGCGCGGAAAAATCGCCTCACGCAGGTTTTCATCGCTGACCAATTGCGCATAGCGCCCGGCGATGGCGATATCGCTTTTCGCCAGCACCATATCCATGTTTGATAACAGCGTACGGAAGAATCCCCATTCCTTGTTCATGCGGATGAGCAGCGCCATGCCCGCGTCGCCATGTTTCGCTGTCCATTCCGTCACTGCCGCGCCAAAGCCGAACCAGCCCGGCAGCATCAGGCGGCATTGCGACCAGGAAAATACCCAGGGAATCGCGCGCAGGTCTTCAATGGATGTGCTTTTTTTTCGCGAGGCCGGTCGGCTGCCGATGTTGAGCGTGGCGATTTCGGCGATCACCGTGGATTCCCAGAAATAGCGCTCAAAGCCAGGCGTTTCATACACCATCGCGCGATACGCACGGAATGCGCTGGCCGAGAGCTCTTCCATGGCGGCGATAAATTCGTCCGCCGGATTGTCATACGCCGAGGGCAACAAGGTGGCTTCGAGTGTCGCGGCGGCGAGGATTTCCAGGTTGTGGCGGCCGAGTTCGGCATTGGCATATTTCGAAGCGATGACTTCGCCCTGTTCGGTAATCCGTATCTGCCCCTGCACTGCACCTTGCGGCTGGGCAAGGATGGCCTGGTAGCTGGGGCCGCCGCCGCGGCCGACGGAACCACCGCGGCCATGGAACAGCCGCAGGCGCACACCATGGCGGGCGAAAATTTTGGTCAGTGCGATCTCGCTGCGGTACAACGCCCAGCCGGAGGTGAGAAAGCCACCGTCCTTGTTGCTGTCGGAATAGCCGAGCATGACTTCCTGCAAATTGTCGCGGCTGGTCAGGAGTTGTTGATAAAGCGGCAGGGAAAACAGTTGTTCCATTACCGCTGCCGCATTTTCAAGGTCGCCTATGGTCTCGAACAGCGGCACGATATTCACATCCAGTACGCCCTCGCGCGGGCGTAGCAGGCCGGCTTCCTTGAGCAGCACGGCGACTTCAAGCATGTCGGAGACGCTGCCGGCTTTCGAGATGATCACATTGTCGATGGCTGTCTTGCCATAACGCTGGTGGATGGTTCGCGCGGCATGGAAAATGGCCAGCTCTTCGTGAGTCTCTGCGGAATAGGCCACCGCCGGTGCAGTCAGCGGGCGCGGTGTGGCC
>Ga0209066_10004038_pt1 | contig 16260 bp, 17 predicted proteins | sample All_14_2_FD_187198 | JGI IMG/M metagenome (GOLD analysis project Ga0209066, IMG submission 187198) | Freshwater microbial communities in response to fracking from Pennsylvania, USA - Allegheny Zone_MetaG_DW_15 (SPAdes) (version 2) ...
AGCTGGAAGGCGGCACGCAGCGACAGCCACACCGTCTACGTGTGGCGCCGGCTGGAAGCTGACGTTTTTCCAGCCATTGGAAAGAGGCCAGTCGCGGAAATCGAGGCACCAGAACTGGTTGCCATGATGAAAACGATCGAAAAGCGTGGCGCCCTCGACATTGCCAAACGCGCCCTGCAGACCTGTTCTCAGATCTTTCGCTACGCCATCGCCCACGGGCTGGCAAAACGCAACCCGGCCGTGGAGATTCGCCCGAGCGACGTGCTCGCCTCGCGCAAAAAGGAAAACTACGCCAGGGTGGACAGCAAGGAACTGCCCGAGTTGCTGCGCAAGATCGAGGTCTACAACGGCAGTACCGTCACCCGCGTGGCCATCAAACTCATGGCCATGACATTCGTGCGCACCAGCGAGCTGATCGGTGCGCGCTGGGAAGAATTTGATCTCGACTGCGGACGCTGGGACATACCCGCGTCACGCATGAAGATGAAGACGCCACACGTGGTTCCCCTCTCCACCCAGGCAATGACCCTGCTTCGAAGCCTGCACACCCTGACCGGTCACAGCCCCCTGCTCTTCCCCGGTGAGCGCGACCATCAGAAGTCGATGAGCAACAACACCATCCTGGGCGCTCTGGATCGCATGGGCTATGCGGGGCGCATGACCGGCCACGGTTTCCGGGGCATTGCCTCCACCCTGCTGCACGAACAGGGCTGGCCGCACGAGCACATTGAACTTCAACTGGCCCACCAGGAGCGCAACCAGGTCAGCGCCTCATACAACCACGCGATGTACCTGCAGCCACGAGCCCAGATGATGCAGGCTTGGAGCAACTACCTCGATACCTGTATAGCAGGCAATGTGGTGCCATTCAGGGGGAAACGGGTTTAGCCTACTTGCAATCTTGCCTGAAGACTCACTCCTGACCCGTGAGGGCACTCAGCTTCCCATCGCACCGACGGCAGTGCAGCGACTGCCGTCCGTGAGCTTCGCACCGAGACCTTGCGGCCTGCGCCTGGCAGCGGTCGTACGAGTGACGTTGCTTGAAGAAGGTCAGACGGCCGCTTTTGGTACCGAAGTTGACCAGCGATTGACTCTTATTTGGACACCATCGACAGTCGTGCCTGAAGCCCGCCTTCAGCCCGATTACTCAGATCGACGTCTCCTCCGTGGCTCCTGGCAATCTGACGCACGATGGCCAGCCCCAGGCCCGCACCGCCGGTGTCGCGGCTGCGCGAGTGCTCGACGCGGTAAAAGGGTTCGAAGACTTTTTGCAGCTCGTCCTCGGGCAAGCCCGGTCCCTTGTCCTGCACCAGCACCTCCACGCCTGACGGCCCGGTGGCGAGCACCATGTGGGCCTGGCCGCCGTACTTCAGGGCGTTGTCGATCAGGTTGGTCAGCGCACGCTTGAGCGCCTTGGGCCGGCACGACCACTGCAGCGCGTCCGGCGCCTGCAGGGTGACCTCACCCAAACCCTGGTAGTCCTCGACCAGGCTTTCCACCAGCGCCACCAGATCGACACGCTGCAGGGGTTCTTCCACCGCCTTGCCGCGCAGGAAGTCGAGCGTGCCATTGAGCAGTTCCATCATGTCGTCGGTGTCGGCCTGCAGCTGCGCCCGCAGTTGCGGGTCGGCCATCATCTCGGTGCGCAGGCGCATGCGCGTCAGGGGCGTCTTGAGATCGTGCGAAACGGCCGCCAGAAAACGTTCGCGCTCTTCAATGCCGCTGCGGATGTGCTTCTGCATGGCGTTGAACGCCTGCGCCGCCTCACGCACCTCGGTGGGGCCGGTCTCCGGCACAGGCGGGCTGCGCAGATCAAGCGACAGGCCGTGCGCTGCCTTGGCCAGTTCGGTCAGCGGGCGCACCGTGCTGCGCGCGGCCATGGCCACCAGCAGCACCACCGCCACCAGCATCAGGCCGAGGTTGAACAGCAGGTTCCAGGGCAGGGCAAACACCCCCTCCGGCGCGCTGCCGTTCAGACGCAGCCATTCGCCCGACGACAGCCGCAGGTGAAGCTTGAAAGCGAACCGCCCCAGCCGCGGCAACTCGCTGGCGCGGACCTCGGCGCGCTGGCCGAGCACTTCGGTGATGTGGCCGGGCAGGTTGTCGAGCATTGACGGCCCCGCCGTGGTCTCTGGCGGTGCCGAATCGACGATGTGAATCTGCAGGCTGGGGGTGGACAGCAGGGCGGCCATGGCCTGCCGCTGCGGGCCGGCCTGGACCTCGATCACCCGGTAGATGGCCGCGATGCGTTGCGCCAGCTCGTGGCTCACGGTGTGGCCCAGCGTGCGCTGCCGGTCCCAGGACTGGATCAGCGACCCCGCCATCTGCGCCACCAGCAAGCCGGCGCTCATGAGCAGCAGCAGGCGGCCGAACAGCGATTGTGGCCAGAGCTTCACAGCGCCTCCACGCTGGCCGCCAGCACGTAGCCTTCGCCGCGCACGGTCTTGATCAGGGCGGGCTCCTTGCCGTCGTCGCGCAGGCGCTTGCGAAGCCGGCCCACCAGCACGTCGATGCTGCGGTCGAACAGGATGGCTTCGCGGCCGTTGGTCAGCTCCAGCAACTGGTCGCGCGAAAACACGCGGTGTGGGTGTTCCAGCAGCACGCGCAGCAGCCGGAATTCAGCACCCGAGAGCGGCACCACCAGACCGTCGGGCGCCGTCACGTTGCGCGAAGCGACCTCCAGCGTCCAGCCCGCGAAGCGGAACAACGCCACCTCTTCGGGCACGAGGTTGGGCGGCAGCGCGTGCGCGCGGCGAATGATGCTGCGGATGCGCGCCAGCAGCTCGCGCGGGTTGAAGGGTTTGGCCAGGTAGTCGTCGGCACCCATCTCCAGGCCCACGATGCGGTCGATCTCCGAGCCGCGGGCCGTGAGCATGAGGACGGGAATGTTCGAGCGGCTGCTCAGATCGCGGCACAGGCTCAGGCCGTCTTCGCCGGGCAGCATCAGGTCCAGCACCACCAGGTCGAAGCGGTGCTGTTCCATCAGGCGCCGCATCGCCTTGCCATCGGCCGCGGTGGAGACGCGGTAGCCGGCCTGCGTCAGGTATTCCTCGATCAGGCGGCGGATTTCACGGTCGTCGTCGACGACCAGCAGGTGCTCGGGGGATGTACTCATGAGTGGGCGATCAGGCGTGGGCGACGGCGGTTTGCGGATCGGTCCGGTCCACCCGGGCCATGCGCCCGTCGTCCATGTGATAGACCGTGTCAAAGCCTTCGATCATGCGGTGGTCGTGGGTGACGGTGATGACCGCCGACCCCCGCTCCTGCGCGATCTTGCGCAGCAGGCCCATGACCTTGGTGCCGCGTTCGGTGTCCAGCGCGGCGGTGGGCTCGTCGGCCAGGATCAGGGCCGGTTCGTTGGCCAGGGCGCGGCCAATCGCCACACGCTGCTGCTCGCCACCCGACAGCCGGGCCGGCAGCGAATCGGCCCGGTGGCCCATCTCCAGGTAGTCCAGCAGATCCTTCGCGCGGCGACCGGCCTCGCGACGGCTCGCGCCGTTGAGCTGCAGCATCAGGGCCACGTTTTCCTGCGCCGTCAGAAACGGGATCAGGTTGTGCTGCTGGAAGATGAAGCCGATCTTGCGCAGCCGGAACGCGCGCTCGTCCACTCCCGTCGGCCCGTCGTCGTACAGGGTCTGGCCGTCGATGACGATGCGCCCGGTGGTGGGCGGCTGGATCAGGCTGATCGCCAGCAGCAAGGTGCTCTTGCCCGAGCCGCTGGGGCCCAGCAGGGCCACCAGCTCGCCGGGCTCCACGCTCAGGCTGGTGGGCTTGAGCGCCTGCACCGCCAGCTCGCCTTCGCCGAAGGTCTGCGACACGTTGGTGAGTTCCACAACCGCCATCTCAGCCTCCCAGTGCCAGTTGCGGCGGCGTGCGCAGCGCATGCCAGATCGCCATGAAGCTGGCCACCAGACCACCGGCCAGCATCACCGCAAAGGTCACCGCGGTCTCGGTCGTGGTGAAACCCAGGGTGCGCGGAAAACGCGGTGCAATCAATTCGCGCAGACCATAGGCCAGCAGAAAACTCGCCAGCGTCAGCAGCATCGACTGTGTCAGGATCAGCTGCACGATGACGCGGTTGGGCGCGCCGATCAGCTTGAGCGTGGCGATGGATTTGATCTTCTCGATCGTCAGCACATAGACGATGAGCGCCATGATCACGATAGACACCAGGATCAGCAGCGCGCGGAACAGCCCCAGCACGGCGGACATGCGACTGAGCTTGCCTTCGATCATCAGCGTGCGTTCCTCGTCGGTGGTGTAGACGTTGAAGTACAGCCAGTCCCGGATGTGCTGCGCCACCGCCTGCGGGTCGGCCTGAGGCGCCAGCTTCACCAGCACCGCGTTGACGTTGGTCGAGCTGGCCGAGAGCAGCGGCAGCAGGCGGTTGGCCTGTTCCTCGCTGTAGCCCGCGCGCAGCAGGCGCTGCAGGCTGGCCGCGCGGGCCGCGGTCAGGGCGCGGTCGTCCTGTTCGTACTGCACCTTCTGCGCGTCCGGCATCGACAGGTAGACCAGCGGGTTGCCACCGGAGTCCACCGCGCCCTTGGTCAGGCCGACCACGGTGTAGGTGTCGCCGCCCAGCGGCACCCGGCTGCCCAGCTGCAGGCCGGTCTTGCGGTCGGCCACCATCTCGTAGCGCGGGGCGGTGAGGGTTCGACCCTCCACCAGACGCCCGGGGCCGCCGACACCGCCGAACACGTCGTAGCCGATCACGGTGAACTGCTGGGAGCGCCCGGCGATGTCGCGCTGCGCGGTGTACAACATGATCGGGCTGGCGCGCACCACACCCGGCGTGGCCGCCACGCTCTTGTAGCTGTCCGCCGGCATGCGCGAAGGCTCGTTGAACGGTCCCCCACGGCCCCGCTCGACCACCCAGAGGTCCGTGCCCATGTTGTCGATCAGCCAGACGCCGTCCTCGATGTTGCCGCGGTAGATGCCGTTCATCACCAGCACGATCGCCAGCAGCATGGCCACGCCGGCGATGGTGGCCAGGAACTTGCCCAGATGCCGACGGATGTCTTTGAGTGCCAGGTCCATGGGGTGCTTTGCCTGCGATGGCTCAGCGGGGCTGGGCCACGCGCACCGACTGGTTGGCGCGGACCCCGGTGGCGTTGCCCACCACGGTCTCGCCCTCGGCCAGGCCCGCCGTCACGCGCACCACGGTGTCGTCGGCTCCGCTGGCGGTGACGGCGCGAAACTGAGTGCGCCCGTCTTCCACCACCAGCACACCGGGCTGGCCGGCGCGGTCCTTGGTCAGCGCCGTCAGCGGCACCACGATGCCGGTCTGCTCGCCGGTGGCGATGCTCACTTCGGCCTCCTGATCGATCGCAAACTGCTGCGGCGGCGTGTCCAGCGCCAGGTGCACATCCAGCTCGCGCGTGGCGGCGTCGCTCTGGCGCCCGATGCGCGCCACCTGGCCGCCCAGCGTCTCGCCGCTGCGCAGCCGGATCTGTGCCCGCTGCCCGACCCGTATCTGGCTGAGTACCGACTCGTCCACCCGCATGGCCACCCACAGCGTGGCCGGGTCCACCAGCTTCAGGATCGGTGAGCCGGTCAGCACCGTGCTGCCTGGTTCGGCCTGGCGCTGGATCACCATGCCGTCGATGGGGGCCAGCAGGCGGGCGTAGGTCAGCGAGACGCCAGCTGCGCGCGCCTCCTGGGCCACGGTCGTGGCGTCGGCCTCGCGCGCGGCCAGGCTGGCCCGCGCGGCATCAAGGCCGGCCCGTGCGCTGCGCTGGGCTGCGGTGCTGCTGTCCACCACCGCTTGCGAAACAAAACCCTGTTTCTGCAGCTCGGCATCGCGCCGCTGCTTGGACTGCGTCAGCTCCAGTTCGGCCTGGGCCTTGGCCACGGTGGCCCGCGCCGATTCGATGTTGCGCGCGACGGCACTCTGCTGCCCTTTGACCGCAGCGAGCCGCGCGGACGACTCGCGGTCGTCGAGCGTGACCAGCAACTGGCCCTTGCGCACGCTGTGCCCCACGTCCACCAGCACCTCCACCACCGTGGCGTTGACACGCGAAGCCAGCGACACCGCCGTGCGCGCCTGCAACGTGCCCGGCCCCAGCACCCGCAAGGGCACCGCGCCCTGGCGCGCCGTGGCCACCGACACATCGACCGAGCGGCCAAAGCGCCAATAGCCGAAAGCAGCGGCAAGGCCCACGAAGACCACCAGGGCGATCAGCAGGGTTTTGGTTCTGGGTGTGAGGGTCATGGCGCAAGGTCTCGATTCACGACTGTTTTTTGCCGGGTCGCATGCGCAGCAGCAGGCCGTCTTTGACAATCCATTGATGGTACAGAGCGGCCAGCACGTGCACCGCCACCAGCGCCATCAGCAGGCGCGTGAGCAGGCCGTGCACCTTGCGCAGCGTCCAGCCGTCCAGCGATTCGGGCAGGGGCGCCGAGCCCAGCACCGCGGCCAGCACACCACTCTGCAGAGACAACGCCATGCCGCTCATGGCCAGCAGCAGCACCAGCAGGTTCAGGCCCATGTGGCCCAGGTGCGCCCATTTTTCGGCGACAACGGCCGGCGGCCGGGGCTTGACGCGGCGCAGCAGCACGCGAGCAACAACCAGAAGGGCCGCGAAAGCACCCAGGATCATGTGGATGCGGAAGTTGCCGATCTTCTCCGCGGTGTTGGGCAGCTCGGCCAGCACGAAAGTGCCGGTGATCAGCAGAAAGACGATCAGGGCGGCGGCCAGCCAGTGGACGGCGATTTGTGAGGGGGCGTAGCGGAAGGTGCTCATGGTGGGGGTTCCCGGGTTGCGATGGCCGAATCTTCGCGCCGCCATCGCCGGCCAAGGCGGGATCTTGGTAACACAGCATGTCAAGCGCGCCCCTGTCATGCAGGCTCACCATACAGGAGGTGCGCAGACACACAGGCGCAGCGCTGGCTGCCTAGGATTGGGGCATCCCATCCACAAACCCCGGAGCCTCCCATGAAAAAGATCGCCACCGCCTTGCTCGTCGCCGCCCTGTTGCCCCTGCCTCTGCAAGCGCAGGACACCGCGGAAAACCTCGTCGCCGGCATGCGCAAAGCCGAAATGACCTACAAGGAACTCATGACCCTGATGGGCAAGTCCATCGGCATGATGCAGGAAGGCGTGCTGACCCACAACCGCGAGATGGTCGAACAGGGCGCCAACATCATCTTCACGCACCCCGCGCCCAACCACTCACCCTGGGCGATCATGAAGCCCGAAGACCAGGCCGGCTTCAAGCAGGCCCTGGTGACCTACGACAAAGTGCTCGACGAGAACACCAACGACATCCTCAAGGCCACCCGCAGCCGCGACTGGATGGCCGCCACCGGCGCACTGTCTCAGTTGCAGGTGTCCTGTGTGTCGTGCCACGCGCAGTGGAAGGACAAGGCCCAGAAGTGGCCAGCGCAGCTGCGCTGAACGATGCCAGTTTGTGAACCGCCATCACTCGTGGCTGTGGCCGTGACCGCTTTGGTCACTTTTTCCAAATGAGCCCAGCTTGTCACATCCGGCGAGTGAGGCCAAGAAAGCGACCATAAGGAAAGTACCGACAACAGTTTTAAGAGTTTTCATGGGGAGATTGCAGTGAGAAGGTATTTGGAGGGCTCTGAATGAAACGGGTGCTGCGGCAATAGCCGCAGCACCCTTCAATCACTTCACGTGTTTGATGTCGGTGTAGTCTCCGCGCGTGCGCAGGACGACCTTCACGTTGGCTTCTCCCCGGTTGCGCCAGTACCAGCCGTGGTTGCCCGTGAACGCAGCCTCCAGAACACCCTCATCCGAGGCAACTCCGCGACCTTTTTCGTAGCTGATCGACTTGCCCGGAGCATCACCATGGGTGTCGAAGTTCACTGCGCCGCCCTCGACGACCCACGAATACTGCACCTTGGCGCCTTCGGCCATTTTCAGCTTGATTTCCGTTCCTTCTCCCGGGGTCAGGGTCACGGGCATCTCGTCGCGCCACACCACCTTGGGAGCAGCAGCCACCATAGCGGGCGCTGGTTGTGCGGCGTTGGCCGAAGACACGCCCAGCGTCGTCCCGGCTGCCTGGGCCGGCGCCACAGGGGCGGCAGCGGCCGCATCAGCAGCAGCTTCTGCCGCCAGCTGTTGCTTGATGTTGCCCATTTCGGTCATGCGAAGGACGCGACCGATGCCGGTGGGATCGATGCCGTATTCAGCCGGCAGCACGACGGCAACCAGGAGCACCACCGCAGAGATGGCAGCCAGGATGGTGGAGCGCACCAGTTGCTTGGAGGAAGGCAGTTCGGCGCGCAGGGGGGTATCGCTGTTGTACATGTTGAATATTCCTTGGGTGTTCAAGACACGAAATAGCCGGTGAGCTGCATGCCCACCAGAATGAAGCCCGCGCTCATCATGGCGACGTTGGCGGTGTAGGCGTTGCGGACAAAGCTGGGGGTGCGACGCCAGTAGCTCATGCCGATCAGGATGACTGCAAGGGCCAGCATCTGCCCGATCTCCACGCCCACATTGAAGGCCAGTAGGTTGGGCACCAAGCCGTCGGTCGAGATCTCATACTCCTGAATCTTGGTCGCCAGACCAAAGCCGTGGAACAGACCAAACACCAGGGTCGCGACCTTGGTGTTGGGCTGGAACCCCAGCCAACGCTGAAAAGCGCCGATGTTGTCCAAAGCCTTGTAGACGACTGAAAGACCAATGATCGCGTCGATCAGGTAGCTGTTGATCCCGACGTTGAAGTAAACGCCCAGGATCATGGTGGTGGAGTGACCCAACGCAAACAGGCTCACGTAGATGCCAATGTGCTTGATGCGGTAGAGGAAGAAGATCACACCGAACAGGAACAGGATGTGGTCGTAGCCCGTCATCATGTGTTTGGCGCCCAGGTACATGAAGGGCAGCAGATTGACGCCCGAGATTTCCTGGATATAGCCCTTGTCGCCCGCGGTGACGGCGTGGGCAAAGGCCTCAGTGCTGCCCAGGAAAAGACAGATGAAGAAGGCTGAAAGTAGAAGCAGACGGGATTGCCAGATCGCCCATGGCGAACGTGGCAGCCTGTCGTGAACAAGGCTGTGCATAAAAAGACTCCGATGGTCTGAAAGAAGGGGGAGCACTGCGTGGAGCAGTGCGGGGGGCGAGAAGCGTCTCAGCCCATGGGCGGGCGTTCCAGCCTGGACGCCTGCACCATTTCAATCCACGGCCGCACCCGCCCGACCCAATCGGGGAGCGGCGGTGCCGACGAGATCCAGGCGACGGGCAGGGCGTGCGCTTTGTCGTGCGAGTGATCCGGCCCATGGTGGGAATGGTCGGCAGCGGCGCTCAGATTCACTATCGCCAATCCGTCGTCTCCACCCTGTTCATCTTCGTGCGCATGTCCATGCGCATGTTCGTGCGAACCGTCAGAGGAAAGCGGAGCGACGTGGATCGACGCTGCGATGGCAGCAAGGCCGTGGGAGCTCGTGCCCCCGATCGAAGAGAAGACAGTTCCGAACATGATCACCACCAGCACCAGCCATCGCAAGCCCAGCGCTGCCCGGTCAGGGGGCAAGGAGCGGGGGAAGCGCAGGGTCATGGGTGTTGATGCATTCAGTGTTGGTCGAGGGATTATAGTAACCTCCCCTAGGGGATACGATCAGCCATGACGCAACCGCACACACATGCCACCCACCCAGCCATCATCAAACGCCTTCGCAGAGCCAGCGGACACCTGAGCAGCACCATAGAAATGCTGGAGCAGGGACGTACCTGCCTGGATGTCGCTCAGCAGCTGCAGGCCGTTGAGAAAGCGATCCAGCAAGCCAAGAATGCCCTGATCCGGGACCACCTGGATCACTGCCTCGAAGACCTCGTGGGGCCTCTGGGCACCGGTCAGCGCCATTCCCTGGACGAGTTCAAGGAAATCACCCGTTACCTCTGAGCCCCGGGCTCCCTCCGCACCCGAGCACTTCGACCCCGAGAAACAACATGTTGGACATCCTTGCCCACCGCACTTACCGCCATTTGTTCGCCGCTCAGGTGATCGCCCTGATCGGTACCGGGCTGGCCACAGTGGCGCTCGGGCTGCTGGCCTTCGACCTCGCGGGCGACAACGCCGGCATGGTGCTGGGTACGGCGCTGGCCATCAAGATGTTCGCCTACGTGGGCGTGGCACCGGTGGCGGCGGCCTTCGCTGATCGCCTGCCCCGGCGCACCATGCTGGTCACGCTGGATCTGGTGCGTGCGGGGGTGGCGCTGATGTTGCCGTTTGTCTCCCAGATCTGGGAGGTGTACGTGCTGATCTTTGTGCTGCAGGCGGCGTCGGCCGCCTTCACGCCCACTTTCCAGGCCACCATTCCCGACGTGCTACCTGACGAAAAGGACTACACCAAGGCCTTGTCACTCTCTCGTCTGGCCTACGACATGGAGAGTCTGGTCAGTCCCATGCTGGCGGCGGCCTTGCTCACGGTGATCGGCTTTCACGATCTGTTTGCCGGCACGGTATTGGGTTTCCTGGCGTCGGCGGCACTGGTGGTGTCAGTGGTGCTCCCGGTGAAGCCGGCGCCGCAGCGGCGCGGTATCTACGACCGGACCACGCGCGGCTTGCGCATCTACTTGGCCACGCCTCGTTTGCGCGGGCTGCTGGCAGTCAATGTGGCCGTGGCGGCGGCTGGCTCCATGGTGTTTGTCAACACGGTGGTTATCGTTCAGGCCAGTCTGGGCCTCACCCAGGGTGCGGTGGCCGTAGCGTTGGCCAGTTTCGGCGCGGGCTCCATGGTGGCCGCACTGGCGCTGCCCCGCCTGCTGGAGAAGCTGCCGGACCGCAGCGCGATGCTGGGTGGTATCGGCTTGATGGTCGCAGGTCTGTTCATGGGGACATGGGTTGAGGGGCACGCTTCGCTGATGGCCTTGTGGTTTGCGCTCGGTCTTGGTTACTCCACCGCCCAGACACCCTCCGGGCGCTTGCTGCGGCGCTCTGCGCATCCAGAGGATCGCCCGGCGCTTTTCGCCGCGCAGTTCGCCCTGTCGCATGCCTGCTGGTTGTTGTTCTATCCATTGGCCGGCTGGCTGGGTACTCAATATGGGATGGCAGTGGCCTTTGTTGTCCTGGCTGGCGCGGGCGCATTGAGTTTCTGGATCACTTCGATTGTTTGGCCCTCTCAGGACCCTGAGGTCATCGAGCACGAACACCCTGACTTGCCAAGCGGACATGCACACACTCTGGGTAGTGCCGTTGACGCCAGCGATCAAGTCCGGCACGCACACCCTTTCGTTGTCGATGACTTCCATCATCAATGGCCCCGCGTTGGTCGATGAAATTGGGGCATTCGGGCTGCACTCAGTTGCGAGCACTATCTGACTTAGCCCGCGTAAGTCGAGTGACCGGTCTGCGTGCTTGATCCGTCTCTGAATGTCCTGCTCGGCAATTGACCGGTTGCTGTGCCTGAAAAAAGCACAGTGGTTAAATTCGAGTGTCCGTACCCAGCCTGCAGCGGGTCTTCAATGAGTGCATGGATGAGTTTCATGGATCTCGCCCGATTGGCTTAGCGGGACTGTTCATGGCTGTGATCCAGATACAGCGCCGCCGATTCGGGCGCTCAACTTACGGCCGAGCGCCCGAGAGCCCTTAGAGGGAGGCGTCCTTGATCTTCTTCAGTGGGCGAACCTTCACACGCACAGTGGCGGGTTTGGCTGCGAATTCGCGCTCTACCTTGGTGAAGGGGTCGATGCCGCGTCGCTTCTTCTTCGCGGGGATCGCTTGCGCGGTGATCTTGAGCAACCCTGGCAGCGTGAACTCGCCCAGACCCTTTTTGCTCATGGATGCCACGATGGTGGCTTCCAACGCTGCCAACACAGCTTTGGCGGCTTTCGGCTCAACACCGGCGATCTCAGCCAGGTGAACCTGGAGCGTGGTCTTGTTGAATGCCGTCTTAATCGGCTTCAGGGGCGCCACGTTTGCAGCTGGCTTCTTGGTGGTCACAGCGGCCTTGGGGGCCGCGGCTACCTTTTTCGCAACGGGTGCTGCCTTCTTCGCAGCGATGGTTTTCTTTGCAGTTGCCATTGGTGTATTTACTTTCGATTGATGAAAATGCGCAAAGCGCGCAACACGATTGTAGAAACCCCGAGCGAGGACGCGTGCAGGATGAAGCAATCTGGGGCGGCCGCTCGCCGAGCGCTAGCGGCGAACCTGCGGACTCACCACGGGTATGGGACGCTGAATATCCTTGCCAATTTCATACATGCCCTTCTGCAGATTCCAAGACGAAGTCGTCTCCTGAATGAACGCAGCAATCGATCCGGCCAGCCTCACATCCCTGGCATCGGGTGATCCAGCAAGGGCTTGCCCGATGTGTAGCCAGCCCTTCAATGCTTCTGCCCTGTTGGTTCGCGTCTTGTCACCTGAACTGGTGGTCGGGCGAGCTTTTCTCAATCGCCCATCCTCCTTGGCTTTCAGTCGCCAAAGCTCCGAGTGGCTCATGTTCTGGCCACGGGTGGCCTGCCGCGTGGCTTCTGCCTCAACGCCGTAGCCGCGCAGTTTCTCGGCAAAGACCTCACGCCATCGGTGAAGGTCCGACCTTCGGGGGTTGAGCCGCCGGCCGTGCTTGGACTCGGCACGGACGCTGATGTGCACATGCGGGTTGGCCTGGTGGTCGTGCAGCACCATCACGTACTTGTGATCGGCCAGCTCGGATTGCGCAAACTCGCGCGCCGCGCGCTGCACGATCAGCGGGTCGGTGCCGCGCGGCATGGACAGCATGATGTTGAAGGCTTCGCGCCGGTGTCCGACATCTTCGATCCGACTGCCGCCGAAACGCCAGTCGTCCGACAACGCGTGCACCGCGTCTCTGCCCCGCATCGTCTCGCCCCGTTCATCTTCCATGTCGAGCCGGCCGTTCTTGCTGATGTAGCGGAAGTGGGCGGCAATGGCCTGCATGTCCCGCCCTCCCCCGGTCACCTTCACCATCACCTGAGGCGCCCTCCTCACCACCGTGGCTTCGATGCGCTCCCGGATGGCCGCCGCTCGCTGGCGCGCGGCATTCGATTCCAGCCTGGGCTGAGGCTTGACCTTCACCACCTGGTTGCCCGGGTAGAACAGGCGGTCGCCCCACTGGATCAGGACGCCATCGATGTTGGGGGCTTGGGCCATGGGAAGCTCCATTCGGTTCAGGGCCTGCGCTGCTGTGGTGCCTGACCACGGGGCTGAAGTTCGGCCAGGACGCCAGAGGCCAGGGCAAGATGCCGGCGCACGTCGCCGGACAACGTGTCCAGCATGTCGCGGTAGACCAGCGCCGGACCCACCTCACCCTGACGAAGCAAATGCGTCAAATGGTGGATGTTTCGGCTGAAGGTGGACAACTCAGCGTTGGAGGCAACCAAGGCAGCAAAATGGTTGGCCCGACCACCGCCGGCCTGGATCGCAGGCACACCCGCCACCAGACCGGCGACAAAGCTGCCAGGGTTCATCCCGGCCTGGCGCGCGGCTGACAGCGTGTTCGCGGCCTCTTCGCGGCTCATGCGCAGACACAGGCGAACTCGGCGCTGGCCTGTGCACGGTCCCAGTTGCGCCTGGTGTTGCTCGATCCAACCCCCGGCGGGCAGGCTCAACGCTTCGGCCAGGATGCTGCGGACCAGTGCAGAAGGCGAAACGCCCTTGGCCAAGGCACGGGCATGCAGCGCGGCCTTCAGACCATGCAAATCGACGCTGATGCGGTCGCGTGACGAGGGTGCCATACCCGAGCCTCCTGACAACGAATCACCCTGGGTGAGCGTGTCAGACAACTGGCGCCAGCGCGCCTATCCTGCACTCACCTCTGCGTTCAGTGTCTGTCTGGATCGAGGTCCATGGACCGATGATTCGAGCTTCAAAATCATCGGCACGGACCTGCGGCGCAACTTGTCACTCCGAGTGACAAGGCACATCAGCTATCGAGATTGGATGTCGCTGCCAGGATGGTCACCCTGGTCGATTCTTCGATGCGGGCATTTGCGGAACGCTCGCGCAATGCCAGCTCGCGGTGGCCATCGGTGGGCGCTACCCCAACAGGCTGGCAAGGCTTGTCACTCAGAGTGACAACCCGATCATCGACCGCCAAAACCCAGCAGCTTGAGCGCAGATGCCGGAGCCAGGCGGCGGGGCCCACCATCGAGCGGACGCAGGTACAGGTGTCCCGACTGATCGGGGACCACCGAGACCACGAGCAGGTAGGCCTGGCCCTCAAACTCGACCTGGATGCGTTTTTCAGCGTCCTCCTGGCGAACCGACCGGGTTTCGGGTACGGCCGCCTGAAGCTGCTCCCGAAAGCCGGCGATGCGCTCCCGGGTGATGGTGGCCTGTTGCGCGACCCAGGCTTCCACAGGCTTGGGGTGCTCGGCGTGCAGGCGTCGCAATTCGTACAACTCGTTCCGCCCCCGGCATCGCCCCTCTCGATAGGCCAGCAGCAGCCAGTCGGGTGCTTCGATCAGGGCTGTGGTCAGCATCACCCACTGCCGGCTCTTGCCCAGGCGCTGGGCGATCTCGGCCTGCTTGTCGCCCAGCGCCAGCCGCTTCTGCACAAACAGCGCCAGTTCCAATGGCTGGAGTCCTTCGCGCTGCTCGTTCTCGATCAACTGGTCGTAGTTGTCGGCCGAGGTGTCGATGAACGCGGGAATTTCGTGCAAGCCGGCCAGCCGCGAGGCACGCAGGCGGCGCGCACCAAAGTTCAGAATCCAGCGATCGGCCTGCTGCCCGTTCGGTCGCACCGAGATCGGCTGACGCACACCACGCGCGCGGATGGTCTCTGCGAGTTCCTGCAATGCCCTTGCGTCAAACTCCTGGCGTGGCTGCTCGGGATCTTCGTCAATACGATCCACCGACAGCAGCAGGGGCTGACCCGTGGCCTGCGGGCTGGGTCCATCCAGCGCTGCGAGGTCATCCAGCTGCAGGGGCATGACGGACTGCCGCGGTCGGGCTGTTGGAGGGCATCGGGACGGCTTCGCTCAGGAGGTGGGCGATGTGGCTGAGCCCCGGTTCGATCTCGCGCCAGGTATCCCGTGCCGCGGTCTTCTTCATCTCACAGAGCAACTCACCGGCGGCTTGGGCCTCTGCGATGCACGAACGGCGCGGGATCGAAGCGAAGGCCCCAGCGCCCTCCCCGATCCGGATCATCAGCGGGTGGTAGCGCTGCACCACCTGCAAGAAATTGGCTTTCTGGAACGGGGTGGGTTCCACCAGGGTCGGCAACAAACCGATCAGGCTGAGCTTGGGATTGAGCACCGCCTTGATCTTGCGCAGACCCACACGCTCGTGGTTCAACAGCCCACCCACCCCGTCCAGCGCCTCCTGATTGAGCTGGATCGGCGACAGCACGCAGTCGGCCGAGGCCAGGGCGGCGATGAGGCGGATGTCGGGATTCGGGTTGGTGTCCACCACACAGACATCGAAAGCGCCGCTTACCGCCGTTAAGAAGCTGCGGAACTGCCTGGCGAAGGCAGTGTGCAGCGCCGGCTGGCGCTCCAGACCGAGCAGTGCCCTGTCGCCAGGCACCAGCACGAATGGCTGGTCGGGCAGGGCTGGAGCAACGCCGGTCAACAAGGCATCGGCGGTGAACGCGGCCGGCGTGACACGGCCCGAGAGCGTCAGCGGTCGGCTGAAGTTGCCCTGGTGGTCAAGGTCGATCGCCAGCACGCGTTGCCCGCGTCGGGCCAGGTGGTGGGCGAGCAACGTGGCCACCGCGCTCTTGCCCACACCGCCCTTCTGGTTGCAAAGCACCACGGTTTTCATGGAAGACGCTCCCAGTTGCCGGGGCTGAACACCGCCCCGCCGGATGGGTGCACCGGTCGCGCAAGCCGCTCGCCACCAGTGGCGATGGGCGAGCGGATTCTTGGATATCAGGACTTGGTGCGGTGCGCCGGCCCCATGGTCGGACCGGCGCAGCGCACAAGCGGCGATGAATTCACGGTAAAAATCATCGCCCCCTTGCTGGATTCCTCAAGCCTTGAGCTTGCGCATTTCTTCTGCCAGCACCCACAGCGCCCGGTTCAGGCTCACGCTGCGGTCGATGCTGGCCACCGGGCGGGTGTGCAGGCGTCGGCCTTTGGCACCTCTTCCGGGCTGGCCACCACGCAGGGCGTTCTCCTGCACCCGCTGGAAGGTGCTCCACAGGCTGTTGCCGAAGTCCTCCGGCCGGCGGGCTTCGATCAGTTGCTCGGCGGTCACCGGGGCCGGTGGTTCGCCCTCCCCCCGTTCACCGTAGCGCAGCGCCAGGGCGGCGGTGGCGTAGGCTCGCTGTTCTTCGGGTTGCAAGGTCAGGGCCTTCATGCGGCCGGTGGACGCGTCCACCGGCCGCATGAA
>Ga0209066_10004042_pt1 | contig 16252 bp, 18 predicted proteins | sample All_14_2_FD_187198 | JGI IMG/M metagenome (GOLD analysis project Ga0209066, IMG submission 187198) | Freshwater microbial communities in response to fracking from Pennsylvania, USA - Allegheny Zone_MetaG_DW_15 (SPAdes) (version 2) ...
CCTTCAGCGGACGTGGCTGGGCGCTTCGTCCAGCGGCTGCGGCTCACTGGCCGCGCTGCCGGGCCTGCAATTCGTCCAACGCCAACAGCAGGCTGGTGCGGTGCTCTTGCGCCACCGTTTGCCAGGGCTGGCGGGCTGGGCGGTGTGAGGGGCGGCGCCGAGGGGCGGGTGATGCGGCGCGTGGCCATCGTTGCGCGCCGGTGGGTCAGAAGCTGGAGCCGGGTTGTTGCAGGAAGCTCAGTTCTTCGGGCGTGGAGGGGCGGCCGAGGATGGCGTTGCGGTGCGGGTAGCGGCCGAAGCGGTCGATGATGGCTTTGTGCTGCAGCTCGGCCGGGTGGTTGTAGGGCGCGTGGGCGCGAAACAGCGGCTCGGCCTGTTGATGGATCAGCGCCGATTCGCTGTGCATCATGGGTATCAACATGAAGCCGCATTCCACTTCGTTCAGCGCCGCCAGCGCGCCTTGGCGCACTGCCTCTTGCGCCAGCACCAGCGCCGTCGGGTCTTGGACAAAGGCGGTGGGGGTGCCGCGAAAGAGGTTTCGCGAGAACTGGTCGAGCACGATGATCTCGGCCAGCCGGCCGCGCGGGGTGTCGCGCCAGGCGTGGCATTCACCGCAGGCGGCTTGCTGATGCACGTCGAAGAAGCGCGTTTTCAGCAGCGCGTCAAAGGCCGGGTCTGAGCGCCACCATTGGGCCGGGGCGATGTCTTCAAACCAGAACTGCAGGATGGTGTTCAGCATGGGGCGGCCTATTGCATGGGCTGGCGGATGATGGTCTTCCACTTGGCTGGGTCAGCCCGGCGGATGTCGCTCAGGTAGATCTCGTGGTGCTTGCCCGTCAGGGCGGCGCCTTGCGCGTGGATGAAGGCGTGCACGCGGGCGATGGTGGGGCCTTCTTCGGTGAAGGGGCCGATGTGCAGGGTCTGCGCGCAGCGGCCTTCGGTGCAGGTTTCCAGCCGCAGGGCCTCCACGGCTGGACCGGCTTTCCGCTTGCGTTTGAGGGCGTCGATGGCTTGGTGGATCAGGGCCTCGGTCACCACCGGCGGCTGCATGATCATTAGCGTCCACAGCCAGTTGGATTTGTTGGCGGTGGAGAAGGTGGTCATGTCTTCGGCCCACCACAGGCCTTCGAGCGGCATCACGGTGTAGTCGATGGCCTGAGGGCCATTCTTCAGCATGAACTTGACGGTGTATGACACCGAGAACAGCGCCTCCACAGCCTGCGTGTAGGCAGGGGCGGTGTTGGGGTCGCCGGTGCCGTCGATCATCATGTATTGGCAGGCTGGCACATCCACGGCCACCACGGCCTTGGCCGTGGGGTGGTAGAGCGGCTTCAGCGCCTGCTTGATGTCGATCTTGGGCATGGTGGCGAGGGCAGTATCGGGTTAGATTGTGATGCCTGTCACAGACGCCGGGCGCGCCATGGCAAGATCGTCACCGCGTATCAACCAGCGTCGCTGAACGCCGGCCGGCATCAAAGGGCACCCAGAAGCCCATCGCCAGGCCCATCGAGGAGGGACATGTCAATCTACGAACTCAAGCCCAGGTTCCAGGCGCTGCTGCGTCCGGCCGTGCGGCAGTTGTATGCCCTGGGGGTGACGGCCAATCAGGTGACGTTGGCGGCCTGCGCCGTGTCGCTGCTGATTGGGCTGGGCCTCTATGCCGGGCTATCGCAGGGCCGGTGCACCACCGCCGCGATGGCGCTGGTGCCGCTGTGGATGCTGCTGCGCATGGCCTTCAATGCGGTGGACGGCATGCTGGCGCGCGAGTTTGGCCAGCAGTCGAAGCTGGGTGCGTTTCTGAATGAACTCACCGATGTGGTGTCAGACGCCGCGCTGTACCTGCCCTTCGCGTTGGTGGCACCGCTGCAGCCGCTGTGGGTGGGCATCGTGATCGTGCTGGCGGGCCTGAGCGAATTTGCCGGCGCGCTGGGCCCCACGGTGGGCGCAAGCCGCCGGTATGACGGGCCGATGGGCAAGAGCGACCGGGCCTTTGTGTTTGGTGTGCTCGGCCTGTGGGCCGCGCTGGCGCCGGTGCCCGGCTGGATGGCGGTGGCCATGCCGCTGCTGGCCGTGGCCGTGGGCTGGACGGTGGCGCGCCGCGTCAGCCGCGCGTTGCAAGAAGCCAAGGGAGCCACATCATGAACACGGCGGTGCTGGAAGCAGCCTCATCACCCACCCTGCGAGCCCGCGGGGTGGCTGCGTTGATCGTGGGCTTTGCCCGGGTGCTGACGGGCCTGCGTGCGCTGTGGCGCGAGATGCCGGCGGTGGATGACACGGCCCCCACCGTCTACTTTGCCAACCACGCCAGCCATGCCGACTTTGTGCTGCTGTGGGCCAGCCTGCCGCCGGCGCAGCGGGCCTGCACGCGGCCGGTGGCGGGGGCCGACTATTGGCAGGGCTCGGCGCTGCGCCGCTTCATTGGCGGCGAGGTGTTTCGTGCGGTGATGATTGACCGGCAAGGCAGCCAGGCCGGGCCGCAGGCGGTGATCGACCAGATGGCCGCGGTGCTGCGCGCGGGTGAGTCGCTCATCATGTTTCCCGAGGGCACGCGCAACATGGGTGATGAACTGATGCTGCCGTTGAAATCTGGCCTGTTCCATTTGGCGCGGGCCTGCCCGCAGGTGCGGCTGGTGCCGGTGTGGATCGACAACCTGCAGCGCGTGTTGCCCAAGGGCCGGCTGGTGCCGGTGCCGCTGGCCTGCACGGTGAACTTCGGCCTGCCGCTGGTGCTGGGCGAGGGCGAAGGCAAAGCGCAGTTCCTCACCCGCGCCCGCGAGGCCATGCTCGCGCTGCGCCCCGATGCCGCCCTGGGAGACGCCTGATGCTGGCCTGGCTGACTGTTCCCCTGAGCGGGCTCACGCCCTTTGCCCGCACCACGCTGAGCCTGTTTGCGGGCATCGGCGGCGTGCTGCTGTTTGCCTCTACCGTGGCCTGGCTGCTGAAGTGGCGCGTGGCGCGCGGGCAGCCGCATGGCGTGATCGACAACCTCAATGCCCGCATCAACGCCTGGTGGGTGATGGTGGGCGTCATCGGCCTGGCCTTTTGTTTTGGCAAGGGCGGGGTGGTCGTGCTGTTCTTTCTGATCTCGTTCTACGCGCTGCGCGAGTTCATCACGCTGGCCTACACCCGCCCGGGTGACCATGTGGCGGTGGCGGCGGCTTTTTACATCGCGCTGCCGGTGCAGTATGGGTTGGTGTGGATCGAGTGGTACGGGCTGTACTCGATCTTCATCCCCGTGTACGCCTTCCTGGTGCTGCCCATCCTGGCCTCGCTGGGCGGGGATACACGGCGCTTCCTGGAGCGCACCGCCAAGATCCAGTGGGGGTTAATGATCAGCGTGTTCTGCATCAGCCATGTGCCGGCGCTGCTGACGCTGGGCGTGCCGGGCTACGAGGGGCGCAATCTGCTGCTCATCGTGTTTCTGGTGCTGGTGGTGCAGGGCAGTGATGTGCTGCAGTACGTGTGGGGCAAGCTGTTTGGCCGGCGCAAGGTGGCGCCGTTGCTGTCGCCTTCCAAAACCTGGGAGGGTTTGATAGGCGGGGTGGCCAGCGCCACGGCGCTGGGGGCGGCGCTGCACTGGATCACGCCGTTCACGCCGATGGAGGCAGCGTGCATCGCCTTTGTGATCTGCGTGATGGGGTTCTTTGGGGGGCTGGTGATGTCGGCCATCAAGCGCGATCGGGGCGTCAAGGATTGGGGCCACATGATCGAAGGCCACGGCGGCATGCTCGACCGGCTGGATTCCGTGGTGTTTGCCGCGCCGATCTTCTTTCACATCACCCGTTACGCGTGGACGCCGTGAGCCCTGTGCGCTGAGCGCAGGCACAAAAAAGCCCCGGCTTGCCGGGGCTTCGTCTTGCGGGTGAAAGCCGATCAGGCCTTCTTGGCCCAAGCGGAGCACCAGCCGGCGCCAGCCACTTGCTTGCCGGCAAACAGCGGGCAGCCACCAGCGGCGTCGGAGGCCTTGCCCTGGAACAGGGCGCAGTTGCTGCACTTTTGGTCGTCGGCGTGCTTGGGGAACTTCTTCTTGTCGGCCTTCTTGGTGTCAGCCACGTAGCCCAGCGCCGCAGCCTGGGGGTCTTTTTCGTCCAGCAGCTTGGCCTGGGCGAAGGCCTGGCCGGCGCACAGGGTGGCGCCGGTGGCGGCGACGGTCATCATGAAGGTACGGCGGGTCGATTGCATGGATTCTCCTTGGGGGCTGGGATCAAAGCGCTTGCTTGTTGCCTGGCGGAGCGGCGCATGGGTAAACGCACCTGCACGCCAGCGTCAAACCCAACGGGGGACGGGTGCCTTGGGATGACCTGGGCACCCGGAAGGTTTGCGCTGCGGAGCCGGATTTGACCATGGCCAAAGCCGGGAACGCGTGGCGAAGTCCCGACACTGCTGTCAGGCTTGTGTTGGGTCAGGGAGAAGCCATCCGGTCATCGTGTGTGTGGCATGATCCGCGCCCCGTTGGTCGCCTCCCTGCGGCCCCTGACCGAGCACGCCATGGACCTCAAATTACCCATCGTCATCAACGACGAACTCTCTGAAGACATCATCAAGTCCACCGGCATGCTGGACCTGGCAAGCGGCGACATCTACGACGTCAAGTACCAGGACTACGACATCGACGAAGACGGCTTTCCCGCCGAATCTGAAGACTACGAATTCACCTGCGGCGTGTTGAGCAACGGCACCAAGGAAGTGGAATTTCGGGTGGAGGTGGACATCATGGGCCGCAAGTACTCGATCACCCCCAGCGAGCTGCTGGAGCTGAAGGGCCGCGCGGCCAAGTTGTTCACCGCCCGCCCCGATGGTGTGGACGTGCTGGCCGACCCGCCCAAGAAAAAGGGCCGCGGCAAGGCCCGCTGAGGCCGCGCCGCAGCCGGGAGCCCCACGCCGTGTTCGGGTTTTTCGAGCGGCTGGTTGATCCGTACCCCGAGGCGGCGCCCGCCATACCGCCCCAGGGCGTGCTGCGCTTTCTGTGGGCGGGCACGGCGGGGCTGCGGGGCTACATCTTTGTGATGTCGCTGTGCACGGCGCTGATCGGTGCGTTTGAAGCGCTGTTGTTCGGCCTGCTGGGTCAGGTGGTCGACTGGCTGGCCAAGGTGCCGCCGGCCGAGCTGTGGGCCAGGGAAGGGCTGCGCCTGGGGCTGCTGGCTGGCGTGCTGCTGGCCACGCCGCTGGTGGTGGGGCTGCAGAGCCTGATTAAGCAGCAGGCGCTGGCGGGCAGCTTCCCGATGCGGCTGCGCTGGAACTTCCATCGCCTGATGCTGAGCCAGAGCCTGGCCTTCTACCAGGACGAATTCGCCGGCCGCGTGGCCGCCAAGGTGATGCAGACGGCGCTGGCCGTGCGCGACGCGGTGATGATCCTGTGCGACATCCTGGTCTTCGTGACGATCTACTTCGTCACGATGGTCAGCGTGGCGGGCGGGTTCGATGCGGTGCTGCTGTGGCCCTTCCTGGGCTGGCTGGCCGTCTACGCGGTGGGGTTGTGGTACTTCGTGCCGCGGCTGGGCAAGGTCTCGCAAGCGCAGGCCGATGCCCGCTCGCTGATGACCGGGCGCATCACCGACGCCTACACCAACATCACCACCGTCAAAGTGTTCTCCCACGCCGGGCGCGAGGCGGCCTACGCCCGCACAGCGATGCAGGAGTTCATGGCCACGGTGCACCGGCAGATGCGGCTGGTCACGGGCTTCGAGGTGTTCAACCACAGCCTGAACATGCTGCTGGCGGTGGCGGCGGCGGGCACGGCGCTGTGGCTGTGGTCGCACGGGCAGGTGGGTGTGGGCGCTGTGGCGGCGTGTGCGGCCATGGCGCTGCGGCTTTCTGGTATCTCGCACTGGATCATGTGGGAGACGGCGATGCTGTTTGAGCACGTGGGCACGGTGCAGGATGGCATCAACACGCTCTCGCGCCCTCACACGGTGCTCGACCGCCCGGGGGCGCTGCCGCTGCAGGTGAGCCGGGGTGAGATCCGCTTCGAGCAGGTGAGCTTCCATTACGGTGGCAAGCAGCGGCTGATCGACGGGCTGGATCTGGTGATTCGCCCCGGCGAGAAGATCGGCCTGGTGGGCCGTTCGGGCGCGGGCAAGTCGACCATCGTGAACTTGCTGCTGCGGTTTTATGACCTGGAAGGCGGCCGCATCCTGATCGACGGCCAGGACATCGCCCAGGTGCAGCAGGACACCTTGCGCGCCCAGGTGGGCATGGTGACGCAGGACACCTCGCTGCTGCACCGCTCGGTGCGCGACAACATCCTCTACGGCCGCCCCGACGCCACCGACGCCGAGATGGTGGCTGCTGCCGAGCGCGCTGAGGCAGCCGGCTTCATCCAGGCGCTGAGCGACCCCAAGGGCCGCACCGGCTACGACGCCCACGTGGGCGAGCGCGGCGTCAAGCTGTCGGGCGGGCAGCGCCAGCGCGTGGCCATTGCCCGGGTGATGCTGAAAGACGCGCCCATCCTGCTGCTCGACGAGGCCACCAGCGCGCTCGATTCAGAAGTGGAAGCGGCCATTCAGGGCAGCCTGGAAAGGTTGATGCAGGGCAAGACGGTGGTGGCCATTGCGCACCGGCTCTCCACCATCGCCGCGATGGACCGGCTGCTGGTGCTGGACCGCGGCCGCGTGGTGGAGCAGGGTGATCACCGCAGCCTGCTGGCACAGGGTGGGCTCTACGCCCGGCTGTGGGCGCATCAGAGCGGTGGCTTCCTGGGTGAGGAGGAGGCCGAAGCGCCTGGCGCGCCCGGCGAGGGGGGCGCCACCTCGGGCCAGGTCGCCTGAGCGCGAGGGCTACGGGTCATCCCTCGGGCCGGGTTTGTCCGGCGTGATTCTCGGCGGGGCATCGCCTATCGTATGCATCCATGAAGTGATGGATCGGCACCCAAGAGCGTGCCGCCTACGTTGGAGACCCGAGATGAAGTTGCGCACTGGTTTGTTGGTTCTGGCCGTGGCCGTGGTGGCTACCTGGGTGGTGCCCAGCCTGCAGAAAGAGGGCCAGCGCACGGCGCATGAATTCCTGATGACGCCAGCGCACGGCCTGGCTGTCCTGGATACCCACCCGCGTGTCGAGCCGGTGCAGCTGGCGCTGCTGTTCCAGACCACCGGACGGTGAGCCTGTGTTGATGGCCGGTTGATCCGGCCGAGGCGTCCCCAAAACGCCACCGCCCAAAGCCCTGCAATTGCAGGGCTTTTTGTTTCCGGCGCGGCTTTTCCGGGTTTTTCGTGTTGCATGTACGGCTTGACACTGGCTGACACATCCCGTGCCGCGCAGGTGCCTACAACTGCGCACCCGCGCGCTGTACCGGCCGGTCTGATTGCTTCAGGATGAGGTCTCTTGCGCAGCCATCCTGCTGCAGTCAGTCACCGGTGAGTCAGCCATGTTCACGACCCCTCACAACCCTTTGCCCACAGCCCCTCTAAGCCGGCTCTGGCGGGCGGCCGGTGTGGCAGCGTTCGGTTGCGCCGTGCTGGGCACGGGCTGGTGTCAGGCGGGACCGGCCGATGGGGGCTGGACGGCCCCCTCCGTCTATGGCCTGCAGCCCGATGCGGCCGGGCCGCCTGCGCTGCACGATGACCCCTCGCTGCGCATCATGGTGGGCACGCGGTCGTTGCCGTTGAGCTTCTCGTTGATTCAGCCGCAGGGAGAGTGGGGTGCCTGGGCCGATGCTTCACTGGGGCCGGTGTTGCCCCCCAATGCCCTGGCGCGTGGTCTGCCGCCCCTGGCCAATGCCGAGCCCACGATGCGACTGTGGATCCCCGTGCAGGACAACGGGCAGCGCATGCGCTTCACCCACGCCTATGTCAACCTCACCCGCCCCACCCTCCAGGATGGTGATCTGCAGGTGCGCCCCGGTGCCGGGGTGGTGATGCAGCTGGGCAGCGGCAACGGCTACCTTCAGCAGCTCTCACTGGGCTCGGTGTTCCGCCTGAACATGGGCGAGGGCTCGCAGGTGGCGCTGCGACTGAAGGGCGGCCGGCTGGGCGTGCAGTACCGCCTGCAGTTCAATCTCTGACGCCCCCGGGCAGGCGCCAGAAGCCCTGGTGCAGGCTGGTGATCTCTTCGGCCAGTTCGGGCATCGGCCCCCACACCTTCATCGGCTTCTGGCCGTGGGTGAACACCTCCCGGCAAGGCAGGTTCAGCGTCGGGTTCTCCGGGTGGTTGCCGGTCATCATCAACAAGTCCGCTTCGCTCACGGCGTAGACCAGCCGGCCGATGTTGGCCCAGTACTGGGTGGCTGAGCACATGCAGCAGGGCTCCACGGTGGTGTAGAGGGTGCAGTCCCACAGGAACTCGGGTGCGTAGCGCGTTGCGGCTTCGCGGGCCAGCACGGCCTCGGCATGGTTCACCGAGTCGACATTGCCTTGGCGCAGCAGCACGGTGTGGTGGTCGGGCCCCACCAGCACCGCACCAAAGGGGTGGTGACCGGCCGCTTGTGCGGCCTGCGCCACCGCCTGGGCTTCGCGCAGGTGCGCCAGGCGTTGGGCGGCGGTGGGGTCGGGGTGCTGAAAGATCATGGGCGGAGCCCAGTCAGGTCGCATTCGAGCCGCGGTGCGCCCAGCCCGTGGTGCGCTTTTCCACCACCGAGAAGAGCTCATACATGGCCATCGCCATCGCGCCCACCACCACCAGGCCAGCAAAGGCCAGTCCCATCTGCATGGAGCTGCCGGCGCTGATGAGCAGGTAGCCGATGCCTTCATTGGCGGCCGTCATCTCGCTCACCGTGGTGCCCACGAAAGCCAGCGTGATGGCCACCTTGAGCGAGCCGTAGAAGTAAGGCAGCGAGCGCGGCAGGCCCACTTTGATCAGCACATCCCAGCGCTTGGCGCCCAGCACGCGCAGCACGTCTTCCAGTTCGGGTTCCAGCGTGGCCAGGCCGGTGGCGATGTTCACCATGATCGGGAAGAAGCTGATCAAAAACGCTGTCAGGATGGCCGGCCCCACGCCGATGCCGAACCACACCACCAGGATGGGCACGAAGGCCGCCTTGGGCAGCGCGTTGAAGGCCGTCATCAACGGGTAGACGGCGGTGTAGGCCATGCGCGAGCTGCCGATCAGAAAGCCCAGCAGCACGCCCACCACGATGGACAGCGCGAAGCCCGCCATCGTCACCCAGAAGGTGCGCCAGGCATGGCCGGCGATCACCATGGCGTGCTCCTGCAACGCCGCCCAGATGCTGGCCGGGCTGGGGAAGATGAACTCCGACACGTTGAAGCCGCTGCACAGCAGCTGCCACACGATCAGCACCGCCGCGAGCAACACCCAGGGTGACCACTTCTCTAGTTGTTTGCTCGTCATTGCGCCACCTCCACGCCCTGTTTTCTCATCGCGCCGATGTGGCCGCGCAGCTCATGCACCAGCTCACCAAACGCCGGGCTGTAGGTGATCTCCAGATCGCGCGGGCGTGGCAGCTCAATCTCCTTGCGCACCACGAAGCGGCCGGGGCTCTTGCTCATCACGTACACCGTGTCGGCGAGGAAGACGCTTTCGCGCAGGTCATGCGTCACCAGGATGACGTTGAACTTCTGCGCCGCCTGCAGATCACGCAGGATGCACCACAGCTCTTCGCGGGTGAAGGCATCGAGCGCGCCGAAGGGCTCGTCCAGTAGCAGCATCTTGGGCTCGTGCACCAGTGCGCGGCAAATGCTGGCGCGTTGCTGCATGCCGCCCGAGAGCTGCCACGGGAACTTGTCTTCATAGCCGGCCAGGCCCACGCTGGCCAGTAGCTTGCGGGCCTTCTCGGCGTACTCGGCCTTCTTTTGCTTGAAGCTGGAGCGGTAGGGCTCGACGATCTCCAGCGGCAGCAGCACGTTCTCCATCGTTGTGCGCCAGGGCAGCAGGCTGGGCGCCTGGAAGGCCATGCCGGTGATCTTGAGCGGGCCGCTCACCTCGCGCCCGGCGATCTCCACCGTGCCTTTGGTGGGCATCTTCAGGCCGGTGGCCAGTTTCATGAAGGTCGATTTGCCACAACCCGACGGGCCGACGATGGCGATGAACTCGCCTTCGCCCACCTGCAGGTTGATGTCCTCGACGGCGTACTTGCCCTGGGCGGCCAACTCATCGTTGTAGGCCAGCCAGACGTTGCGGAAGTCGACAAACGCGGTCATGTGAGCCCCTCGTCCGATGAGTACATCGGCCGATCCCCCGAGGGGATGGCGGGCCGGCTTGGGGCGGCCCGGCGCTCGGCCCGCCGGTGCGTTGAACCCGGGCTCATTTCTTGGCCGCTTTGAAGATGTCGCGTTCAGCGGCGCTGGGCAGGTAGTCTCCGTTCCACACGCCTTCCACCTTCACACGCTCCTTGGTGCCAAAGGCATCTGACACCTGGCTGGCCATCAGTGACAGGCGCGGCGGCGAGATGGCACCGAACCCTTCGGCCTTGGCGTCGGGCGTGAGCACGGTGGCTTCGAGCGCGAGCTTGAGGCGGCGGGTTTCCAGCGCGTCGTTGATGATGCCGTCACGCGCCTTCACCGTGGCGATGGCCGAGGTGGGGTCAGCAATCACATCCTTCATGCCTTTGGTGAAGGCACGCAGGAAGGCTTTCACCGCCTCGGGGTTCTTCTTCAGGAAGGCTTCGCCCACGATGATGGCGTTGCCGTAGAGCTTCACGCCGTATTGCGGGTAAGGCAGCACCACCACGTCTTCCGCCTTCACGCCGCGGGCTTCGATGTTGAGCAGCGAGGTGAACGAGAAGCCGGTGATGGCGTCGATGTCGCCGCGCACCAGCATGGTCTCGCGCAGCGTCGGGTCCATGCCGGTCCAGGTCACGTTGGTGATCTTGTTGGCCTTGGCAAAGATCGGGAAGGCCTTGCGGCCGGCGTCGAACACCGGGGCGCCGAGCTTCTTGCCGCTCAGGTCAGCCGGGGTGGTGATGCCGCTCTTCTTGAGCGCCAGTACCGCGGCGGGCGTGTTGTTGTAGACCATCATCACGGCCACCGGCTTGTTGGGCACGGTGGGGTTGTTGGCCTGGAACTCCATCAGCGCGGCCATGTCGGCAAAGCCCATGTCGTAGCTGCCCGAGGCCACACGGGTGACGGTGCCGCCAGAGCCGTTGCCGGCATCGACGGTGACGTCCAGCTTCTCGGCCTTGAAGTAGCCCTTGGCCACGGGTGTGAGGAAGAGCGCTGCAGGGCCTTCAAAGCGCCAGTCGAGCTGGAACTTGATGGGGGTTTCCTGCGCCTGGGCGGGCAGGGCGCTGAGCAGCGTGATGCCGGCTGCAGCGGTGAGCAGGGTGCGGCGGGCGATTTGAGCCATGTTCATCGGTGTTCTCCGGGGGCGGGCGTGACGTTGTCGTCCGTGGGTTTGCAAGTTCCGTGCGGGCTGATCTAGGTGAGCAGATCTAGGAGACAACGAGCGATCACGCGGGTGGCCCGCTTGAGATCGCTCAAGGACACGTGCTCATCGGCACGTTTGGCATTCGATTCGAGAACGGTGCGCGGCCCGGCGCCGTAGATCACGGCGGCGGTGCCCTGGGCGCCATACAGGCGCACATCGGTGTAGAGCGGGGTGCCGGCGGTGGGGATGGGCTCGCCGAACACGGCCTGCCCATGGCGCTGCAATGCCGCCACCAGGGGCGCGTTGGCGGTTTGCGGCTGCAGCGCGTGCGCCATCAGCAGGCGCTTGATCTCCACGCGGATGCCGGGGCTGGCTTGCACGGTGGCCTCGATCAGCTGCCGCACCTCGGCTTCCACGGCCACCGGGTCTTCTTCGGGGATCATGCGGCGATCGAGCTTGAGCACCACCTTGCCAGGCACCACATTGGTGTTGCTGCCGCCTTCGATGCGCCCCACATTGAGGTAGGGATGCGTGATGCCGGTGATGGCTGAGCGGCGGCCCTTGAGCACCTCGTTGTGCGCATACAAGGCCGTCAACAGCTTGGTGGCGGCTTGCAGCGCATCCACGCCTGTTTCCGGAAACGCCGCATGCGAAGCGGTGCCGTGCAGCGTCACCTCCATCTGCAGGCAGCCGTTGTGGGCCACCACCACCTGGTAGCTGAAGCCGGCGGCGATCAGGAAGTCGGGCTTGGTCAGGCCTTCGCGCAGCAGCCAGCCGGGGCCAAGTTCACCGCCGAATTCTTCGTCGTAGGTGAAGTGCAGTTCGAGTTGGCCATTGAGCGGCAGGCCCAGGGATTCGAGCGCGCGCAGGGCAAAGGTGTAGGTGGCGAAGTCGCTCTTGCTCACGGCCGAGGCGCGGCCGTAGAGCTGCCCTTCGATGAGGCGGTCCGCCGGGCCGCTCCCAAGGCCCGCCGCGCCCCCTTGGGGGGCCGCTGACGTACTCGTCGGCTGGGGGTAGATGATCTCGCCGCCATAGGGGTCTTGCGTCCAGCCTTCGCCCGGGGGCACCACATCGCCGTGGGCATTGAGCGCAATCGTCGGGCCGGGGCCGTAGGGGCGGCGCACGATCAGGTTGGTGAGCGACTGCAGGCCGTAGGCTTTCACCTCCTCATCGGGCACCGGGTGTCTCTGCGCGATGAGGCCCATGGCAGCCAGCAGCTCGGCGGTGCGTTCGGCATGCGGGGCGTTGTTGCCGGGGGGCGTGTCGGTGGGCACCTGCACCAGGGCCTGCAGGAAGCGCACTTCGTCGTCGAAGTGCTGGTCAATCCAGGCGTCGAGTTGCTCGTAGTGGTTCATCGCGGCTCCGCGGCCAGTTGTTCCAGCAGGTGCATGAAGGCGTCCACCGCCAGTTGCATGTCGTCGCAGGTGCTTGATTCCAGCGGGTTGTGGCTGATGCCGGCGTTTTCGCCACGCACAAAGAGCATGGCTTGGGGCATGGCTTCGTGCAGCTTCATGGCATCGTGGCCCGCGCCGCTGGGCAGGTGAAAGAGGGGCAGACCCATGGCCTGTACGGCGGCTTCCCAGCGCGCCTGCCAGGCGGCAGCGCTGGGCGCGGCCGAGGCCACCATGGTTTCTTCCAGCCGCACCTCCACGCGCCGGCGTTCGACGATGCGATCGAGCTGATGGCGGATGTCGGCCACCAGCGCATTGCGCTGTGCATTGGTGGGGGCGCGCAGGTCCAGGCTGAAGCGGCAGCGCCCGGGCACGACGTTGATCGAGCCGTTGGGCACATCCAGCAGGCCCACGGTGGCTACCGAGCCTTCATCGGCCAGGGCGCGGGCCTCGGCATACAGCGCCAGTTCGGCCACCGCGGTGGCGGCGTCACGGCGCCGGTTCATCGGTGTGGTGCCGGCATGGCTGGGCACGCCGGTGACTTCGCCGCGGTAGCGCGCGCTGCCGTTGATGGAGGTGACGATGCCCAGCGGCAGGCCCACTTCGTTGAGCACGGGGCCTTGTTCGATGTGCACCTCGACAAAGCCGAGGTAGGCCTTCGGGTCGCGTTGCAGTGCTTGAAGGGCCTCTATCGTGCCGGGCAGGCCGGCGGCCTGCATGGCTTGTCGCATCGAGATGCCTTGGGCATCAGTCTGATCCAGCCAGGCCGGGTTGAACTGGCCCACCAGTGCGCCGGAGCCCAGGAAAGTGGCCTTGTAACGCTGGCCTTCTTCTTCGGCAAAGCCCACGACTTCAAAGCCAAAGGGCAGGCGCCGGCCATGGCCTGCGAGCTGCTGCACGCAGGCCATGGCCACGAAGATGCCCAGCCGGCCGTCGTACTTGCCGCCGTGGTGCACGGTGTCGTAGTGCGAGCCGGTGAGCAGGCGCGGGGCGTGCGGGTCACTGCCGTGATACACGCCCACCACGTTGCCCACGGCATCGCGCTGCACGTCATCGAAGCCCACGTCGCGCATCCACTGCGCCAAGTCGGCAGCGCAGGCCTGGTGGGCGGGCGTGAGGTAGGTGACGGTGAGCGCGTGGGGGGCGTCTTCCTCGGTGTGACGGGCCAATGCCTCGCACCAGTCCCACACCTGCTGGCCCTGCACCGGCTGCTGGGCGAACTTCTCATTCAGCCGGATCTCGGCGATGCGGTGGATGTTGCGCAGGCTCTCGGCGAATTCGAAGTCGCGGTTGCCGTTGACCCGCCGGCGGAAGGTGGCGATGATCTGCGCGCGGCCGAAGCCGGTGCCGCGCGGGCCACGCACCGCCAGGATGAAGGGCCAGCCGAAGCGGGCGTTGTAGGTGGCGTTGAGCTGCTGGATTTCGGCAAACTCTTCCGGCGAGCAGTTGGTGAGCCCCGCGGTGTTTTGCTCGTTGGTGGATTCGGTGGTGAGCGATTTCGCCACCATCGCCTTGCCCGCCAGCTCGGGGTGGGCGCGGATCAGCCCCAGTTGCTCGGCTTCGCTGGCCTGGCTCACTGCCTGAGCCAGGGCGAATTTGAGCTGCGCCAGCGTCTTGAATGGCCGGTGCTGCCAGGCGCGCTCGGCGATCCAGGGCGAGTGTTCGTAGGTGCCGTCAAGCAGCCGCACGAAGGTGGCCTGGTCGGCCTGGTTCAGGTAGGTCAACGTCAAGGACATCACTTCACTCCCAGACAAAGGCCGTGGCGGCGTCGAATGGATGCACCTGCTTCCAGTGGCGCGCGATGTCGATGCGGCGGCACACCCAGACGCGGTCATGCATCTCGATGTGGTCAAGAAAGCGTTGCAGTGCACGCATGCGCCCGGGGCGGCCCAGCAGGCGGCAGTGCATGCCGATGCTCAGCATCGCGGGGCGCTCATCGCCCTCGGCATAGAGCACGTCGAAGCTGTCGCGCAGGTAATCGAAAAACTCGTCGCCATGCGAGAAGCCCTGCGGCAGCGCGAAGCGCATGTCGTTGGCATCCAGCGTGTACGGCACCACCAGGTGCGGCGCCAGGCTGCCATCGGTCTTGCGCACCTGCAGCCAGAAGGGCAGGTCGTCGCCGTAGTAGTCGCTGTCGTATTCGAAGCCACCGAAGTCGGCCACCAGGCGGCGGGTGTTGGGGCTGTCGCGACCGGTGTACCAGCCCAGCGGGCGCTGGCCGGTGAGCTGCTGCAGGATGTCCATGCCGCGGGCCATGTGTTCACGCTCAGTGGCTTCGTCCATGCCCTGGTAGTGGATCCAGCGCCAGCCGTGGCAGGCGATCTCGTGGTCGAGCTCGACGAGGGCGGCGGTGAGATCGGGATGCCGCTCCAGCGCCATGCTCACGCCAAACACGGTGAGCGGCAGGCCGCGTTTTTCAAACTCGCGCAGCAGCCGCCAGGCGCCCACACGCGAGCCGTATTCGTAGATGCCCTCCATGCTGAGGTGGCGGGCCGGGTACGACGCCGGGTTGGCCATCTCTGACAGGAACTGCTCGCTGCCCGCGTCACCATGCAGCACCGAGTTCTCGCCGCCTTCTTCGTAGTTCAGCACAAACTGCACGGCGATGCGGGCGCGGCCCGGCCATTGCGCCTGCGGCGGGGTGCGGCCGTAGCCGATGAGATCGCGCGGGTAGCGTGGTGTGGTCATGGGCTACTCCAACCCGGCCTGCAGCACGGCCGACAGGTCTTTGACTCGCGGGTCCAGCCGCAGGTTTTGCTCGACGTGGTCGAGGTGTTCTTCCACCAGCCGCACGGCGGCGCGGCTGTCGCGCGCGGCCAGTGCGTCGACGATGGCCACGTGTTCGTCCTGCGAATGCTCGGCCGAATGCGAGCTTTGGTACATCAGCGAGATCAGGGCCGAGCGCGAGAGCAGGTCGCTCAACAGCTGGGCCAGTGCCTCGTTGCCCAGCATGCGGGCGAGGATCACGTGGAAGTCGGCCAGCAGCCGGGTGCGGCCCGTCACATCGGTGCGGGCGATGGCTTCGCGCTCGGCCACCAGGTGCGCGCGCAGCTCGGCGATCTGCGCTTCGGTGATCTGCTTGCACAGCTTGCGCACCATCGAGGTTTCCAGCATCTGCCGCACCTCGAACACCTGGCGCGCTTCTTCCACGCTGGGCTGGGCCACGAAGGCACCGCGGGCGGGCTCCAGGGTGACCAGCCGATCACGGCTGAGCTGCATCAGCGCCTGGCGCACGAGGGTGCGTGAGACCTTGAAGATGTCGGCAATCTGCTGCTCGGCCAGCTTGGTGCCGGGCATCAGCCGGCGCTCGACGATGGCCGTGGTGATGGCATGCACGATGCGTGCGGTGGTGGTGCCCGCGCCTGGTGCGCTGTCGTCGGCTGGAGCCTGGTCGTCGTTGGCGCTGTCCACCAGGCCGGTGCCCACCGCCTCGCGGCGGTGCGCGGCGGTGGCCCGGCGCTTAGGCACGGGCTTCGCTAGGACGGGAGTACGGGTGCGACGCATGGGCTTTTGCTGTGTGTGCACGAAAGTGTATACACTTCTGAAAACAGTTCAACCCTGCTTGGAGTCACCCTGATGGGCAAGCTGACAACCCACGTGCTCGA
>Ga0209066_10004044_pt1 | contig 16249 bp, 18 predicted proteins | sample All_14_2_FD_187198 | JGI IMG/M metagenome (GOLD analysis project Ga0209066, IMG submission 187198) | Freshwater microbial communities in response to fracking from Pennsylvania, USA - Allegheny Zone_MetaG_DW_15 (SPAdes) (version 2) ...
AGTATAAGCAAAGGAGAACGCCCATGAAAAATACCGAGATTTTAGCAACCGAAAACAAAGAATGGGGCTTTTGGGGGACAGCCGAGCGCAACTTGTATGATGCTGAGCTGACCTGGAAAGCCGCCAGCAAATTTTTAATCGCCGCGTTTGATTTAAATGCCGAACAAGCTCGCGATGTTTTAGACGCACGCTTTGGCAGACACTTGGCTGACGATCTGAGTTTTATCAAAGGCACACTCACCGAAAAAACAATCACCGCGCATTTGAAATTGCGCATTGCCGATGCAGGTTGGCGCGAGAATTTTGAGAATGTGATTACGGAAGTCACAGGCAAAACCTTCCCACGCAAAACACCGATGACTAAAGACGCGCTATTTACGCTGATTGCTCAGCGCTACCTCAACATTGAAACGTTGGAAACACGCAAATCGGATGGTCTGGATTTTCACGATGTTGCGGTTTGGTGCCTCAAAGATGCGCTGGAAGCCGCTTTTGAAGCGGGCCGCAAAGCTGGAAAATAAGGAGGAAAAAATGAACAAAACAAGGCAAGAACGAGCAGACGCTTACTACGCTGCCAAAGAGCAAATTGTGGCCACCATGATGCAGATCGCCAACCGCATCCACAACCCACCGCCAGCTGAGCGCAAAATGCCGGAGCAGATTGTTGCTCCCGATATTACAAAACTGAAGCAGGCGCACATGAAGCTCAGAGAAATGGCAGGCATTCTTGGCATTGAAACCAACCCACTGGATATCCCCTAATGGCCAGAGAAATCATCCAGGTTATTTACGCTCGCAAGCCTGTCGATTGGCACGAGATTGAATCGGGCAGCCGCTCTGATTGTGGCGAAGCCATCCCCACCCAGGTTGCAGAAACACGGGAAATGACGGAAGCCGAGTATAACGCCTTCATCGCTCGCCCGTTGGCAAAACGCGAATGGCTGGCAGGTAAAGGGGGATATCAAGGCAATATCAAACAAGTTATTGCGCTGGTCTGCCCTGGCCGCGAAATCCTCTATGTTGATCCTTCAGGCTCAGATTACGGGCGGTATGTCGGGCGGGCGGTGATGAAGCCATCAGCTGTTAAGTACCCACATGTAGCGGTGGAACTCACGGGACAAGACGGCAATGCATTTGCTATACTTGGCGCATGTCGTAGAGCCGCCCGTAAAACAGGATTAAGCGACACAGAAATTGCAGCTTTTTTTGATGAAGCCAGCGCAGGTGACTACAATCAACTTCTCGACACCTGCATGCGCTGGTTTGATTGCCGGTAAATAAAAAACGTCCGAACAAAAAAGATGCGGACAGAGCGAACATTTTTTGGCACTCTGATCACTAGCATCGCGATACGTCCCCCGTTGTTCATCCGTCCCTAAGGCTGCGCCCACAAAGCGTGGCCTTTTTGTATTCAATCGGCCCTCCCCAATCAAAAAAGGTACTTCCGGCGATTGAACCCAATGCGGCGGGCAAAGGCGCGGGACTTTTTTAGCGATAGCGAATTTTTCTGGGTGCGCGGTGGTTGCTCGTTTGTTGCCAAAACGGCGGCTTTACAGGGGCTTTTGGCCGCGCACCCGCCATCCTGCGGACCCATGCGCACTCAGCCGCCACAAAGGCGCGCACCCAACAACAGAACTTTGAAAATTCCAAGGAACCCTTTGTGTGGATTCACGTCCCTTTACCGTACTGTCCCTGTGCGCTGGTGTCGGCGGACTCGACCTCGGCGTTAGATTGGCGGAGCCAGCTGCTCGCACAGTCTGTTTTGTTGAGATCGAAGCCTATGCCTGCGCCATTCTGGCGGCGCGGATGGCAGAAAACGCCCTGGATCCGGCGCCTGTTTGGACAAATCTTAGAACCTTCGACGGCAAGCCATGGCGCGGCACGGTGGATTGCATCACTGCAGGCTACCCGTGTCAGCCCTTTAGTGTTGCGGGCAAACAACGCGGCGCGGAAGACCCACGACACCTCTGGCCAGATGTCTTTCGCGTGGTGCGAGAAATCCGCCCCGCGTTCTGCTTCTTTGAAAATGTCGGTGGACATTTACGATTGGGCTTCGAACAAGTCCACGATGACCTTCGATCAGTGGGTTACCGCGTTAAGGCAGGCTTGTTCACAGCGCAGGAAGTCGGTACTCCACACAAACGAGAGCGATTATTCATCCTGGCTTACGCCCAGAGCGCAAGAGACGAACGAGAAGCAGGAAACATTCCTGCAGCGCATGGGGGATCGGACGGATCGCTGTTTCGGTTCGCTGACGACGCAAGCGAATTTGTGGCCGACGGCGCGTGTCTCCTCGGCCAACGGCCCTGCCCAAAGCGAGATTGTAGCGGGCAATCCGAAGAAAAGGCTGGAGGTATCGGTGGCCTGCTGGCCGACACCAACAGCGCAGGATTTCAAGAAGCGCGGCCCGAACTCCAGCCAGTTCGGTCTGGCCGAGAGCAGTTGCCAGTGGGCAACGCCGAATACAATGGATCATCTGCCACCACGCTCGGCGGAAGCGATGGAAAAAATGCTGGGGCCAACAGGTCAGCGCGCGGGACGGACACGCCCCAGCAATCTGCGGGAACAGATTGTCTGGCCAACGCCGCGTGCGCAGAAAACATCGTCCGAGAATCCGGAACGCTGGATTGCGCGAAGGCAGGCGGGACAAGTTTCAACACCGCCGCTGGCGATGGCGGCATTGATGTGGCCAACTGTGACGACACAGGATGCCAAGAACAATGCGGGGCCGAGCCAGTTCGAGCGCAATACCAAGCCTTTGAATGTAGAAGCGACCTTGCACTCTTTCCGCCAGGACCAGACGGAGACTGGAACGGCATCCCCCAAAGTCTTGAACCCGCAATTTGTCGAATGGCTGATGGGCTGGCCCATCGGGTGGACAGAATTCGTGCCTGTGGGAACGGCGTGGTGCCGCTGGCTGCCGCTTATGCGTGGCGCACTCTCATGGCTCGTGTCGAGGCAGAATTCAATGGAGAAATGTGAATGAATGAAGATACAAATCTAAAGGTCGAATATATCTCGGTCGATCATGTGACGCCGTACCAGTATAACGCCCGCACGCATTCGGATGATCAGGTAGCGCAGATTGCCGGATCCATGACCGAGTTTGGCTTTGTGAATCCGATCCTGATTGATGACAATGGCGGGATAATCGCGGGGCATGGGCGGCTGATGGCGGCGCGGATGCTTGGCATCAAGCAGGTTCCCGCCATTCGCCTGAAGCATCTCTCTGAAACACAGCGTCGCGCTTTGATGATCGCTGATAACAAAATCGCCGAGAATGCAGGCTGGGATGAAAATCTACTGCGTCAGGAATTGCAAGCGCTGGAAGGTGAGGATTTTAATCTTTCGCTGCTTGGCTTTGGCGAGGATGAGCTGGATGAATTGCTGGGCGATGATGAAGGCGAAGGCCTCACCGATGAAAACGCTGCGCCAGAGGTTCCCGAAAAGCCTGTGAGCGTTCTGGGTGACCTTTGGATTTGCGGGGAGCATAAAATCCTTTGCGGGGATTCTGCTTTGATCGATAGTTATCAAACCCTGCTGGGCGAAGAGCTGGCCGACATGGTGTTTACCGATCCGCCTTATAACGTTAATTACGCCAATTCGATGAAAGACAAGATGCGCGGCAAGGCCCGCCCGATCCAGAACGACAATCTGGGCGATGATTTTGGCGCGTTTTTGTATGACGTTTGCACCAACCTGATGATGGTGAATAAGGGTGCGCTCTATATCTGCATGTCGTCATCTGAATTGCACACGCTGTATAACGCCTTCACCGATGCAGGCGGCAAATGGTCAACGTTTATCATCTGGGCGAAAAACACCTTCACGCTGGGGCGTGCCGATTATCAACGGCAGTATGAACCCATTCTTTATGGCTGGAAGAACGGAAATGAGCATTTCTGGTGCGGCGCACGGGATCAAAGTGATGTCTGGTTTGTGAACAAGCCTGCCAAGAATGATCTGCATCCAACCATGAAACCAGTCGAGCTGGTGGAACGCGCTCTTCATAACTCCAGTAAGACCAAGGATATTGTGTTGGATGCGTTCGGCGGATCTGGCACCACCATGATCGCCTGCGAGAAAACCGGACGCCGCGCGCGGTTGATTGAGCTTGAACCCAAATACGCCGATGTGATTGTCAAACGCTGGCAGGAATTTACAGGCAAAGCTGCAACCTTGGCGGCCACGGGACAGAGTTTTTCTGAACTTGAAGCCGAACGTGCTTGAGTATTGAGGAACTATGGGACTCTCCATTCGTGCTTATGCCCGCCATCGCGGAGTGGCGGATAATGCCGTGCGCAAGGCGATCCGCACGGGGCGCATTGTGCCAGAAAAAGACGGATCGATTGATGTCGCCAAGGCCGATGCGGCGTGGGAGGCGAATACCGATCACACCAAGCGGCATGATTCATCGGCCATGAAGGATGTTGATCCGAATGCAGCGATGGAATCCGTGCGCCAGACATTGGCTGAAAATGGCCGCGCCCCGCAAAGCATGAATAGCTTCACCCAAGCACGCACGGCGCATGAGATTGCCAAAGCGCATTTGGCGAGGCTGCGGCTACAGGAAAAGAAAGGCCAGCTGGTCAATAAAGATCAGGTCAAGGCACAGATTTTCCGGTTGGGACGAGAATTCAGGGACGCATGGGTGAACTGGCCAGCCCGTGTGTCGTCACAAATGGCCGCAGAGCTACAGGTGGATGAGCATGGCTTGCACATGATTTTGGAGCGCTATGTGCGGGAGCATCTGAATGAACTTGGGGATGCCAAACTCGACACAGCATGATGGCGCGTATGACAGTTTTGAAATTGACATCTGGTGGCGCACGGCGATTACGCCTGACCCGTTTCTGCTGGTTTCGGAATGGGCGGATCAATACCGATTGCTCTCGCCAAAATCCGCCGCCGAACCTGGCCGCTGGCGTACCGCCCGCACCCCATATCTAAAGGAGATCATGGATAAGCTCTCGCCGGTGGCGGCTGAGCAGCGGATTGTGTTCATGAAAGGATCGCAGGTCGGCGGCACGGAATGCGGCAATAACTGGATTGGCTATGTCATTCACATCGCCCCAGGGCCGATGATGGCGGTGGCACCCACGGTGGAATTGGCTAAGCGTCATTCCAAACAGCGGGTTGATCCGCTGCTGCAGGATGTGCCGGAACTGCGCGAGCGGGTGAAGCCGTCGCGGTCACGGGATAGCGGTAATACGATCCTGAGCAAGGATTTTCTAGGCGGATTGCTGATCATGACGGGGGCGAACTCCGCCGTGGGGCTGCGCTCCATGCCTGCACGCTATTTGTTTATGGACGAGATTGATGCCTATCCAGGAGATGTCGATGGCGAAGGCGACCCGATTTTACTGGCAGAGCGACGCTCGGCCACGTTCAAACGCCGCAGGAAAGTGTTCATGGTCAGCACGCCGACCGTTAAAGGACTATCGCGCATTCAGCGTGAGTTTGAGAAAAGCGATCAGCGGTTCTTTCATGTGCCATGCCCTGAATGTGGACATTTCCAACCCTTGCGCTTCACTCAACTGCGCTGGCCGGAAAACGCACCACAAAAAGCGGCCTATGCCTGCGAGAGCTGCGGCTATGTGATTGATGAACACCACAAAACCGCCATGCTGGCCAAAGGCGAATGGCGGGCAACGGATGAAAGCCAAGACGGCACGATTGGTTATCATCTGTCGTCGCTTTACAGCCCCATCGGCTGGTTTTCATGGGGGGATGCGGCGGCGATGTTTGAGGATGCCAAGCGCAATCCCGACCTGATGAAAGGGTTTGTGAATACGGTGCTGGGTGAACCTTACGAGGAATCCTCGGAGGCGCCTGAATGGCAACGTATCTATGAACGGCGGGATGTTTATGCCCAAGGTGTTGTGCCACTGGGTGGTCTGTTCCTCACCGCTGGTGTGGACGTGCAGAAAGATCGCCTTGAATGCGAAGTGGTTGCCTGGGGGCGTAATAAGGAAAGCTGGTCGGTTGATTATATTGTGCTCGACGGTGATACGGCGCGGCCCGATGTTTGGCGACGGCTGGATGCGGAAGTCCTTCAGCGCGACTGGCCGCATGTCGCTGGGCAAACCATGCCCATTCGCGTTATGGCGGTGGATAGCGGTTATGCCACACAAGATGTGTACGGCTTTGTGCGCAACCATCCACAGGCCGTCTGGGGCGGGAACGGCGCACGCGCCAGCCAGCCGCGCACGGTGGTGGCGGTTAAGGGCCAAGACCGCGATACGGCACTGATTTTAAGCGTTGGTAAAGCTGATACGGGCGGCAAGCGCCGTGGCCTCAGGGTCTGGAACGTCTCTGGCCCCGTGGCCAAGATGGAGCTGTATCGCTGGCTGAAACTGGAATGGCCGACCGATAAGGATCTGGAAGCGGGCGTAACATTCCCGCCTGGCAGCTGTCACTTCCCGCAATATGGCGAGGAGTATTTCAAGCAGTTGACAGCAGAGCGGCGCGTGATCCGTGTGCATCGTGGCTTTCCGCATGCGACATGGGAGAAAGACCCAAGCCGCAATAACGAAGCGCTGGATTGCCGTGTCTATGCCCGCGCTGCCGCCAGCATTTACGGTTTGGATCGAATGAGTGATTTCAAATGGCGGTCGCTGGAGGTGTCTCTCGGTGTGGCGGCAGAAATCCCGACGCGCGGAGTTGAGTTGCCTGTGACCCTTGAGGCCAAAGCAACACCAGCAAAACCAGAAACCAAAAAACGGACGCATGTTGCCCCGCGCAAAACAGTGCGGGCGGACGATCCGTATCTATGAGGAATAGGAATGACCGAGACACTGCTCGAACTTGAAACAAGACTGGTGCAAGCCAAAGAAGCGCGGCATCGCCTGCTCACGGGTATGCAGGAAGTATCGGTCAGTCTGCAAGGCTATGGCAGCACAACCTATACCGCCTCCAATGTTGAAGCACTGGAGCGATATATCAATGAGTTGGAATTACAGATCTCCCGCGCAAAGGGTAGCGCGCGGCGCGGGATTATCCGCACAAGTTTTTAAGGACGCAAGAATGGTTCAACTTTTGGATTCATCCGGCCAACCGATGAAGTCTGGTCTGCGCTTTAAGGCGAGTGACACGGCGCATCGGGCGGCATCTTTGCGTGCGCGGGAGCTGGCCAGTTGGATGCCGCTTTTAGGGTCGGCAGATAGTGATTTACTCTCCGAACTCCCAACGCTGGTATCACGTTCACGGGATTTAACCCGTAATCACGGTGTGGCGGCTGGTGCCATACAAACTCTGGTCGATAATGTCATCGGCACGGGATTGCGCCTTGCCTCCATCCCTGATTATCGCGCTCTAGGTAAAACCAAGGAATGGGCGGATGATTGGGCGCGCGGGGTAGAAAGTGAATGGCGTGCCTGGTCGGAAAGCACAGCGTGCGATGCCGCTAATGCGCTGACATTCCACGGCATGACAGCGCTGGTGTTTCGTGCAAGTTTGATTAACGGCGAGGCTTTGGCATTACCCTTGTGGCTGGATCAGCGCGGGGCTTCGTATGCCACGACCATTCAGCTGATTGAAGCCGACCGGCTTTCAAATCCCGCTGGCGTGCAAGATAGTAAAACCCTGCGCTCTGGGATTGAGATAGATGCGTATGGCGCAGCGGTCGCTTATCATATCCGTAAGACGCATCCAGGCGATGCCTATATCGGTTATGGGCAAGACCGCGAAGAATGGCTGCGTGTGCCCGTACGCACACAATTCGGGCGGCTACGTGTTTTGCATGTGCATGATAAAGAACGCACCGGCCAGCATCGTGGCAAGCCGCTGCTGACCTCCATCATGCCGATGTTCAAAATGCTCGATCATTACGAGCGGTCGGAACTTCAGGCGGCGGTGGTCAATGCCATGATTGCTGCTTTTATTGAAACGCCGCTTGATGGCGAAGCGATTGGCGAGATGTTTGGAGGGTCGGTTGAGGATTATCTGGCCGCTCGCAATGAATGGGATATTAAGCTACAGGGTGGATCGATCATTCCTGTGTTCCCAGGTGATAAGGTGTCGCCATTTACGCCGAGCCGCCCGAACAGCGGTTACGGGCAGTTTGTCGAGAACGTCCTGCGCCATATCGGCGCGGGGCTGAATATCCCATTCGAATTGCTGATGAAGGATTTCAGCAAGACGAATTATTCCAGTGCGCGGGCGGCGCTTCTGGAAGCATGGCGATACTTCAATGCACGCCGTCAATGGATGGCGACGTACTGGGCAAAGCCCGTTTATGAGCTGTGGCTTGAGGAAGCCATTAATCGCGGTGTGATTGACGCACCAGATTTCTACGAACGCCGCGCCGCATGGACACGCTGCAAATGGATCGGCCCTGGCCGTGGCTGGGTGGATCCCGTCAAGGAAGCCAAGGCCGCACAGCTTCGCATGCAAATCGGACTTTCCACGCTTGAAGATGAATGTGCCAGCCAAGGGCTGGATTGGGAAGAAGTGCTGGAACAGCTCGCTCGCGAGAAAGCCAAGATCACAGAACTTGGTCTGACGATTAACGACACTAACAGCATCATGACAACAACCGAAGATAATACAGAGGAACCACAACCATGAAAATCTGGAACCGGCTATCGGGTGAACCGTGGGCGATCACGGAAACCGCCTTGCAGACCATTCTTGAAATCGCTGCGCGCGAGAATGAAAGCCCGCAGGCGGTGGCCGCCAAATTGGGGCGCAATCTGCAAAACACCTACAGCGTGATGGAACGCGACGGTGTGGCGATTATCCCCGTCACAGGGCCGCTGTTTCGCTACGCGAATTTATTCACGGCTATCAGCGGCGCTTCAAGCTATGAACTGATCGCCCGTGATTTTACCGTTGCGCTGGAAAACCCTCAGATCAAGGGGATCATTCTCGATATCGACTCCCCAGGCGGGGAAGTGAATGGCGTGTCGGAGCTTTCCAATATGGTCTATGCCGCGCGGGGTAAAAAGCCAGTGGTGGCTTATGCATCTGGTGATGCCGCATCGGGCGCTTACTGGATTGCCTCAGCTGCGGATGAAATCGTGGTCTCTGAAACATCGGCGCTGGGATCTATCGGTGTGGTCGGCGTATATCGCGGTAAAAGCGGCGCACCCAATAGTGATGTTGAGATTGTATCCTCGCAAAGCCCACATAAGCGCCTTGACCCGCAAACTGATGAAGGCCGTGCGCGCCTGCAGCTAAGGATCGATAGCATGGCCGATGTATTTATTAGTACGATTGCTCGCAACCGCGATGTTGCACCAGAAATCGTGCAAACTCATTACGGTGGCGGCGATGTAATGATCGGCGCCCGCGCCGTAGAAGCTGGTCTAGCTGACAGGGTCGGCAGTCTGGAGCAGCTGATACAAGAACTATCGACCTCACCCCAAAGCCCTCCACTGGAGGGCTTTTTTGTTGCCAACCCACCCACACCTAAACAGGAGAAAACACCTATGGATCTTGAAACACTTACCAAAGAACACCCAAGCCTCGTCAGCCAGATCAGGCAGGAAGGCGCAAAGGCAGAGCGTAATCGATTGGAAAGCATTCTTGCCATGCCAGAAGCGGCAGAGCGTCAAAAGCTCGCGCTTGAGATTGCGCTGCACACAGAAATGAGCGCGGTGGAGGCTCAGCATATTCTGGCCTGCGCCACACCAGAAAAAGCAATGGCAGCCAGCTCGTTTGATCGGGTCATGGCGAGCATCCCAAATCCCGCCATCACACCCGCAAGCGATGATGCTGCAAACGATATCGATGCGGTGGCAAACCGCATCGCTTCTGCCGTTTAACCCCATACCTTTAAGGAGATAAAAATGACACGCACAGAAGGCTTTACCAATCAGGGCGAATACAAGCCCGATAATTTACTGGCGGGGGAATATCCCCGCATTGAAAGGCTCGTCACCATCGCTGCTGGGGCTGATCTTGCCAAAGGCACAGTGCTTGGCCGCATCACCGCCAACGGCAAATTCAAGCTCAGCGCGTCGGCCAGTTCGGACGGCTCGCAAACGCCAGACGCTATCTTGGCCGAAAAGGCGAATGCCGCGAGTGCCGATGCTCAGGCGATTGTCTATTTCAGTGGCGAGTTCAATGAAAACGCCCTGATTTTGGGTGCTGGCCACACGCTGGACAGTATCCGCATCGCTCTGCGCGCCAAGAGCATCTTCCTTCGTAAAAACCAAACCGCCTAAAGGAGAGCATCCATGTCTATCGATATTTTTAACACGCATGTCTTGAGTAAAGTTGTGGAACGCTTGGATCGTCCAAGTTCGTTTTTGCTTGATGTCTTCTTCGGGCAAGAGCAAACGGAGGATTCCGAAGAAATCCACTTCGATATTGATAAATCAAAGCCCAAACTGACACCTTTTGTCTCGCCACTGGTGGCTGGCAAGGTGGTGGATGATGAAGGCTTCACCACCAAGAGCTTCAAGCCTGCCTATGCCAAAGACAAACGCCGCTTTGATCCAACACGGCCTTTCAAACGGTCAATCGGTGAGAAAATTGGCGGTACGCTGACTCCCCAACAACGGCTTGAGGCGAATATCAACCGCACGCTCACCAAGCAGCTTGAAAACCTGACGCGTCGTGAGGAAGTTATGGCCTCTGAAGCCCTGCGCACGGGTAAAATCACCGTTAGTGGGGATAATTATCCCACAGTGGTTGTGGATTTCCAGCGTGATGCCGCCTTAACAGTGGCTCTTACGGGGGGCAGCCGCTGGGGTGAAACAGGTGTCAGTACGCTTGATAATCTTGAGGACTGGGTCGCTCTTATTCAGGAAAAATCAGGTGCTGTTGGCCGCACGGTGGTGATGGATACGCTGGCCTGGCGCGTGTTCAAGTCTGATCCCAAGGTTGAAAAGCTGCTCGATATCCGCCGGATTGCTGATAGCACAAACCTCTCGCTGGGGCCGATTGCTTTTGGCCAGGGGAATGAGCTTGCACGCTATGTCGGCACCATCGGCGATCTGGATTTCTGGGTTTATAACGACCGCTACGTCGATGACAATGATGTCGTCCAGAAACTCTTGCCTGATTACACCGTGCTGGTGGGCAGCACCGGACAGCTTGAAGGCACACGCTGCTACGGTGCTATTCAGGATGAGAAAGCTGGCTATCGGGCGCAGCGCTATTTCTCGAAATCGTGGCTGGAGGAAGATCCTGCCGTGCGCTGGTTGTTGTTGCAATCGGCGCCGTTGATCGTGCCTTACCGCCCGAATGCATCTTTCTGCGCCACGGTTCGTTAAGGAGGAAGCCATGAAAGTCAAAGCACTTATTACGCTGGTTGCAAATGGTAAAGCGCACTTGCCACCTTCTCTTGTTGATCTCTCGGATGAAGAGGCTGAACGCTTGATTGCACGTGGCTTTGCCGAAGCGTATCAAAAAGAAGACCCCACACCGCCCGCAGCGAAACAGCCCAGCACGCATAGCAATCCAACTTTAGAGGATATTGTTGATGCGATTTCGGCGCTGGATCCTGCCAAAGACTTTGGCAAAAACGGCAAACCGAATGTTGATGCTCTTGAAGATCTGCTCGATGCCAATATCACCGCTGCCCAGCGTGATGAAGCATGGGAGATGTATCAAAAAGAGCAGGCTGAGGAGAATGGCGGCGCAGAATGAGCTTTCAAGACGCAGCCCTAAAAGCGGTCAATGTGCTGTTTGCTACCTTCGGGCAGACGGCACAACTGATCTTTGACGATAGAACAACGCTGGAGACAGTCGTTGTGCATCGTTTCCCTGACAAGGTTGTCGATTTTCTGGATTCAAAAGTGCAGACGGAAACAAATCTGTTTGAGGTTCGTTTAAGCGTTTTGGATCCTGCCAAGAAAATCCAGCAGATCGTCAAGAACGGTACGACTTATACCGTTCAAGGTGAACCCGTGAAAGATCAGCATGGGCTTGTGTTGAGCGTGGATGCCTATGCGTCTTAATGCTGCCATACAGGGAAACCTGAAAGCCATGATGGCAGCCGAGGTCAAGGCGGCAGAAAAGGCAGTGGGCAGCGGAGTGCGCCAAGCCACCGATGGTTTGAAAAACGAATTGCGCGGTCAAGTCACAGGCGCGGGCCTTGGTGATCGTCTTGCCAAAACATGGCGCGGCGATCTTTACCCTAAGGGTGGCATGAGTATGAATGCCGCTGGTTTTGTTTATACCAAGGCACCAGAAATTATCGGTGCCTTTGCTTACGGGACGACCATCCGTAGTAAGCGCGGACGGTTTTTGGCAATCCCTACGCAATACGTCACGCGGCGTGAAAATAGAAAGCTTACGCCTGCCGATTTTGCCGAGGCTGGAATTCCGCTTCGCTATGTCCCCCCGAAAGGTGCGCGGCGTGTGGGATTGTTAGTGGCGGATGATTTCCGCATCACCAGTAAAGGCAAAGCACGGGTTGCCAGCGACCGAGCGAAGAAAACGGGACGCGGTTTAACGACCGTCGTCATGTTTATCCTCGTGCCGCAGACCACCTTAAAAAAACGCTTCGACATCGACAGTGTTGCCAAGAAATGGATCGACCGTTTGCCGTCACTCGTCACGGCAAGCTGGCCAGATGAAAAGGAAGAGAAATGACCGATAGAGAAGCCATTCTACAGGCGCTGTTCGCGCTTTTGCAGACTATCACGGATGTAACCGTTCTGCGGAATGAAGCCCTGCCGGAAAAGATACCGAGTGGCGGTTTGATTATCTTGCGCGATGGTGATCCAGGCGAACCTGAAACACTTTTGTCGCCGCTTTCTTATTACTGGCAGCACCGCGCGCTCGTTGAAGCTGTTGTGCAAAAAGGCGATCAGGCCGCGCGCGATCTCGCGCTTGACGGCCTGTACCGCAAGATTTCCCTCGCCATCGCGGGCGACCGAACGCTTGGCGGACTTTGCGACGGCATCACGCCGCAAGCGCCGGACAGCAACGTGCTGGCGGTCGAGGGATCGCCGCAGATCAAAGGCGCAATCATTCCCGTCGAACTCATCTACGTCACCGCCGATCCCCTCGGCTGATTTTCACTTAACCAAAGGAGGTAAACATGGCTCGTGCATACGGTGCCAATGCCCAGCTATTGGGTAAATTCGAAACGGTTTACGGCACAGCGCCGACCGGAAACTATATCAAATTCCCGTTCGTCTCGACCGATCTCGGTTCCGAACAGGGTTTGATCGCTTCCGATCTGCTGGGCCAAGGCCGCGATCCCGCGCAACCGATCCGCGACGTTATTCGCGTGGAAGGAAACGTGGTCGTGCCTGTCGATCTGCGCAATTTTGGCCATTGGCTGAAGGCGCTTTTCGGTGCGCCGACGACCACAGGCACGGGGCCTTACACACATACCTTTGTGTCAGGTGCGGCAAGTCTGCCCAGCCTTGCGCTTGAAGTCGGCATGCCGGAAGTGCCGATCTTCTTCACGGAAGCAGGCGTGCGGGTCAATTCCGCCCAGCTAAGTTTTGCCCGTTCGGGCGCAGCCAACGCGACGCTGAACTGCATTGCCCAGGGCGAAAGTGACGCTACGACCACTGGCGGTGGTACACCCACAACGGCCACGCTCACGCGTTTTAATCAATTCCAAGGATCCATCAAAAAAGATGGGCTACAGCTTGGCAATGTCACAGGCGCGCAGCTCACCTATACCAATAACCTGGAGCGGATCGAAACCATCCGTTCGGACGGTAAGATTGATGGCGCGGATCCCACCATCGCGGCGCTCACTGGAAACATCGAGGTACGCTTTGCTGATACTGCCCTGATTGATGCCGCCACCGACAACACGCCGATGGAATTGGCATTCGCTTATATCATCGACGCTGATAAATCACTGACTTTTACGGCACATGAGGTTTATTTGCCAAAACCAAAACTGGCGATCTCTGGCCCAGGCGGTGTGCAAGCCACCTTTGACTGGCAAGCGGCGAAGGCGACAAGTCCCGCGCGCATGCTGACTGTTGTCCTCAAAAACGATGTAGCGAGTTACGCATGATTACTTTGAACCTAAAACGTGAAAAATACTGGCTGGATCTGATTTCTGGCGTGCGTGTGCATGTGCGTCCAGCATCCACCGCTCTTGTTATGGCCGCCCGTGTTGAAGTCCTCAAAGAAGATGCAGAACCGGCATTACGCAGCACGGCGCTGATCAAGCGATTGGCACAACTGGCCATCATCGAGTGGGAGGGTGTCGGAGGCGAAGATGGTGAAGCCTTGCCCGTCACACCAGAAGGTATTTATGCATTGATGGATTTGTGGCCGATTGCCGAGGCCTTTGAGCGTCTTTATCTCGGCCCCGCCTTGTTGCTGGAACAGGAAAAAAACGACTAACGGCTCGTTGCCGCTGGCACTTTGGCGGCGGGCCGGATTATTGCGCTTCATGCGAAGATGCTGGTTTGCCCTGTGCGCGGGGTGAGCCGAACGCGGAAGGTGAGCTTTGCCCATACCGCCAGCATGAACCGCAAAGCATGGAGGCATGGCAAGCCTGGGATTTGGCGCTCCGTTGCGGTGGGCAATTGCGCCTCAGTCAAATGGTGGCCATCGGCATGGATTTTTCGGCGGCGCTGCAAGTCGCGGCATCGCTCGGTCACGATTCATGCGCCACGGCGGAATTCTTGACCGCCATTGAGGCGGGCATGACCAGTGCTTTTAATGAGAAACTATCAAGTGAGATGAAAAACCGATGACCGTGCGTAACCTTGCCATTCGCTTAAGCGTCACCGAGGGCGGTAAGGTCAAAGCCGAGCTGCGCGATATTGGCGAAAGCGGTGAAAAATCACTCAAGAAGATTGAGCTTGCGGGTAAACCTGCCTCGCGTTCACTGCTCGCAATCAATGCCGCTGCTAATGATGTTAAAGGCTCAGTCTCTGGCTTAACCAATAATCTGGGGCCGCTCGGATCGGCGCTCACCGCCATTGGCCCTGCAGGCATTGCCGTGGGTGCCGCTTTGGCTATTGTCACACTGGGATTAAAAGCCGCTTTGCAAAATGCGGCAGAGGCCGAGCAGTCCTTCAACCGGCTTTCGGCGGTGCTCAAAGCCACGGGGAATTCATCGGGTCTGTCAGGCAAACAAATCGCTGGTTTTGCCGATGAGATTGAAGCCTCAACATTGGCCACTGCTGAACAGGTGCAAAATGCCGCAGGCGTGCTGGCAACTTTTCGGTCAGTCGCAGGCGATACCTTCACCCGTACCTTAACGCTGGCGCAGGATATGTCTGCCGTGTTTGGGCAGGATTTAAGCTCCTCTGTCACCCAGCTCGGCAAAGCCCTTGAAAATCCGACAGAAGGCCTGTCGGCGCTCCGCCGTGTCGGGATCAGCTTTACCCAAACCCAGCGGGACTTGATTGACGGGTTTGTTGAAACAGGCCAGCAAGCCGAGGCGCAGCGGGTTATTCTCGATGCGCTAGAACAGCAAGTGGGCGGCGCTGGGGCGGCAGAGGCCACAGGGCTGATTGGCGCCACCAATCGTCTGTCAGATGCCTGGGGCAACCTGATGGAAGATATCGGCCAGACGGGGATTGTCGCAGGCACGGCGCAAGGCGCACTGAATGGCTTATCGTCCGTGCTGGAAGGCATGCGCAATCTTCTCAAAGAAGATCCTGTTGGCAAGCAGTTGGTGGATGCGCGGCTTGCATTGCAAGAACAGGAAGAGCGGCTTACGCGCCTGCAAAACTTCAAAACCATTCCAGGCGGCGGGGTCAATCTTGGCCGTATGATTGAACGGCAAGAAGGCCGTGTGGTTGAGATGCGCCGTGAAGTTGAAAAACTGATCGGTCAAGCGCGCGCCGAAGCACAAGCCTTTGAAGCGGAGCAGAAAAAACTGCAAGCCGCGCAAGAACAAGTGGCACGCGACCGCCGCGCTGAACTTTTAAGTGGCGAGCGCAAGAAACTCGATCAGGCGGTTGATAAACTCGCAACTGAACCCGCTGAGCGTATTGCCAAGGTCAATAAAGAGCTGGAGGTCACCAAATCCCGCCTGAATGCCTTACGTGAAAAGGACGGCAGCAATGCGGGTGCGCTCGATACCGCTCTCAAACAAGCCGAAGATATAGCCCGCCGTCAGATTGAAGCGATTGAAAAACCCGCCCGTGATGCCGCCACCCGTGTCATGGAAGCCAATAGTAAAGTGGTCGATGATCTGCAGCGGCAAATGCTGAATTTGGGTAATAAACGTCAAGCCTTTATCGATCAGGCGGTGGGGCGTTTATCCAAAGATGCGAGTGAGGCACAGCGGGCGCAGACCCGTAAATTGGCCGCGCAGATTTTTGATAGTCAGGCGTATTCCGAAGCGCAAAAAGTTGTTGAG
>Ga0209066_10004045_pt1 | contig 16249 bp, 31 predicted proteins | sample All_14_2_FD_187198 | JGI IMG/M metagenome (GOLD analysis project Ga0209066, IMG submission 187198) | Freshwater microbial communities in response to fracking from Pennsylvania, USA - Allegheny Zone_MetaG_DW_15 (SPAdes) (version 2) ...
TGGTCGGCGTCAGTAGTGATGTCCCATGACCTATGGTGGGCTGGCGTTGGGTGGGTGTTGGGCACCACCGTCCACTCATCCTTAGTTAGATCGTATGCAGCGTAAGGATTAATGAAGTTAATGCCATTCTCTGCTGAGGTGACACCGGCATTAACATAGAAGGTTACGTCGTAGGTTCCGTCCCCAAAGAAAATAGGGGAGAACTGTGGATGTAGCTCGTCGTGGAATAGTTCATTCATCATACGGGCGATTTCTCCGTCGCTGGCACCTGTATACTGAGGGTTTGACTGACGGAACTCAATGTAGTTAATGCCAAGCAGTACGTCAATGTCTCCTGGCTCCTGAGTGTGAGCCCACTGGTAGGACACACCACTACCGGCGATCCATACCCTGGCCCACAACAAACTATTTGCAAAGTACTCAGAGAGGAAGTTGTGAGTAGCCTGTAGGATGCAGTCTCTTACATATGGCTTTAGGTGAACTCCTGTAAACAGGTCGGTGTCTAGCTGAGTTGAGGGCGCAGCAAAGTAAGACGTAGCGTGTCGTTCTATACCTGCTTCAAATGGGAGTTCCATAGCACTATTCTGCCGTAAAACCCTCTGATTGTCTACCTGATAAATCACTTAGCGTTACTGTGTCAGTATTAGGGGCAGACATATACCCGTGCTTGGCGTGAGCATTAGAAAATCTGTACATCATTAATAGACAAGAATCTTCACTGTCCTCGGTATCCACCTCGAAATGGGCGCCACACTGACAAGTCATGCTTGTATACATCACTACCCCTTACGTTTATTTAGGGCCTTCTTTATGATGTTAGCAGTAGGTTCTTTCTCTCCGGTGGCAAACCGATGGTATATTTCCATCCTAGCCTCATGGGACATTAGCTCTGAGAAGTTGGCTATGTCGTGTAGTGTTGCTTCCCTGCGTGTAGCTAGTACAGGAATGTCTGGTCCAATCTCAGCATGGAGATTGCCGTCAATGTCCATCCAGATCATGAATCCAGTGATAGCTTCTGTGGGCTGTGAGGAAGCGGTGATGTCTACTCCTGTTGATTGCTGCTGGTGAGTCTCGCTCATCTGTAGAGTCCTCTCGCGCCTCTTAGCTTCTGGTCAACAATAGACTGTACAGGGCAGAAATTGCATAGGTAGTTTCTTGGGCCGGGGGCGTTCTTAGGATCAGGAAGGCCAGCGTCCTTACGTTCCGCCTTAGTGCTGGGAAGTAGTCGCATCTTCTCTGTCTTGTAATCTGGGCAACCATCCTGAGGGCGTAGGTGCCTACCAAAACACTTTAGGGCATCTTCCATAAAGGTGTCTGAGGTGGCGTAATAGTCAGCGTCAAACTCCGCAATACCCTTTGATCCACCACCCTTAATCTGCTCAATCATGTTCTTACGAACATCATCGCGTCCCCACTCATCAAGTGGAACACGGAAAAGGTGGCCCTTGTGAGGCTCTCCTGATGGGAAAATGTGGTGTTCTAGAGTAATCTCTAGAAGTTGGTCGTGCTCTGGGTCACCATCGTAGGGCGGCAGTTCTTCAATAGTCCCGCATACTAGACAATAAAGCAGTCGCAGGTACTCTGGGTTATCACTACGTGGTACGTCAGAAGGAATAATCCTAGACAAATTGTGCTCCGAGTTAGTTAGAAATTAGTGCGGGTAGGTTTCGTCGTCCCTCTCCTGTGGAGGAAGCTCAGTATTAATGTAGCCGTAGCCCTGGAATGGATGCAGGTACTTACGCTCATTAGCGGTCATGGGGCCATTGTTAGTGGTAGGATCAAGCTCCGTGTTTGGACGAGCCTTACGGTACTTACCGTCAGTAACGCCTTCACGTAGTCCTGCGTTCATTGAACGAGAAGTATTTACAGTCATCTTTGCCCCATCAATTGTCTAGCGTTCTTGCCTGCCTTAATACTAGCACAGTCTGGGCATTGGCCCAAATATATTTGAGCGATAGGGCTAATTGTAGCCCCACAGCCGCAAACACCACTTCCATTGTACACAGTCGCGCCTGCGTACACACTCTGTAGTACGCCCTGGCTTTCTAAGCCGGACAGTTGGTCGTAGATACCATCATTCTGATCCATCAGATACTCGTTCCTAAAGCGTTGCGACTACTACCAGAATAGCCACCAAGACCGCCAGAGAACCAGGAAACTCTAGGGTTATTCCTATTCTTAGCAAGGTCTGGCTTATCTAGGTACATGATATCTTCTACACCAATTGTTCTAGTCTCATATCCAAATCGGGGCGGAAACTTTTCCACCTGTGGAAGTTGAGGCTGGACTAGGTCTGCTACTTCATCTGCTGGCAACAAGCCAACCTGAATAGCCTGCTGAGTTAGGCGCTGCTCATTAGTAGCAAAGGGGCCTAGATACTGATATCTGGGTATAGTTGGTACAGCATCCTGGTTAGTGAACCAAGGAGAATCCGTGTTGTATACACCATTCGGTGTCTTCTGATCGCTCATGATGTCTTCCCATACTTCTGCCAGTCACAGTCTGGGCAGCTATCGACAGCCCCACTAGGAACGGTGTTTAGTACCTTTGTTAAGGTACTACTTGTGCCCAAATCTTCTTTAGACAGTACACTTACTCTAGGCTCTTTTGTTTTACTACTTAATTTTGGTGATAAACTCAGTTGGTATGCTGCATTTGTCTTACCTGTTTTGTACTGATGCTCTAAGCCCTCTGCCCCATCATCATACGGAGTAAGAGCACCACCAGCGTATTCTACATGCTTAGAGATACAGTTGGTGCATAGCCCTCTGCCTGTGTGGAATTCCCAATTTGAACTCATATTAGCTCCACGGTGGTCTCATGTGGCCCATTTGATTATTCCTAACAGGGTTAATTACATTAGGAATATAGTTAGGGATATTAACCTTACCATCATTAACTAGGTGAGTGGCAGGGGTGAAGATTCCAATGGGAACTGTCTTCTTACCCATCATCTCATTCTCAATACCAGTGGTATTAGACCATTCTTGGGGCCATAAATAATCGCCTGGATCAATTCGCTCACCCTTGTGAACACCGCGCTGATAGCTTCTCTGATTGGCACGCTTCTTCAGACCATCTAGAACGGTATCTGTGGGGCGACCCTTATCATCTCTACGACTTCTAATTGTGCCAAGAAATCCGTCTGGATACTCAGCCATGGGTGTACGACCAATACCAAGGCGTGACGCATCAATCTCAGAGCGAGCCATTGGCGTACCGCCACCGCCCTGATTAAAGGAACCGTAGAGGCCACCTGCGCCGAGGCCCATCCAGTTCTGTGCTGGGTTCATATTAGAGTAAGGCATACTCTAAGTATAGAAGCTTGTTCTAGTGAGTCTTGTTATAATCATCAATAATGGAAGATACCAGTTTTTTGAATGACTGCTCTGATTCTTTTAACATCTCTGTCAGCTCATAGACTGATCTACTTACAGGCTTATCTGACTCAAAACTGAGGTACCATCCCCACACCTGTAGAGGGTTACCTTCCTCGTCTGTGGTAACTGGTCCTCTAATAATCTGGTAGCGCTCGTTAAGATGCCTTCTCTGCATAAGCTCTGGTGTTTCTTCACAAGCCTTTAGGTATACTACTTCTATTAGGCGCTCTACTAATTCTTGTGGTGCTCCCACTGGTAGTTCTACGGAGCCACCAAACTCTCTACGCATTTATTAGTTCTCCTAGTTGGATACTGATCCGGTTTGGTCTAACACCCTCAGACAGTGTGTATGGACTTGCTGAGATATCAATGTTCTCATCACATATGTACCAAGAGTAAGCTATTTTAAGGTACTTAGGAATAAAGGTGTATAACTCCCAACTATAAAACGCCTTAAAATGTCCTTCACTAACGTCTATGTCTACAATAGTCCCAAAAGAGTTTGCTATCTCACCGTACAGTGCTGGAGCACCTGCGGTAAAAGTATACAGCACATCAGGAACAAGGCTACTAATCCTAGCTTCTTGGTAGTGTTCATCTACTAGTTCTTCCATGTATTCGTACATACTATCAAATACCTCTTGAGAAGAACTTAATGGTATTTTTACTTCAAATACCTGGGCATATTCATACTGCATTAAATTCTTGTCCCCCGTAAAAAGCCCATCCATCTTGAATATGCACTGGGTCTACTACGTATCTAGGATCATCTTCCTTATAGCGGACAACTAACATGCCCTGCTGCCAATCTTCATAGTTAATGATTGGCTTGCCATCCAGACCATTAGCACCCTTCATGCTTGGTACTGCACCATCTACCCTACACAAACAACCTGGGGTTGCAGCAAAGTTACGAACTGGTCCATAGCGATCCTGCTGAGTGGTGTGATGTACTTCGATTCTGTGAACGTGACCAAAAATAGTAGAGGTTCTCTCACTCCGTGCATACGCACTAGCGGTGGATGCACTTGATCTAACAATAGACCCGTGAACACACTTAATAGTATCATTCAGCCAGAACTTACGAGCTGGGTACCCATCTAGCCACTCTACGTTTAAAGAGTCAACATCTAGTAAGAAGGGTACCGACAGTACGGCATACGCACTAGGAACCTTGTTGGTTACTGTGGCTACTCTTAAACCGGCTGACGCCATGTTATAGCGCAGGATAGAATCCTGTAAGCGCTTGTCATGATTACCCTCAAATAGCACAATCTGTGCATTGGGTACTGTAGCCCTCTGTTCTGCTAGCCAGATATGGCCTGCATTTAGAGCTGCCTGTGTGGTGTTCTGCCACTCAATTCTCTGCTCGTACTTAGACTGAGCAGGAAGATCAAGGAAGTCTCCCAGGTTTACCACCACGTCCACTCTTGAATCCTGCGCCACGGCTGCAAGAACTTGAGTAGACACACTAAGAGCATTAACATCATGAAACGGATCAAGGGTACCATCTACGTTTCTAAATCCAAATTGAGGGTCCGGGAGAATAACCGCTGTTTTCCAGCCAGATAGCAAAGCCGGGGCTTTCTTTGGTGCTTTGACTGGCTTAATAATGGTAGGGGCAGCGGTAGTAATGAAGCTGGAAGTGGCTGACACGGTTATCCGTTCGTTAGTCCGATTAGTAGTTTGTTATTCAAACTTAACAAAACTACCTTGTGTTCTCTTTGATATAGGTTGAGGTATATTACCATTTCTTTTGGTGCGCCAAGCTGTCATGTTTCCTACAGAGGAATTATTATCTGATGATAAAGGAGCCACATCACTTTCCTGGTTAACAGGATGAGCAGCACCCATTCCGTTCACTACGGCAGGCTTCTCTGGCGCGTTGTACTGAGGTGACCTAAATGAGGAAGGCATCAGTACCCCTTGTATGCTCCACTTGAACCATCTGAGAATGATCCAGAACGGTTGATAGAAGATGGAACCATATGTCCGTTAGCCTGAGTTGCACCAGCAGCAGGGTCAGTAAGTGGGGGTGTACTTGCTGAAATAGAGTGCTGAGCGCCAAGGTTCTCATTAATGATCGCGTTGCGACCGTGGATTCCTGGCACTAGCGCTGGGTCTGCTGACTGTGTATTGTGGCGAGGGACCTGTGTTCCCTGTAGCGCTGGGGCTACCTTTGCTGTCTCAATAGCAGAATTACCAACAGGTACGCGAGGTGAACCTACGCGAGCCATGCCTGCAATTGCTTCTTCTGGTGTTGGGAGATTCACTCGGCCTCCAGTGCCTGCGGAAAGTGTGTATGAGGAAGTTCCACCCTGACGGTTTCGGATCGCATGTCCAGTTGACCAATTAGCCATTGTAAACCCCATTTCTTGTTAATACTAGGGTATTAGTGCTGGGTGTACTTGTACTGCTTAACTTACTCTCACCTTTAGTACAATGGCTGAAATGTCCCCATCCCGTGATTCGATTGTTACGAATCCTGGAACTACATATAGGTCCATTCCTCTTGGGGCCACATAACTTCTGGCGATGATGATGCCCTTCACAGCCTGGTTTAGAGCTGAGGCTCCGACTGCTCTCAGAGTTACTTCTGGGCTTTCGTATAGAGCATGAGCAATTGCTGAGGCTAGATTCTTGGGGTTCCCACCTGAGGTTACCCTTAGTAGCTTCTCTTCTGTGTTGTCTGACATAGTTATACCTTAGAGTCCGTGTGTTGATCGGTACCTCAAATGTACAAGAAGTCATGACTTATGAATCCCTGAACTTTTCTGGACTTGCCTTAATAGCGTCAATTACTATATTTTGGTACACGAAAGTAGTATGCTCTCTACCATCTAGTGCGGCTACCATCCTGGCTATTACGTAGGAGTCAGCCATATTATCATCTGAGAACTCTACTCCCCAGTTTTTGTATATACCAAGCATTACTTCATTTTTCTTGGCAGTACCTTTGTTTGTGGCGAACTTCTTTACCATAGTGACTGGTACTTTAAGAGGGTAACTGCTACGCATAGACCACAAGTAAATCTTTACAGCGGCAGCCAACTCTCCAAGAACTGAAGCACTTTGAGACTGATAAACACTGGCCTCTATACCAATATCCACAATAGTGTGACCGGATTCATTTACTTCTTCTAGACGATCATGTAGGAAATCTTGAATATCAACCAGTCTACTGACGCCTCTATTATTGGAGGTGTAGACCCAAGAATAAAACTTTCCGGTTGTTGGAGCATACGCAGTTACAGCAAAGCCAGTCAAGCTTTGATCTATACCGATATAGACATCAGAATTGGTAGCAGTCATAAGACCACCATCTACGTGCTTGACTGGCTTTGCCATTTAACTAGTGTATTCCTTTAGGAGTTCTGCTAAGTCTGTATAGCCTTTAGCATCATCGTAATTGTCCTGCTTACGTGGGTTAGCCTTAGATCGAGAAATCTTAAGCAGCACCATCATTTGTACAGCGTCATGTGGGCTAATCTTGTGACCGGTATACGCTGACCACAATTCAGCAATGCGCACCCAGTTCTCACGGAAGTCCCCGTAGTCCTTACCTCTTTCTGCTAGTAAGGGGTTGGTGTGATTGTAAGGATCACCAGTGAGGAAGGTATCTACTGTCAATGTAATATTATCCATCAGCACTGACCTCCACATTCACAAGACCCACCAAGGTCAATGTTAATTGTCACAGGACCACCAAGAACCTGGTCTCCAAAAGGAAGTTCATCCTGAACCCACTGTGGAGTGACAGCATAGGTTTCCCCGCTAGTCCAGTCACTAGTCTGACCTTGCTCACCTGCTGCAAAAGCCGCAAGTAAATCCTCTACGCTCTCATCAGGCTCTACCTCAGAGGGTGCTGTGCGGTGGAAGTGACGAACCAAACCACCTGCATCATCATGCCTATCTTCTGATAGGTCATAATAACTTAGGCCACCATCCTCAGAGAAACAACTAGGGTTGCGGTTGTTCTGCCATAGTGCGTACCCTGACTCCTCTGATCGGTTAGTCCACTCAGTAGGCTCATCAGTCAGTGGTGACAGGTTCTCACGCCTTAGTAGGCGTGTTAGCATATCAACACCAATCTCATGAGAAGCACCGCTGTGCCCATATGACTCAAACGCTGAGATAGCAGCAAGAATAGACTGGGTGAATGCTGGGTCTTCTGCATCCTGTCCAATTAGCGCTAGTTCTACAATTGCATGGTTAAGAGGGTGGCTCATACGGTCTCCCAAATAGAAACTGGACGATACCCACCATTACGGCGAGTGCTCTTGGCGTAGTAGCCAGTTGGCTTGATGGTATCTGTGTGCTTCATCATAGGGCCAAGAATTCGGTGATCTGGAGCGTGATCCATGTTTAGGGTGCCACGCTTAGCAGCACGATCAATAGCCTCCCACACACGGTCTACGGTGAATGTACGCTTGGTACGGGCGGTGCGCTGGATGATAAGGAAAACCTTCTGCATCCAAGCCTGCTCTTCCACAGTGTATGTCTGATCTGAAGAAAGCAGGAATGTCTTAACTAGCATCTTAGGGGTCAACTCGACCATCTCTTTCCAGTAGTAGTTCTACGTGTTAATTCTCGACTTGCCAGTGATACGTTACGATCTAGGTTTTGGTGTACTGCTTCGACAAGCTTCCTGTACGCATACAGCGCATCAACCTCCTCTAACACTAGCACAACATCGGGGTCCGATGCAACTTTTGCCTTAGCAGCAGAAACCGTCTTTTCTGTTACGGTTCCCATTTTACTTGCCTGTAGCCTAGAGAGTCTCTTTTCTCCCATGCGCTCATCTGTTTCTGCAACGGCCAACTGTACCGTAACAAAATCTAGGTATGCTACAAGCTGTGAGTACAGCTCCATCAGTTCTTCATCAGTGATATCAGATAGGTCTGATGGAATAGTAGGAGCAGCAAAATCTGGATTTGAAGGAAGCTTAATTCCTTGCTTAGCCAGTGACACGGCAGCATCTACCGACTCTGTGGAAGCGAACTGGACTGTCATTCGTACACCTTACATGCTTTGCAACCATTAATAGGGTCATTGCTGCACTCAGGAGCCACCTTAGTGATTCTGACTGCTCTAGCGATGTCATACGCTTTATCTAGCATAGGCTTTACTGTAGCAGGGTTTGCTCTTACTGTAAATTCCTTGACAGCCTGGTCAGATTTCTTTTCATAAATGAAAACGATTTCCTCAGGTACCTCATCATAGATACCTTTTTCCTTCATGCGCCTTAGCATTTCAAGGTATAACTGACCTTGTCTAATATGAGTGCTAAATGGCCTACGAATATTGGCCCAAGCATCATCTAGTGTGGCATGGCTGTATAGTAGAGAGGGTTCCTCAAACCTAATGGTACCAATACCAATACTCTTGATTTCTATTAGCACGTTTCCTTGATCGTCTTTCACCCAACCATCAGTATGTCCAGAAATCATTAAGTCTCTATCGTACACAGACACTTCACGGTAGTCTATCAGTAAAGAACCGCAGTCTGGACAGGACGACCCTATTCCTGTGTATGCTAATTTACAAGACTGACAGTACCACATACCATAAAGTATGCCCATATCTCTAAGGCGATTCTGCCACTTAGCATGAATGTAGTGGCCTTCATCATAGATGTTCTGTAGCCTGAATCCAGCCTTGTCTCTTTTTGGACCCTGTGTAATTGTATAGTATGAAGCTCTAGCGCAGAAATCTGTCTTACAAAGTTCTGACGGATGGATTACAGTGTGATCACGTGGTTTTTCTGGCTGGGCCAACATAAACCGTTCTATACTGCCCAGGAGCCTCGTTGGGGTCTTGGACGTTGCTAGATACTGTTTTAAGGAACTGTCTGGCTTTGTCTTCCGTGCCATCGTCACTGTCTAATATCCATCTCTTAAATGATTTATTGGTCTTACCAAAGGCTACTTCTGCTTTATGCTTTCGTTCTAAATGAGCACGTTCTCTATGTGACATTCCTCCATATATCCCATGAGTGTCTTCCATATCAACTGCGTGTAGTAGACACTGCTTACGGACTGGGCATGGAGGCCTACTAGAAGTCCCCCAACAGATGGCCTTGCTAATGTCTGCTGAGCGCTTATACAGTTCTTTGTCTCTTGGCGGAAAGAATAAATTGGTGTCAATTTCTCTGTCACCTTCCTTTGCACCTTCTGAAACTGGTAGACCGATAGCTTCTCGTTCAGCGTTAGTTGGGTAGTTGTTTGAGTCAGCACAACTAGCTTCATAGCGCCACACATAGTCTGGTTCTCTAGGATCGTATTCGTACATACATGCCTTCTGCTTAGACGGATTCTAATAGCAAGAGGCATGGCAATAAGTATTACTACCATCTTAGTAGAGTTAGGGGAGTATGTCAAATTTCCTTGTAAAACAGAGGAATACTCTTTTCTTCTGTGGACTGTACAAAATACATGTAATACTTACATGTTGGACGGCAAGGAATATACACAACTACCTTTTCATCCTCAATGAGTTCCTTCCTAAGGATGCATCCACAAGGAAGAACAGTTGTATCTAGAATCATAGCCCCGCCATTTTAGTAAGTTCTATGTTTGTAGGACAGTCTCTCTTACAAGGGCTATAGTCTATAGTGTCTCCTTCAAAAGTAAGAAGACACCCACATGAAAGAAGAACAACATTTGGATCACTCATAATCCAGCCGTCACCAACCAATCATCTTCCAACTGCACAACATAGTTCTTACCTCCCATAGAGATACAGAAGATAGGCTCACGGCCCACCATCATAGCCTCCTTGTACAACTTGTCCATCTCCTCTACCTTTAGGCTGTAAGATTGATGGGAAGTATACTTGTGCTCGATAAGGTACTTCTCTGAGCGAACGTCTCCCTTTCTGGACCAATGATTCCCACTGCCAGCGTTTACTGATCCGCCCACTTTCTTAGCTAGGCGCTTCTCATGAGACTGTGACGCCTTCATACCGTCAGACTTCATCTTGTAGTTCCACCATACGTATAGTCTGTCTAAGCTCTGTGATCTTATCTGCGTTTTCTATTTGCCAACGCACTGCGGCAAGGGTTCTATCTTCCTCAGTTTCACGTCCCCAATAGTTGCCACGGAGAACATCCTGCTGTGTTGTCCCAAATTTCTCAGCAAGTACATCAGCACGCTTCCACAGTGGAGTTTCATACATATGGTCTAACATTAAATGGAGACTCTTTAGTGTAGAGACCCTAGCTTCTGGAGTCTCTACCAGTTCAGGCGCTAGTATCATGATTCTCTTCTACTCGCAGAATACTGTAAGCCTGAAAAACAGACCTACTTCCATTAACCCTATCCACAATGTATCTATTATCTTGCCAAGATGTTTTCAGGGCGTCAGTGATTTCAATAAGGGTTCGTAAAGTGTCATCTAGAACTACAATGACTTTAAATGCTTCTTCTTCTACGCTGGGCATGGGTATTTACCGTACCAATTCTTATAGGTGTTATATGTTCCGTTTGATGTATATCTACCTAAATGCTTTCCTTTACCCGAAATGTCCCATGGGTAAAAGGTCTTACCACCTTGTGTTAGGACGAATCCTACTCTGGCATTATAGTTAGGATTAAGCAACTTCTTGCTGTCCCACCACGGCTGTGACTTATACGTGTGCTTATTCAACTGAAGCAGACCGTAGTCCTCGGTTGAACTAATAGACCTGGCATGTCCCTTGGACTCTCTCATTACAAGCCCCCAAGCAATCTTAAGAGAATGACCACGGAAGCCAGCTCCATGAAGGATGGTGGCTATCTTATTGGGACAGTGCCATGCCTTCTTAATTTTAGTAGTTGCTACAGAGGCTGACTCTGTAGCGTGCGCTGGATGGATTATTGCCCCCAGTGCTAGGACTATAGTTACAACAAGTGCAACTCGGAATAGGGTGTGCTTTGCATACTTCACGTACTCTCCAAGGGTTCGGGAGAAGGTGCATTGCTCAGAGCGAGATTCTCCAGTTTCTCGAAAAGGTCACTATCATTACGTACTAACTCAATCACGGCGTCTGCGCCCTGACCAAGCTGTACACCATCGTGGAAATACCATGCTCCACGACGTTCAATGATACCTTCAGCCATGCATAGTGCTACTAACTCTTTACCAAAATCAATACTTCCTGGTGGTAGTGCTCCACCTTCTTCAAAGTACATATCAAAATAAGCAACACGCTGTTGAGGCGCGGTCTTGTTTTTGATAGTTCTCATACGGATTGACTGTCCAACACGCTTCTTGTTTGTCCCGGAACCTACATCAATCCACTCGTCACGCTTAATCTCTGTCCGAGTCACATAGGCAAAGTTCTTTCCCTTGCCACCAGGAGTGGTGCGAGGATCACCGTGCATAACACCAATCATCTCACGCCACTGGTTAATCATGATAGCAGTGCAGGGACGCTCATGCTCCTTAAGTGGTCTCTTCATTACTTTACCAACTCTGCGGTAGAACTGGTTAGTAAGTAGAGCACCACGGCCTGGGGACATTTCACCAGAACTCTTATCATTCTCCTGCTGTGGTACTAATGCAGGGTATGAGTCAATAACGATTAGGTCTGCTGCACGATCTTCCATTGCCTTGTAGACTGCATCGTATGCTTGTTCCATGATTACTGTTTCAATTAGCAGCACTCTGTCCATCTGAACACCACATTGTTCTGCCCACTCAATGTCAAAATCCTCGGCAGCAATCCAAATAGTAGTGAAGTCAGGATCAATCTCTTGGTTCTTAGCCACTACCTTCATAGCAGCAAAGGTCTTACCGTGTGATGGTTCACCAATGAACTCATGCCAAGTATTAACTCTAAGGCCACCACCAAGAATGTAATCAAAGGTAACAGACCCAGTCTTAAGACGGCCTGGGACCTCTGTAACCTCAGAAGCAAGAAGAGAGAAGTTGTCTCCATACTTTTTGTTCAGGTCTCTCATTAGCTTAAGTGCTGCTGGGTTTACTGTCATGATGGTGGTAATCCTTGGCTAGTTCTTCCTGGTACATAATTACAGTCATAACAACGTGGTGGTGCTGCTGCCATACCTTGCTGAGATACAATAGACATGTTTTGGGCAAAATAGTTTCCACTGCCACAGCTAGGGCATCTTCCACTATTACGAACTCCCTCTCCACCCTTGTATGACTCAGCGGCTTCAAGAAAGTTATCCTTAGTTACTTGTACTGGAGCCTGTGGCTGCTGTGGAAAGGCAGTAGGAGCATTAGGATTAGGAACATACTGTCTAACTGGTACTGGGGTATCAACCCTTGGTGCTGGTGTTGTACCCAGCTTTTCATCCCACCAACCCATTACTTGGCATCTCCCCATCTATCAACTACAAATACCTCTACAGTAAGAGGTACATCAAAGAAGTCTATCGCTTCCATCTCCGTTTGTACAATCTGCTTAACCTGTTTGTACAATCTGCTTAACCTCTTCTGCCAACTCATCTGGAGCAATAACTACCAACTCGTCATGGACAGTAAGAGCAATGTACGCATCCTCTGGCAGTTTGTTATGAACATTGATAAGAGCGATTTTCATAACATCTGCTGCTGTGCCCTGGATCAAACAGTTGAATCCCTGACGCTCGGCTCTAGACACCTGCCAACGAACCTTGCTAGTAAGATCAGGAAGGTAACGTCTACGTCCAGTAATAGTCTGAACGTAGGGGATGGGAGTCTTAGTCTTGGCCGTATTAAGACATAGCCTCTTAAGTTTCGAGATGTTCTTGAACTTACGCTCGAAGTCTCCAAGAAGTTTCCTGGCGTCTAGTTCTGAGATACCAATTGAACCAGCCACCTTAGCAGGACCAACGCCGTATGAGATAGATAGCACTAGTGTCTTTCCTGCTGATCTATCTACACCAACAGCGTCACCAATGGCTGTATAGATATCCCCACCATTGAGGTAGGTGTCTATCATAATTGGGTCTTTACTAAAGGACGCAATAATTCTAGGTTCAATCTGAGAGTAGTCAGCCACGATAAGTTTGTGTCCAGGAGGCGCTACGAACAGCCTACGAATAAGCCTACCGTACTCAGTCTTGTTATTAGGAACGTTCTGTAGGTTAGGAGCACGACTAGACATACGACCAGTCTCAGCACCTACCTGGTTGAAGTCAGTGTGCAGCAACCCCTTATCCATTAGCGGCGGCTTATATTCTTTCTTGGTCTTACCAGCGGTAGTTTTAGTTACATACCCACCCATATATGGAATGACATATGTTGTAAGCAGTTTATTGATACTGTTCCACTCAAGTAGTGCATCAATAATGGGGTCTTCATACTGGTATAGTTCTAGAGCCTCAACTCCTACAGAGTAATCCGTAAACGTGGTAGGGATGCCTGCACGTTCTTTCTTTAGCCCGCCATCTGTAAGACGCTTAGCCTTAAGGCCGCGGCCGCCCTCTTCCTTTGACTTGAACAGAAGTTCCTGCTTCTCTCTGTTCGATTGTAGGTTAAAGGTTCTTCCAGCAAGCCGAAAAATCTTAGCCTTTACTGCCTCTGCGTCGGTCTCTAGACGTTCCTTAAACTTAGTAAGCTCGTCAATGTCAACGGGAGTACCCTTTAGACGCATATCTACAATAATAGGAAGAACGTCCATCTCCAGGTCCATAACCTTTTGTAGACCGTCTTCTACAATCTGTGGCGCAATCTTAGTCCAGATTTCAGCTGTACCCTTAGCGTCTTTCCAAGCATAGTAGGCTACTTCACTAAATGCGTGCTTCTCAATTTCCTTACCAATGCCCTTTACAATAGGATCATCAGTATAGGATGCTGATAAATCATCTAGGCCCATTCCCCACTTTCGTGGGTTAAGAATAAACGAGCCAACCATAGTGTCACCGTATGGACCTACTGGGGTCTTACCAAGATACTTAGTAACTGATCCTAGATCAAAGGCAATGTTGTGCCCGACTTTAAGTAGTGTAGGGTCCTCAAACAAAGGACGAAGTATCTCAAAGGTTTCAGTTCTAGTAAGTTGCTCTGGAGCAGGAGTCCATACAACAGTAGCCTTCTTCTCGTCTGTGCTGTAGTCAGACTTTCTAGGCTGTAGACCTCTATCCATACGGGCCTTAAGATCAGCCGTCATTTTAAGAGCGTAGTTGGTCTCTACATACTCACCGTGTGGGTGCCCCATAGGGATAGCATATGCATCTGTACCATTAGAAATAGCAATCCAGGTGACATTGTTACGCCAAGTGTCACCACGATGATCGCCTAATGTTTCAACGTCAAAGCAGAAAAACGGTCCCTCTTGGAACTCTGCGACGATTTCTTTAAGTCTTACAGCATCCGTGATTACGTGCTGTTCAGGGGAATACAAGTTACACCTCCAAATGAGAGAGTGGAGCCAGTGGGAAGGAGGGAGAAAGCACTGGCTCCACTCGGCTGGTTATCTAGAGGTTACCTCGTCAGCAACTTCTTGTAGTTCAGCCCTCGATGGAAAGTGAATTGCGGTTGAAGTTAGAGGCGTCAACTCTGAAAGCTGTGCCTTTAGAGAGTCAACATCAATACCAAAAGATTCTGCTAGATCACGAGGAGAAATACTCTGGAAATTGTATGAGGTTGACTTATTTACCTTAGTGTGTGACACACGCCAGAAGTTCTTATTCAGTGGGCCAGTAAACTTATCGTTGTTTAGATCACGCAGTTGGCTATACAGCTTAGATGTAGCCTGAAGCATCTGAACCTCAAACTCATCGTCTTCTCCAATTTCAACTACTGAAAAGACCGCTCTACCAATCGGTGCTGAACCAATGTCACAAAGAGGACACTGACCATCAAGCTCCATGCGACAAGGAAAAGACTTCTTGCCATCTCTTTCATTCAGCCAGTGCTGTGCATAAGATGCGAATGGAGCATTGTCTAAAAAGGCAATCAACTTTGGTGATGTATCAAACTTAAAATCCTGTGTGAACTTCTTACTAGACAGGACTGTCTTACTTGCTACGTCCCAACCTGCTTGAAGGGCAGAAGTGCGAGTTGAATCGCCATCTTCATCATCAGGGGCGTAAAGATCGGTCTCAACAGACGGATCGACGTACTTACTTGCTGTACTTGGCATATTATCTCCGGTATTAGAATTAGGAATTAGGCAGTTTGGTTAACTATTTTAGACCATCGTTCAACTAACGCTGTAGTCAGGTCTTCGTGCAGATTCCAGTCTACCCTAGCCTTATTTAGAAGTCCACGCTTACTGAACTCTTCTACTGTAGCATCTATTAACTGCCTTGTCAAAAGACGTTTGCCTGGAACCTTTTTGCCGCCCACTATATAAGCTGGAAGGCGATAGGGACTCTTAGGAATAAAAGACTGCTGTTCCCAGTAGCGCACAGTTTTTACTGACTTACCCAAAGCCTGTGCTAATGCTCCAATATAGAAGAACTCCATTTCCTTGCCGCGTACAAGTTTACGTATCGGCTTAGAGTCCCACTCTGGCTCTTCTACTTTTACTTCCTTTGCACGACGCTTACGCTTTTTAGAATAGAAAAGGTACTCTAGTTCTGCAAAGTCTTTGTCAACGTCGTATGTGTCCATTACTTTACTACTAGCGCGAACGTTTCTTCAGTTGGGAAGATTTCTTCTAGCTCGGCATCAGAGATTTTACCCTCAAATACCTGACGCATCACGTAATCCTCATCTAGCTGTGGTACTAGGATAAACGCCTCATCCTCCATACCCTTTGCGGCAAGGATTCTCTGAGCAGCTTCGAAGTTGACTGCCCTCTTTGTACGCCTCTGACGCATAATGATTCCAGCCTCTAGTCCTACTGGAAGCTCCATAAACTGATTGCCGTCAGCGTCATACTCTCCTACGTTTTCGATAACCTTCATTAGCTCATTGCGTAGGATTTCCTTACG
>Ga0209066_10004046_pt1 | contig 16246 bp, 16 predicted proteins | sample All_14_2_FD_187198 | JGI IMG/M metagenome (GOLD analysis project Ga0209066, IMG submission 187198) | Freshwater microbial communities in response to fracking from Pennsylvania, USA - Allegheny Zone_MetaG_DW_15 (SPAdes) (version 2) ...
TTTCCGGTGCCTGTACGCAACTCTGCCCCGCCTGCTGCCGCACGCATCCTAATGAGCGGCTGACGTTGCGCACAACCTCATATTTGCAGGGCAGAGTAAGCGGTGCTGCTTGAGCGCCTGAGGTCCCCGCAGGCCGGCGACCGTGACGCCGAGGGTGTCGCTCGCTAACCCGCCAGAACCTTCAGGCAGCCGCTTTCCCGCAGAATCGTCTCGAGGCCGAGCGCGTCCTTGGTCGCCACGTACTTGCGGCGGATCTCCGCCAGCGAGCGTGCGTGGTACTTCTGCGGCTCCTGCGTCCACTCCGCGCCGGCGAGGCTCAGCGTGAAGCTGTGCTCGCCGGCCGCGATCGCGCGGGCATTGGCCGCCGACCAGAGCAGGAACAGCGCACCGACCTCCTCACGCAGAAGCGGCATCAGCGTCGGCGCAAGCGCCGACAGCGACTCGAACTCACCTTCCGCGCGCGGCGAGAGCATGCGCTGGACCCAGGCCATCACGTTCGGCGCCGCCTCCCGCATGATTGCGCCCGGCGTCGGGTCGGTCGCGGCCTCGTAGAGCTGTGCCCAGAGACCGAAATCGGCCATCGCGGGCCGGCCGCCCAGCAGGTAGGGCCGCGACGCAAGATGCGCCTCGATCAGGGCCAGCGCCTTGGCAAACGAGGCTTCGATCAGCGGCTCGGTCTTCTCGTTCGACCCCACGAAGCCCAGCCGTCCCATCATGCGGTTCGCAACGGCGGCACGGGCCTGGGCGACGGCGAGCGTGCCCTGCGCGCCCATCATCTGCTGGGCAATGCGTTCGGCCGTGGACCAGACATCGGGCTGGTAGCGCCAGCGATAGTGGAACATCCACTTGTTGCCCCACTCGTCGCCATACTCTTCGAGAAGCGCGGAGACGAAGGCGAGCGCGGGATCCGTCGGCGTCACCGAAGGTTCGGGGTGCGACGCCTCGAAGCGTTCCAGGATCGGAGTCGAATCCTGGATGCCTTCGCCCTCGGGCGTCACCACCAAGGGCACCAGCGGCAGCTTGGCGTACTTCTGGAACTCGGCCTGCACCGCGGGTGATCGCGGAATCCATTCGTGGTCCAGCTTCTTGTAGCGGAAGAAGGAGCGGACCTTCACCGAATAGGGCGACAGTTCGGAGCCATAGAGTCTGTAGGTCATGGCGCTCTCAGATCCAGCGTTTGCGCTTCAGCCACAGGAAGATGGACGTCACGATGACCACGACCATCACCCAGAAGAAGTCATAGCCGTACTTCCACCCCAGCTCCGGCATGTTGCCGGTGTCGCGGTCGAAGTTCATGCCGTAGATGCCGGCCAGGAAGCTGAGCGGCATGAAGAACACGGTGATGACCGCCATGGTCTTCATCACCTCGGACATCCGGTTGGACGAGTCCATGAGATAGACTTCCATCAGGCCGTTGGCCATTTCGCGGTAGCTCTCGACCAGGTCGAGCACGGCGACCGCATGGTCGAAGCAGTCGCGCAGATAGGTGCGAGTCTCCGGCATAATGAAGGGCACGTCCGGCCGCATCACCGCCAGCACCGTCTCGCGCTCGGCCCACTGGATGCGGTGGAAAGCGACGAGCGCCCGCCGCGCCTGATGGATGTGCGCCAGCGTGTCCTTGGTCGGGTGGTCGAGCGCCTCTTCCTCCAGCTCCTCGAGATGGGTCGACAGGGCCTCGATCAGCGGGAACTTGCGGTCGACCACGAGATCGATCAGCGCATAGACGAGATAGTCGATTCCGAACATGCGCAGCCGGGAGCCCGCGGTCTGCAGGCGGTCGCGCACAGGCTTGAAGATGTCGGCCTTCAGGTCGTGGAAGGAGATGACGTAGTTGTCGCCGAAGAAGATGCTGACCTGCTGGCTCTTCAGGACGCAGTCCTCGTAGGCCGGGTCGTTCAGCACGATGAAGCCCTGGCCGTCGTAGAGGTCGAGCTTGCTGCGCTGGTTGGCGTGGAAGACGTCCTCCAGCGCCAGCGGATGCAGGTTGAAGGCCATGCCGAGATTGCGCAGCATCTCGGAACTCGGGCGCCCGCTCACGTCGATCCAGGTATGGCCGGGCGTGCCGAGATGGAAGCGGCACTGGTCCACTTCCACCTCGTGCAGGACCTCGACTTCGTCCGACGTGTATTCGACCAGGGTGAAATCGAGCGCTTCGTCCGGAACCGGCGCGCGTCCGGCCAGGGTGCCGGGAGCCGTACCGGGCTTGGTATGGCGGCGGAAAAGCCCTTCCATGCGCTCAATCGCCTCTCAGGTCTTTCAGACTTCTTCCATCACCTGGACGTCGGGGCGGCCGGCGAGATAGTCGCCGAGCTTGCGGCCGAGTTCCTTGAAGTGCGGCGCCGCGCGATGGGCTTCCAGCGCCGCCTGGTCCTCGTAGCGCTCCAGCATGACATAGACGTTAACGTCGGCCGTCTTGTGCAGCGCATAGAGCTTGTTGCCGGGCTCGTCGGCATGGACCTTGGCCTGAAGCGCCTTCATGGTCGCCTCGAAGTCGGCGTTGGTGCCTGGCTTGATGGTCAGTTTCGCGATGACGCCGATCATACTCTCTCCTCCTGCCGTCCCTATTGCGGCTTCTTCTTCAAAAGATACTTGTGCTCGCCATCGCACACCAGTTCGCCCTTCTGGTTGTGGATCGTGAGCTTCAGCACGGCGACCCCGGTGGTGCGTCCGGGCTTCAACTCGGTCACCTGCAGCATCGGATAGAGCGTGTCGCCGACATAGACCGGCTTCAGGAACCGCGAGGACTGTTCCAGGAAGCCGATCAGCGATTCGCCCACGAAATGCGGGAAGATGCCACCGCCGGCCGCCCCCTGGATCGCGACCTGGAGACCATGAGCCAGCATCTCGCGATGCCCGAGTGCCTTGCAGTACTCGCGATCGTAGTGGATCGGATGATTGTCGCCGCTCGCCAGCTGAAAGGCGGAGAACAGCGCCTCGGTCTGGGTGCGCGAGTTGATGTAGAACTTCTGGCCGATCTCCAGATCCTCGAACCAGTGGGCGGGTCCGAAACGATGGTCGGCCGGGTCGAAGGGCTTCTCCGTCATGCCTAGGCCGCCTTGGCCTTGCGGGCCATCCCGTCGAACAGGTCGAGCATCCGCTCGCGCCAGGCGTACACCGGGTCGTCCTTCTCCAGCAGCTCCAGCGGGCTCACGGTACGCGGCCACATGAAGGTGCCGGCGAGGATGTAGTCCGGGTACGCGGCCTCGGCGCCCGACAGGAACTTCTGCTCGCGCAACGACCGGCGTGCCGGTTCGAGCGAGGCACGGAACGCCGCCAGCCCCTTCTCCCGTGCCTGCGCCTGGAAGGAGGCGAAGTCGGTCGTGCCCAGGCGCGCCCCGCGCGACTGGGCGATGTAGTCCTTGTCCTCGGGCCGCACGCGATCGTAGAGGTCGCCGATGATCAGCGGAAAGATTCCGGCATTCACCACCGTGTCCGTCCAGCCGTTGATGAAGCGCGCATAGGCGCGGCCCATCTCGCTCTTCAGCAGCAGCCTCTCCGGGTACATGTCGTCGAGATAGACCGCGATCGCCCAGCTGTCCTTGACCGGCTTCTCGCCGTCCTTGATCACGGGCACGGTCTTGGACTCGGCGAAGGCGATCTTCTCCTTCTCCGTGAAGCCCATCGGCACGCTGGTGAAGTCGAGCCCCTTGTGCGCGAGCGAGAACTTGGTGCGCCAGCAGAAGGGGCTGGGGCGACGGTCGTCCTCGAAGGCGAGGTCGTAGAGCGTGATCATCCGCGTCTCACTTGCCGTCCAGCATCTTGACGATGCCGGAAAAGTCCTTGGCGCCGTTGCCGGAGTTGACGAACAGGCTGAAGAGCTGGGCGGCTTCGGCGCCCAGCGGCGTGCTGGCTCCGGCGGCGTTTGCAGCCTGCTGGGCCAGCATCAGGTCCTTCAGCATCATCGCCGCCGTGAATCCCGGCTGGTAATCGCGGTTCGCCGGCGAGGTCGGCACCGGGCCCGGCACGGGGCAGTAGTTGGTGAGCGACCAGCACTGGCCCGACGCGGTGGAAGCCACGTCGAACAGCTTCTGCGCGTCGAGGCCCAGGCGCTTCGCGAGCATGAAGGCCTCGCTGACGGCGATCATCGAGACGCCCAGGATCATGTTGTTGCAGATCTTGGCGGCCTGGCCGCCACCGCTCGCGCCGGCCAGGACGATGTTCTTGCCCATCTTCTCCAGAATGGGCTTCGCCTTGGCGAACGACGCCTCGCTGCCGCCGACCATGAAGGTGAGCGTGCCGGCGGTGGCGCCGCCGACACCGCCCGAAACCGGCGCGTCGACCATGTCCATGCCGGCCTTTTCCGCCAGCGCCGCCACGTGGCGCGCGCTCTCGACGTCGATGGTCGAGCAATCGATCAGGAGCGTGCCCTTGGCGACGTTGGGCAGCACGTCCTTCTCATAGACCTCGCGGACATGCTTCCCGGCCGGCAGCATGGTGACGACGATCTCCGCGCCCTTCACCGCTTCGGCCGCGGAGCCCGCCCTGTGCGCCCCCTTCTCCACCGCCGCGCCGACCGCGGCGTCGGACAGGTCGAAGGCCACGACGTGATGCTGGGCCTTTGCCAGGTTGGCGGCCATCGGGCCGCCCATGTTGCCGAGACCGATGAAGGCGATCTTCGCCATGGTTTCCTCCGTTTGCTTGCTGTCGCCTCAGTCGAAGAACAGGTCGTTTGTCACCGGCTGGAAGTGCTCCTCGACCAGGGCGCGCGTGACGCCGTCGATCGTCGGGGGATTCCATTGCGGCTTCTGGTCCTTGTCGATCAGCAGCGCCCGTACGCCCTCGAAGAAATCGTGTCCCTTCTGCATGCAGCGCTGCGACATGCGATACTCGATCGTCATCGTATCCTCGAACGACCGGTTGGCGCAGCGCTTGAGCTGCTCCAGGGTGATCGCCATCGACAGCGGCGAGAGCTTCATGAGCGCGGCGAGCTGCTTCTGCGCGAACTCGCTGTTCGACTTCTTCAGGTTGGCGACGATCTCCTGCAGCGTCTCGGCGGAGAAGCAGCGATCGATCTCCGGCATGAGCGCCGGCAAGGTCTGTTCCCCGGGATCCGCCTGGAAGCGGGCGATGACGGCATCGACCTGCTCGTTGGCGCGCGGGCCGGAAAGGTCCGCCGCGCCGAGCGCGGCCTGCAGCTCGTCGATTTTCGCACTCGGCACGAAGGCGTGCGCGATCCCGGCCCAGACCGCATCCGCCGCCTTGAGGCGATAGCTGGTGAGCGCGAGGAACGTGCCGAGCGCACCCGGAAGGCGCGTCAGGAAATAGCCGCCGCCGACGTCGGGGAACAGGCCGATGGTGGTCTCGGGCATGGCGAACAGATATTTCTCGGTCACCACAGAATGCGAGCCGTGGGCCGAAAGGCCGACGCCGCCGCCCATGTTGATGCCGTCGATCAGCGAGATCCACGGCTTGGCATAGCGATAGATGCGACGGTTGACGATGTACTCGTCGCGAAAGAAGTCGCGCCGCAGGGTGCCCGACGGATTGTCCCGCATCTCGCGATAGAGGCCGGCCACGTCCCCGCCGGCCGAGAAGGCGCGATCGCCGGCGCCGCGCAGGACCACGGCCTTGATGGATGGGTCCTTCTCCCACTCCGGCATCACGCGTTCCATCTCGAGGATGATGCCGTGCGACAGCGAGTTGAGGACCTTCGGCCGGTTGAGCGTCATGACGCCCAGACCGTCCTTCACGTCGAACAGGATTTCAGCTTCGGACATAAATTCAACTCATCAGCAGGCGGCGGGAAATGATCACGCGCATGATCTCGTTGGTGCCTTCGAGGATCTGGTGCACGCGCAGGTCGCGCAGATAGCGCTCCAGCGGGAAGTCCTTCAAGTAGCCGTATCCGCCATGCAATTGCAGCGCCTCGTTGACCACGCGGAAGCCCACGTCGGTGGCGAAGCGCTTGCCCATGGCCGCGGCCTGGGTCGCCTCGGGCGATTTGGCATCGAGCAGCGAGGCCGCCCGCCAGATCAGGAGCCGCGCCGCGTCGAGCTCGGTCGCCATGTCGGCGAGCTTGAACTGCGTCGCCTGGAAGTCGGCCAGCGGCTTGCCGAACTGCTTGCGCTCGACAACGTAACGAGACGCCGTCTCGAGACAGGCGCGTGCCCCGCCCAGCGAGCAGGCGCCGATGTTGATGCGCCCGCCGTCGAGTCCCATCATCGCGATCTTGAAGCCGTGGCCCTCGGGGCCGAGCCGGTTGGCCACCGGCACCTTGCAGTTCTCGAAAATGACGGCAGCCGTCGGCTGGCTGTTCCAGCCGAGCTTGTTCTCCTGCTTGCCGAAGGAGAGGCCGGGCGTCCCCGCCTCGACCACCAGGGTCGAGACACCGCTGGCGCCCGCGCCGCCGGTGCGCAGCATCACGACGTAGACGTCGCTGCGGCCGCCGCCCGAGATGAAGGCCTTGCTGCCGTTCAGCACGTAGTGATCGCCCTGCAGGTCGGCCCGCGTCGCGAGCGCCGCCGCGTCGGAGCCGGCCCCCGGTTCGGTCAGGCAGTAGCTCGCGAAATGCTCCATCGAACAGAGTGTGGGCAGGAAGCGCCGGCGCTGGTCGTCGTCGCCGAAGGCGTCGATCATCCAGGCCGCCATGTTGTGGATCGACACATAGGCGGCCGTGCTGGGACAGGCGGCCGCCAGTTCTTCCATGATCAGCGCCGCGTCGAACCGGCTGAGGCCGCTGCCGCCGACATCGTCCCGCACGTAGATGCCGCCGAAACCGAGGGCCGCAGCCTCGCGCAGCACCTCCTCCGGAAAGATCTTCTCGGCGTCCCAGCGTGCGGCCTGGGGCAGCATGCGGTCGGTCGCGAACTGCCGGGCCGTATCGCGAAACGCCTGCTGATCTTCTGAAAGCGTGAAATCCATCGGCGGGACCGTATCAACTCTAGGGCCGGCTTGCTGCAGGAAAAGGAGCCGCATTGCGGCCCCCTGCCCGTTCGGGCGATAAGGCCATTCATGTCCGCCCGTTTCACAACCCTCGGCCGCTATCCCACGACCCGCCTGCGCCGCAATCGCGGCGAGGAATGGTCCCGACGTCTGGTCGCCGAGAACAAGCTTTCGGTCGACGACCTGATCTGGCCGGTCTTCGTCCAGGAGGGCCACAATACCCGCACGCCCGTCGCCTCCATGCCGGGCGTCGACCGCCTCTCGATCGACCTGTTTGCGGAAGCCGCCAAGGAGGCACGCGATCTCGGCATTCCCGCCATCGCGATCTTTCCCGAAACCGACCCGAAGGCGAAGACACCGGACGCTCGCGAGGCCTACAACCCGGGCAATCTCGTCTGCCGCGCCATCACGGCGGTGAAGAAGGCCGTTCCGGACATCGGCATCGTCTGCGACGTGGCGCTCGATCCGTTCAACAGCGACGGACATGACGGCATCGTGCGCGACGGCCGCATCCTGAACGACGAATCGGTCGAGGCCCTGGTCAAGCAGGCGATCGTGCAGACCGAGGCCGGCGCCGACATCCAGGCGCCCTCGGACATGATGGACGGCCGCATCGGCGCCATTCGTGCGGCCCTCGACGCCAGGGGTCACCAGCACGAACAGATCATGTCGTATGCCGCCAAGTACGCCTCGGCCTTCTACAATCCGTTCCGCGATGCCATCGGCAGCTCGGGCGCGCTGAAGGGCGACAAGAAGACCTACCAGATGGACTATGCCAACTCGGACGAGGCGCTGCGCGAAGTCGGCTTCGACATCGAGGAAGGCGCCGACATGGTGATGGTGAAGCCCGGCCTTCCCTATCTCGACATCGTGCGGCGCGTGAAGGACACGTTCGGCGTGCCGACCTACGCCTATCAGGTGAGCGGCGAGTACGCCATGCTGAAAGGCGCCGCCGATCGAGGCTGGCTAGACTGGAACAAGGTCCTGATCGAGACGCTCACGGGCTTCAAGCGGGCCGGCTGCGACGGCATCCTGACCTATGGCGCGATCGACGCGGCGCGACTGCTCAAGTCGAAGTGATCGCCTGCCCATGATCGAACGTCCCTCGGCGCGCCTGATCCTGCTCGATCCGCAGGACCGGCTGTTCCTGTTCAACGTCCACGATCCCCAGGTCTTCGACCCGGCCAAGCCCTTCTTCGATCCTTTCTGGGTGATGATCGGCGGCATGGTCGATCCGGGTGAGGATTATGCGCAAGCCGCCGTGCGCGAGGCCGGCGAGGAGACCAAGTTGCCGGTGATCGGCACGCCGCGCTGGGTCTGGTCGCGCGAGCGGGTCATGAGCTGGCGCGGCAAGGACGTGCTGCACAAGGAGCGCTTCTTCCTGGCTCGCACCGATCGCAACGAGATCGACACGTCGGGCCTCGACGAGAAGGAGCGCAGCTGGACGCTCGGCCATCGCTGGTGGGCCGCCGACGAGATCGCCGCCTCGACCGCGCGTTTCGAGCCCATGGACCTGGGCGCCCGCCTCTCTGCCCTTCTTCGCGACGGGCTGCCCGCGGAACCGCTGGTCCTTTCCTAGCGGCGGTTGCGGTCTTCCCGTTCGCGCTTGCGCCGCTCCTGTTCTTCCGACGCGCCGCGATAGGCGCGCCAGGCCAGCACCAGGGCAACCAGGGAACAGGCCACGCCCACGATCATCGCCATTGGCTCCGCCTCACCCATCTCTGGAGATCCTCACGACGGCCTCGCCTGCCCGATGATCAGCGCCTCATCGTGTCCTGAGTGAGGCCGGGTTTCGGGCATGAAGGCGGCATAGATCAGCAGCCCGAACCCGGCGATCGCTGCCAGCGCCAAGAAAGCCGCCGAATAGCCTGCCGTCACCACGATCAAGCCGGCAAAGGTGGCGCTGAGTGCGGCCCCGAGCCCGAGAGCCGTCGCAATGGCGCCCTGGCTGACGTTGAAGCGGCCGGTGCCTCGCGTCAGGTCGGCAACCACGACCGGGAACAGCGCGCCGAAAATCCCGGCACCGACGCCGTCCAGCGCCTGGACGCCAACCAGCCAGTAAGGATCGTCCGACACCGGGTAGAGCGCGCCGCGCAGCGTCAGAATGAAGAAGCCCGCCAGAAACAGCGGCTTGCGTCCCCAATCGTCGGCCTTGGCGCCGACGATCAGGGCGGCGGGTATCATGACCAGCTGGGCGATGACGACGCAGGCCGCCATCAGCGTCGTTCCCAATCCCTCGTTGGCCAGGGCGAGCTTCTGCCCGACCAGCGGCAACATCGCGGCATTGGCGAAGTGGAACAGCACGACGCAGCCGGCAAAGATCAGCAGCGGCCGGTTCTCCAGCAGGACCGCCAGGCCGGCCGGTCTGGCATGGCTGCGATGGCTACCGTCATCCAGACCCCGGGCCACGTCGTGGTCGATGGCGCTGGCGGGCACGGCCAGGGTCCCGGCGATGCTGCAGGCGGCCATGGCGGCCATCAGGTAGAAGACCGCGACCGGTCCCATGACGTAGGCGCCGGCCCCGGCCAGCACGGCGGCGACCGCGTTGCCCGCATGGTTGAACGCCTCGTTGCGGCCGGTGCGGCGCGTGAACGCCTTGGGTCCCATGATGCCCAGCGTTATCGCCGCGATCCCAGGCGCGAAGATCGAACTCGCGACGCCGGCCAGCGACTGGGCGATCGCGACGGGCAGGAAGCCGGGCGCAATCGGCAGGACGAGGCAGCAGGCGGTCACGAGCAGCGCCGCAACGATGATCGCGGCGCGCTTGTAGCGAGTGACGTCGATGAAGTTGCCCGCGGGCGTCTGGGCCAGGATGGTCGCGATGCCGCCGATCGACATGACGAGGCCGATGCTGGCGGCGTCCCATTTCTGGACCGTGAGAAGATAGATGGCGAGATAGGGTCCCAGGCCGTCGCGCACGTCGGCGAGGAAGAAGTTCAAGGCGTCCAATCCGCCCTGTTGTCGTGTCATGCGGACTTGACCTCGAAAAACTGCGCCACGGCCCGGTCGCTCCAGGGATGACGGCTGCCCGTGCCGTGGAATCCGACATGCCCACCCTGCAGAGGCAGCAAGGGTAGCAGCGCCCTGTTACTCGTCCAGTCGTAGCGAGTGTAGAGCAGGCCCGGAATCCACGGATCGTCCAGCGCCGCCAGCACCAGGGTCGGCACGCGGATCCCGCCCATGAAACGAATCGGCTTGCAGCGCTCATAGTAATCGTCCGCGCCGGCGAATCCGTGGCGCGGCGCGATGAAGACGTCGTCGTACTCCCGGATGGTGCGGGATCCGAGAATGGCGAACCTCTCCGTCTCCGCGAGGCGCGCGCCCGGCGCCGTGGCCTCGATCTTCATTTGGCGAAGTAGGTGGCGATGATAGATCGCGTTCCGCCGTTCCAGCATCCGGCGGCAGGTGGCGGACAGGTCGATCGGCGCCGAGACCACGGCCGCGACCAGCAGGGGCGCGGAGTGGCCTTCCTCGCCCAGATACTTCAGCAGCATCGCGCCCCCGAGCGAATAGCCCACGGCCCGAACACCGTCGGCCTTCAATCGCGCGGGGAGGTTCGCCAGCAGGCTGCGGAAATCCTGACTGCGCCCGGCATAGTACTGGCCCTCGCAGGTCGCGCGCGACGGTCCTGCGCCCCGCAGGTTCACTCGCAGGACGCGCTCGCCGGCGTCGAGCAGGCACCGGGTCATTCGGACGGCGTAGGAACTTTCCTGCGAGCCCGTCAGTCCGTGGATCACAATGGTGAGAGGTCTTCCGGTCACGGGCGCGACCGGTCGGTCCAGGGAACAGACCAGCCGGTCGCCCGTCCCGTCTTTGAGATCGATCGCCAGTGTCTCCGACGTGTGCGGTGCGAGGTCTTTCGGCGGCGGCTTGAGGAAACTGGCGAGCGTCTGGAGATCGGCTCCCCACCAGGGGAAGCGCGGACGGAACGGCGGCAGGTCGATGCTCACGACTCCATGATATCAAGCCGGTCGAAGAATTTCTCCACCGCCAGATCGCACCACGGGCGCGCACTGTCATGAGCGTGGAAGCCAATGTGACCGCCCGCGGGCGGCATCAACGGTACGAGCGACGGGTTATCCGACCAACTGAATTCGCGGTAATATTCGACGGGGATCCACGGGTCGTCGCACGAGGCGATGACCATCGTCGGCACGCGGATCTCGGGCATGAAGGCGAGCGGCGAGCAGAGCTCGTAGTAGTCCTCGGCGCCGCGGAACCCGTAGCGCGGCGAGATGAAGCGGTCGTCATACTCCCACACGCTGCGGGACGCCCGGATGATCTCGCGCTCTTCGGGCGAGGTCAGCGCGCCGGGCGCCAACGCCTCGGCCTTCATGTCGTTCAAGAGATAGGTGTGATACAACCAGTTGCGCGCACGCATCATGTGCTTGCAGGTGCGGGCGAGATCGATCGGCGCGCAGATCGTGGCCGCGCCACGCAGGGGCGAGAAAGAACCTTCCTCGCCCAGATACTTGAGCAACATCGCCCCGCCCAGCGAATAGCCCACGGCGACGACGCCATTCCCCGTAAGGTCGTCCGGCAGCTGAGAGAGGACCCGACGGAAATCGGCAGTGCGACCAACGTGATAGTGCTCGCGACAATGCGGCCGCGAGGGTCCGCAGCCACGCAGATTGAGTCGCAACACACGGTACCCGCCGTCGAGAAGGTGACGGGCCGCGTTCAGCATGTAGGCGCTGTTCTCGCTTCCGGTGAGACCGTGGATCAGGACCGCCAACGGTCGCTTCGCCAGCGGTTCGACCGGGTGGTCGAGCATGCCGAGCAGGATGTCGCCGGTGCGATCGCCCATCGCAAAGGCCATGCGCTCGCTGGTATGGGGCGCGAGATCGCAGACGCGGGCAGACGTGAGCCGTATCGCGATGGTCTGGAGATCCGGCCCCCACCACGGGAACCGTGGCTTGAACGGCGGCAAATCGAGGGAATCGATGGACGGGGGCACAGTCGATCCGTATTCACAATTTCGTCGCGATGAAAACGCCCTCCGCCCCGCCAAGTTCCCCTTTGCTCGGGGTGCTCTTCGCCGTCGCCGCAGCGCTCGCCTTCAGTACGGCGGGTGTCATCGTGCGACGGATCGACCTCCCGGCCTGGGACGTCTCGTTCTGGCGCTCCGCCCTCCTCGTCGGCACCATGCTGCCGCTGCTCATCTGGCAACGCCGTCAGGTGATGATCGACATCCGCAACGGCGGGCGGGCGCTCCTGCTGAGCGCGGTGCTCCTCGCGGGCAGCTTCGTGAGCTTCATCCTGGCATTGGGGCTGGCACCGGTCGCCAACGTGCTGATCATGTTCGGCGCGACGCCCTTCATCACCGCCATCGCCGCGCGCCTGTTCCTGCGCGAGCCGCTGCATCGCCATACCGTCCTCGCGATGCTCGCCGCGGTCGGGGGCCTGGGGATCAGCGTCGCCGGTTCCCTGCAGCCCGGCGCCCTCGCGGGCATGGCCGTCGCCTTCATCGTCGTGCTGTGCATGAGCGGCAACTACGTGGTCGTCCGCCATCGGCGCGACATCGGCATGACGCCCTCGATCTGGCTGGCGGGCCTGATCTCCGGCCTCGTGGCGCTGCCGTTCGCCCACCCGGAGAACGTCACCTGGGCACAGCTGCCCTGGCTGTTCGCCCTGAGCCCGGGACAGCTCGCGGTCGGGCTGCTGCTCTACATGGCGAGCCTCCGGCGCATTCCGGCGGCGCAGGCGGCCCTGCTCGGCCTGCTCGAACTGGTGCTCGGACCGGTCTGGGTGTGGCTGTTCGATGGCGAAAAGCCGGACGATCTCACCTTGTTCGGTGGCGTCATCGTGATCTCGGCGGCAGCCGTCAATGTGTGGCTGGATTCGCGGCGGTCCACTGGCTAAGAACCGGACATGACCCAGAATACCAAGGGCCCGCTGTCGGGCATTCTCGTCGTTGATCTCTCCCGCATCTTGGCGGGCCCCTACTGCACCCTTCTGATGGCCGAAATGGGCGCCCGGGTGATCAAGGTCGAGCCGCCCAAGGGCGGCGACGACGCCCGCGCCTACGGTCCCTTCGTGAACGGCAAGTCGACCTACTTCGCCTCGGTGAACCGCGGCAAGGAGAGCATCGCGCTCGACCTCAAGAACGACGAGCACCGCAAGATCTTCGAGAAGCTGCTGGAGAAGGCCGACGTCGTCGTCGAGAACTTCCGCCCCGGCACCATGGAGAAACTGGGCTACGGCTGGGAGACGCTGCACGCCAATTATCCGAAGCTGATCTACGCCTCCGCCTCGGGCTTCGGACATACCGGCCCCAATTCCAAGGATCCTGCCTATGACATGGTCATGCAGGGCCAGGGCGGCATCATGAGCATCACCGGCAATGAGGGCCAGCCCCCGAGCCGCGTCGGCATGTCGATCGGCGACATCGGCGCCGGACTCTATACTGCGGTCGCGGTGAACGCCGCACTCGTGCACCGCCTCAAGACCGGCGAGTCCACCAAGGTCGACATCGCGATGTTCGACTGCCAGCTCGCGCTGCTCGAGAACGCGATCATGCGCTACACGGTCGAGAAGGAAATCCCCGGCCCGCTCGGCGCACGCCATCCGACCATCACCCCCTTCGAGGCCTTCGCCACCGCCGACGGCTCGATGATCATCGCGGCGGGCAACGACAGCCTGTTCATCAAGATGTGCGAAGCGCTCGGCCGCTCCGACATGGCGGCCGATCCCGCCTACAAGTCGAACGCGCTGCGCCAGAAGAGCCAGAAGAAGCTGAAAGAGGAAATCGAGTCGGTCCTCAAGACCAACACGACCGAGCACTGGATCGGCGTCGTCTCCAAGGGCGGCGTACCGTGCGGTCCGATCAACAACATCGCGCAGGCGATCGAACATCCGCAGGTCGCGGCCCGCAACATGCTGGTCGACGTGCCGGACGGCAGCGGCGGCACGCTGAAGCTCGCTGGCAATCCGCTCAAGATGTCGGCCTTCCCCGATCCGACCACGCGCCCGGCCGCTCCGGACCTCGACGGCGACCGCGACGCGATCCTCTCCTACCTGGGTGGTTGAGCGCGTGAGGCTGTTGGTCCGCATCGCAGCCTTCCTCGGAAAGTTCCTGCTCGGTACGGCGCTGGCCATCGCCGTCTTCGTGGCCGGAACCTACTTCCATGTGCGGGGAGCCCTGCCGAGCTATGCCGGCCAGCTCGAGGCGACCGGCCTCAAGGCGCCGGTCGAGATCCTGCGCGACAAGAATGCCGTGCCGCACATCATCGCGGGCTCGATCGAGGATGCCTCGTTCGCCCTGGGCTACGTCCATGCGCAGGACCGTTTCTGGCAGATGGAGCTGATGCGGCGCATCGGCCAGGGACGTCTGGCTGAACTCGTGCCGCCGGCGATCGTCGGCGAGGGACTGGTCGACAGCGACCGCACCATGCGCGGCCTCGGCGTCTATCGTCGTGCCACGGAAAGCGTGGGCGCTCTCTCGCCGGCCATGCGCACCCGGCTCGACGCGTACGCCGCCGGCGTCAATGCCTGGATTGCCGACGACGCCCAGCAGTATGGGCTGGAACTCTCGCTCATCAAGCTCCTGTCCGGCGGCCGCTACCGCCCGGAGCCCTGGCGGCCGGCGGATTCGCTGGTCTGGGCGAAACTCATGGCGCTTGGCCTCGATGGCAACTGGCGCGCCGAACTCCTCCGCCTGCGCCTGTCGCAGAAAATCGGCGAGGACGGGGTGAAGTTCCTGATCCAGCCGTCTGGCGACAGCAAGGACTCCACCCTGTCGATGGTGATGGCGGCGGTAAAGGACATCGACCTCGACCGGATCTTCCGCGGCACGGACAACGAGGTGACGCGCAAGCGCGAGGCATCGAACGAGTGGGTCCTGTCGGGCGCCCATACGGTTTCGGGACGCCCGCTCCTCGCCAACGACCCGCATCTCGGATTCTCCTTCCCTGGGGTCTGGTACCTCGCCCGCCTGGTCGGTCCGGGATTCGACATCCGCGGCGCCACCTCTCCGGGGTCGCCAGCCGTTGTGCTGGGCCACAACGGCACGATCGGCTGGGGCTTCACCACCACCAACCTCGACAGTCAGGACGTCTTCGTCGAGCGCGTCGATCCGACCGACCCCAACCGCTACATCACGCCCGACGGCGCCCGCCCCTTCGCGGTGCGCGACGAGACGATCAAGGTCGCCTGGGGCAATCCGATCACGATGCGCGTGCGCGAGACGCGGCACGGGCCGGTGATCGACGATTTCGTCCGCCGCGGCGACAATCTCACGCCGCAGGGACACGTGCTCTCCCTGCAGGCCACCGCCCTGGACGGGGCCGACACCTCCGCGGAGGGCTTCGCCCGCATTGGGTCGGCTCAGAACTGGGAGGAATTCCTGTCCGCGGCCCGGCGCGTCGTCTCGCCCATGCAGAACATGGTCTATGCCGACACGTCGGGGAACGTCGGCCTGATCTCGCCGGCGCGCGTGCCGATCCGTCGCAAGGGCGACGGTTCGATGCCGGTGCCCGGCTGGACGTCGGAATTCGACTGGGCGGGCTACGTGCCGTTCGACGACCTTCCCCGCGTTTACAATCCGGGGGTCGGCGTGATCGTCAACGCCAACGGCCGACTTGTGCCCGACGACTACCGTCACTTCATCAGCCGGGACTGGGCCGAACCCTATCGTCAACGCCGCGCCGCCCAGCTCCTGGGCGAGGTCCAGCGGCATCCGGTCTACGGCATGATCGTCATGCAGGCCGATAATCTCACGCTCGATGCTGCGGAGATGCTGCCCTATCTGCTGAAGGGAACGCCGCGCAACGCGCGCGCGGCCCAAGCCCGCGACCTGCTGGCGCGCTGGAACATGTTCATGCTGGCGAGCCGGCCGGAACCCCTGATCTACGACGCCTGGCTCGCTGAGCTGCAGAAGGGACTACTGGGCGACGAGTTGGGCCAGGATCTTTATGCGTCCCTGGCCGTGCCGAACGTCCCGCTGCTGGTGCGCATCCTGCGCGACAAGCCGGGCTGGTGCGACGATGGCGGCACCCGGCAGACCGAGTCGTGCGAAGACGCCATTGCCCTGGCCTTGGACCGCGCGCTCGACTGGATCTCCCGGCGCCAGGGAGCCGACATGAGCAAGTGGCAATGGGGCCGCGAGCATCTCGCGGTACATCGCCATCCCCTGTTCGACGGCATTCCCCTTCTGCGCGACATCGCCTCGGTGCGCTATCCCGCGGACGGCGGCAACCAGACGCTCAACCGAGCGGCACCCTCGTTCCGCGGCGACCGACCCTTCGACGCGGTGCACGGCGCGGGCTATCGCGGCATCTACGATTTCAGCGATCTCGAGAACAGCCGGTTTGCTACTCCGCTCGGACAGTCCGGAAACATGCTCTCACCGTGGGCGCGCAACTTC
>Ga0209066_10004049_pt1 | contig 16238 bp, 17 predicted proteins | sample All_14_2_FD_187198 | JGI IMG/M metagenome (GOLD analysis project Ga0209066, IMG submission 187198) | Freshwater microbial communities in response to fracking from Pennsylvania, USA - Allegheny Zone_MetaG_DW_15 (SPAdes) (version 2) ...
CAGGGATCGACCGCCACCTTCAGATGCACCCCCGCCACTTCCGGCCTGTTGAGCGCCCAGACCGGCCCGGCCAGATCGGCGCAACGCGCAAAATACCACCGCCCGCACAGGGTCCATTCGAAGTTCAGCGGCGTACCCAGGATCGTACAATCGGAGACCTGGAAAAGCTTCCCGCCGTCCGGACACTCTTCCCGATGCGTGTCGTCGGGATAGGTAATATCGAAGTCCTCCTTCGACATGTAACCAAGCTGATAGACCAGTGCCTGGAAGTAATGGCCCGGCACGTTTTGTCCAATTATAACAAAATGATACACAACAAACGCCAGAACATAGAGCCCAAGCAGGAAAAACCCGCCGATCCACAATGCGATATCCGGCATTAGCGAGCTCCAGAACCCACCTGGACCACTATCCGGTTTGGTCGGCTTTCCAGCATCCATATCCGCCACCCTTTTTAGGCAGAATCGTCCCCTTTGATAAAACCATAGATATTGAAAATTTGACCGCCGTCAAGAACAAAACTGGTTATTTTGTAAATTTCATGTGTATTTCGGCTATTCCCTGTCCGGTTCCCGAACCGTCAGCAGCAACGCCCCGCCGATCAGGAACATCACCAGGATGGTGGACATGCCCGCGCGCTGGCTGTCGAAGGTCTGGCTGGCGATCCCGTAAAGCGCCGGGCCGATGATGGCGGCGGCCTTGCCGGTCAGGGCGTAGAGGCCGAACATTTCCGCCTCCATCTCCGGCGGGGAAAGCTTGGCCATCAGGCTGCGACTGGCGGCCTGGGTGGGTCCGACGAAGATGCCCAGTGCCAGCGCCGCCCCGATGAAGGCCCATTTGTCCTGCAGGAACAGGATGGGCAGCCCCACAGCGATCAGCCCGACCAGGGAGAGGAGCACGGTGCGGCGCGATCCCCAGCCGTCATCGGCCCAGGCGAAGCCGATGGCCCCCAGCCCGGCGGTGACGTTCAGGCCGATGGCGAAGACCAGAATCTCCCCGGTATCCATGCCATAGACCCCGGCGGCATAGAGCCCGCCCACCGCGAACAGCGTGGTCAACCCGTCGCGATAGATGGCGCTGGCGATCAGAAAGCGCAGGGCCATGGCGTGCCGTCGCGCCTGGCGGATCGTGTTGGCCAATTGCCTCAGCCCCTTGGGGATGGCCTGGCGCAGCGGTTCGCCCGGCCCGGCGCGGTCGCGCGCCCATAGAAAGATCGGCAGGCTGAAGGCCGCGCACCAGATCGCGGTCAAGGGTCCCACGGCGCGCAGATGTTCCGCGCTGTCGCGGTCCAGCGTGATCAGGGGCTTCAACCCGTCGCCAAGCCCGACGAACAGGATCAGCGTGGCGGCCAGCGCCACCAGCCCGCCCAGATAGCCGATACCCCAGCCCCAGCCGGAAACGCGGCCGATCATGCCGGGCGGGGCATTCACGGGCAGCAGCGCGTTGTAGAAGCTTTGGCCCAGTTCGAAGGCGATATTGGCCAGCACCACCAGCACCAGGGCCAGCATCACATAGGACGGGTCGGGTTTCGCCAGCCATAGCAGGCCGGTGGCAAGACAGCATAGCAGGGTGAACAGGCCCAGCCAGCGCTTCAGCGCCCCGGCATGGTCGGCAATCGCGCCCAGCACCGGGCTGGACAGTGCCACGATCAGCCCGGCCAGCGACAGGGCATAGGCCCAGCTTGCCGCGCCCGCAATCTCCTCCCCATAAATACCGCGGGCGAAATAGACGGAAAAGATGAAGGTGCCGATGATGGTGGGAAAGGCGGAATTGGCCCAGTCATACAGGCACCAAGACAGGATCGCCCGCCGATCGCGCGGCCAGGCCGCCCGCGCCGTCTGTTCCACCATCGCCATGTCATGTCCTTTCCCAGGATTGCGTTCGGCGTTCAGCATACATGATCGGCGCGCAAGGCAGAGTGCTTGGCGTTGTTATCGGCTTGGGGCAAAGTCGGCCGCGACAAAACCGTCAAGCGAGAGAGGACATCGCCCCATGATCGTGACCACCACCGATTCCCTCGAAGGCCGGAAGATCGTCTCCTACAAGGGCATCGTAGCCGGGGAATGCATCCTGGGTTCCAACATCATCAAGGACTTCTTCGCCGGTATCCGCGATGTGGTGGGCGGCCGCTCCGGCTCCTATGAAAAGGTGCTGGCCGACGGGCGCGAGATCGCCATGCGCGACATGATGGCCGAGGCCGCCGCAGTCGGGGCGAATGCGGTGATCGGCGTCGATCTGGATTATGAGGTGCTGGGCAAGGAAAACGGCATGCTGATGGTCTGCGCCAACGGCACCGCCGTGGTAATCGAATAGTCTATTTCTTCAGCCAGGCGACGGCCCGGACAGGGCCGACGCCGTCTTCCTGCAGCAGCACCGCGACGCCGCCATCGCCCATCAGCGCGCTGGCGTCGATCTGCATGTCCATGGCGCCGCCCTGCCAATTGCCCAGGGGCGACAGGCTGCGTACGACATGGCGGTTGACCAGGGACTTGCCCCGGTTCTCGCCACGCAGGATTTCCGTTTCGTGCTTTTCGTCCCAACCGACCAGCCAGAGGCTGAGTGGCGCGGCGCGCGCAGCGCCATCCAGGGTCAGGTGATAGCCGCCATCGCGGGCTTGCAGGCCAAGTGCGATGGCGTCAGCATCACCGTCCGTTGCGCCTGGAGCGGAAGCCAGCACGGCGTCCAGCCTGGACCGGTCCGAACCCACCACATCGGTGCTGCCATCCACCACCATCTGCGGGGTGTAGACATAGCGCCCCTTCAGGACGCGGCCATAAGCGCGCTGCCGTTCGGTATTCAACGCGCTCGAGAAGGGGTCCGGCCATCCGATATAGTTCCAGTAATCGACATGATAGGACAGGGCCAGCACATCTGGCCGGTCCGCCAACTCCGCCAGAATGGCATCCGCCCTGGGGCATGACGAACAGCCCTGGCTGGTAAACAGTTCCACCACCACCGGGCGGCCATCGGCATAGGCCGTCCCGGCAAGGCCGGCCAGCGTGATCAAGGTCATGGCGAAAAGGCGGGCTGTCGTTCTCATGGAGCGCACTGTGCCATGCCGGGCGGCACTTGTCCCAATCACTGAAAGTCACGCTGTGGTGAAGTGGATGCTGGCCCCCGCCTGCTGGCGAAAGATCGGGCAGGCGGGATGAAAAACCTGTCGGCCAGCCCGCGCCAGGAGGATCGCGACCTCGCCGGGGTGATGCGACAATGCGTGGAACCGCCCGCCTGAATCACCCCCTTCCCGTGGGCTGGCACCTATGCTTCTCTCCGGTAAAGACAAGTCATGGCTCACGGCGGGAGGTTGCACGACATCATGCGCACTGGCGGCGGATTTGCGACGGCCCTTACCCTCGCGGCAACAGCCTGGCTGGCATCCGGCAGCGCGGCGCTTGCCCAGGAGGCGCGCATCCGCGGCCAGATCCATGGCTTTCTGGCCGATCTGTTCCTGCAGGATACCCAGAAGCTGAAAATCGGGCCAATAGCGGTCGGCCCGGCCAGCCAGGGCCGCCATCCGGTTTCCGTCAATGGCATCTCTGCCCATCTGGGCAAGGATGCCGAGGATGAGGAGGCGCTGCGGCTGGCCCTGCCGCAATTCGCGCTAACCGCCCAGCCTCTGGGCGAGGATCGGCTGCGCCTGACCCATGTATCCATGCCTGACGGATTGTCGATCTTGACTGCTCAAGGCAAGCGGGTGGGAACGCTGAATGCGGCCGGGGCCAAGGCCATCGGCACCTGGGCCGCCGATCTGGGCAGCGCGATCGATGTCGATATCACCATGGACCAGCTGCGCTTCGCCTTTGACGGCCGTGAGCTGCCGGACAATATCCTGGTCTTCGCCCATGCGGAAAAGGCCGTCCTCAAAAGCGAAGACAGTTTCGATGCCAATGGGCTCTGGACCTCGAACGGCACCGGACGCCTGACCGGGATCGACCTGGGCACTGACCAGGATGGGCGGATCACACTGGGGGAACTGGCGGTCAGCACCCTGGTCGGCGGGCTGCGTCCCGATGCCCTGCTGCAGCTTGAAGGCCTGATCACCAATCCCGATGCGCTGGACGGCAATGACTGGGTCGATACGATCCTGCGCGAAGGGCTGCTGGACGGTCTGAAACTGGAAACCTCGCTGAAGGACATGGCGATCAGCGCGGCGGGCTCGCCCGGCACGGTGCGGGTGGGGCGGCTGGCGCAGGGCCTGACCCTGGCCGATCTGCGCAGCGATGCGGGCGCCGTGGGGCTGGTGCTGGCGCTGGAGGGCCTGTCCGTCCCGGCGGATATGCTGCCGGATGCCAAGAGCGGCCGGTTCCTGCCATCGACGGTGTCGCTGGATATGACCCTGCAGGGCCTGCCCGGCCGCACGCTGGGAGAGAGAGCGGCAAGACTGGAGGCCGAAGGCAATTCCGAGATGTTCCAGCTGGAGGCGATGGGCATCCTGACCGCCGCCCCGATCCGGCTGGCGCTGAACGCGCTCAGGCTGGACGCCGCCGGCATGTCGATCACCGCCACCGGCGGATTCGACGCCGCCCCGGACGCCGCCATGGGCTTCACCGGCAAGGTGGAGGTGCTGGCCAAGGGGCTGACGGAAGCAATGGGGGAGCTTGCCACCCTGCCGCCATCGGAATTCAAGCAGAATGCATTGACTGGCCTGGCGGTATTCCTGGGCAATGCCGAACCGCAGCAGGATGGGTCCATGCGTGCTTTGTTCGAATTCGGCCGCGACGGTGCCGTGACCGTCAATGGTCGCCCGCTCGACATGCCGAAATAAGCACACGCGACCAGACGGCCCCTCGCCTTATCGGGCGTAGCATGACTATGCTGCGATTGCGAAAGCGATCAACCTTCGGGAAGCGGCATGACAGCATCTGGCAAGGCAAACAGGAAGCCGGTCAATCTGGCCCTGCAGGGCGGCGGGGCGCATGGCGCCTTCACCTGGGGCGTTCTGGATTATCTTCTGGAAGATGGCCGGCTGGAGATCGCAGGGGTTTCCGGCACCTCCGCCGGGGCCATGAATGCGGTGGCGCTGGCCGATGGCATGATGCGCGGCGGGCCGGACGGAGCGCGGGAATCGCTGCATAGCTTCTGGGAGGCGGTGTCGACGGCCGCGCGCCTCAGCCCATTGCAGCGCCCGATCATCGATGTGCTGTTGGGCAACTGGTCACTGGATCGCAGCCCGGCCTATCTCTGGCTCGACCTTCTGGGCCGGGTCGCCTCGCCCTATGACATCAACCCGCTGAATCTGAACCCGCTGCGCGATCTTCTGGAAGCGAGCATCGATTTCGACAAGGTCCGCGACTGCACCGCCTTCCGGCTGTTCCTGTCCGCCACCAATGTGGAAACGGGGCGGGTCAAGGTGTTCGAACGCAAGGAGCTGACGGTCGACATGGTGCTGGCCTCGGCCTGTCTGCCCTTCCTGTTCCAGGCCGTGGAGATCGATGGGGCGCCCTATTGGGATGGCGGCTATATGGGCAATCCGGTGCTGTTCCCGCTCTATGACAATGATCTGCCGGACGACATCGTGATCGTGCAGATCAACCCGGTGGAACGCAAAGGCGTGCCCAGAACCGCCCGTGCTATCCTGGACCGGATGAACGAGATCACCTTCAACGCCAGCCTGCTGCGCGATTTCCGCGCCATCGATTTCGTCCGGCGCCTGCTGGCGGAAGGCAAGCTGGATGCCGGCCATTACAGCGACATCAAGATCCACATTCTGACCGAAGAAGCGCTCAATCCGCTGGGCGCTTCCTCCAAGCTGAATGCCGAATGGGCCTTCCTGACCCATCTGCGCGATATCGGCCGGGCCAGCGCCGAGCGCTGGATGGAGCGGGTCTGGCCCGATATCGGCCAGCGCTCCTCGGTCGATATCCGGGACTATTATCAGGGCTGACGACGTCATGCCCGCCCGATTCAGACGGTAGCATGCCGACTTTCCTGTCGCTTTGGCTTGCGATGACAAGACGGGACGGCTATTTAGCACCGGGAGAACGACAGTGACAGCAAGCCCCGGGAAGGGGCAAGACCGGGCGAGGGATATGACGCGTCAATCCAGCTACTCGTATGAAGACTTGATCCAGTGTGCGAAGGGCCATCTGTTCGGACCCGGCAATGCGCAATTGCCGATGCCGCCGATGCTGATGATTGATCGCATCATGCGCATCACCGAAAATGGCGGGCAGCACGACAAGGGCCGGATCGAAGCCGAACTGGATATCCATCCGGATATGTGGTTCTTCAAATGCCATTTCGAAGGCGATCCCGTGATGCCGGGCTGCCTGGGCCTGGATGCGATGTGGCAGCTCGTCGGCTTCTTCCTGGGCTGGATGGGGGCGCCTGGCCGGGGTCGCGCGCTGGGCGTGGGCGAGGTCAAGTTGCAGGATCAGGTGCTTCCCACCGCCGGCAAGGTGACCTACGAAATCGACTTCAAGCGCGTTATCATGCGCAGGCTGGTGATGGGTATCGCCGACGGCGTGATGATGGTCGATGGCAAAATCGCCGCCGTCGTTCAGGACATGAAGGTCGGGCTGTTCCAGCCGACCACAGCAGCGTAAGGGTGCATTCATGCGTCGCGTCGTGATCACAGGGCTGGGGATCGTCTCCTCCATCGGCAATGACCAGGACGAGGTGATGGCCTCGCTGAAGGCGGGTCGTTCCGGCATCTCCTTCTCACAGGATTATGCCGACCGTGGCTTCCGTTCCCATGTGCATGGCAAGCCGACCCTGAACCCGGCCGACCAGGTCGACAAGAAATGGCTGCGCTTCATGGGCGATGGCGCGGCCTGGAACTTCATCTCCATGCGCCAGGCCATTACTGATGCCGGGCTGGAGGAGAAGGACGTCTCCAACGAGCGCACCGGCCTCATCATGGGTTCCGGCGGGCCGTCGACGCGCAACCTGCTGGTGGCCTTCGACACGGCGCGGGAAAAATCGGCCAAGCGGGTCGGCCCCTTCATGGTGCCACGCACGATGAGCTCGACCAATTCCGCGACCCTGGCGACCCCCTATGCCATCAAGGGCGTGAATTATTCGATCAGTTCCGCCTGCTCGACCAGCGCGCATTGCATCGGCAATGCCTATGAGCTGGTGCAGTGGGGCAAGCAGGACATCGTCTTCGCCGGCGGCGGGGAAGAGCTGGACTGGACCATGACCGTTCTGTTCGACGCCATGCCGGCCCTGTCCGGCGGCTATAACGACCGCCCGGAACAGGCCAGCCGTGCCTATGACAAGAACCGCGACGGATTCGTCATCGCCGGCGGCGCCGGTGTGGTGGTGGTCGAAGCGCTGGACCATGCGCTGGCGCGCGGTGCCAAGATTTATGGCGAATTGGTCGGCTATGGCGCGACCTCCGACGGCTACGACATGGTACAGCCTTCCGGCGAAGGCGCGGCGCGCTGCATGCGCCAGGCCATGTCCAGTTTCAACGACCCGGTCGGCTATATCAACGCACATGGCACCTCCACCCCCGTGGGTGACACCAAGGAACTGGAAGCCATCCGCGCCGTGTTCGGCGACAAGGTCCCGCAGATCAGCTCCACCAAGTCGATGACCGGGCACAGCCTGGGCGCGACCGGCGTGCAGGAAGCGATCTATTCGCTGCTGATGCTGAAGGATGATTTCATCGCGCCGTCGATCAATATCGAGGAGTTGGACGACTTGGCCGCCGGCTTCCCGATCGCGCGGGAACGGGTGGACAATGCGGGCCTGGAGGTGGTGCTTTCCAACTCCTTCGGATTCGGTGGAACCAATGCAACCCTGGCTATGAAGCGGTATGGCGCATGAGCACCCTGGACGGCGCCCCCGAAGCGGGCGCGGATGTGTCGCAGGCGTCAAACAAGCTCTTGGCCGGAAAGCGCGGCCTGATCATGGGGGTGGCGAATGACCATTCCATCGCCTGGGGCATTGCGCGGATGTGCGCCGCTCAGGGCGCGGAACTGGCCTTCACCTATCAGGGCGACGGGTTTGAACGGCGTGTGCGCCCCTTGGCCGAACAGGCGGGATCGTCGATCTGTATTCCCTGTGACGTAACGACCGATGGCGACCCCGCCAAGGCCGTGGCCGCTTTGGGCGCGCATTGGGACGGGCTGGATTTCCTGGTGCATGCCATCGCCTTCTCCGACAAGGAGGAGTTGAAGGGCCGCTATGTCGATACCTCGCGCGCCAATTTCGTGCGCTCGCTCGATATCTCCTGCTACTCCTTCACCGAGATGGCCCGGCTGGTCGAACCGATGATGAACAGGGGCGGTTCACTGCTGACCCTGACCTATTCGGGTTCGGAGCGGGTGATGCCCAACTACAATGTGATGGGCGTGGCCAAGGCCGCGCTGGAAGCCTCCGTGCGCTACCTCGCCACCGATCTCGGCCGGCGCAATGTGCGCGTCAATGCCCTGTCGGCAGGCCCGATGCGGACCCTGGCCGGTTCGGCCATCGGTTCGGCGCGCTTCACCTATAAATGGCAGGGCGAGAACGCGCCGCTTCGGCGCAACATCACATTGGAAGACGTGGGCGGCACCGCGCTATATCTTCTCAGTGATCTGTCGACTGGCACGACGGGAGAGGTTGTCCATGTCGACGCCGGCTATCATGTGATCGGGATGGCAGCCCCGCCGCGCTGACGTGGCAGAGGACGGGCCTTCCGGTGGAGAGAGGGAGGGCCTGCCCATGACCGGCACCATCGCCGAAAACCAGCCTGTCCGCGGCGTCTTGTTCGCGGCGGCGTCCAGGCCCGATAGGCCCGGTTTTCTGCCTTTATCCGGTCAGGAATTCTGGGACTATCAGCCCCAGGCGCACCGTCAGCTCTGGGTCCATCTCGACCGCAACAGCCCGGATACGGCGGATTGGCTGCGCCGGCATTCCGGCATTCACTCCCGCGTTGCCGAGGCGCTGCTGAGCCAGGAAACCCGGCCGCGCTGCGAACGATTCGATGACGGCATGCTGTTGATCCTGCGCGGGGTGAATCTGAACCCCGGCGCCGATCCGGAAGACATGGTGTCGCTGCGCATTTTCCTGGAGCGGGACCGGCTGATCACCGTACGGCTGCGCCCGCTGCATTCCGTGCGCGACGTGTCGGAACGGATTCGTGCCGGTCACGGCCCGAAAGATTTGCTGCATCTGTTTTCGGAATTGGTGGAATCGCTGTTCAGCCGGATGGAGCCGACCATCCTGGACATCAATGAAGAGCTGGATGCGATCGAGGAGGAGATGCTGGAAGGGGTCGATGCCACCATCCGCAGCCGGCTGAAGGACTATCGCTACCGTGCCATCGTGCTGCGCCGCTATGTCGCCCCGCAGCGCGACGCCTTGCAGCGGCTGCTGTCACTGGCACCGGTCTGGATGGATGACATGACCCGCGCCGCTCTGGGGGAAGCCACCGACAAGGTCGCGCGCTTTACCGAGGATCTGGAAGCAGCGCGCGAGAAATGCGCCCTGATTCAGGACGAAATCGCCAATCAGATGGCCGAGCGCATGAATGCACGCATGTATGTGCTGTCCATCGTTGCGGCCGTGTTTCTGCCGCTGGGCCTGCTGACAGGCCTGCTGGGCATCAATGTCGGCGGCATGCCCGGGGTCGAGTCCGGATTGGCCTTCTGGACGGTGGCCGTGCTGCTGGTACTACTGGGCTTTGTGGAGCTGTACCTGCTACGCCGCCTGCGCTGGCTATAGAAACCGCAGGGCAGCCAGAGACTTGCGAGCCGGGCGTCTTCCCCCTGTCACGGCAGGAAGGCGCCCGACCCCACAGATCCGGTCAGCTATGACCCGGGCTCACGCCGCGCTGGCCATGCAGGATACGGCCAGCCAGTTGGTGGAACCACTGCGCGACGATGCGCGCCAGACGACGGGTTTCCATCGCACGCATACGGCGTGCTTCCGCGACATGGCGGTTGACGGTTTCGAAGCTCACATAGGTGTCAGGACGGGGCATGGTGGAATTGAACCAATTCTCTTCATCTTTGGTGTAGGGCCACATGGGAAGATCTCCTGTCAAGTTGCGAGAGAATCTTCCTCCCGGAAAAGCGAGGGTCTCTATCGCCCTCTGTACTGAGGTGTAATCTATGCTGCATCGCAACATAGGTCAAGTCCGCTGACCTATAAATTTTTGTTTCAGCATTCGTGCCTGAAAATGAAAGGCGGCCGGGCCTTTCGGCACGACCGCCCAGCACAGCTTGTTGCGCTGCATCAAGCCGCGTTCATGGCCTCTTCGCCTTCCAGCACGGCGGCGATGGCGTGGACGATGGAGGCGATACGCACCGCCGTCTGAATCTCTTCCTGACTTACTCCGGCGGCGCGCAGCACCTTCTCATGGCTGTCGATGCACATGCCGCAGCCATTGACAGCGGAAACGGCCAGCGACCACAGCTCGAAATCGGCCTTGTCCACGCCCGGATTGCCGATCACCTGCATGCGCAGCTTGGCCGGCATGGTGGAATAGGCCTTCTCCGACGCCAGATGCACGAAGCGGTAATAGATATTATTCATGCCCATGATGGCGGCAGCGGCCTTGGCCGCGTTCAGCGCCTCGGGGCTCAGATTCTGCGCGGCTTCCTGCGCCACGGCAGCGATCAGCGCAGCATTGCGGCTGGCCAGCGCGGTCGCCAGCAGCGTACCCCAGCGGCGCTGGGCATTCAGGGTCTCATCCTGGCGGATCGAGCCCAGATTGAGCTTCAGATCCTTGGCATAGGCGGGCAGCGCCGCCTGAATGGCGTCGAGGGACATGGGAGCCTTCCTTTTTGGTTTTGGCAGAAGCGGGCGTTGTGCCGGGAGTGACGGGGCCGGCCCCGACGCGCGATCTTCCCACAAAGGAAAGCGGCGCGGGAAACCGGCCCCGCCGGGCCGCCCTACGGACGACCCCGCAAGTCCCGTCAGGCGACCTTCAGGGTCTCTTCACCCTTGCTCCAATTGCAGGGGCACAGCTCGTCGGTCTGCAATGCATCCAGGACGCGCAGCACTTCCTTCGGATTGCGGCCGACCGACAGATCGTTCACGGAGGCGAAGCGGATGATGCCTTCCGGATCGATGATGAAGGTCGCACGCAGGGCCACACCCGCTTCCTTGTCGAGCACGCCCAGAGCCGAAGCCAGCTCCTTTTTGATATCCGCCAGCCAGGGGAAGGCAACGGCCTTCAGGTCCTCGCGCGACTGGCGCCAGGCCAGATGCACGAAATCGCTGTCGGTCGAAGCACCGACCACCACGGCATCGCGGTCTTCGAAATCGCCATTGATGTCGTTGAAGGCAACGATTTCGGTCGGGCAGACGAAGGTGAAATCCTTCGGCCAGAAGAACAGCACGGTCCATTTGCCGGCCAGGTCGGAATTGGTCATCTGGCCGAAATTGTTCGGCGAGGAATCCGGGCCAACGGTGGCCAGGTTGAATTCGGGCAGACGATCGCCAACGCTCAGCATGACGGAAACTCCATATTTCGTTGCGGGGTCATTATTTAGATTGCTTCTAAGAAGCGATGTTCATATATGCTGCACCGCACGCGGGCGCCAACGCAAACAACCGATGGAGCCAATCGGAAAAATCGATGACACAGCATCACGATGCATTTCAGCCGGTCGGCCATCTGCCGACGATCAAGCAGATTCGCTATCTGGCAGCGCTGGCCACGCATCGTCATTTTGGACGCGCGGCGGAAGCCTGCGCCGTCACCCAATCGGCCTTCTCCGCCGGGATCAAGGATCTGGAAACGCTGATCGGCACGCAGCTGGTGGACCGGGCGCGCCAGCCCATCGACCTGACACCGGCCGGGATGGCGGCCGCCGCGCGCGCCGATTCGCTGCTCTGTGCCGCGCGCGATCTGGTCGCCGCCGCCCAGGCCTCCGCCAAGCCGGGCCGGGGGCGGGTCAAGCTGGGGCTGATTCCCACCATTGCCCCCTATCTGCTGGCCCCCGCCCTGAACCGCTGGGCTGCCGAACTGCCCGACCTTACCATTGACCCGGAAGAGGATCTGTCCGCCTCGCTGGTGGAAGGGCTGCGGCAGGGCCGGCTGGATGCAGCCATCCTGGCCCTACCCTATCCGCTGGAAGGCTTGACCTCCCAGGCCGTGCTCGATGATCCGCTAAGGCTGGTCCTGCCCGGGGATCATATGCTGGCGCGCGAGCAGGTCGTGCCGCTGCAGGCGCTGAACGGGCTGAACCTGCTGCGCCTGGCGGAGGGGCACTGCCTGGGCGACCATGTCCTTGCCGCCTGCGGCCGTGAAGCGGGGCGGGACGCGCCTGGGGGATTCGCCGCCTCCGTCCCCACGCTGGTTGCCCTGACCGAAGCCGGCCGGGGGGTAACCGTACTGCCCGAGCTGGCGATTCGGGCCGGCGTACTGTCCGGCACCAGGCTGATCGCCCGCCCGATCGAAGGAAACCCGCTGCGGCGGATCGCACTGGTCCGCCGCGAAGGCTGCCCGCGCGAGCCGGCCTGGAGACGCATCGCCTCCTGCCTGATGCGCTAGCACCGGGCGCCGGCTGCCGCCGACAGGGCTGTCCAAGCAAACGCGGCCCGGGCATTATCGCAGCCGGGTAGGGGTTTGTGTGCGTGGAGATGCCGACAAGGACGACGCCGGTCACTACGCCTTGGTTCGGCCCAAATCGCGGCTGGAAAGGGCCATGGAGGCAGGGCGACAATGTCTGCGTGTTGGTATGGTATGTGTGATTACAGATGGACGATGCCGAAGACCCACCCTTCACGGCTTCAGTTCTGGCCCTGAACCAGCCGGACATCACATTCCTCCTGCGCTATTGGCTTGACCGGCGCGATGGAGACAAGCCGCCCCTGCGTCGCAGCATGGACCCGGCCGATTTCCCGCAGCTTCTGCCCCGCATAGCCGTCATGGAGGTGGCGCGGAGCCGCGACGGGGCCATCTGTTTCCGCTACCGGCTGACCGGCAGCGAGATCGTGGCCCGGATCGGCCGCGACCCGACCGGCTATTATTTCAGTGAAATCTACGAAGGTGAGGATCTGGTCCAGACCGAACGGCTCTATACCCATCTGCACGAGACGGGGGAGGCCTTCGCCTCCCGGACCAGCTATGCGGTCGGCCGCACGGAAGAAAATCTGTTGCTCTATGACCGCCTGATCCTGCCGCTGCGCAGCCGGGAGGAGCTGGACCGGGCCGACCAGTTCATGCTGCTGATCGTGGTCGTCGGCCAGACCGGCGCGTTCCAGCCTGTCGGCAGCTTCTGGGAGGCAAAACGGTAGGACTTGCCAGCGTCCCGGCTTCCGCTGCAAGCTGCCCCGGGCCATCTGAACGAGGAAGGACGGAGGGCAATGATGGACTTGCTGGCAATTCTGGTTACCCTGTCCGGCATGCATATGCTGATGGCGATGCTGCCCGGTCCCAACACGGTCGTGGTCAGCCATTTCGCGGCGGCGCAGTCGCGTCGGGCAGGGCTGGTGACGGCCGGCGGCATCGTGACGGCCTCCCTGCTCTGGGTCGGTTTGAGCCTGATGGGCATCGGCCTGATGATGCAGGAGGCGGGCACGCTCTATCGTATCCTGCGTCTGCTGGGTGTGGCCTATCTGGTCTATGTCGCGATCCGGCTGCTGCTGGCCGCCCGTCTGCCCCGCTCCGGATCGCCCGACGTCGCGGCACCAAAACTCGGTTGGATCGGCCGCAATCCCTTCCGGGCGGGTCTGTTGACCACACTCAGCAATCCGAAATCGGCGGTATTCTGGACCAGCCTGTTCGCGGTGGCGATACCGGCCCACGCGCCCGGCTGGTTCTATGGCGCGGTGGTGGCGATCATCGCGGTGCAGTCCGCGTTCTGGTACGGCTTGATCGCCCTGGCCCTCTCCACCGGCCCCGCCCGGCGAAGCTATACCATCCTGTCACGCTGGCTGGACGGGCTGGCGGGTATCGTCATGCTGGCCCTCGGCCTGAAGCTGGCCGACGATCTGCGCCGGGAAATCACGCTGCGCATGGCGGGATAGCAGAAAGGAAAAAGGCGTAGGTTGTAATTATAGAGACGCAATATATGCTTGATGATTAAATTTACTATTTTATCGTACAGCCGGCTCTAATTTCCATCCTCATCGATCAATAGCGTTGTCTTTTCGTTTCCTTTTGGTAAGCTCACGTTCAATTGATGCTTTGGAACTTCATCAGGATCAACTTCCACATTGGCTAGAGACTTTTCGAGGTCGGACTCCTTCCGCATTTCTTTCTTTAAGGTTTCCGCAATATGCTCTATCTGGGTCCTGTAATTTGCAGGCGGCGCTCTCAAGTCTGGATTTAGTGCACCATTTATGAACGGAAGAAAAAGATATTTTTTATGTTCATCAATGAACGCTTTGGTGAACTCCTCCAGATTCTCTAATGAAATCGCATCACTTCTGGTTATTTTTTGCAAAGATTCACTGTAGTATTTGTTGCTCGACACATCTATCCAAAAAATTGGGTACGGTTCACCACCAACAACTCCTTTAAGTTCAACCATTCCGTCAAAATATATGCAAATATCGTTCTCTTTCATCTTAGTTAGAGAACATCTTGCCATTATATTAGAAAGCTCTACACTTATAATAATGCGCCTAGAATCAGCAAATTTTGCAAGCCGGAATCCTGTATCAATCGACGGCCCAATAAAGTCTATCTTCCAATTACTTTTCTTTATATTTCTGTAATGTTCTTGCAGATTCATCAAATTTGTTGTATAGTCTCCCTCAACTCGACTAACCTCGTCCTTAAATATAAATTGTTCGTTCGGAAGCGCCACTTCCTGATTTAACACTGGAAATCCTGCCACCCAGACCGCCGATTTTACATCCAGCGCCCTTTCAAGCACAGAGGTCCGCTCCCTATATGCCCGAATAGCAGACATCCAAGCATAAATAGACAAGAAAAGAGAATCTTCAGTCTCTAAAACAATACAAAATATTAGCTCATCACCCGCACTTTTCCATAGAAATGGCCTTTCTCGAATAGCAGACGTTTCATGTCTTTTCTCGTATTTTTTCCGTTCATCATCCCACGACGTAAAGAATAATTTTGTAAACTCTCTATAAAAAAATAATATTGGCGAGATCCAGCCTGAATGCGTGCTAGAGAAACCTGCACCGTCCTTCTTAAGTGCCGCAGATATACCAACAGCTTGCTTAAGAGCCGTTGACCCGATCAGATCTGCACTCAAAAACAGCCTGATCTTCGGGCTTAGGAATTCAAACGCATCATTCTTCTTTTTCGTCATCTTTGTGCGTCAAACCCAGAGATCTGGCCCGAATTTTTACGGCAGATTCAGAAACGCCAAACAGTTCAGAAACCTCGCGAATTCTTCCTTGTGCACTCCGGAAGTCATTAGTAAATTTGCGCTTAGGCATCAAGAACGCGGCAGCAAACCAGTTCGCTTCCCATTCTGTTTTATTTGTTCCGTACCTATCCGCTTTCAGGTAATTAATTGGCTTACTAAGCACCTGTCTGGGATACAGATAATGTAAAACATAATGTCCCAGCTCGTGGGCGACTGTAAATTTATCCCTTAGATGAGAAGTCTCCGTCGAAAGAAAAATCTCAAAATTTCCTTCTCCATATACAACTAAGCTTCCAGAATCTATATTCTTAGAATCCCAATAATCTTTGTAATCCACTCGTCCCCCGGCTTCCACAACCGCGGAGAAAATGTCAGCCCCCGGCAAGTAGCCCATCTGAGCCGCTATATTCTCAGCCAACGCCTCCACATCGTTCCGGCGAAGACCTGTCGGCTCAGGTACTGAGAATTCGATAGCCTGGGCTGGACTCATAGCTACATGGGATTGGTTCATTGCAGGTCCCCATAGCACATTGATTCGCACAACCAAACAAGCCGAAATTGAATCGGCCCGAATCCCACTTCCTTTAATTGAAAAGCAAGATTCGAGCCAATTCAGCCACCATCAGTCGCGCGGACGACGCGGGCGGCGCGGACGATCAGTGCGCGGGGCACGGTCCTCTTCCTGCTCCACCACTTCACCCTCGGCGCCGGGGGCGCGTGCGATTTCTTCGCCCGTAGCCTGATCCACGACCTTCATCGACAGGCGGACCTTGCCGCGCTCGTCAATGCCCAGGCACTTCACGAAGACTTCCTGACCTTCCTGGACCACATCGGTCACGGCACCGACGCGCGACGGCGCCAGCTCCGAGATGTGCACCAGACCATCGCGCGAGCCCAGGAAGTTGACGAAGGCGCCGAAATCGACGGTCTTCACCACCTTGCCCTTGTAGATGCGGCCCGGCTCCGGCTCGGCCACGATCGCCTCGATCATCGCCTTCGCCTTGTTGATCG
>Ga0209066_10004050_pt1 | contig 16236 bp, 14 predicted proteins | sample All_14_2_FD_187198 | JGI IMG/M metagenome (GOLD analysis project Ga0209066, IMG submission 187198) | Freshwater microbial communities in response to fracking from Pennsylvania, USA - Allegheny Zone_MetaG_DW_15 (SPAdes) (version 2) ...
GGCCTCGAAGCGCGGTTGCAGCACCATGTGCAGGCCAAGCCGCGCACTCGCCATGCCGTAGGCGGCCGGGGCGGAATGATACATCGGGCCGTTCATCAGCACGACGATCGACGGGTCGGGCTTCAGCCCCCAGAACAGGGCGGCTTCCTGGGCGCCCGCCGCCTGCTGTGCGGGCGTGCTCGGCTGGCGCCGCACGCCCTTCGGCCGTCCCGTCGTGCCGGAGGTATAGATCATGCTGCCGCGCGAGGGCCGCGGCGGCTCGGTGCGCGGTGCCGACGCCGCGACGAACGCGTCCCAGGAAGCAGACCCGGCCGGCACGCGCCGCTTTTCGTCCGGCACCGCATAGGCAGCGGCGATCTCGTCCGGCGTTGGAACGGCGAACACCGTCACGCCTTCGGGCACCCCGCCGGCGATCTGGGCCAGCAGGTCCGTGTGCGCGACCAGCACGCTCGCGCCGCTGTCGCGCAGGATGTAGGTCGCCTCCTCGGGCGTGAAGTGCCAGTTGATCGGCACCGCATAGGCGCCGATCTGGCTCGCCGCCATGTTGACCTCGAAGGTCGCGAAATCGTTGCGCAGCATCAGGGCGACGCTGCCGTTCTCGCCCACCCCCAACGCTTCCAGGCCGCCCGCCGCGCGCGCGGCATTGGCCTGGATCTCGGCCCAGCTCCTGAACCTCTCGCCTGCCGTAACGCCTGCGGTCATCGCTTCTTCCCCGTCTTTCCCGGCGCCGTCAGGGCGCCCTTGAACATCAGGGCGCCGTGGTAGCCGGCCAACGTCCGGATATCGGGCCCGTGATCCAGCATGCCCGCCTGCTTCAGCATCACCAGCCCGTGCGTGGCCGCCCACATCGACCAGCCGAACAGGACCGGATCGGCGTCGATCAATCCGCCCTTCACCATGTCCTCGGCCTGCCGGGTCACGAAACCGCGGGCGCGCTTCGACTCGCGCATCAGGTCGGGATGTTCGTCGCTGATCGGCTGGTCGATCTCGAACATGATGCGATAGGCATGCGGATGCTCGTCGGCGAAACGCAGATAGGCGTCGCCCACGCGGCGCGCCCGGTCCAGCGGCTCGCCGCCCCCCGCCGCCGCGGCTTCGAGCGCGTCGGCGAAACGGGAGAAAGCCTCGGCCCGCACCGTCGCCAGGATGTCGGCCTTGTCCTTGAAGTAGCGGTAGGGCGTCTTGGGGCTGCAGCCCAGCGCCTCGGCCAGCTGGCGCATGGTGACGCCCTCGTAGCCGAAGCGGGCGAACCGCTCGGTGGCGACCCGGCACAGGGCGGCGCGGAACTCGGCAATGTCCTGTTCGGTCAGATAGCGGGGCATCGAAGGGCTTTCATACACACTGTGTACGAAAAACCCTCCGCGCGGTCAAACCCCGTCGTCCGTCAGGCGGTCTCGGCGAACAGTTCGCGGCCGATCAGCATGCGGCGGATTTCACTGGTGCCGGCGCCGATCTCGTAGAGCTTGGCGTCGCGCAGCAGGCGCCCGGTCGGATAGTCGTTGATGTAGCCGTTGCCGCCCAGAAGCTGGATGGCGTCGAGCGCCACCATCGTGGCTTTCTCGGCGGCGTAAAGGATCGCGCCGGCCGAATCCTTGCGCGTGGTCTGGCCGCGGTCGCAGGCCTTGGCGACGGCGTACACGTAGGCCTTGCAGGCGTTCATGGTCGTGTACATGTCGGCGAGCTTGCCCTGCACCAGCTGGAACTCGCCGATCGCCTGGCCGAACTGCTTGCGCTCGTGGACATAGGGCACGACGATGTCCATCGCCGCCTGCATGATGCCGATCGGCCCGGCCGCCAGCACGGCGCGCTCGTAGTCGAGCCCGCTCATCAGCACGTTGACGCCCTTGCCGACCGCGCCCAGCACGTTCTCCTCGGGGATTTCGCAATCCTCGAAGACCAACTCGCCGGTCGAGGAGCCGCGCATGCCCATCTTGTCGAGCTTCTGGGCGACCTTGAAGCCCTTGCGGTCGGTCTCGACGATGAAGGTGGTGATGCCGCGCGGACCGGCCGCCGGATCGGTCTTGGCGTAGACCACGATCAGCTGCGCATCGGGGCTGTTGGTGATCCACATCTTGGTGCCGTTCAGGACGTAGCGGTCGCCCTTCTTCTCGGCCCTGAGCTTCATCGACACGACGTCCGAGCCCGCCCCCGTCTCGCTCATCGCGAGGCTGCCGACATGCTCGCCGGAGATCAGCTTTGGCAGGAAGCGCTTCTTCTGCTCGTCGGTACCGGTGCGACGGATCTGGTTGATGCAGAGGTTCGAGTGCGCGCCGTAGCTCAGGCCGACGGCCGCCGAGGCGCGGCTGATCTCTTCTACCGCAAGGACGTGTTCGAGATAGCCGAGGCCCGATCCGCCGAACTCCTCTTCGACGGTGATGCCGTGCAGGCCGAGTTCGCCCATCTTGGGCCACAGCTCGCGCGGGAAGCGGTCGGTCCTGTCGATCTCGGCGGCGATCGGCGCGACCTCGGTCGAGGCAAAGCGCTGAACCTGGTCGCGCAGCGCATCGGCGGTCTCGCCCAGGCCGAAGTCGAACGGCGGCATCGCATTCGGGATCATGATCTGTCTTACCTATCGAAGGACATCAGGATTTCGGGTCAACCTTGACGTAGATTCGGATCAGCTTCCACTCGCCGTCCGAGGGGATGTATTCCAGCTCGAAGCGCAGGCGCTGCGGTTCGGTGGGAAAAGTGCCCTTCACCACAAGTTTGCCGTCCTCGTCGACGGCGGGTGCCGGATCGTAAGCTGGCGGCATGGCTGCGATGATGTCGAAGTCGGCCCCGTTGGTCTGGAACTCCTTGAACGTCGCCTTCAGCCGCTCCGGCGGGAACTGCTCCCGGAACGGCTTCGACAGTTTGGCGTGCAGCACGGCGTAGTTGCCGGTCACGTTGGCGTCGTTGAGGCTGAGCAGCGAACTCTTGACCAGCGCTTCCAGCACGCGGTCGGACGGCACCTTGTTCTGCGCCTGGACGGCCGCGGCGCACAAAACGAGGACCAGCGCTGCCACGAGACGAAGGACTGTCGACACGGTCACCTCCGCCGCCGACGATAGCTCAAAGCAGGAAGATCGTCGCCAGCCCGAGGAAGGTCAGGAATCCGGTCACGTCGGTGACCATGGTCAGGAACACCGTCGACGAGACGGCGGGATCGACCCCGAACTTCTGCAGGCCGAGCGGGATCAGCGAGCCGGCCAGCGCCGCAGCCATCAGGTTGCAGACCATCGAGGCGGCGATGACGGCCCCCAGCCGCCAGTCGTGGAAGATCAGGATCACGCCCATCGCCAGCAGAAACGCAAACAACAGGCCATTGAGACTGCCGACGACCGCTTCCTTGGCGATGAAGCGCATCCCGTTGGCGGCGGTGAGCTCGCCCATCGCCAGGGCGCGCACCGTGACGGTGACGGTCTGGATGCCGGCATTGCCGCCCATCGACGCGACGATCGGCATCAGCGCGGCCAGGATCACGATCTTCTCGATCGTGTCTTCGAACCGGCTGATGACGAAGGACGCGACGAGGGCCGTCGCGACGTTGACCAGCAGCCACGGCGCCCGCATCCGGGCCGTCGACACCGTGTCGGCATGCATGTCGTCGGAGCCCACGCCGCCCATCTTGAGCAGGTCTTCCTCCGCCTCTTCGTCGATCACGTCGACCACGTCGTCGACCATGATCACGCCCAGCAGCCGGCCATCGTCGTCGACCACCGGGCACGAGACCAGGTTCTTGTCGCGGAAGACATGCGCCACCTCGGCCTGGTCGGCCATCACCGGCAGCGACGGGATGTCGGGATCGACGATTTCGAGGATCGGCACCGGCCGCTTGGTGCGCAGCATGCGGCCGAGCGGCACGGAGCCGCGCAGATGCCCATCCGCGTTCACGACGAAGATGTCGTAGACGTCGTCGGGCAGGTCGGTGGCTTCGCGGCAATGGTCGATGACCTCGCCCACGGTCCAGGTGTCGGCCACCTTGACCAGCGAGCGCTGCATGAGGCGGCCGGCCGCATCCTCGGGATAGGCCAGCGCGCGCTCGATGTCGGCGCGTTCGTCGGCGGGAAGCTCCGCCAGCACCTCCTGCCGCTCGTCCTCGCTCAGGTCCTCGAGGATGGTGGCCGCGTCGTCGGTCTCGAGCTCGCGGGCCGCGGCCGCGATTTCCTTGCTGTCGAGATGTTCGAGGACGTCTTCGAGAACTTCCTCGTCGAGTTCGGTCAGGGCCTCGGGATCGAGGTCATCCTTGAGGATGCCGACCAGCTTCTCGCGTTGTTCCTCGGAGACCTGCTCGAGGATGGAGGCCTGGCCGGTGGCGCTGAGATTGCTCAGCAGCCCCCGCGCATCCTCCGGCCTGTCTTCGGTGAGCGCCGCCTCGACCCGCCGGACGAGATCCGGCGTCACTTCGTCGAGATGGTCGATCTCCCCGATCATCCACGCGCCTCTGCGAGACGCTGCGCTTCGACCACGGCCAGCGCGGTCATGTTGAGGATGCCGCGCGCGGTCACCGAGGGGGTGAGCACGTGCGCCGGCAGGTCGGTGCCCAGCAGGATCGGGCCGATATGCAGACCGTCCGCGGCTTCCTTCAGGAGATTGAAGGAGATGTTGGCGGCATCGAGCGACGGGCAGACGACGAGGTTCGCCGCCTCCTTGAGCCGCGATCGCGGAAACACGCTGTTGCGGATCTCGACGTTGAGCGCGGCATCGCCGTGCATCTCGCCGTCGACCTCCAGGGTCGGCGCCCGCTGGTGCAGGATCTTCACCGCAGCCGCCATCTTCTTGGCCGAGGGATGCTCCGAGCCCCCGAAGCTCGAATGCGAGATCAGCGCGACCTTGGGCTGCAGGCCGAAGCGGAGAACCTCGTCGGCGGCCAGCAGGGTGATCTCGGCCAGCGTCTCGGGATCCGGATCGTAGTTCACGTAGGTGTCGGCGATGAACAGCGCGCGGGTCGGCATGACCAGCAGGCTGAGCGCCGCCATGTTCTTCGCGCCCTCGCGCAGGCCGATGACGTCGCGCACATGGGCGAGGTGGGTGCGGAAGCGGCCATAGGCGCCGGCGATCATCGCGTCGGCGTCGCCGAGCTTCACCGCCAGGGCGGCGATCAGGGTCGGACTCGAGCGAACGAGGTTGCGGGCCGTCGGCTCGGTGACGCCCTTGCGCTCCATCAGTTCGAGATAGGTGCCCCAGTACTTGTCGTAGCGCGGGTCGCTGGAGGGATCGACCAGCTCGACATCGACACCGGGCTGGAAGCGCAGGCCGAGCCGCTCGGCGCGGCGGCGCACGACCTCCGGCCGGCCGATCAGGATCGGCTTGGCGATGCCCTCGTCGAGGATGATCTGGGCGGCCCGCAGGACGCGATCGTCCTCGCCGGCGCTGAAGATCACCCGCTTCGGAGCGGAACGCGCCTGGGCGAAGACCGGCCGCATGACGAGGCCGGACTTGAACACGAACTGGCTGAGCTGCTGGCGATAGGCGTCGAAGTCGGTGATCGGCCGCGTCGCCACGCCGCTGTCCATGGCCGCCTTGGCGACGGCCGGCGCGAGTTCGACGATCAGCCGCGGATCGAACGGTTTGGGAATGATCTGGCTGGGCCCGAAGCCGCCGGCCTGCTCGCCGAAGGCGCGCGCCACGACTTCGGAGGGCTCCTTGCGCGCCAGCGCCGCCAGCGCCCGCACGCAGGCGATCTTCATCTCGTCGTTGACGGTCGTGGCGCCGACGTCGAGGGCGCCGCGGAAGATGTAGGGGAAACAGAGGACGTTGTTGACCTGGTTGGGATAGTCGCTGCGCCCCGTCGCCATGATGGCGTCGTCGCGCACGCCCGCCACGTCTTCCGGCGTGATCTCGGGATTGGGATTGGCCAGCGCGAAGATCAGCGGCCGGGCGGCCATCCGCGACACCATCTCGGGCTTCAGCACGCCGGCGGCCGACAGGCCGAGGAACACGTCGGCGCCGCCGATCACCTCGCCCAGCGTGCGGGCCTGGGTGTCGCGGGCGTAGCGCTCCTTCCACGGGTCCATCTGCTCGTTGCGGCCCTTCCAGACCACGCCGGCGATGTCGGTCACCCACATGTTCTCGCGCGGCAGGCCGAGCTTCTCCAGCACGCCGAGGCACGACAGCGCGGCGGCGCCGGCACCGGACACGACCAGCTTCACCTTGGCGATGTCCTTGCCGACCAGCGACAGCGCATTGAGCAACGCCGCGCCCACGATGATGGCGGTGCCGTGCTGGTCGTCGTGGAACACCGGGATCTTCATGCGCTCGCGCAGCTTCTGCTCGACGTAGAAGCACTCGGGCGCCTTGATGTCCTCGAGGTTGATGCCGCCGAAGGTCGGCTCGAGGGCGGCGACGATGTCGACCAGCCTGTCCTGGTCGAGTTCGGCCAGTTCGAGGTCGAAGACGTCGATGCCGGCGAATTTCTTGAAGAGGACGCCCTTGCCTTCCATCACCGGCTTGGCGGCCAGCGGCCCGATCGCGCCCAGCCCCAGCACCGCGGTGCCGTTGGTGACGACGGCCACCAGGTTGGCGCGGGCGGTGAGCTCGGCTGCCGTCCCGGGATCGCGCACGATCTCGTTGCAGGCCGCGGCCACGCCCGGCGAGTAGGCCAGCGAGAGGTCGCGCTGGGTGGCCAGCGGCTTGGTCGGAACGACCTCGATCTTTCCGGGTCGCGACAGGCGATGGTAACGGAGGGCGCTTTCGCTGAGTTCGTCCGCCAAAGCTGGTCTCCTCGCCTGAAAAACAAAAGGGCCGCCGGTTGGGTTTTACCAACAGGCGGCGACCTCTCGTCTACCTTTTCATCGAACCGGCGATGGTGCGGCCAAGAAGACTCGAACTTCCACGCCTCGCGGCACTAGCACCTCAAGCTAGCGCGTCTACCAATTCCGCCATGGCCGCGCCGGTCGATGGCGCGGGGGATACCAAATCGCCCCCCCAGTGGCAAGGCGGGCTTGCATGAAGACCGTGAAGTGCCGATTTTGCCACAATGAACAGGCTCGAATGGCGCATCTCCGACGGCCTCGTCCCCTACGACGAGGCGCTCGCCACCATGGAAGGGCGCGTCGCCGCCATTCGCGCCGGCACGGCGGGCGAGATGGTGTGGCTGCTGGAGCACCCGCCGCTCTACACGGCCGGCACCAGTGCCCGGACGCAGGACCTGCTGCAGCCGGCTCGCTTCCCTGTCCATGTCGCGGGCCGCGGCGGCCAGTACACCTATCACGGCCCCGGCCAGCGGGTGGCCTATGTGATGCTCGACCTCCGCGCGCGCCGCCAGGACGTCCGCCGCTACGTTTCCGACCTCGAGGAATGGACCATCCGCACGCTCGGCCGCTTCAACGTCAAGGCAGAGCGGCGCGAAGGCCGCGTCGGCGTCTGGGTCGTGCGTCCCGACAAGCCGCCCCTGCCCGACGGCAGCCCGCGCGAGGACAAGATCGCCGCCATCGGCGTGCGCATCCGCCATTGGGTGGCATTCCACGGCATCTCGATCAACGTCGAGCCCGACCTGTCGCACTATGCGGGAATCGTTCCCTGCGGCATCGCCGACCACGGGGTCACGTCGCTGGTCGATCTCGGCCTGCCGGTGACCCTGGCCGACCTCGATGCGGCATTGGCGGAGACCTTCGGGGAAGTGTTCGGCGAACTCAGGCCGTCGGCCGCCGCGTAAAGCCCGAGGGCAGTACGTCGAGGTCGACCGGCTCGACGTCGACCGCGTCGACCCGCGCGAGGGCCGGGCCATGGCCGCAGGCCTCGATCATCCGGCCCACCGCCTCGTCCGGACCGACCACCAGCGCCTCGACCGAACCGTCGGCGCGGTTGCGGACCCAGCCGGTGAGACCGAGCCGCTGCCCCGTGGCCACCGCCCAGTCGCGGTAGCCGACGCCCTGCACCCGGCCGGTGATGCTGAGACGCGCCTGCAACGCCATCGGGCTCAGGCGAACTCGATGATCTTCTGGTCGACCCTCAGGCTGTCGCCGGCCTTGGCGTGGAGCGTCTTCACCGTGCCGTCGCGTGTGGCACGCAGCACGTTCTCCATCTTCATCGCCTCGACCACGGCCAGCGCCTCGCCGGCCTTGATCTCCTGCCCCTCGCTCACCGCCACGGAGGCCAGGAGGCCCGGCATCGGCGACAGCAGGAACTTGGAGGTGTCGGGCGCCGCCTTGACCGGCATCAGCGCGTAGAGCTCGGCCTGGCGCGGCGTCAGCACCAGCACGTCCGCCTGACCGCCTTCATGCGTCAGGCGCCAGCCGGAGCCCAGCGGATCGATCTGCACCACCACCGGATGCTGGTCGACCTTGGCGCGCATCAGCGGCTCGCCCGGGGCCCAGTCGGACTCGATCTCGATCCGGCGGGCGTCGATGTCGACGGCGAATTCGAGGCCGCCGCCGCTCACGGAGACCGGCATCGCGGACCGATTGAGCATGACGACCCGCTCGGACTGCGGCGCGCCGGCGCGATGAGCATGGATGCGATCGACCACCGCCGCGACCGCCGCCAGCACCGCCGGGTCCTTGGGCGGCAAATGCTCAGCCGTGAAGCCGCCCTTGAACTCCTCGGCGATGAAGTTGGTCGTGAGCTTGCCGGCGCGGAAGCGCGGATGGGCCATCAGGGCGGCGAGGAACGGCACGTTGTGCGAGACGCCGCGGACATAGAACTCGTCCAGCGCGCGGCGCATGCGATCGATCGCCTCGTCGCGCGTGTGACCATGCGTGCAGAGCTTGGCGATCATCGGATCGTAGAACATCGAGATCTCGCCGCCCTCGTAGACGCCGGTATCGACGCGCACGTCGGGTCCCGCCTCGGGCTCGCGATACTTAACCAGGCGCCCCGTGGACGGCAGGAAGCTGCGGAACGGATCCTCGGCATAGAGGCGCGCCTCGACGGCCCAGCCCTGCAGCTTCACGTCCTTCTGCTGGAACGGCAGCTTCCCGCCGGCCGCCACGCGGATCATCAGCTCGACCAGGTCGAGGCCGGTGATCAGCTCGGTCACCGGATGCTCGACCTGCAGTCGCGTGTTCATCTCGAGGAAGTAGAACTTGCGGTGCTTGTCGACGATGAATTCGACGGTGCCGGCGCTCTTGTACTTGACGGCTTTGGCAAGCGCGACCGCCTGCTCACCCATCGCCTTGCGCGTCTTGGCGTCGAGGAACGGGCTCGGTGCCTCCTCGATCACCTTTTGGTGGCGGCGCTGGATCGAGCACTCGCGTTCCCAGAGATAGACGCAGTTGCCGTGGCCGTCGGCGATCAGCTGGATCTCGATGTGGCGCGGTTCCTCGACATACTTCTCGATGAACACGCGGTCGTCGGCGAACGAGGCCTTGGCCTCGTTGGTGGCCGAGCCGAAGCCCTCATGCGCCTCGGCATCGTTCCAGGCGATTCGCATGCCCTTGCCGCCGCCGCCGGCCGAGGCCTTGATCATGACCGGGTAGCCGATCTTGCGCGCGATCTTCACCGCCTCGTCGGCATTGGGGATCGCTGCGAGATAGCCGGGCACGGTGCTGACGCCAGCCGCCTGCGCCAGCTTCTTGGACTCGATCTTGTCGCCCATGGCGTAGATGGCGTGGGCGTCGGGACCGATGAAGGCGATGCCGGCCTCGGCCAGCGCCTTCTGGAAGGCTTCCTTCTCGGAGAGGAAGCCGTAACCCGGGTGCACCGCCTGGGCGCCGGTCGCCTTGCAGGCCTCGACGATCTTGTCGATCAGCAGGTAGGACTGGGCCGAGGGCGGCGGCCCGATCAGCACCGCCTCGTCGGCCTCGCGCACGTGCAGCGCGTCGGCGTCGGCCTCGGAGTAGACCGCGACGGTCTTGATCCCTAGTCGCTTGCAGGTGCGGATGACGCGACAGGCGATCTCGCCGCGGTTGGCGATCAGGATCTTGTCGAACAGCGGCCCTTCGGCGGCTGCAGGCTTCGCAGCCAGAGACTTCTTCGCCGGCGCGCTCTTCGCGACGCTCTTCGTGGCGACCTTGGCGACCTTCTTCTTGGCGGCCATGCTCACATTCCTTCTTTTCTGCGATCGAAGACGCCCCTGGCCCACAGCGAGTGCGCGCCGATCAGAGGCAACCAGACGATGAGGACCCAGAGCCACCAGGGATACTGGCGGCTCACGATGAAATTCAGCGGGATGATCACGAGCAGCGCGAGAAGCCCGACCATCAGGTGCTTGCGCACGATCCGGCCGCGCCTCATGCGCTCCTCGGGAGAGAGATGCACGCGGCTTCCGTCACAGAGGAAGGTTGCCGTGCTTGCGCCACGGATTCTCGAGCTTCTTGGTCTCGAGCGTGGCCAGAGCCCGGCAGATCCGGCGGCGCGTGCCGTGCGGCATGATCACGTCGTCGATGAAGCCGCGATTGGCCGCCACGAACGGATTGGCGAATTTCTGGCGGTATTCCTCGGTGCGCGCCGCGATCTTGTTGGCGTCGCCGACATCGGAGCGGAAGATGATCTCGACCGCGCCCTTGGCGCCCATCACCGCGATCTCGGCGCCCGGCCAGGCATAGTTGACGTCGCCGCGGAGGTGCTTCGACGCCATCACGTCGTAGGCGCCGCCATAGGCCTTGCGGGTGATCACCGTCACCTTCGGCACGGTGGCCTCGGCATAGGCATAGAGCAGCTTGGCGCCGTGCTTGATGATGCCACCGAACTCCTGCGTCGTGCCCGGCAGGAAGCCCGGCACGTCGACGAAGGTCACGATCGGAATGTTGAAGGCGTCGCAGAAGCGCACGAAGCGCGCCGCCTTGCGCGAGCTGTCGATGTCGAGGCAGCCCGCCAGCACCATCGGCTGGTTGGCCACGAAGCCCACCGAGCGGCCGGCCATGCGGCCGAAGCCCACCACCATGTTGGCGGCCCATTCCGGCGACAGCTCGAAGAAATCGCCCTCGTCCACGACCTTCAGGATCAGTTCCTTGATATCGTAGGGCTTGTTCGGGTTCTCAGGCACCAGCGTGTCGAGCGAGAAGTCGTCGCGATCGACCGGATCGAGCGTCGTGCGGACCGGCGCCTTCTCGCGGTTGTTGGAGGGCAGGAAGTCGACGAAGCGGCGCAGCTGCAGCAGCGCCTCGATGTCGTTCTCGAAGGCGAGATCGGCCACGCCCGACTTCTGGGTGTGGGTCAGCGCGCCGCCCAGCTCCTCCTGGGTGACCGTCTCGTGCGTCACGGTCTTCACCACGTCGGGGCCGGTGACGAACATGTAGGAACTGTCCTTCACCATGAAGATGAAGTCGGTCATGGCCGGCGAATAGACCGCGCCGCCGGCGCAGGGGCCCATGACCATCGAGATCTGCGGGATCACGCCGGAGGCCAGCACGTTGCGCTGGAACACGTCGGCATAGCCCGCGAGCGAATCGACACCCTCCTGGATGCGCGCGCCGCCCGAATCGTTCAGGCCGAGCACCGGGGCGCCGACCTTCATGGCCATGTCCATGATCTTGCAGATCTTGGTGGCGTGCATGCCCGACAGGGCGCCGCCGAAGACCGTGAAATCCTGGCTGAACACGTAGACCAGGCGACCGTTGATGGTGCCGTGGCCGGTGACCACGCCGTCGCCCGGGATCTTCTGGTTCTCCATGCCGAAATCGATCGAGCGGTGCTCGACGAACATGTCGTATTCCTCGAACGATCCCGGATCGAGGAGCGCGTCGATCCTCTCGCGCGCCGTCAGCTTGCCCTTGGCGTGCTGCGCCTCGATGCGGCGCTCGCCGCCGCCCAGACGCGCCGCTGCCCGCCTGCGCTCGAGTTCTTCCAACATTTTCTGCATCTATTTCTCCGGCCCCTCGGTCAGTTTTCGGCCAATAACGCGATCACGTCTAGCGGAGGAATCGCTTCTCGTTTTCCTTCACCGTTCCCATTCCCTGCAAATCGAATACCGCGTCGACCGAGGGAATACTCGCCTCGACGCCGTGAATTCCGCCATCCTTGCGGATCTGCGCGAAGGTCGCGCGCATCGCCCCGACCGCCGCGCGAATCGCGTGGTTGCCCCAGATCAGCAGGCCGACCTTCTTCAGTTCCTTGACCCGCGCCACCGTCATCTGCGGGTAGGCGGTGGGCACCAGCGCGATCGGCACCTTGCCGTCCCAGGCCTTGATGAAGGCCTCGATCTCGTCCGGCGTCTTCTGCCTGGAATGGACCAGGATCAGATCGGCGCCCGCCGCCTCGTAGGCCCGTGCGCGCTTCAGCGCCTCCTCCTGGCCGAGGCCGGCGATCAGCGCCTCGGTGCGGGCCACGACGACGAGATCGGGATCGCGCCGCGCCGACCGGGCGGCCTCGATCTTGCCCTGGAACTCCTCGATGCGGACCATGTCCTGGCGGCCGCCGGCGATCAGGCTGGTGACCTTGGGGAAGCTCTTGTCCTCCATCACGATCGCACCGACGCCGGCCCGCTCGTACTGCTCCACCGCATAGAGGACGTTGATGGCGTTGCCGAAGCCGGTGTCGATGTCGGCCACGACCGGCAGGCCCGACCGGTCGGCCATGGCCCGCGTCATGTCGAGATGCTGGGTCATCGACACGATACTGACGTCCGGCACGCCGTAGAGCGCGGAGAGTTCGAAACCCGAGGCCCAGATCGCGTCGAAGCCCGCCTCGGCGGCTAGCATCGCCGAAAGCGGGCTGTGCCCCGCCATCGCCTCGACGAGACCCTTCTCGGCCATCACCTTCCGCAGCCTGGTGCCCGCTCCCATGATCCCTCTCAACCGCGCAGACGCGCGTTTTCCAGAAGTGAAAGAAAGCGCGCCGCCGCCTCGATGTCCCGGCGCACGCCCTCGCGCTGCTTTTCCGCGATCGGATCGTCGCCCCAGCGATCGACCTGGTAGAGCTCGTCGGTCTGGGCGGCCGTGAAGGCCGCCGCCGCGTCCAGCCGCCCGTCCGACACCGCCAGCGCGATCACGACAGAACCCGCGGTGTGGGTGAGGTTGTAGAGCGCCGACAGGGCGAGATCGCCGTGTGCCGCGACCGCCTCGTGGAGCCGCGCCTTCGCCTCCGCCGCCTGTTCGACGAAGCCGATGCCCTCCGCCGTCGTCAGGCGGGCGCCGTGACGCTCCGCCGCCCAGGCGAGCAGCGGATTCCAGCGCTCGCACTGCAGGCCGACCAGGCTGTCCGGCCCAGCAGCGCGATAGCAGAGCAGATCGGAGGCCGCATATTTCGAAGTATCGGCAATCACCTCGTCGCGCCGCGAGACGACCCGGTCGATGCCGGTTGCGGCGAGGCGCGTGAGCGGCAGATGGGCGGCGTTGATCTCGGCCTTCTCGGGAACGGCGGCCCATTCGTCCGCGATCGCCTCGGCGAGCGCCCGCGTCGGCACGACCAAAACCGCCTTGGCCGGCGTGCGCATGGGCTTGCCGTCGAGCAGGACGCGAAATCCGCCCTCGCCCGCGTCGACGCCCGTCTCCTTGTAGAACCGCTTCATTCAGCTCCCGAACAGCATCAGGCATCCACGATACGAAACTGCCGCATCAGAGGCGACGACCCGCGCGAGGGCTTACATGGGAGGTGGGGAGGACGACAAGGCCCCCGCTTCGGCCCGTTTCGCCTCTGAATAGTAGATCCGGATCACCTGAAGAAGCGCCGCCGGGTCCGCCTGCAGCGAGCCGCTGGTGAAGGTGACCGGACTTCCGGCGAGGCGCCAGTTGATGGACTTCGCGAGTCGCTGCAGCGCGTTACCGCGCGCGATGTATTTTTGAGGATCGTTCAGCCTGATCGAGAGAAACGCTCCGCCCCTCCCCAGGGCCTCCCGGATTTCGCTGACGTCCGCCCAATCGACCCGACCAAAGGCGAGGCCTGTGGGTCGAAAGACGAAGCCCCGGCGATCGATCACCATCCCCGGCTCTTTCGCCCGCAGCGTTCGCAGGTGTGCGAATGCCAGGAACAGAAAGAAGAAGACACCAAATCCGAGGACGGACCGGTGGAACGAGTTCGTTCCGGGTGCCGACAACAGCATCCAGCCTCCCGCCACGGCCATCGCCAGACTTCCGACTGCGAGAAAGCCGACCTTCGAGCGACTGACGGGGATCGAGACTTCGGGAGGCGTACCTTCCGTCACGGCCGGCCCTGGCTTCGCTGCGGGGCGGGCGTCTGACCCTGCGGTCGCGACGCCCGCTGACGGACGTCGGACGTGGGCGTGGGCAACTGCGCCCGCAGGCCCGGTCGCAGGGCTTCGACGCGCGGCGCCAGCAAGGCGCAGGCATTGGCGCCAGCCTGCCGGCCGGCCTGGGTCACCTGTGCGACCAGGCTCGGGATCGGGCCGCCGCCCACCAGCAGCTTGGAGAGGTTGGGATCGACCGCGCTCGCCGTGGCCTTGCCCGGCCCGCCCTTGATCCGCATCGGCACGGCCAGCGGCGCGTTCTGATGGTCGCGCGCCTCGGGCGCGAGCATGAATTCCCAGTTGTCGGTGCGCAGATGCAGGTAGCCGCCGCCGACCAGGACGCCGCGCGGCGTGTCGACCACCAGACGCCTGAGATTGGCGACGCCGCCGCTCACTTCGAAACGGCCGGCGATGCAGTTGAACGGCACGCCGGCATCGCTGCCGCCCAGCAGCCGCAGGGTCTCCGGCGGCCAGCTGGCGAGCTGGCTGGGCGGCCACGTCCCCTTGCCCATGGCGATGTCGATCGCGCCGTTGGCCGAATTCAGCGCATCACGCGTCGTGCGCCCGCCGCCGCGCAGGCGCAGGTCGACGTCGGCGACGCCGTCGCGCAGGCCGAAGTCGAGCCCGAGCAAGCTGGACAGCTCGCCGAGCGAGACGCGGTTGGCGGTCGCGGTCAGCGTGGTCTGTCCCATGCGTCCGGCCGGGTCGTAGACCAGATCGACACCGGCCGAGCCGCCGCCGACGGTCGCGGCCGCACGGAAGGTGAAGCGCGTTTCGCCGGAGACGAGCGTCACCGAGGCGTTCTGCATCTTGGCGCCCAGCCCCACGACCTCGCCCAGCCTGACGGTCACCGACAGGCTGGAACGACCGAGCCAGCTCGCGGAAAACGGCAGGGTCGGGATGAGCCGCGGCGGTGGCGCAGACACCGCGGCGGGTGCGGCGGGCGCGGCAATGGCGGGTGGCGCCTTGAGTTCCGAAACGTCGAGGCGCGTCACGTCGGCATTCACGATGACCGTCGGCGTGCCCTTGCGATCGACCCGGAACAACGCCTCGCCGGCCGCCTCGCTGGAGCCGACCTTCAGCGAGGTCACCTCGACCTTGAAGCCGTTGCGCTGGGTCGAGGCCTTGGCGTTCATCGTATAGGGGCCGCCCACCGGCACCGGCAGCCGGATGTAGGGCCCCAGCACCGAGACGTCGGCGCCCTCCGAATTGATCTGCAGCGACGTGCCCTTGGGGTTGATACTGCCCTTGATCGAGATCTTGCCGTCGCCGAAGCCGCCCTGCAGATCGAGATTGCCCGGAAGCCCGGCCATCCAGCCGTTGAACGATCCGGCAGTGCCCGTCAGCTCCATCGGCACGCCCTGTGCCACACCGAAACGGCCGTCGACCTGCAGGGTCTGGTTCGGCGCGCCTGCCTTGAAGGTGGCGCTGGGAATCTCCAGCACGACCGGCGGCCTGCCCGCGCCTTCCGAAACGGTCAGCACGGAATCGCGAACCTCGACGGTGCCGATCCACGGGAAGGCCGCCGCGGTGCGCAGCCGCAGCGAGCGGTTCTCGCCGGGATGCGGCCCGGATCCGTCGGGCGGCGGCAGCATCTCGAGGTTGCTGTCGCCCACGTCATTGCGTTCGACCGCGATGTCTGCGCCCTCGAGCAGGATCCGCCCGATCTTGACCTCGCCCAGCAGCAGCGAGATCGGATCGAGGAACAGGGTCATGCGACGGACGCGCGCCAGGTCGGGCCGCGATCCCCACGCCGCATTGGAAAGAGTGACACCCTCGGCGACCATAGCGGGCTCGCTCCCGAGCTTCACCGAAAGCGGCACCCGGGCGGCCAGCTCGCGGCCCGTGACCTTGCGCACCTGCTCGGTCATGCGCGCCTGATAGCGCGACAGGTCCCTGGTCGCGGCCCAGACGACGCCGACGACGGCAGCGATCGGCACCGCCACCGCCGTGACCACCGCCACGCGCTTCCAGGGTATCCGCATCCCGATCGCTTTCCCGCTCAAACACCGTCCGTCGAGAAGCCAAATGCCTCGACGGTGCGGCGGAAGTGAGGAGGCAGCTCGGCCACGGCCGTCAGCTCGCCCTTGCCTGACGGGTGAGGCAGCGACAGCCGCCGGGCATGGAGATGCAGCCGGCGCGAATCGGCAACCGCCGCCAGCAGGGCTTCCTCGCCGCCATACTTGCGATCG
>Ga0209066_10004051_pt1 | contig 16231 bp, 14 predicted proteins | sample All_14_2_FD_187198 | JGI IMG/M metagenome (GOLD analysis project Ga0209066, IMG submission 187198) | Freshwater microbial communities in response to fracking from Pennsylvania, USA - Allegheny Zone_MetaG_DW_15 (SPAdes) (version 2) ...
GGCTGTCCCTGCTCGTGGTGGGCGGCGTCACCGGGTGTGCCTGCCCAACGGCGGCTGGCGTAGGTGCCCTGCTCCAGGTCACGGTCAATGATGCCGCGCAGGAAGTTGGTGGGCCTGGAAGCGTTGGAGTCGTCGGTCGGTGCGTTCATGCCCCAATTCTAGCGACCCCACCAGCCCCGCCCCATGCAGCGCGCAGCAAAGCACGTTTCAAACACACCGTCCTTTGAAAGGGAAACCCCTCTCACGCCTAACTCACTGTGAAATCAACAATCCAGCGACCGAATGACCAATCGTTTCAAACAAAAACCATCATGCTGTACACCCGATACGTCAAGGTCAAAGACCTGAGGATCCACGAGATCCTGCACATGCATGGTCTGTTTGAGCGCTACTACGACCACGGCCCGCTGGACACCTTCATGCGGGACCTGACCAAAAAAGACGGCGTCTTTCTGGTCCACCGCAAGAGCGACCAGGACATTGTGGGCTTCTCCACCCTGGGCATTCATCGTTTTGAGCACCAAGGCAAACAGGTCAAAGGCCTGTTCAGCGGCGACACCATCCTGGAGAAGGCCTACTGGGGCACACGCACACTGCAGAGCGCCTTTGCCCGCAAGATGTTCGTCGAAGCCGTCAAACAGCCCTTGTCACCCCAGTACTGGCTGCTGATCTCCAAGGGCTACAAGACCTACCTGCTGCTGGCGCGCAACTTCCCGGTGTATTACCCGGACCACCGCCAGGAGCACCCCGGCCTGAAGCAACTGGTGACCCACTATTGTGAGTTGCTCTACCCCGGCCACCTGGACCTGGAGCGCATGGTGCTGACCTTTGGCGACAACGCCAATTGCCTCAAGGGCGAGGTCGCCCCCATCACCCACGACCTGCGCCAGGCCGAGCCCGCCATCGACTTCTTTGCGCAACGCAACCCGGGTTGGGCGGACGGGCACGAATTGCCTTGCGTGGCACGTGCCGACCTGTGGACCTTCACCAAGGCCATCGTGCCGTTCTTGTGGAAGGCCCTGCGCAGCAACCGCCGCCCCAGCCTCTCGCAGCCCGCCTCCGCGCCCGAACGAGGGTGACCTGCCATCGGCCCCCCGCCCCACCAAGGCAGGGAAACACCCGTGGTCGATTCGGTGGATTTTGTTAATGTGCAGAACATTCAACACTGCACATTCACAGGAACCCACATGCCGACCCTGTCTCGCACTCTTTTGCGCCACACCCTGGCCGCCACCCTGGCTGCGCTGAGCACCTTGGCCCTGGCTGGCGCACCCCGTGCCACGCTGGAGATGTCCCCACCAGGTGATGCCTACGGCGACCGGGCCGATCAATTCGGCAGTGCGCCCTTTGTCGAGCAGGAGTTCTTCCTCTCCGGTCAGGCGCGTCGCTACAAGGGTGCGGGCACCCTGGGCAGCGATGGCAAGTGGACCGCCACCGTCGTCTCCAGCAACACGCCCTACAAGACCGCCGCCATCGTGCGCCGCCCCGCCCACCCGGCCAATTTCAACGGTGTCGTGCTGGTGGAGTGGCTCAACGTCAGCTCAGGCTACCCACTCGATGTGGACTGGGGCATGAACAGGGAAGAGATCCTGCGCAAGGGCTACGCCTACATTGGTCTGGTCAACCAGAAGGTCGGCCTGGACGGGGTCAAGAAGCTGACGGCCTACGGTGACCGATACGCTGACACCGACATCAGCACGGACGACATCTCCTACGACATCCTGTCGCAAGCCGGCCAGGCCGTGCGTGACCAGTACAGCGTGCTGTTGGGGGGCCTCAAGCCTGTGAAGGTGCTCACCAGTGGCCACTCGCAATCAGCCATGCGCCTGACCACCTACGCCAACGCCATCCAGCCGCTGGACCGGGTCTTTGACGGCATCCTGATCCATGGGCGCGCCAACAGCGGCACCAAGATGGCGTCGGGCGACAACACACCGTCGTCCACCGTGATCCGGGCCGACAGCCTGGTGCCGGTGTTCCAGATCCAGTCGCAAATGGATGTGTCGGTGCAGCCGGCCACATCCAAGGCGATGGACACCGGCAAGGTCCGCTATTGGGAGGTCGCAGGTGCTGCCCACGCCGATCAGTACCTGCTGGACGGCATCTATTCGGTCAGCGAGCGTGAGGTCGGGTTTGATCAGCCCGACTGCAGCAAGCCCCACAACGCCATGCCTTTCTACATGGCCCAGAACGCGGCCCTGCGGCACCTGACCAACTGGACCCTGACGGGCACCGCACCACCGGTCGCCCCACGCATGAAGCGCAACTGGCTGGGCAGCCTGCAAAAGGATGCCAACGACAACGTGTTGGGTGGCCTGCGCCTGCCGGAGATCGAGGTGCCTGTGGCCACGTACGGCAATGCCAACTTCACCAGTGGCTCGCTGGCCTTTCTGGACCTGTTTGCCTGCGTCGCCGGGGGCTACACCGAGCCCTTCAGCGCCAGCAAGCTCAAGACGCTCTATCCCACCCGGGCAGACTACGTGAGCAAGTACAAGAAGGCGGCCGATGCGGCACTGGCGGCGGGGTACATCCTGCCGGAGGACCACGCCAACGCGATCCAGCGCGCTCAGGCAGCAGCCATCCCTCAGTGACGAAGATCATGGGGCCGGGGGCATCACGCCTTCGGCCGCGCGCTCGGCGTAGCGGTTGAAGCGCCAGGAGTTGGCCTCCAGGGTGATGCGGCGCCAGGTGCCGCGCTTCTCGGCCGGGCTCATCTCGGGCCACAGTTGCACCTCGTCAAAGGTGCGGCCACAGCCCTTGCACAGGTCATCGCCCTGACTGGTCGAGCAGATCGCAATGCAGGGCGTGTCCGGCGTGGTCTCGTACCAGGTCATCCAGGCCTGTCGGGCCGGCGCGGGCATGGTGTCCTCGTCGCACTCGACCTCGTGGTGGTAGACCAGCAGGGCATAGACCTCGGCCAGCGCGCGCAGGGGCTCGCTCAAGCCCAGGTCGGCGTCAGACGGGGCCTGAACGCGCCACCAATTGATGGCCGACTCGATGTCGGTGATGTGGATGCCGGCCATGATCGGAGGCCCGGGGCTCAGCCCTGAGCGGCCACCAGGGCCGCCAGCGCAGCGTCGACATCCGCGGCTGCCACGCCATCGACCAGGGCCACGGGGGCACCAGCCAGGGCCGCAGACCCTTCCGTTTTGAAGCGCTTGACCCAGCCACCCGCCTCACGGCCGTCGGCAAAAGCCTGGCTTTGCAGCAGCAAGGTGCCGTCTGCTGCCGTGATCTTGAAATAGAACTGGCCGTCCGACTCGCGGTATTGCTTGACCTGGGGCACGGCCGCCTTGGCTGCGTGGGCCTGAGTGGCTGCGGCCTGGGGCACGGCCAGCATGCGGCGCAGGCCCACAGCATGGCGCAACTCAGCCAGGAAGGGTGCCGCCTGGGCGCGGGCCTTGGCAGCGCCCACCTGCAGGACCTCTTCGATCTGCTCGGGGTGGGCCACCAGGGCGGCGTAACGCTCGCGCATGGGGCCCACATGGGCCTCGATCAGTTGCACCACCCGCTGCTTGGCATCGCCCCAGCCCAGACCGGCCCGCAAGTCGGCATGGAACGCCGCACGCGTGGCGGCATCGGCAAACGCATCGTGCAGGGTGACCAGGTGGGCGCCCTCGGGCTCCTTGGGCTCGCCCGGCAGGCGGGAGTCGGTCACCACACGGGCGATCGCGTCCTTCAGGCCCTTGGGGCCGCCTTCGAACAGGGGCACCGTGTTGTCGTAGCTCTTGGACATCTTGCGGCCATCCAGGCCGGGCAAGGTGGCCACGCTGTCTTCGATCTCCGCCTGGGGCAGCACAAACAGCTCCTTGCCGCGACCGAAAGTGTGGTTGAAGCGCTGGGCCACGTCGCGGGCCATCTCGATGTGCTGAACCTGGTCGCGGCCCACGGGCACGCGGTGGGCGTTGAACAGCAGGATGTCGGCCGCCATCAGGATGGGGTAGCAGTACAGGCCCATGGTGACGCCTGCGTCTGGCTCTTCACCGGCGGCTTCGTTGGCGTCCACCGAGGCCTTGTAGGCATGGGCCCGGTTCATCTGGCCCTTGGCCGTCACGCAAGTCAGCAGCCAGTTGAGCTCGGTGGTCTCGGGGATGTCGCTCTGGCGGTAAAAGGTGACGCGCTCGGGGTCCAGGCCCGCGGCCAGCCAGGTGGCGGCAATCTGCAGGCGAGACTGTTCGATGCGGTCGGGGTCATCGCACTTGATCAGCGCGTGGTAGTCGGCCAGGAAGAAGAAGCTCTCGACCCCGTCTTCACGGCTGGCGGCGATGGCGGGCCGGATGGCACCGACGTAATTGCCCAGGTGGGGCGTGCCGGTGGTGGTGATGCCGGTGAGAACACGTTGGGTCATGGCAGGATCTGGCGCGTTTTCTGATCAAAGGGGGAGGATGCGGATTGTAGGCGCAGCCCCCTTGCCCCGGGGCGATCAGGGTCGGGCCGCCTCCAGGCGGAGCTGGCGGGCCACCATGAACAGCGGGAACATCACGCTGACGGCGATCACGAACGACAAGACCACGTAAACCCACACAAAGCGAATGCCCAGGCGCCGGGATTCGGTGAACATGAAGACCGTGCAGGCCGCGCCCAGCAAGAACAGGTCATTGGTGAGCGAGGCGGCAGCCGGGTTGGCATAGCCCCCGCGGACAAAACCGACGATGCCACCGTTGTCGGGCAGGGCAAAAAACTGCAGGTTGAAGGACCAGGTGGCCACCAGGGCCACCACGGCCAGGGCGACATACAGGGCGCACAGCGCCTTGCCGGATCGGGACAGGTTCATGAGAGGGTCTCCTGGGGTGGGTCAAGCTGGGTACACTCTAGCCCGCATGAAAAACATCGTTCTTCTGATTTCGGGTCGGGGCTCCAACATGGAGGCCATTGTCAACGCATGTGCCCAGGAGGGCTGGCCGGCGCGCATCGCGGCCGTGATCAGCAACAAGGCCACCGCGGGTGGACTGGCCTTTGCGGCCGAGCGGGGCATTGCCACCGCCGTGCTGGACCACAAGCAGTTTGACAGCCGCGAAGCCTTTGACGCCGAGCTGGCCCGGGTGATCGATGGTTTTGCGCCCGACGTCGTGGTGCTGGCCGGTTTCATGCGCATCCTGACCGAGGGCTTTGTGCGCCACTTTGCCGGGCGGCTGGTCAACATCCACCCCTCGCTGTTGCCGGCGTTTCCGGGCCTTCACACCCACCAGCGTGCGCTGGACACAGGCTGCAAGGTGGCTGGCGCCACAGTGCACCTGGTCACGCCGGAGCTGGACCATGGCCCGATCATCCTGCAGGCCGTGGTGCCCGTGCAGGCGAGCGACACGGAGGACACCTTGTCCGCCCGCGTCCTGGCACAGGAGCACGTGATCTACCCGCGCGCGGTGCGCTGGATGGTTGAAGGCGACCTGCAGGTCAGCGACACCGGCCTGGTGCAGCAGTTGCAGGGCCAGCCCCAGGCGGTGTTCGGGGCTTGAGCGCCCCGAAAGCCTGATTCAGGCCTTGCGGCGCAGGCCCTGCAGCCCTCGCAGCCCGAGAAGACCCAGGCTGGCCAACATCAAGGCCCAGGTTTCAGGCTCGGGCACAGCGGTCGTGAGGCGAACGTTGTCCACACCGACCACTTCGACCGGGCCATTGCCCGCTTCCATGCTGAAGCTCACGCTCCTGAGGTTGGCCAGCACCGAGGCCAGCGATGCCGTGCCCTGATTGAAGGTGGCCGCGTCCAGGGTGGCGGTGTAGGTTTTCCAGGCCAGGCCGGGTTCGGTGATCACGCTGCCCACGTTGGGGGCCAGGTCAGCAAATGCCACCTGGTCCGTGGCGGAGGTGAAGCGCACGATGCCGAAATCAGGCCACGATGGCGTCGAGCCATTGAGCATCACGCCATCAAAACTGATGCTGCCGCCCAGGTAGGCCGACCAGTCATTGACCGCAGCCGGCAGAGGCATCTGCAGGTACACATCGGTGTTGCCGTTGGTGTCGGTGACCGACAGGTGGCCATTGCCGCCGCCAGCCACGTGTGCCAGGGCGCCATCGCCCACCAGGGTGAAGCCCTGGGTGTCCGCATCAAAGGTGTAGGCCACATCGGCCAGGGCCAAGGTAGAAGCAGCAGTGGCGACCAAGGCCACCAAACCCGTGCGAATTGCCTTCATGAGGACACTCCCGATATTTTTCGATCGGGAAATTCTAGCGTTGGGGCCAGGAATTGGAAGCTTCTGTTTCGAGCGGTATCAATTCAAGCCGTGATCGACCGGCTGGCCAGGGCCGCTGCCGCCGCCCGCGTCTCCACCCCCAGTTTTTCGAAAATGTGCTCCAGGTGCTTGTTGACCGTGCGGTGGCTCATGCCCAGGATGTCGGCTATGTCGCGGTTGGTCTTGCCCTTGGCCAGCCAGGACAGCACCTCGGTCTCACGGGGCGTCAGGGAGGCAATCTCCAGCCGGCTGGGTGACGGTGCATCGGCGCCGCCGGGGCTGGCGCTCAGGGACACCATGCTGAGCAACACCATGGTCTCGCCCAGGCCAGCGGCCCCCAGGCTGCGCGCCACCAGCCCCTGCCCTTCAGGCAAGGTGGACTGGGCTGGGTCCACGTCTGGTGCCACCACCTCCTGCCCCACCGGGCTGGCGGCCAGTTGGCGCAACCACGCCAGCGGGGCATCGCCCCCCAGGTCAGGGAAGGTGGCCGCCAACCATCGCTCGGCCTGGGGCGAGCGCCAGGCGATGCGCTGGCGCTCATCGAGCACCAGCACGCCATGCCCGCCCACGTCCACGGCCTCTCGTGCCAGGCGGGTGACACGCGCATTGCGCACATGGGTGGCCAGGCGGGCCAGCACCTCTTCGATGCGAACCGGCTTGACCACGTAATCCACCCCACCGGCGTCAAAGCCCGCCACGATGTCGGTGGTCTCGGACAGGCCGGTCATGAAGATCACCGGCACATGCGACCACACCGCATGGGCCTTGAGGCGTCGGCAGGTCTCAAAGCCGGACAGGCCTGGCATCACGGCGTCCAGCAAGATGGCGTCAGGCACCACCAGCTCCAGCCGGGAGAGCGCCTGCTCGCCATCACGGGCAACCAGGACGGTGTAGCCCTCGCGGGCCAGCGCGTCGCACAGCATGCGCAAGGTGTCAGGTGCATCGTCCACCACCAGGACGGTGCCCTGGTGGCGATCAAGGTTGGGGCTCATCAAGGGGGTCCTCGGACAAAACAGGGGATTGACGGGTCAGGTGGGCCAGCAGCCCATCGAGGTCAAAGGCATCGAGCAAGGCCATCAGGGCGACCCACTGCGCCCGATGCTGTGGGTGGCTCTGGGTGTTGCGCTGCAACGCCTGCGCCAGGCCCTGGATGTGGCCCATGCGGGCCAGGCGGGTCAACTCGGCCCACAGGTCGTCAGGCAGGTGATCACGCTGAGGGTCAGGAAGGGCCGGCGGCAGGTGCGAGGCGCCGGCCACCACCCGCTCGACGACCCGCTCCACCACCCAGTCCAGGTGCAGGTGCTGCCCCAAGGTGTCCAGCAGCTCCGACTCCATCACGGGCTTGCCGACAAAGGCCTGGCACTGCGCGGCCTGCAGGTTCTCGGGTCGGTTCTCGAACACATTGGCCGAGACCATGATGATGGGCACCTGCTCAAAACCCGCCTGACGGATCAGGCGGGAGGTCTGCCAGCCATCGAGGTCATCCATGCTGATGTCCAGCAGCACGGCATCAGGACAGTGCTCGCGCACGCTCTCCAGGCACTCCAGGCCACTGGCGGCCTCCCGAATGGCAAAGCCCAGGGGCATGAGCATGCCGGCCAGCATCTGGCGCTGGATGGGCTGGTCATCGACCACCAGCAAGGTCTGGATCGGCCCCAGGTAACCGACGATGGGGCGGTGGCGGGGCCGGCTGCTCAGGGCAATTCCCGGCTTGCTGATCGGGGGCGAGATCTCGCGCAGGTACATGCGCACGCTGAAGGTGCTGCCCTGCCCCATCACGCTTTGAACGCTCAACTCGCCGCCCATCAGCTCGGACAGCAGGTGCGTGATGGTCAGACCCAGGCCGGTGCCGGGCTCCGTGCTGCGCCGCCCACCACTGCCGCGCTCAAAGGGCAGGAAGATGCGCTCCAGATCCTGCGGCGCAATGCCGATGCCAGTGTCGATGACCTCAAAACGCAGCACCTCTCGCCGGGCGTCGACCCGCAAGGTGATCTGCCCCTGGTCTGTGAAGCGCACCGCGTTGCTCAGCAGGTTCAGCAGGATCTGGCGCAAGCGCTTGGCATCGGCTTGCACCCACTCGGGCACGCGCCCTCGCGTCTCCAGCTCAAAGCGCAGGCCCTTGGCGTCGGCCTGCGGCTCGACCATGTGGACCACGTCGTCCAGGAACTCGCGCAGGGGCACCGGGCTGGGGTCCAGCTTGAGGCGACCGGCCTCGATGCGGGCCAGCTCCAGCAAGCCGTCGATGAGGCCCATCAGGTGCTCGCCGCTGCGCTGGATGGTGTTGAGGGCGCCCCGCTTGGAGCCCTCCGGCGGCTCGTCCTTGAGCAGGATCTGGGCATAACCCAGGATGCTGTTGAGCGGGGTGCGCAGCTCATGCGTCATGCCCGCCACATAGCGGGTCTTGGCCTGGTTGGCGGCCTCGGCCAGCTCCTTGGCCTGCTGCAAGGCGGCATCCGTGCGCCGGTGCGCATCAATTTCCAGCTGCAGCAACTGGTTGTGGCGGTTGGAGTCGTCCTGCGCCATGCGACGGCTCTCGGACGCCAGCACCACCCACCAGGAGCACACGGCAGCGGCCAGCAACAGCAACGCATACACCTTGATGAACGGGCCATCCAGCAGGCCATCGGTCAGGGCCACCCCATGCCCGGACAGCGGCACGATCACGCCCTCCTGGTAATAGACCACGCCCAGCACAAAGCCCAGGGTGGTGGCCAGCGACAGGAACACCACCAGGTAGTGCCCGACCCTGAAGTTGATGCGCCCGGACCACTTCATGGGCAGCACCGAGGTCAAGGCATCAGAGACCTGATCGGCCGCCCGCGAGCGGGTCTTGCAGCGGTCATGGCAGCGTGACTCCAGGGTGCAGCACAGCGAGCAAATGGGCGCGGCGTAGGCCGGACAGGTGGCCATGTCTTCTGATTCGAAGGGGTTTTCGCAGACCGAGCACTTGACGATCTGACCTGGGCGCCAGGGCTCCTCCTCCGCACGCGCCAGGTAGTACTTGCCTTGGGTCCACCAGGCCAGCAGGGGTGACAGTGCCAGCGAGATCCCCAGGGCCATGAAGGGCGACCAGGCCGCCGCCATCGGGCCCATGACACCGGCATGTGCCGCAATCGCCACCACGGCCGCCATCAACATGGCACCCAGCCCCACGGGGTTGATGTCGTACAGGTAGGCCCGCTTGAACTGGATGCCGGGGGGGGACCACCCCATCGGCTTGTTGATCACCAGGTCGGCCACCAGGGCCCCCACCCACGCAATGGCCACATTGCTGTACAGCCCCAGCACCCGCTCCAGGGCGCCAAAGACACCCAGCGTCATCAGCAGCACCGCGATCAGCACATTGAAAACCAGCCAAACCACACGCCCCGGGTGGCTGTGCGTCAGCCGCGCAAAGAAGTTGGACCAGGCCAGCGAACCCGCATACGCGTTGGTGACATTGATCTTGACCTGCGAGACGATGACAAACAGTACGGTGGCGCCCACGGCCCACTGGGGAGAGGCAAACACCTCCATGAAGGCCGCCAGGTACATCTGCGTGGGCTCGATCGCCTTGTCGGTGGGCACTTCGTGCTGCAGGGCCAGAAAGGCCAGGAAGGCACCCGCCAGCATCTTGAGCATGCCCGGCACGACCCAGCCCGGCCCGGCCACCACCACCGCGGTCCACCAGCGCCAGCGATTGGCGGGGGTTTTCTCGGGCAGAAAGCGCAAAAAGTCGACCTGCTCACCCACCTGCACGATCAGGGAAAAAGCCACCGTGGCCGCCATGCCAAAGGCCAGCAGGCTGAATTCGCTGTGGCCGGAGGAGCGCCCACTGAGCGTCGTGAAGGCCGAATAGGCCTCCGGGTTCTTGAAGGCCAGCACGATGAACGGGCACACCCACAGCACAAACCAGATCGGCTGGGTCCACAACTGCAGGCGCGAGATCAAGGTGATGCCGTGCGTGACCATGGGTACGATCACGATCGACGAGACCAGGTAACACAGCGGCAATGGCCAACCCAGCAGCATCTGCAAGGCCAGCCCCATGATCGCCGCCTCCAGCGCAAAAAAGATGAACGTGAAGCTGGCGTAGATCAGGGAGGTCAGCGTCGAGCCCAGGTAGCCAAAGCCGGCCCCGCGGGTGAGCAGGTCCATGTCGACCCCGTACTTGGCCGCGTAATAGCTGATGGGCAAGGCCGTGAGGAAGGTGATCAGCCCCACCACCAGGATGGCCCACAGCGCATTGGTGAAACCGTGGTTGAGCGCAATGGCACCGCCAATGGCCTCCAGCGCCAGGAACGACACCGCCCCGAAAGCCGTGTTGGCCACCCGGAACTCGCTCCACTTGCGAAAGGTGCGCGGGGTGTAGCGCAACGCGTAGTCCTCCAGGGTCTCATTGGCGACCCAGGAGTTGTAGTCCCGACGGATGTGAAAGATTTTCTGCCGGGTGACGGACACGTGACTGGCTCCGCGAATGACAAGACAGACCCTGAATGCAAGAAGCAGTCCATGCGCACGGCCCATGGGTTCAGGGGGTGTGATCGCACCGCGACTACGTTGAATGACGTATTCATGGAAAACCCGGCCGTCCTTAAGGTGGACCCAAGGCTGCAAGAGATCACGCACCAACTTGCAGCGCTGGCAACCCCCTTTTTTGTGCAAGGAGTCTTTTCATGTCCCACGAGCCAAACGATTCCCCCATCGACCACCCAGAGATGGACGCCAACCGCCGTCGCCTGCTGCAAGGCCTGGGGGCTCTGCCCCTGGTCGGTCTGCCCGGCGTGGCCCTGGCCCAGAAGTTCCCCACGGCCAAGGTCAACACGACCGGTCTGGCCGTGACCGACACCGAGGTGATCGTGGGCCAGCTGCACTCGGCCACCGGCACGATGGCCATTTCGGAGACCGGCTCGATCCAGGCCGAACAACTGGCCATTGACCAGATCAACGCCATGGGCGGGATCCTGGGTCGCAAGATCAAGGTGATCAAGGAAGACGGCGCCTCCGACTGGCCCACGTTTGCCGAAAAATCCAAGAAGCTGCTGGTCAACGACAAGGTGGCCACCGTCTTTGGCTGCTGGACCTCGGCCTCGCGCAAGGCCGTGCTGCCCATCTTCGAGAAAGAAAACGGCCTGCTGTACTACCCCACCTTCTATGAAGGCCTGGAGCAGTCCAAGAACGTGATCTACACCGGCCAGGAAGCCACGCAACAGATCATTTACGGCCTGGATTGGGGCGCCAAGGAAAAGAAGGCCAAGAAGTTCTTCCTGGTGGGTTCGGACTACATCTGGCCGCGCACCTCCATGAAGATTGCCCGCAAGCACATCGAGTCCGTGGGCAAGCTCGGCTCGGTGGTCGGCGAGGAGTACTACCCGCTGGGCAACACCAACTTCAACTCCCTGATCAACAAGATCAAGCTGGCCAAGCCCGACTGCATCTTTGCGGCCGTGGTGGGCGGCTCCAACGTGGCGTTCTACAAGCAGCTCAAAGCCGCCGGCATCACGGGCGCCAAGCAGTTCCTGCTGACCCTGTCGGTGACCGAGGACGAAATGCTGGGTGTGGGTGGCGAGAACTTTGCCGGCTTCTACTCGTCGATGAAGTACTTCCAGTCCCTGCCCAACGAGAACAACAAGAAGTTCGTCGCGGCCTTCAAGGCCAAGTACGGCCCCAACTCCGTGATCGGCGACGTGACCCAAGCGGGCTACCTGGGCCCCTGGCTGTGGAAGGCTGCGGTCGAGAAAGCCGGCAGCTTCGATGTGGACAAGGTCGTTGCGGCATCGCCCGGCATCGAACTCAAGACGGCCCCCGAGGGCTACGTCAAGGTCCACGCCAACCACCACCTGTGGAGCAAGTCGCGCATTGCCCAGGGCATGCCAGACGGCACTTTCAAGGTCGTGGCCGAGTCGCCCGAGCTGATCGAACCGAACCCCTTCCCCAAGGGCTACCAGTGATGAGCGAGAGAGTGTGAGCGAGTGAGTTCCTGCGTGCGCCTGTGTCCATGGGACTTCGGGGCACGCAGGTTTTTTCGATGAAGGGGATCTCCATGACGTTTTCTGACCTGCTCAACATTGGCCTGATGCAAGGCTTTGCGGGCCTGAGCCTGTTTTCGGTGCTGTTGCTCATGGGCCTGGGCCTGGCCGTGATCTTTGGCCAGATGGGCGTGATCAACATGGCCCATGGCGAGTTCATGACCATTGGCGCGTACACGGTCTACATGGCCTCGGTCCTCACGGAGAAGATCGCCCCGGACTTTCTGGTCTATTACTTCCCCCTGGCCATCTTGCTGGCCTTCTGCCTGGCCTTTGTGGCCGGCTGGGTCGCTGAATGGGCCCTGATCCGCCACCTGTACAAACGCCCCCTGGACACGCTGCTGGCCACCTGGGGCCTGAGCCTGGGCATGCAGCAGTTCTTCCGCACGGCCATCGGCCCCAAGGAAGTCAGCCCCACCTTGCCTGACTGGCTGATGGGCTCCTGGGCCCCCATGGAAGGGCTGGACATCCCCATCAACGGCATGTTCGTGATGGCCCTGACCGCCCTGGTCACCGCCCTGCTGCTGCTGGCCTTGTACAAGGCGCGCTGGGGCCTGCGGGTGCGTGCCACGGTCAGCAACCGCGTGATGGCCAACGCGATTGGCATCAACACCAAAAAGACCGACCGACTGACCTTTGCCATTGGCTGCGGCATTGCCGGCGTGGCCGGTGCTGCCTTCACCACCATCGGTTCGACCGGGCCGACCAGCGGCTCGCTGTACATCGTCGACTCCTTCCTGGTGGTCACCTTCGGTGGTGCAGCCAGCCTGCTGGGCACGGTGGCCTCGGCCTTCGGGATTGCCCAGACCCAATCGATTGCGGAGTTCTTCCTGTCCGGCTCGAACGCCAAGGTGCTGACCCTGATGCTGGTGATCACCATCCTGATGATCCGCCCCCAAGGTCTGTTTGCCGCCAAGGTGCGTCGCTGAACCCGCCCCCGATCCCCAAGGTTTGATTAGGAGTCTTTTCATGAAACCCGCACTTGCCTGGATCCAACAGCGAAAGCTAGGCGGCATCGCGCTGCTGGCCCTGCTGCTGATCGTGGTCTTTCCCCTCACGCTGGACATCTTCCGGCTCAACCTGATCGGCAAGTACCTGACCTACGCCTTTGTGGCCCTGGGCCTGGTCATGCTCTGGGGCCATGCCGGCATCCTGAGCCTGGGCCAGGGCGTGTTCTTCGGGCTGGGGGGCTACATGATGGCCATGTTCCTCAAGCTCGAAGCCTCTGACCCCATCAGCACCAAGATCCAGTCCACCCCGGGCATCCCCGACTTCATGGACTGGAACCAGCTCACGGAGCTGCCCCTGTGGTGGCTGCCCTTCAAGAGCCTGCCCCTGGCCCTGCTGGCCGTGATCGTGGTGCCCATGGTGCTGGCCTTCATCGTCAGCTACGCCATGTTCAAGCGGCGCGTGGGGGGCGTGTACTTCGCCATCATCACGCAGGCGGTGGCCCTGGTCCTGACCGTGCTGATCATTGGCCAACAGGGCTACACCGGCGGCGTCAACGGCATCACCGACCTCAAGACCATGCTGGGTTGGGACATCCGCACCGACAGCGCCCGCTACATCCTGTACTTCGTGTGTGTGGGCCTGCTGCTGGCCAGCGTCTTCCTGTGCCGCTGGATCCAGGCCAGCAAGCTGGGCACCCTGCTGCTGGCCATGCGCGACAAGGAAGACCGGGTCCGCTTCTCGGGCTACGACGTGGCCATGTTCAAGGTCTTTGCCTTCTGCCTGGCGGCCATGTTGTCGGCCATCGGTGGGGCCATGTTCACGCTGCAGGTGGGCTTCATGTCGCCCTCGTTCGTGGGCATCGTGCCCTCCATCGAGATGGTGATCTTTGCCGCGGTGGGTGGTCGCATGAGCCTGATCGGCTCGATCTATGGCGCCTTGCTGGTGAACTTTGGCAAGACCTACTTCTCGGAAAGTGCGCCCGACCTGTGGCTGTTCCTGATGTCGGCCCTGTTCATCGGCGTGACCATGGCCTTTCCCGATGGCCTGGCCGGTGTCTGGGAGCAAAAGGTCAAGCCCTGGTGGGCGGCCCGTCAGTTGCAGCGCAAGCAGATCCATGAGCGGCTTGCTGCGGCACAAGCCAGCTACCCGGAACCCCCTCCACCCAAGTCATCCGACACGCCCCTGCCCCCCGGCATCAGCGGTCAACAAGCTTGAACCCTCCAGGAGTGCCCCATGAGCAAAAAAGAGTTTGCCCTCTACATCGAAGACCTCACGGTGTCCTTTGACGGCTTCAAGGCCATCGACAACCTCAACCTCTATGTCGACAAGGACGAACTGCGCGTGATCATCGGCCCCAACGGTGCGGGCAAGACCACGCTGCTGGACCTGATCTGCGGCAAGACCAAGGCCAGCGCCGGCAGCATCAAGTTCAAGGACGAGGAGCTGACCAAAAAGCCCGAGCACCAGATCGTTCGGTCTGGGGTGGGCCGCAAGTTCCAGACCCCGTCCATCTACGAGAACCTGTCGGTGTTCCAGAACCTGGAGGTGTCGTTTCCGCGCGGTCGCTCCGTGCTGGGCGCCCTGGGCTTCAAGTGCACCCACGAGGTCAAGGCACGTGTCCAGGCCGTGGCCGAGGAGATCGGCCTGGCTGACAAGCTCGACAGCGAAGCCGGCCTGCTGTCCCATGGCCAGAAGCAGTGGCTGGAGATCGGCATGCTACTGATGCAGGAGCCCGAGCTGTTGATGCTGGACGAGCCCATTGCCGGCATGAGCGCCCGCGAGCGCGAGCTGACGGCCGACCTGCTCAAGCGCATCTGCAAGAACCGCTCGATGATCGTGATCGAACACGACATGGCGTTTGTGGCGCAGATCGCTTCCAAAGTCACCGTGATGCATCAGGGAAAGATCCTGGCCGAAGGGTCCATGGACGAGGTGCAGAGCAACCCCCAGGTGATCGACGTTTACCTCGGTCATTGAGCCACAAGGAGCCCCACATGCTGGACGTGAAAGACCTGTACGTGAGTTATGGCCAGAGCGAGGCGCTGCACGGCATCTCCTTTGTCGCCAACAAGAACGAAACCGTGGCCATCATGGGCCGCAACGGCATGGGCAAGACCACGCTGTTCAAAAGCCTGATGGGCGTGCTGCCCACCAAGTCCGGGCAGATCACCGTGGCGGGCCAGGAGGTCTCCAAAGTCGAGAGCTTCCAGCGCGTGGCCTCGGGCATTGCCTATGTGCCCCAGGGCCGCATGATCTTCCCGACCCTCACGGTCGAGGAGAACATCCAGACCGGCCTGGAGAACGCCAAGCACAAGCGCATCCCTGAAGAAATCTATGCGCTGTTCCCCGTGCTGTTCGACATGAAGCACCGCAAGGGCGGCAACCTCTCGGGCGGCCAGCAGCAACAACTGGCCATTGCCCGCGCCCTGGTCACCAACCCCAAGGTGCTGCTGCTCGACGAGCCCACCGAGGGCATCCAGCCTTCCATCATCAAGGACATTGCCAAGGCGCTCAACGAGATCCGCAAGCTGCGCGAGATCACCATCGTGGTCTCCGAGCAGGTGCTGTCCTTTGCGATGGATGTGGCGGACCGACTCTTCGTGATCGAAGGTGGCCGACTGGTGCACGAGACCCGCCGCGCCGACACCGACATCGCCCACATCAAGCAATACCTGTCCGTATAGATAACGCCCCCCAGCTTGTCGCTTCGCGCCTTCGCAGCCCCCCGAGGGGGAGGCGTCCGGCTTGGGGCGGCCCAGCGCCGGACCCTTCGCACCAACCACCCATAGGAGCATGCAATGGCTGAAACCCTGATCAAGGTCGATCTGACCCAGTCCCCCACCCTGAACGAGAACATCCACAACCGCTGGCACCCGGACATCCCGATGGCCTGCTGGGTCAACCCCGGTGACGAGTTCATCCTGGAGACCTTTGACTGGACCGGCGGCTTCATCAAGAACAACGACAGCGCCGATGACGTTCGCGACATCGACCTGAGCACCGTTCACTACCTCAGTGGTCCCGTGGGCGTCAAAGGCGCCGAGCCCGGTGACCTGCTGGTGGTGGATCTGCTGGACATTGGCGCCAAGCAAGACAGCCAGTGGG
>Ga0209066_10004054_pt1 | contig 16226 bp, 22 predicted proteins | sample All_14_2_FD_187198 | JGI IMG/M metagenome (GOLD analysis project Ga0209066, IMG submission 187198) | Freshwater microbial communities in response to fracking from Pennsylvania, USA - Allegheny Zone_MetaG_DW_15 (SPAdes) (version 2) ...
CAGCAGGTTGCCGCCGACCGCGCTGAAGGCGCTCGCGCTCGCCGCTGCGCTCTACGTCGTCGGCGCGATCGCGCTGCCGCTTTCGTGGCGCGCCGGCACCGCGCTGCTCGGCGTCGCCATGCTCGGCCTCGCCGCCTGGCTGCTGACGCAGGACATCGCGCGCCGCAACCTCAGGCACCACGGCCTGATGCGGTTCACGGCGTATTGCCTCGTCGGCGGCTACGTCTGGCTCGGCGTCGGCGGCCTGCTGCTGCCCTTCGCCCAACCCGCCGGCCCGCTCTACGACGCCGCGCTGCATGCGGTCTTCCTCGGCTTCGTCTTCGCCATGGTGTTCGGCCACGCGCCGATCATCTTCCCCGCCGTGCTGCGCGTCGCCGTGCCCTACACGCCGCTCTACTACGGCCACCTTGCGCTGCTTAACCTGACGCTGCTCATGCGCGTGGCCGGCGACGTGTTCGGCGCGGAAGCGCTGCGGAGCTGGGGCGGGATGGGGAATGCGCTGGCGTTGGCGCTGTTCATCGGCGTCACGGCGACTGCGGTCATTCGCGCGCGCGGGCAGGAAACAACAACGCTCTAAGCGACCCGCGCCACGCACGCCGGGGCCGGGCAGTTCCGCCGTCGTTAGCCGCTGGAAAGCGCGGGATGCCTCCGTCGCAACCGCCCGGCCCCGGCGTCGTTGACGCATGCACGAGATTTTGGTTGCTCAGTCACGCCAGCCCGGGTGTTGCCTATTGCCGACGAAGGTCGTTGAGTGAAATGGGGGTCTGACCCCAATTTGGAGTTCAAAGAAGGAGACTTTCCGCAGTGGACATCCCACGAATATTCAACATCACCGAGAGCGCTCACCGCATCCACAACCCGATCACGCCCGAGAAGCTCGCGACGCTCGGCGCGGCGCTGCGTCTGGAATCCGGCGCCCGCGTGCTCGACCTCGGCAGCGGGTCGGGCGAGATGCTTTGCACCTGGGCGCGTGATCACGGCGTCGTCGGCACCGGCATCGACATGAGCCGGTTGTTCACCGAGCAGGCGAAAAGCCGTGCCGAAGAACTCGGCGTCGCCGACCGGGTCAGGTTCATCCACGGCGATGCCGCGGGCTATGTCGCCGACGAGAAGGTCGATGTGGCGGCTTGTGTCGGCGCCACCTGGATCGGCGGGGGAGTCGCGGGCACCATCGAGCTTCTGGCGCGGAGCCTGTGCGGCGGCGGGATCATCCTCGTCGGCGAGCCCTTCTGGCGGCGGTTGCCGCCGACGGAAGAGGTTGCCAAGGAGTGCCATGCCAGTTCGATTTCCGACTTTCTGATGCTTCCGGAACAGCTCGCGTCGTTCGGCCGCCTTGGCTACGACGTCGTTGAAATGGTGCTGGCCGACCAGGACGGCTGGGACAGATACGAGGCGGCCAAATGGCTGACCATGCGCCGCTGGCTCGAAGCCAATCCCGGCGACGAGCTGGCACAAGAGGTCCGCGCCACACTGACCACGGAACCCGGGCGCTACGCCGCTTGCACGCGCGAATACCTGGGCTGGGGCGTGTTCGCGCTGATGCCGCGGTGAAGCGTTGGCGAACCGGGCGGATCGACAACCACTGCCCAAGCAAGCTCTCGATACCAACTTGAAGTCACAAGCTGTGATTTCGAGTTTGCAGGAAGCAGTAAGCCCCGCGCGCGCCGTCTAGACCAGCGCCTCGCGCAGCGCCGCCGTCGCTTCCTCCATCGCGGCCTGCGCCGCGCCGAAGGCCTTGGCCATGGCGAAGAAGCCGTGGATCAATCCTTGGTATTCCGAGTAGCGCACGGGCACGCCTGCGGCCTTCAGGCGTTCGGCCCAGGCGCGGCAGTCGTCGACGATCGGGTCGTGGCTGGCGGTGATCACCAGCGCGGGCGGCAGGCCGGCGACGCTCGGGGCGAGGACGGGCGAGGCGCGCCAGTCGTTGCGGTCGGCGGGCGGCGGCAGGTAGGCGTCGATGAAGTACTGCATCGTCGTTTCGGTGAGCATGTAGCCCTTGGCGTAGCGGCGGTGCGAATCTGTCTGTCTGCGCTGGTCGGTGCCGGGGTAGATCAGGAGCTGGAAGCGCAGCGGCGGACCGCCGGCGTCGCGTGCGGTCAACGCGGCGACGATGGCGAGGTAGCCGCCGGCCGAGTCGCCGCCGACAGCGAGGCGCGCTTCGTCGATGCCGAGGCTGCGCGCATGGTCGACGACCCAGTTCAGCGCGAACCAGGCGTCGTCGACGGCGGCGGGGAACGGGTGTTCGGGCGCGAGCCGGTAGGAACACGAGACGACGGCGCAACCGCTGCGGTTGCTGATCTCGCGGCACAGGCTGTCGTAGCTCTCGAGGTTGCCGACGACGCAGCCGCCGCCGTGGTACCAGATGAGCGCCGGCAGGCGCTGGGTTTCGTCGCTGCCGAGCGGCCGGTACACGCGGCAGCGCAGCGGGCCGCCCTGCGCCGCGGCGCGCTCGATGACGTGCCCGGCCGCCAGCGCCACCTCGGGCGGCGGCAGCCGGAAAGCGAACATCATCTTCTCGGAGGCGGCGCGCTGCGTCTCGAGCGGCAGCTCGTGGAAAGGCGGTGCGCCGGGGCGCTCGATCAGCGCCAAAAAGGCCGCGGAATCCGCGTGAAGGTCAGCGACTTCGGACACGAAAGCTAAAGGGGAGCCAAAGGGGACAGGGCGACGTTCTCTGTTGCATCAAACGCCGAGCGGGAAGGTTTTCGACGATGGGGTGTTCGACCACGCCGCGCTTGGCTTCACTTCTGCCGCAGGCGTTCGGCGCGGCGGGCTTGTATTTCCGGCGGCCACTGGCTCTCGATGTAAGCCAGCACTCTTTCGATCTGACGGTCGCTCAGCTTGCCGCCGAATGCCGGCATGTCCGAAGCGTAGCCGGGCGGAGCATTCGGCGGCACCATGCCGAGTTTGACGATGGCTTCGAGTTGCTCCATCGGGTGATGCCAGGTATGACCGGTCGCGTCGTGTGGCGGCGCCGGGAGTTTGCCGTCCGGCCGCCGCGTGCGCCAATCGGCTTGCCCTTCGAGCCGGGCGCCATGGCATGACGCGCATTCGGCCTTGTAGATCGCTTCGCCTTCCATGACGGCCACCGTGTCGGGGCCGGCCGTCTCACCGCAGCCGGCCAGGGCTGCAAGCAGCGCCGGCAGCCACCACTGTTTCGTCGCCATCATCGGCGAGCCCGCTTGACCTCAGGAGGGTTCGGCGGGGCAGTTTGCGCTCGCCGCCGCTCGGCCCGCACGTTGAGGACGAGCTTGCCTGCCGCAACCAGATTCACCAACGACACGGCGATCGCCGGCCACAGGGGCAGTTCCTGGCCGGACATCGAGCCGTAGGCGAGCAGTGCCCCAAGCGCGGCACCGCCGATCAACAAGGTCATGGTACTGAAGCTGATGAAACCGTCTTGCCTGGATCTCAAGGTCGAATCCTCCAAATCGGGCTGTCCGATGAGGAGTGCGGCAGCCACGCGAGGCCGGAAAGTACCACACGGCGCCGGATTCAGCGGCGAGGCTTCGTCGTTGTGCTGAATGGGCCAAGGTCAACGCGTCGAGCGCCTGGAAAGGCGGTGCGGTCGGGGCGCTCGATCAGCGCCAAAAAGGCCACGGAATCCGCGTAAAGGTCAGTGACTTCGGACACAAAAACCCTATTCATCAGGTGGTAGTATTCGGCACCCCGCCGTGGGGTTCCCTAACGATTAGGAGTACCGACGTGAAAGACGAAACGAATCAGTCTCGCCGTAATGTGCTCAAGCTGGGCGGTGCCGCCCTGGCCCTGATGCCGGTCGTCGCCTTCGCCGCCAAGAATGACGGCATGCGCGCCTCCATGAAGTACAAGGATACGCCCGAAGGCGACAAGCGCTGCGACAACTGCGTGCAGTTCGTGCCGGGCAAGTCGGCTGCCGACCTCGGCGGCTGCAAGATCTTCCCGGGCGACACCGAGATCTCGCCGAAGGGCTACTGCGTGGCCTGGGCAAAGAAGTAAGCCTCGCGGCAACGCAAGACAAAGGGCGCTTCGGCGCCCTTTCCTTTTTCTACCGGCTAACCGGTAATGCAGATACCGGCGCTGCGGAATATCGCGGCGGCCGGCTTCCCTTCAGGATGAGCGCAAGCCGCTTTTTTCATCCACTCGAGGGGAAGACCATGCACCGATCGTTCATGAAGCTCATCAGCCGCGTGCTCGTCGTCACGACGCTGCTGCTTTCGTTCCAGGCACAGGCGGGCATGATCTCGGCCGACCGCGCCGCCACCGCCGCGGCGCAGCTCGACCGCGATACCGTCGTGCGCACGCTCAACCGGCCCGAGGTCGCCAGCCAGTTGCAGGCGATGGGCCTGAGCTCGGCGGCTGCGCACGAACGCCTGGCGGCGATGAGCGACGAGGAAGTCCGCACCCTCGCCGGCCGCATCAACTCCCTGCCCGCCGGCGCCGACAGCGGCTGGGCCTGGCTGGTCCTCATCGCGGTCGGCGTCTGGGCCTTCTACTCCTGGCGCCGTTGAAACGTCTTCTGCTTGTGCGCGCCCGCCGCCTGGCGGGCGCGTTCCTTTTGTCGCTGGTCCTCGGGGGCTGCGCGGCGCTGCTGCCTCAGACCACCGCGTTGCGCGACCAGCGGCCGCCCGGGCTGCCCGACCGGGTCGAACTCGCCGACATCGCCTTTGTGCCGCAGGCGGAGTACCAGTGCGGGCCGGCGGCGCTCTCGATGTCGCTCGCCAGTGCCGGCGTCCATGTCCCGCTCGACCAGTTGGTCGGCGAGGTCTATCTTCCCGAGCGCCGCGGCAGCCTCCAGGCCGACATGCTGGCGACGCCGCGCCGCCACGGCCGCGTCAGCCATCGCCTGGCGCCGCGACTCGACGACGTGCTGCACGAGGTGGCCGCCGGCAACCCGGTCGTCGTGCTGCAGAACTACGGGGTCTGGCCGATCGACGGCTGGCACTACGCGCTCCTCGTCGGCTATGACTACGACGCCGGCGAGGCGATCCTGCACACGGGCGAGCGCGCGGCGATGCGCATGCCCTTCGCCGTCTTCGAGTACCTGTGGCGCGACGGCGACCACTGGGCGATGACCGTGACGCCGCCGCACCGGCTGCCGGCGACGGCGCGCGAACCCGACACCGTCGCCGCCCTCGCCGCCTTCGAACGCGTAGCGCCGCCGGCACTGGCCGCCGAAGCCTGGCGCACGGCGCTCGAGCGCTGGCCGCGCAACGAACCGGCCGCCATCGGGCTCGCCAACGCCGAGCACGCACGCGGCGACCTCGCCGCTGCCGTCGCCGCGCTGCGCGATGCACTGACCCTGCACCCGGGATCGCCCGTACTGCTCAACAACCTCGCCCAAACCCTCTCGGATCTCGGCCGCCACGCCGAGGCGCTGGCGCTGGCCGACGAGGCCGCAGCGGCGCCGGGGGCATTCGCCACCGCCATCGCCGAAACGCGTGCCGGCATCGCGGCGCGCCTGAGCACGCCGGAAAACCGGTAGCGGCAATCAACGGAAGCCAGTATTTCTCGCCGCCGCTTCGCTCGCTAGATTGGTCCGGGACACTGACAGCGAGGAGGCCGAAAAATGTATTCCGAGGTGAGGGACATGCTCCATCAGGCGAAGAGCGAACGCGAGGTGCAGGACGTCCTGCGCAACCTCTGCCGCGAGCACGGCCAGGTATTGCGCGCCGACGTGCTCTGGGGTTCGGACGTGCCGCGCCACGTGATGTGCATGGTCGAAATGTCGGACTTCGAGGCAGCGCATGCCCTGGCGCGCGATTGCGGCGCCATGGTCTACGGCATGACGCAGGTGGTGTTCCGCTACGAGGCGCCGCCCGACTTCGACTACTCGACGCCGTCCCATGTCGTCTGAGGCGCCGTGCCGGCGCGAGTGGCTGACATTCCTCGCCCTGGTCGGGGCCGCGCTCGCCGTACTGGCGCTGCGCGCCCCGGGCACGATGCGCGAGGCCCGCGAACTGGCTGCGGCGATCGAACGCGATGGACCGGTCGCAGCGACCTGCGGCCGCGCGCTGCCCGGGAGCGGCGAACTCGCCGCGGCGCTCACGGCTCTGGAAGCCCTGCAGGGGCGGGACGCCGGGCTCGGCTGCGCGGCACGCCGCTCGCCCTACTTGCGCTTTGCCGCCTCGTAGAGCGGCTGCACCACCGGCAGCAGCGACTGCACTTCGGCGATGCGCTTCTCGTCGGCCGGGTGACTGCTGAGGAACTCCGGCGGCTTGCCGCCGCCGGCCTGCGTCATCTTCTGCCACAGCGTGACGCCCGCGGCCGGATCGTAGCCGGCACGCGCCGCCAGTTCGAGGCCGATGCGATCCGCTTCCTTTTCGTCGTTGCGCGAGAAGCGGGTGGCGATCAGGGCATCGTAGCCGAGGCCGGCGAGGCTCGAGGCCGTGCCGCCCCAGCCGAACACCGCCGCGCCGATGTCGATGGCCGCACTGGCCGCAATCGCCTTCGACACCTGCTCGCGCGAATGCTCGCGCAGCGCATGCGCCACCTCGTGGCCCATGACCACCGCGATCTCGCTGTCGCTCAAGTTCAGCCGCTTGATCAGCCCCGAGTAGAAGACGATCTTGCCGCCGGGCATGCAGAAGGCGTTGATATCGTCGCTGCCGATCACGTTCACTTCCCAGTTCCAGCCCGGCGCGTCATCGCGGAACACCGCCGTCTGCGGCCGGATGCGCGCCGCGATGCCGCGCACGCGCTGCGTCAGCGCCGGGTCGTTGTTGAGCACGCCCTTGGCGGCGGCTTCGTCGCGCAGCTTCCCGTAGCTTTCGGCGGCAACCTGCTCGAGCTGCTCCGAGGACACCAGCAACAGTTGCGAGCGCTCGGCGCCCACGGCGCCGCCCGACGTCGTCGTCGAGCAGCCGCCCACGCTTCCGAGCATCGGCGCGACGAGGAATGCGGCCGCAAGTCGCCGAGAAATCTTCATGCGGGACCATCGGCAAGCGCCGCGCCGTGTGCGCTTGCAAACACAGGGGTCGAGGGGCCTTACGGCGCTTGCACGCGGGCACTTCCATAGGCAAGATGCGCACTTCGAAACTGTGCGGCACCTCACATGAATCGAACCATTTTGTCGGCGGCGCTCCTGGCCGCAACCCTCGCCGGCTGCGGCAGCGTCAAGGTATGGCCTTTCGGCAGCGACGCGCCGCAGGAACGCACCCGCGTGCCGGCGAATGCCGTGGAGTACCAGTGTCCGGGCGGCAAGCGCTTCCACGTGCGCTGGCTCGACGGCAACAGCGCCGCCTGGCTGATCCTGCCGGACCGCGAGGTTCGGCTCGACCGGTCGGGCACCGCGACGCGCTACAGCAACGGCATCACCAGCCTCGACATCGACGGCGGCACGGCAACCTTGTCCGACCGCGCCGTGACGCTCTCGGGCTGCAAGACCGCCGCAGCGAACTGAGGGGCGATGTTCCGCCCCTCCTTCGCCTCCCGCACCAGAAAGCAGAACCACAAGTGATACCGACCGCCGGCGCGCGACTCCGCGCCGGCAACCGTTCAAACGCAGCGTGCCGTCATGCCGATGTCGCCATCCTCCGGCTGCGTCCGGCAACGCCGACGACCAATGAAGCCCAGCATGCCGAGGCCGGCCAGCATCAGCGCGTAGGTCTCCGGCTCCGGCACTTCAGCAACCCAGTTCGACGGATTCGGCGTGTTGTCCGGATTGGAGAACGGGCTCACCGAGATCACGGCGTAGATCGGGCTCGGCTTGTTGTTGGCCGTGGCGAAGGTATTCACGTAGTCGTCGACCGTCGTGCCGAGGACCGTCCAGGTGCTGGTTTCGTTGATCTGGAAGGCGTCCTGCGGATTGTTGTAGTAGTCGATGACGATGTGCTGGTCCGCCGCCAGGTAGCCGGCGTCTACGTTGTTCGGGTTGGTCAGGTAGTTGAAGTTCTGGATCGACGGACCGGAGTTGTACACGAAGCTGGCGTCGGTCAGCGCCGGCCCGGCGTAGACATAGTCGAGTCGCGTCACGGTCGACATGGGATCCAGGCTGTAGCCGGGGTTGGCCTCGTTCGGATCGAGCACGAACTGCACGCCGCCCGCGACGTCGGTCAGGGTCAAGGTGGCGATGTCCGGATAGGGCTCGTTCAGCGAATCGAGGCCCGTCGCCGGAAGGTTGAAGCTCCACGTCGCGGCCACGGCCGGCATGGTGAAGGCCGCTAACAGCGCTGCGGCGAGGGGTTTGGCGCGCAATTTCATATTCACGATCCTCACGAAAGAAAAATGAACGGGACTGGCCTGGGCGAACGACGCGAGCCTCGATGACGCCCGTTCGTTCCGTATTGCAAGTTACATATGCCCTCGTCGCGGTTCAGTTCGCTTGTGAACAATGCCCCATGACAAACGTCCCGTTCCGCGCTCCACTCCACTCCACGCGAAAACCATGAACAGACTGATTGCAGGAAAGCGCCGGCGCCTTGCGCTGGCCGCCATCGCCGTCGCCGTCGCCGCTGCCGCCACGGCCCTCACGCCGCGATTCTTCGCGCCCGGGGCGCCGCCAGCGCTGCACGCCACGCTGCTGGCTATGCGCGACGATCCCGCCCGCTGGACGAAACACGAAGGAGACGCCTCGACGCTGATGCGCGACCTGCGCGGCAACGCCGTCGCCGGCGCCGGCATCGCGGGCGCCGGCATCCTCGTCAGCGCCAGCGACGGCCGCGAGTACTTCGTCGCCGACCCGGCGGGGCGCTTTGCCGGGCTGGTCGTCGATACCTGGCGCAACGGCGGCGAGACGTTTCCCTTCGCCGCGCTCGACAAGGAAGGCGCACGCGACTGGCGCGGCGACCTCGGCCTCGGCCTCACGCTGTTGCTGATCGGCTTTCTCGGCTTCCAGGTCTGGCGCAGTTCCGCCGGCCAGTTCCGCTTCTCGCGCCGCGACTCGCAGGTGACCTTCGACGACGTGATCGGCGCACGCGAGGCCAAGGGCGCCCTGCTCGACATCCAGGCCTACCTCAAGGACCCGCGCGGCTTCATCGCCCTCGGCGCGCGGCCGCCCAAGGGCGTACTGCTTTCCGGTCCGCCGGGTACCGGAAAGACGCAGCTGGCGCGGGCGCTTGCCGGCGAGTGCAAGGTCAACTTCATCCCCGCCACGGGCAGCGACTTCACGGCGATGTTTCTTGGCCTCGGCTCGATGCGCGTCAAGGCGCTGTTCCGCAAGGCGCGGAAGAATGCGCCCTGCATCGTCTTCCTCGACGAGGTGGACGGCATCGGCCGGCGCACCAACACCGAGAACGGCGGCCCGGCCGAGGCCGAGGGCAACCGCATCATCAACCAGATCCTCGCCGAGATCGACGGCTTCAGCCCGGCCTCCGGCGTGATCGTCATCGGCGCGACCAACTTCCCCGACGCCGTGGACCCGGCGCTGCTGCGCGAGGGCCGCTTCGACCGCAGGATCGCCGTCAAGCTGCCCGACGTCGCCGACCGCGAGGCGCTGTTCCGCCTCTACGCCGGCCATGTGCGCAGCGGCGGCGACATCGACTACGCGCAACTCGCGCGCCTGACCACCGGGCTGGCGCCGGCCGCCATCGCCTACACCGTCAACCACGCGGCGCTGATCGCGGCGCGCAACGCCGAGCTCGAGGTAACGATGGCGCACCTGCTCGAAGCCGTCGAGGTCTGCCGCATGGGCGAGGTCAACGGCTCGGCGACGGCGCTCACCGAGGCGGAGCGCGAGCGCATCGCCGTGCACGAGGCCGGCCACGCGGTGATCGCCGAGATCCTCGGCGTCGGCCGCGTCGAGAAGGTGACCATCCTGCCGCGCGGACAGGCGCTGGGCGTGACGCTGGTGACGCAGCAGGAGGACAAGGTCCTGCACCTGAAGTCGGAACTCGAGAGCCGCATCCAGATGCTGCTCGCCGGCCGCGCCGCCGAGCTGATCCACTTCAGCGACGCCTCGAGCGGCGCCGCCAGCGACCTCAAGGAGGCCTCGCGCATCGCGCTCTCGATGGTGGCGACGCTGGGTCTCGGCGACAAGGGCACGCTCTTCAGCATGGAGGCGCTGTCGGCACTCGGCATGAAGCCGGACACCGCCGCCGCGGTGGCCGAAGCCGAGATTGTGCTGACGGCGCAGAACGACCGCTGCTTCGCAACCCTGGTGGATTACGGCGATGCCCTGAAGGAAGTGACCGCCGCCACCGCCTGCGTCACGACGATCGACGGTTGCGAGGTGACGCAGGCGGTGGCGGCGGTGCGTTCGCGGCTGACGCTCGCCGCCGCTTGAAGCGCTCCGTCGTCGGCAGCGGCAGGGGCGCCCGACGGAGGCTTCGCTGTCAATGCGCGCCCAGCTTGGCGATCATGTGATCCAGCACGTCGGTATGCTCGTGCTGCGGGCTGAAGAGAATTACATCGGCGTCTTCCTCCACCGTCACGGTGTGTCCTGGCGGCCAGTAGAACAAGTCGCCGGCGGCGGTGACTTCCTCCGTGCCGTCGGCATAGGTGGTGGTCAGCTTGCCCTTGAGCACATAGCCCCAGTGGGGCGACTGGCACAGGTCGCCCGGCAGCCCCTGCAACAGCGGCGAGATGTCCATTCCCGCGGGAAGCGAAAAATACTCGCCGCTGATCTTCCCGTATCCCGTGGCGTCGCCGAAATCGACTTGCTGGCGCGCCGCGACTCCGGGCCCGCCGATTTTCACCGGCACGTCTTCCTTGGCGATATGCATGTCTGGCTCCTTCGCGAGGTTGCGGTGAGGTGCGTTCGATCCGCACGGAGTTTCGGCCTCGGTGACGCTTGCCGAACGAACGCGGGACGGCAATTGGCGTTCCGTCAGGGCCGAATGGGTGCTGACGGCGCGTAGCTGGCCTCGGTGCGCCAAGGAGGGCGGGTGGTGTCGAGCCGAAAACGAGGCGCGGCGTCACCGCTCGGGACGGTGGGGGCTCTGCTGCGCGTAGGTAAAGAAGGAGGAGCGGGCGCCAGCCCGATCCGGGTGACACGAAGCGCAGCAGAGCCCCCGGCGGCCCGAGCGCCCACCGCCTCACCACGAGAATGACTCAGGCGGCCTGCGCCGAGTTGGCCAGCCAGTAGCGCGCCAGTTCTGCGTCGTCCTTCTGCATGTGCCAGATGAACCACGAGCCGAGGAATTTCTCGAGCTTGATGGCGACGACCAGCGGACCGGCGGAAACGAGGTCGGCCATTTCGGCCAGGTAGTCGAGCATGCGCGCGTGGATCGTGCGGTGCTGCGCAGCGGCGGGGAACGCCACTTCGTCCATCAGGCGCTCCTCGGTGGCGAAATGGCTGCGCGTATGCTCGGTGAGATCCTCGAGCGCGGCGAACACCTGGTCCGCCGTGACGCAGGCGTTGCGCGACAGCAGGTAAACCCGGTTGCCGAGGCCGATCAGCTCGCGATGCTCGGCGTCCATTTCGCCCAGGCCGGTCAGATACTGCTCGTCCATCAGGAAGCGGTCGTCCAGGCCCCGGTCGTGTTCCGGAAATTCGACCCGCTGATGGACGATCTCCATCTCGGCGATGGCGATGGCCGGCATCAGCTTCTGGCGAGCGATGTCGACCTGGCGGCTGATTTCGTTCATGCGCGCCACGGCCATGCGCAATTCCTCGAAAGTCTGCGACGAGGTCGGCGTCTCTGCGCGGAATTCGGCGATCAGCTCGTCGAGGTCGGCGATGAAGCGGGAAAGCGGCATGGGTCGATCCTCCCCAAAAAAGCGGTATGGTACTGCGCGATGCCGCGACCCCATTTGTGAAATCACAAAAAGCTGTGTTCGGCAGCGAACAGAGCGTGCGTTCATGACATCGGATGATCGATACCGAACATAGCGGCGGCGCGACCCGTGCCGATCCGCCACTCTCGGGATGATGCGATGCTCGATCCGGTTTGGATGGCAATCACGATGGCGGGAGCGGGGCTTCTCGCCGCGGCCTGCGTCGCCGGCCGGCGCGCCCTGGAACGGCACATCGAGGAACGCATCCGCGCCGCCGCGGCCCGCGAGCGCAGCCGCATCTCGCTCGACCTGCACGACAGCACGATCCAGCCCTACCTCGGCCTGCGCCTGGGCCTCGAGGCGCTGGCGCGCAAGCTCGACGCCGGCCATCCGTTGGCGGCCGACCTCGCCGAGCTCTGCCGCATGACCGCGGAGAGCATCGACGAGCTGCGCGGCTACGTGCGCGTGCTCGACGGCAACGAGCGGCGCGATGCCGGGCTGCAGGAAGGGCTGCGCCGCCAGGCCGAACGCTTCGGGCGCTGCTACGGCATCGAGATCGAGACCCACGTGCGCGCCGACGTCGACATCGATCCGTCGATGGCCGAGGAGGTGGTGCGCATGATCGGCGAGAGCCTCAGCAACGTCGGCCGCCACACGGCCTCCCACCAGGCGACTGTGGAGGTCGATGCGCGTGATGGCGAACTGCGCGCCGAGGTGGTGGACGAAGGCGCCGCCGGCGAGTGGCGCTGCTTCGAACCCGTCTCGCTGCGACGCCGTGCCGAAGCCCTCGGCGGCGCCGTGGCGGTGATGCAGCGCGGCGCCGGCAGCGCCGTGACGCTGACCATTCCGCTCGCGAGGCGTGCATGAACGACATTGCAACCGACGCCGTCGGCGCGGCGACGGCCGACACCATCGACGTCTTCCTGGTCGACGACCACAAGTGCATCGTCTGGGGCCTGGAGCGCCTGATCGCAGGCGAGCAGCCGCGCATGCGCGTCGCCGGCAAGGCGCACAACCGGCGCGACGCCGTCGCCGGCGCGCGCGCGGCCCGCCCCGACGTGATCCTGCTCGACCTCGACCTCGGCGGCGACAGCGGACTCGACATCCTTCCGGAACTCGCGGACGGCGACGCCGCCGTCATCGTGCTGACCGGCAGCCGCGACGGCGACGCGCTCGCGCGCGCGGTTTCGCTCGGGGCCCGCGGCATCGTCGGCAAGAACGAGCCGGCCGACGTCGTGCTGCGCGCGATCGACCGCGTACACCACGGCGAACTCTGGCTCGAGCGCTCGACCATGACGCGCATGCTCGACACGCTGAAAAGCGGGCGCCGCGATGCCAACGCGGCGCTCGACGCACTGACCCCGAAGGAGCGCCGCATCGTCATCGCCGTCGTCGAGCACCGCGGCGCCAACAGCCGCGACATCGCGGCGCGGCTGTTCATCAGCGACCACACCCTGCGCAACCACCTGACCACGATCTACCGCAAGCTCGACGTGCGCAACCGCGTCGAGCTCGTCATGCACGCGATCGAGCACGGCATGACGAAGCCCGGCGGTGCGAGCGGCGCTGGCGCACCGCTCGCACACTGAGCCCATGTCGTCAGGCCTTGTCGCGCATGCGGCGCCGACCGGCGAACCCGAGCATGCCGAGGCCCGCGAGCATCATGGCGTACGTTTCTGGCTCGGGAATCTCCGCCGTGGGAGTTTCCGGAAACTCGCCGCCGCCCGGAATGCCGCCGCCATCGGGAAGTCCGCCGCCGCCGCCCGGGATGCCGCCTCCGTCGGGAATCCCGCCGGCGCCCGGCGCGAACGCATGCGCGAACGTCGCCGTGCCGTTGATGATGCCCATCCAGTCGTCTACGTAGCTCGTCGCCGCGGTGCGCACGCGCAGCACGGTGGTCGTCAGCCCCGCGGTCACGCCGGTCGGCGTGAAATTGAACCCGAGCGTCCCGTCGCTGCTCATGTCGAGCGTGCTGGCGCCCTCAGTACCCCTGACGAAGTCGCCCCACATGCCGCCGTCCTGGAAGACGTCTACGCTCATGCCGGAGTAGCCGCCAGCGGTAATGCGCGCGACGGCATCGGCGCTGCCGCCGAAGGTGGTGAACTGGTAGTAGAAGTCGAGGTTGACTCCATCCTCCTTGCCATCGAACACCGCCGCGCGCGCCTCGCCGGCGAAGGTCGCCGTGCTCACGTCTGTCGACACGTAATTGAGCAGCGTGCCGAAGTCGCTGACCGAGCTGTACGGCGCCCCGATGGTGGGACCGGCGATGGGACCAGTCCCGGCAGAGACGACGACCGCGTGAGCGTTGCCTAGAGCGCCGGCTGCGGCCAGCGCCGCTGCCAGCTTCAACATCTTGTGCATGGCGAATCCTTTCTTTGGGTTGCGGCCGCGGCATTGCGTGCCGGGGATCAAGGTAGCGGCAAGTGAGTGAAGTCTCGGTACGGTCGGCGACATTGCTACCGCAAGCGCGGGCGCTTTGTCATGGGCGAACGGGAGCATGCGCCGGTGTCCGCCGTCGCCGCGCTACCTATTCTCGTTGCAGGATCGGTCGCGATTTCGCGCGGCCGCGCAGACGGGAAGCGCCATGCGGACGGACACGGAATCGATACGGGTGCTGCTGGTCAAGGACAGTGCGGCCATGCGCTGGGGGCTCGGCCGCGTCGTCAGCGGCGGGTCGCCGCGCATGACGCTGGTCGGCAGCGCACAGACCGCCGCCGCCGCGCTCGCATCGGCGCGCCTGCGTCCGCACGTGATCCTGATCGACCTCGAGATCGAAGGCGCCAGCAGTGTGGAACTGATCCCGACGCTGAAGGAGCGCTCCGGCGGCCGCGTGCTGATCCACACCGGCATCGGCGACCGGCGCCTGCACGAGGACGCGCTGCTGTTCGGCGCCGCCGGCATTCTCGTGAACGATGCGTCGGCCGACGCGGTGCTCAACGCCATCGCCGCCGTGCATGCCGGCCGCTGGCTGCACGCCGGTCCGTCGCTCGCCTCGCAGCCGCGCAGCGACGCGGAGATCGAGGCGTCGGCCGCCCTCGGCCTGCCCTTCCTGTCGCCGACCGAACGCCGCGCCATCGTGCGCCTGCGCGCGGTTTCGCCGTGGCGACCCGCATCGGCGCCCGCCCTCGCCGACCTCGTCGGCATCTACAGCAAGCTCGGGCTGCGCAACCGTCGCGAGCTCGAACGCTTCGCCACGCGCTTCGCATGAGGAGCTTTGTCCCGGTTCGACGGGACAAGGCTCCGATGTTCGAGGCCGCACCGCCCCCTAGAGTGAAGCCGCTGTCGCCGCACTCGTGCGGAACGGCCGAATCGCCTCAGGGGGCCTTCGTCTTGGCGGCTCGGCGCACCCGTTCCGCGATGCGAGGACTCGCCGGGCACATCCAAATCTTCAAGGAGAAGCACCATGAAAACTTTGGCAGCAGGCATCAAGCGCTTCATGCAGGAAGAGGACGGCGTCACGATGGTCGAGTACGGGCTCATCGCGGCGCTGATCTCGGTCGTCGTGATCATCGCCCTCACGGGCGTCGGCGGCAACCTGAAGGAAACCTACACGACGATCTGCAACAAGCTCGCCGGTGCGGTCACGGGCAGCGGCGGAACGGCTGCGGCCTGCGCGTAGCACCCCGGACAGGGCCGGCATGCCCGGCCCTGAAACCCGACCAGTAGAGGAACGGAAAATGATCATCCAAACGCTGCACGACATGGCCGGCGACGAAGCCGGCGTCACGACGCTCGAATACGCGCTGGTCGCCGCGCTGATCGCCATCGTCTGCATCGCCGTCGTCGGCGCCGTCGGCTTGAACGTCGCGGCGCTGTATGCCATCGTGTGCAACGAGGTGACCACCGCGATCTCGGGAGCGCCGTCGTGCTGAGCACGGCCGGCGAGTTCGGCGCCGTCGTCGACCTGCTGTCGATGCTCGTGCTCGACACGCGCACCGGCGTGCTGATCGCCGCCCTGCTGACGGCCGCCTGGTGCGACGCCCGCTTCGGACGCATCCCCAACGAACTCGTCTTCGCGGGCGTCGCCATCGCGCTGGTGCAGAACGCCGTCGCGCCGCTGCACGGCGGCGGCTTCCTGTGGTCGCTGGCCGGGCTCGGCACCGGTTTCGCGCTGCTGCTGCCGTTCTACCTGCTGCGCGCCATGGGCGCCGGCGACGTCAAGCTGATGGCGATGGCCGGCGCCTTCCTCGGCTTTCCCGACGCCCTCTACGCCGGCCTCGCCAGCTTCCTCGCGGGCGGCGCGCTTTCCGTGTTCTTCATGCTCAAGGGCGGCTCGCTGCGCACCAGCCTGACCAACGTCCTGGCGCTGTTGCGCGGCCGCCTCGACGGCTTGCGCCTCGGCGCCGGGGCCGCTTCGGCCGGAACCCTGCCCTACGGCGTCGCCATTGCCGCCGGCACGATCGGCTACCTCGTGCTGCGTCAGCTCGGCTTCATCGACTGAGGAGACCGCCATGACGCCGCATACTCTGCGCCTGGTCTCCGAAGACGCCACCAGCCCGCTGCCGCGCGCGCCGCGCACCCCGCAGGAGACCGGCCTGCGGTTTTCGGTGCTCGTCGAACTGGCGACCAAGGCGCTGTTCATCCGCGGCCAGCTC
>Ga0209066_10004055_pt1 | contig 16224 bp, 16 predicted proteins | sample All_14_2_FD_187198 | JGI IMG/M metagenome (GOLD analysis project Ga0209066, IMG submission 187198) | Freshwater microbial communities in response to fracking from Pennsylvania, USA - Allegheny Zone_MetaG_DW_15 (SPAdes) (version 2) ...
AGGTGCCCTTTATAAAGGTGTTAATCTCTTGTTTGACTCCCGAGTTATTGTACCATTGATCGCTATTAGAGAAATTTAAAGGAGCCACTTTAGCCCAGATGAGGGTTCCATAGTGGTCGCCATGGTAATAGTTGTAGGCTCCTCCGTAAGTAAAGGTAAAGTTGTTGTGGTTATCGTATAATAATGAGAAAGTGCCCCCACCGAAGTGGTTATCAAGATATTTCCGTTGAACGAAATCGCCTCTTTTGAGCGTATCAGTGCCAATAATGACAGGTTCAAGTCCAAATTTACTATACTTGGCATCTTGTTTATAGCTTTCGTAGTATCCATATCCACGGGTATAGTGCCCCGCAAGATTGAGTGTCCATTGATCTGAAAGGAGGTGACTTATAAAGAGTTGGTAGTAATCTTGTTGGTAATCATCGACCTGATCTTTATAGTATTGAATCTTTCCATCGGCATCGTAGTAGAGGCCGGCAGGGTTAAAGGTTCTATTTGATTCAAGGCTATCGCCAGGCACGCCCTCCCATGCTTGGTAGGTTCGCTCATGGCCTGAAAAGATATTCATTTTTACCATGGTTTTTTCGCCGTAATACCCTCCGGTAACGAAGAAGGAGCGAAGGTTGCTTGAGGCACGATCGATATAGCCGTCTGATACAACGCGAGAGAGACGCCCCTCGAAAGCAAGTTTGTTGGATTTTAGTCCGGTAGAGAACGTAGCACTGTTTCTGAGTGTATTAAAGCTACCGGCAGAGGTTTCGATTTTTGCGAAGGGGATAGGGTTTGGGCGGCTCGTTGAGAGATTTAATCCGGCACCAAAAGAAGAATTTCCATAGACCGAGGTACCGACGCCCCGTTGGACCTCGATGCCATCGGCTGATGCAGCGATATCGGGGATGTCTACCCAATAGACTTGTTGCGATTCGGGGTCGTTTACGGGAACTCCATTGATGAGAATGTTTATACGCGACATATCCGTACCTCTAATACGGAAACTGGTATACCCTATACCCGTGCCCGCATCAGAGTTGTTGACAAGAGCGGGGGTGTTTTCAAGGATATATGGGAGGTCTCTTCCTTGATTCAGATCGGTGATTTCATGTTTAGATATCGATTTAACAGCAGTAGGCATTTGGTTTGAGAGACGGGTGGCGGCTACTACAACTTCATCGGCCATGATGGCATTCGTTGACATCGCAATCTGTTCAGGTTTATCCTGGGGAACGACTACCGTGTGTTTTTCAGTGGAGTAACCAATGAATGAGATAGTGAGTTGGTACTTTCCGTTTTTAATTTTATCGAAGGAAAAGGAGCCATCAGAAGCCGAGATGGTTGATAAAAAGGTTCCTTCTACTCTCACATGTGCCCCTTGAAGTGGCTGATTGGTTTTTGAATCAAAGACACGACCTTTGAGCTGGACTTGTGCCCATAATCCGGAGGTTGCAATTAGCAACATTAAAAGAGATAAGATTCTGCGCATGGCATAATCGGTTTTAAATGGTTTAACAATTAAAACCGATAGGGAAAAACCGAGAAAAATAAGCCTGGAATGAATTCCCTTCGCCGGTACTAACCGGATCAGGTTCCAAGGGTATAATCTCAGCTCCTAATTGGAGCACCCCTATTCGGTATTTTTGTGCAAAGATAACTTCTTTTGTAACAAATGTGTCTTTTCCAAGCATCATCTAGTAGGCCATTTTGTATCTTTACTCTTTATAAAGCTTATGTCTAATGGCAAATAATACTACTATTCTTATTCTTAACGGTCCAAATCTCAATCTTTTAGGGAAGAGGGAGCCAGAGGTTTATGGTCATCTCTCGTTTGAAGAATATTTGGTTCAGCTAGAAGCAAGATTTCCGAACATTACGATAAAGTATTTCCAATCTAATCATGAGGGCGATCTCATCGATGCTATACAATCGGCTGATGATCTATTAGGCGTAGTCTTTAATCCAGGAGGATATTCGCATACTTCGATTGCCTTAGCTGACGCTATTCGATCGGTTAAGGTGCCTGTCATTGAAGTGCATATCAGTAATATCTTTGCACGAGAGCAGTATAGACATCATTCTTTTACTGCTGCAGCAGCTAAAGGTGCCATTTCAGGGTTAGGGCTATTGGGTTATCAGTTGGCCGTTGAGAGTTTAATTCAGTAAAGACGGAATAGCTTGTATGAACTACCTTTTGACAAGAATTACTGTAATTGTAGTTTGAGTTGACGACTTCAGCTGACGAGTTGAATTATCCTTTCAGATGTTTTATGGATAGACAGAGGTGAGCAACGTGAAAAGGGCTACCAGCGTGTTTTTGCAAAGTTCTCTGGTAGAAAGAGTTTTTCATTTAAGACAGAAGGGAAATGAATATCCTTATAGATCTCCTTCATGGTTAGATGCCCATCTTTATAGAATCGTATTCTGGTAGCAACCCAGTGACCATTGAGTTGTTTATATTCGTCGAGGTCGGCCATGCTTACTTGGTTCCCCATTTGATAAACTATGCGATGAAGGTACCATCTTTCGGCATCAATCCAGATTTGCTGACTTTGCAGGTCTCCGGAGGAGGCTCCTATAACCCAAACTTTACGACCGAGAAACTCATCCTGTCTTACCTTTGTAAGGTCGAAGCCAAGAGAATCAAGGAGGTGGACGGTGCGTTTAACTGGTTGGAAATAGACATCAAAACCGGCTAGGAGGAGGGTGTGGACTAGTTTTTGGACAGCTGCAATTTTGCCATCGGCCATACGGTAAATCTTGTTATTTCTGAATAGCATTCCATTTCGTCCATTGATGCTATCATATTTAATGACTAATTTGCCGGGAAGAGAGATTGCTTCAAACCATTTTTGTTCTCTGACCAGAGAGTCTTCTTTGTAAAAGGATGTTTGCTGCCAAAAGGTGAAGTTCTTGTACCATCCGTTTTCGCTATAATGGTCAAACATCATTTGAAGAACTTCTTCTCCGTTTGCAGGAACCGTTTGTGCCGTAATTGTTTTAGTATTTAATCCTGTGATAGCAAGAAGCGTGAAAAGTATAAAATATCCTTTGTGAGATCTTACTGTTGAACTTATAGTTGTTAAAGGTTTCATGCTAGAAAAGGTTTTAACTAATAGGTGGTCATTAATAACGAGAGAAAAAATGGTTTAGTATAATGATCGAACTTTGATAAAATGGATTAAAGAGAGGTGATTTGGATTCATGAGTGATTCCGTTATCTAAGGATTGGTTCATTTAAATACTTTTCTATCTCAATGAAGTTAGTGGAGTGAGGTTTGAAAGAATGAAATGGAATAAGCTATTATATATTGATGATTTATGTAATTTTGATTTTATAAATCTACAATTTATACCAATTCAGCCTCACTGGTTATTTCTGGATCATGGTCGGCCAGATCCAATCAGCTGACCAATCTTTCACCGGGTGCATGTTGGATTAAGACTCCATGGATGATGGTGGGTAATGGGAATATTACCTTTAAGGCAAAATTTGATAATGGTACCGGTACCTCGAGAGGAGTACAACTTTACTATATTCCTTACGATGAATCCAACCCTCCATATTATGAAGGTACACCTGTAATGTTCTATGAATATGCCTTCACCTTGCCTTGGCCTGTAACAACAGCTCAAAACCTAAGTGCTCCGATTCCGGCTGAGATTGCAAATTCTCAGCAAGTTTATAAGATTAGAGTAAGTATGATTGGAACAGGAGGTAATTCACGGATGATAACCGATGATTATGTATTTCCAGGAACTTATTGGTCAGATCCGTCCAATGCATGTCTACCCTTAGCTGTAAGTCAAGATGCAGATGGCGATGGTGTAGTTGATGCAGAGGATGATTATCCTAATGATCCAAATAGAGCTTATAATAGTTATTATCCTTCAGAAAATCAAACCGGAACACTTGCTTTTGAGGATTTATGGCCTGGGCAAGGAGATTATGATTTTAATGATATGGTAGTAGATTATAGAATGAAGACTGTGACCAATGCTGCCAATAATGTAGTTGAGTTATTTGGACAATTCACACTGAGGGCTGCAGGTGCCAGTTTTCATAATGGATTTGGTTTTCAGTTAGATGGGATACAACCTGACAAAATTCAGAGTGTTAGTGGTAACTTCCTCTCTGATGCCTCTATTTACAGCATTGCCCCTAATGGTTTGGAGAATGGTCAGACCTATGCTACATGTATCGTTTTTGATGACTTCTACAAGGTGATGTCATGGCCTGGATCGGGTATTGGAATTAATTCTGATAAAGCTGCTCCTTCAGTTCCATAATTCCGAATTGGTTTTCGAATGAGAGTGGATACAGGGATAACTCAAAGATTTACTAAATTAGTTTCTCAATTAAAGTGGAAAGGCCGGTCTTTAGAGAGATTGGCCTTTTTTTAGATGTTTTTATCTCTTACTAACCTTTATATAGACATGTTTGATACCGGCAACCCCAGTTACACGCTCATCGATTTCGAATCTGCCTTTTAGCGATTTAATAAAAGGGGTGAGTTTTTCAAACCCATAGTTTCTTGGGTCAAAGTCGGGTTTTTTCTTAATTAGTAAATTGCCTAGGTCACCAAGGAAAGCCCATCCATCCTCATCAGCGATGTCATTCACAGTAGAAATTATGAGTGTTTCTACTTTTTTATCTACTTTTTGAATAGACTCCTTTTTTTGTTTAGGCTGTTCATTATTGACTGTGATCTCTTCTTTGACGTCGGGAGGACTAGTCTTTAGGATTTCAAGATAGATAAATTTATCGCAGGCTACAATAAACGGATTAGGAGTCTTTTTTTCACCAAATCCAAAGACTTTCATCCCTGATTCTCTAAGTCTGGTGGCGAGTTTTGTGAAATCACTATCACTTGATACAATGCAGAAGCCATCTACTTTCCCAGTATAAAGGATGTCCATAGCATCGATAATCATGGCAGAATCAGTGGAGTTCTTGCCAGTAGTGTATCCGTATTGTTGGATTGGAGTAATTGCATTCTCCAGAAGGATATTTTTCCAGCCGGCTAGATTTGGTTTAGTCCAATCTCCATAGATTCTTTTAAAAGTAGGGATTCCGTATTTGGCAATTTCTTCCATCATCCCTTTGACATTGGCAGAGGGGACGTTGTCGGCATCAATGATTACTGCGAGTTTTAGGTCTGGCTTCTGTTCCATGAGTTAGTGATATTTAGAGTAAAAGTAGATAAAACATCCTAGATAATTTGTTTTAGGTTTGTTGATTTGATTTATCAGGGTAGTTCCAACCTGTTTGTATGGTTGTGAAATTGACCAGAAAATATCCTGTTATTATACATGTTTTGGAAATATGCTAATTTTCTGAATTTGTCTTTGTGATGGTTTCGTTATTTCAAAATATTTATAAAGAGGACCCATGTATGTCAGTGGGTTTTGTTGTATTTGGGTTCATCACGATCTTCTCAAATTTCCCTTCTAAACAAACACTCATATCGGATGTTAAAAATCTACCATCTTTAAAGAGACTGAATATTGTTGCGGCAGTATGAGAGTTTTGTGCCATCTCTTTGGTTGTGATTTTATTTATCTGTATTGGTAAACCATGCTTTTGAGCAATACGGGTTAATTCGATATTCACATAATACTCTGTAAAAGGGCATCGATTGGAGTAAAATACAACTAACCCAGAAGGTAGATCTGTGAATTTCTCTTTTAAAACAGGTGCAAAATGAGGTTTTTCCGCACAATTTTCTAGTGAGTATTCCATTAGGATGTAGCCTGTGTCAAGGCGATCAACCTCTTTAAAACCTTGCCTTACCAGCCATTTGGGATCTATGAAAAAAGGTATTTTTTTAAAACCGGTAATAATAACTATTCCGTTTAGGCATTTTTCTTGGGCATTCTCTATTACATGCTCTAACAGCTTTTTGCCATAACCAAGTTTAGCGTATTTACCTGAAACCCAAAAGCAGTTAATAAGCAGGTATCCTGGAGCAATGATAGGAGCCCATCCCTCTTCTGCTGGCCCATACTCAACAAAGACCTTGGCACGTTCATTTAAGCGGTAAAAGGTGTATCCAGTAGCAAACTGTCTTTTTAACCAATCCTTTTTTAATTCATATCCCTCTTTGCATTTTTTATCTGAAAAGGCGCAGCAGATATGCTCTTTAGCTATGTTTTTACTTGAAATGTTTATGAAATCTGAATGGATGACCATGGTGAGGTTAAAAATGATTGAATTTTAAAATTAACGAAATATTGGGGATAAGTTCGTATTACAGGTAATGCAACTTGAATACTTGGTTGGGTGAAAACTTTGTTCACGCTCTTAGTGTTGAGGCCATATATCGTTTAGTGATGAATATTATTCTTTTGGATGCTATACCATATAAAAAATGAGATATTAAAGTTTAACTTTGTAATATCGATCATTCACCAAGTAATAAAATCTACGATGCTTAAAAAGATTAGGATAGGTCTGGCTTTGCTTTCGTTTAGTCTTATCACATTACTTTTTTTGGATGCAACAGAAACAATCAGATATTTCTCATGGTTAGCAAAGTTGCAGCTTATACCTGCCCTTTTGGGTGGGAGTTTAATTGCTTTGTTATCAATAATACTTCTGACTCTGTTTTTTGGCAGAGTGTACTGTTCTGTGATTTGTCCGCTAGGTATTTTACAGGATATAATTGTTAGATTAGGTAGGTTTAGTTCAAAGAATCGATATAAGTATCGTAAGCCCTTGAAATGGCTTCAATATAGTTTTTTAGGGCTGTTTGTGATTTCATTTATCATCGAGTTGACCTTCCTAGTTTCCTTACTTGACCCCTATGCTGCCTATGGAAGGATTGCTTCTAATTTTGGTTCACAAGCCTATGTTGCTTTAAATAATCTATTTGCTACATGGGCAGAGAGGCAGGATAGTACCCTTTTCTATACAATGGCCTATAATCAAAAGACCGCTGTAACGCTGATTGTCTCGGGAGTATCTCTGTTGGTTGTGATGGTTCTTTCGATATTAAATGGTCGAATCTATTGTACTACGGTATGCCCTGCTGGAACGTTGCTTGGATTTATTTCGAAATATTCATTTTTTAAACCTGTTCTTGATACGGATCATTGCAATGGGTGTAAAATATGTGCAAAGAATTGTAAGTCGTCATGTATTGATCCTGTTAATCATCTTATTGACTATTCCAGATGTGTAGTATGTATGGATTGTACCGTTAAGTGCAAGCAGGGTGCAATCAAGTATCAATATGTCTCAAGAAAAAGTGCAAAGATAGAGGTTCATCCTCAGGTCTCTGGTAATGATGAGGAGGGTGATCGCCGTAGATTTCTGTCGTTAACAGCGCTTTTAGCAATCGGAGGTGCATTAAAGGCTCAAGATAAGATCAAGAAGGAGATCACTGTTCTTAAGGAGAAAGAGGATCCTAAGAGAAGTACTCCAATTACACCACCGGGTTCACACGCATTTGGTCATTTATCAAGGCACTGCACTGCTTGCGGCCTATGCATCAGTGGCTGTCCTAATAATCTGTTAAGTCCATCCACTTCGTTTGCAACGCTGATGCAGCCTGTAATGAGTTATCGAGATGGCTATTGCCGTCCGGAGTGTGTAGTCTGTTCTGAGCTCTGTCCTACAGGAGCGATTGGTAAAATAACGAAGGAGGAGAAGAGTTCAATACAGATTGGGCAGGCGAAGTGGGTCCGTAAGAGATGTATAGTCTTGACAGATGATGTTGATTGTGGAAACTGTGCAAGGCATTGTCCTTCGGATGCAATAGAGATGGTTCCATCAGATCCAAAGAATGAACAATCTAGAAAGATACCCTCCATCAATACGGAGCGTTGTATAGGTTGCGGTGCATGTGAATATCTCTGCCCTGCAAGGCCTTTAAGTGCCATTTATGTTGAAGGCAATGAACGTCATCGAACCATCTAATTATTGAAATCATGAGCCAAATAGATAGAAAAGACTTTGTGAAGTTATTAGGTGGAGCCCTAGGGGTCTCGGCCGCTGTAGCAGTAGGATGTTCTCCAAAGAAGACTGAGGAGTTAAAGGATGCTGAGGTCTCATTGGAAATGATTGATCCTAAGCAAATGGAATATCGAGTTAACCCAATTACTGGAGATAAAGTCTCCTTGCTGGGTTATGGATGTATGCGTCTTCCCATGAAGAAGACTGATGGAGATAAAAAGGAGGTAGATCAGGAGGCTTGGAATAGTTTGGTAGACTTAGCTATTCAATATGGAGTTAATTATTTCGATACTGCACCTATTTACACTCGTGGGCTCTCAGAGGGGGCAACCGGTATTGCATTGAGTCGACATCCGCGGGAGAAATATATGGTGGCTACCAAGATGTCCAACTTTGAAGAGGGAGCCCAGAGAACTTTTGAGGGTTCACTTGCTATATATAAGAACTCATTAAAGGAGCTTAGAGTTGATTATATCGACTATTACTTGCTCCATGCTATCGGTATGAATGGAGTTGAGGAGTTTAATAGTCGTTTCATTGACAACGGACTACTTGATTTTCTTTTAAAGGAACGTGAAGCGGGCAGAATTAGGAACTTGGGATGGTCATTTCATGGTGATGTTAAGGTTTTCGATTATGTTTTGTCACTGGATTACAAATGGGATTTCATACAGATTCAGTTGAATTATATTGATTGGAAGCATGCAGGCGAATATAATGTAAATGCAGATTATCTCTATGGCGAACTTGAGAAGAGAAAGATACCGGCAGTAATCATGGAACCCTTGCTGGGTGGCCGATTAGTGAAACTACCGAAGTTTTTGGCCAGAAAATTAAAAGAACGTGAACCTGAGGCAAGCTTGGCCTCGTGGGCATTCCGGTATGCAGGACAGCCTTCGAATGTGTTGACTGTTTTAAGTGGAATGACTTATAAAGAGCACTTGGTCGACAATCTAAAGACATACTCTCCTTTAAAGAAGTTAACTAATAATGATCTTGAATTATTAGAGAGCATTGCTGTTGAGTATCTGACTTATCCTTTGGTTTCTTGTACGGAGTGTAATTACTGCCTGCCTTGTCCTTATGGTATTGATATTCCCGCTATTTTCTCTCACTATAATAAATGTATTAATGAAGGGACTTTCGCGAAATCAAATCACGACGAGAATTATAAGGAGTATCGTAGGGCTTTTCTTGTAGGTTATGACCGATCGGTACCTAAACTTCGTCAGGCTGATCATTGTATTTCTTGTGGAAAGTGTGTGCCACTTTGCCCGCAAGGTATTGATATTCCTAAGGAGATGATTCGAATCAATACTTATGCAGAACATCTAAAACAAAATACAGAATTTAGTCAGATTTAAAATGGATCCATTGTTATAGTTTTATGGATCTGTTTAATGATGATGTCTTGGTTTTCCTAGTTCTGGAGGAGAGGATTATTCACAGCCTATTAATGAGATCATTCTCTTTCTCATGGAATAGGTTGAGGTGTATTAAACTTTTATCCCCTTTAGAAGTCTTACTTATAGTGTAAGGTTGTTAACTTTGCAGTGAATCTGTCAAATATCTTAACCCTGGTTGAAGATTAAAATTAAAACCGAAAGGGTTTCAGAATTATTAAATCATGATAGTAAAATCACACTTAAAGAGTTTGTTTTTTATTCTACTCAGTTTTTATTTTATTGCTGAAGTTTCTGCGCAACGTCCCCCCGTTACGAATGATACAACTATTAAACAGCGAAATTGCTACAGAGATAATGATCGAAATGGAACTTGCGATAATTATGAGAATAAGCGTTGTCGTAAAGCCGATTTTAATGTTGACGAACCTTCTCAAAAGAGCAACCGATGCGATGGTTCTGGGTTTACTGCCAACGAAAAGAAAAAGTTAGAAAAAGGGAAAAAGGGGAAGAAGTGACCGGGAGACCGGGAGACTGGGAGACTGGTGGTAAATCTTTTGAGTTGCCAATTTTTCTTTCAGTCGATTGTAATTCCGATTTATAGGATAATTCCCATTTTCTCCATTAGGAAGCAAGCATTCATGTTTTCGGCGATTCCTTCTTTTAGTTTATAGCTGAAAGATAGTTGATCCTCTTTGACATCAGCTTCAAAGCAGAAGTTTTGTATACTGTCGGGGAATTCAGGTTGCAGCTCACCAAGATGGAGATCATGGGTTGCAATAATTCCACAGGCTCCATTAAGAACGAATTGTTTGATTAATGCTTTTGATCCTTTTTGTTTATCGGTAGAATTGGTGCCTTTGAGGATCTCGTCAAGGATGATAAATAGTTTCTCGTCTGAGCGAAGTTGGTCAATTATGTTTTTAATTCTCTTTAGTTCGGCAAAGAAGTATGATTCGTTATTTACGAGAGAGTCGGAGGTTCGAAGGCTAGTATAAAGTTTTCCTGGAAAAAAGGAGAATGTTTTCGCAAAGACAGGTAAACCCATATTTGCCAAAAGATAGTTAACACCCACGGTTCTTAAGTAGGTGCTTTTACCAGCCATATTTGCTCCAGTGATTATCATAAAGAAAGGACTTTTATGAAACTCTATTGCATTTGTCACGCACTTTCTTCTATCCATTAAAGGATGACCTACCTTTGAACCACTTAAGCGGAAGTAATGATTATCAATGGTTGGATATATGTATTCAGGATGGTTATAGGCAAAACCTGCCATTGAGGAGAGCATATCAAATTCGGCTAGGGCATCAAACCACGCTTTGATATTAACCCTATGCTCCTTTTGCCATTTAACGACCCCCAAGGCTACTCTAAGATCCCGTAAGATGAATATATTTAGAAGTACCATAACCATATTACTGCGTTGATCGAGAGCCCCAAGAAGTTTTGATAATTTGGATATTACTTTAGAAGCCAAAAGATTATGAGATGTTAGTCTATGTTTAATTGATTGGAATATCTCTGCTTTTAGATCAGACTCTTCCGCAATTTTAAATAGTTCTGCATAGGCAGCAAATACCTCATTCATTTTATTGACTTTGTTGTGAAGCTTGTTGATTTGCTTCACTTTGATGTTTGCGATGAGGAAACTTATTGGGAAGAAAATGGTTGCGATATAAATTGGAATAATATCGGTAATAGTTAATCCAATCAAGATACCCCAAGCAGTAGGAACTAACCAGATGGCGAAGCGCCATAAAGGAGAATCTAAACTAGTCATTGAACGATCTGCTGATTTCATGAGATCGTTAATATCATGACTCTTCTTCAACGCCAGAAATCCGGTAACAAAGAAAGATTGCCTTATTTCTAAATTCTCTGACATCTCTTGAATGGCTACCTGACGCTGTTTAATCGTTTGCTCTTTTTCTAGCGGTTTCAGAAAGGCCTCGGCAAGACAATTGCTCCCTGAAGGCAAAACGGTCCGATTGATAGACTGAAATAAAGAATTGTTTCCAAATATATCTAGGTCTAGGCTATAGGGATGATCAGGGGTAACTAAATCTGGCCTTCCATCAAAAGCGGAGAAATTATAGTTTAAAGCGTTTAACTCATCTTTGCATAGTTGACAAATCGAAGTATGCCATTGTCTTTTCTGTAGTAACTTATTATTATAGACTACGATTGATATAAATGCAATGAGTATAAGTAAGGTTATCAGGCTGATAATGACTAAGGATTCATTTCTTAAGAGATATATGAGTGTAAATAAAAGTAATATCAATGTTACCCTTAATACCATGCAAAACCGAATCTTATACTTTAATCTCTCAATCTCTGTTTGGCTATCCTCTATTATGGATCTGTACTTGCTTAGAATTTTTTCCACTTCAATAGATTTTCCAACGAAAATAGAGAAAACAAATAACCTAGATGATTAGCTCTTTCAAGGTAAATGAAAAATTCTTTCTTGTTTGTATGTACAACTGTTTTTGTATACATTTGCATATACAAATAATGTGTTGAAATGAGCCAATCTTGTCCTACATATCAAGAATGTTGTCTCTATTTTACCGCTAATTCATTATCACGTCTGATTAGTTATTTAGCTGATGAGTCATTTAGTAGAATTGGATTGCCAACTGCATATGCTCATTTGATGTTGCAATTGATTGAAGAACCGGGTTTAAGGCAAAATGAGCTTAGTAAGCGGATGAATTTAAAGGCCTCGACGATGACACGATTTATTGACAAGCTCATTGTAATGGGTTATGTTGAGCGTCGGCAGAACGGTAAGTATGCTGAGATCTTTCCTACTGCGGTCGGAGAAGCACTTAAATCAGATATAAAGATAGCCTTAGAAGAGCTCTATCATAATTATTGTGCTATTCTTGGTGAGGAATACGCGATTGAGTTAACAGCAGCAATAAACAAAGCAAATACACTATTAAATAAGAGTTCGAAATGATCATTGTAACAGTTAAGGCAACGCCTATCTTAAGGTTTAAACAAGAATACATTAACCAGTTTAGGAAGATAGCTGAGGTTGTCAGGAAAGAGAATGGATGTTTGGAATACGAGATTTATCAAAAAGTAGCTGATACGCCAGAGTTGTTTATTTTTGAACGATGGAGTTCAAAGGAGGCTTTAGATGCTCATCTTCAATCTGAACATATGATCCATTTCTTCTCATATACGAGTTCTTGGTTTGCAAAGAATAAAGAGATGGATATTTACCAATTATAAGTAAAAATTTGGTACTTTATGGAATGGGATGAATAGGTGTATTTTGATTGTTGAAGTTAAGATTGATATTAGCTTTCCTAGCTTGTGAGTGTTGTAACTGTCTTGGAATTGAAAAGGTTTTCCCGTTTTTAAGAAATTTTGCTCCAGTTTGTTTAAACCAAAAGCCAACCTGTTCTTTTTCACATGTCTTTCTTATGTCTAGAATCCATTGGTAATCACATAATCGGGCATTAGGTCCAGATTCGCCTCCTATTACAACCTGTTCGATCCAATCGCCAATACTATAGTCCGAGAGATTGATTTGTTCAAGAATTGGTTCGCAGATTAAAATTTTATGTTTTATCGGAGCATTCTTATAGATTGGTAATCTGTAATCAGTCTGTTTCTGATTCTCAATTGTGCAGCAAATGATTACATTATCATATCCATCGCCCCAATCTGCCGGGATGCACTTAGTGAATCTATCTATACGTTTTGTGATCATCAGGAAGTTAAGGTCAGCTCTCTCCTTTATTATTTTCCAGGCCTCTTCCCTCCATTCATCAGCATCATCGAGAAAGAAATCGGATGTAAAACAGGTATAGACTAAAGTACCTGGAGCAACCTTATAGTCACCTTTTCTATTCCTTTTTATTGGAAGATAGAAGTTTTTAGTTTTAGAGATAATACTACCATCTTTTCCATGTTTTTCATCCCGCCGATAGACATAGCAGTTTAAACAGCCTTCACTGGTCTTTTTGCAACCATGCCATAGGTTCCAGAGAACAGAATCTCTTTCAATTTTATTCGCCAACATCCTACTCTTCTTTCCTTATAAACATGAAGTCAATTGTCTTACTTGTTCCTTTTTTATCACCCGAGATTGATGCTTTTAAGGTGTCAGGATCATGGTAATTATACTTAATAAATTGAGGAAAGTCATGGTTTGGATTGTGGAACAGTAACGTGGTATCAGTATGAACAATAAGTTTAAAGTATACTGGTTGACCGTTGTTCTGATCTGCTACAGACGGGATATACCAATAATCAGTTCCAATTTGAGAGATTTTAATGGTTTCATGAATAATAGTATCTCTGTCAGAAACTGTATAGCTTTTTCCAAGTAGTTTATCACTATCTACCTTTATCCATTCTTCATAACTTTTTGAATCATGAGAAAATTGCCATTTTCCAACAAGCCAATCAAACTTAGGTTTGGGGTTTTGTGATTGACCTAAGCAATTTGCTGAAGATAGCGTGAAGTTAATTGTTGTCAGTATTGTGATGTAATAGATAAACTTCATGGTCATTAATATTATTGAGTAAAGATAGCTTTTGTTTTAGGTCTGAAAGGTTGTTACTAGGCCGATCATTAGTTGGAAAATTGACTATAATTTTAGAACTGTCTGAGAAAAGGTTAATTATCTTTGAGGTATGGATTATAGAGATTTAGTATTTCTTTCAGTTGCCGATAATCTAAGCCTATCAAAGGCTGCAGATGAACTGTTTATTAGTCAGCCTGCTGTTACAAGACATATTAAGGAATTGGAAGGGAGATTAGGAATCTCTCTATTTGATCGTAAAGGGAGTAAAATCTTTCTAACTGATGCTGGAAGATTAGTGTACTCTAAATTGGTGGATATCCGTGAGCAATATCGGAAATTGGAATATGAGATCGGTCGTTTGAAGGGGCAATATGTTGGGAAGTTGCAAATAGGGGCATCGTCAACAATTATGCAGTATGTGTTACCTAGAGTTTTGGCGGCATTTAATGTTCAGTATCCTGATATTGAGCTTTTTGTTTTAAATGGTAACTCATCTCAAATGGAGCAGAATCTTCAGAACGGAGATATTGATATCGCTTTAGTTGAGAACGAATCTTTCAGTTCTGGCTTAAGGTATATAGAGTTTATGAGCGATGAGATTGTTCCAGTTACATCGATTAAGAGTGTTTATGCAAAGAAGAGGCGATTAACCATAGAAGATCTTTTTTCGATACCTATAATAGTAAGAGAGAGAGGTTCGGGAACACTCGAGGTGATACGTAAGAGTTTGGAACGTAATGGATTTGATTTTGATATGTTAAATGTCTTTATTCATCTAGGTAGCACCGAAGCTATCAAGAACTATCTTAATGATTTTCAGGGTTTGGCTTTAATTTCTGAAAAGGCTGTTCAGAAAAGTTATCAGGCTCAAAATCTTGTTCAATTGAGTCTTTCGGGAATCTCCTTTACAAGAAGTTTTAGGATTTGTCTTCGTCAGGGACAAGAGGGTTATAGTACTGGACTTTTTATTAAGTTCCTTAATGAGTATAAGTTTTAGTTATGGCCTATTGAATATTGGTATTTGTTTTGGTTATGGGTGATAGGTAATTTTATACCCCTAACTAAGCGTAAAATGAAAAATTTAAAGAGGTACAATGGGTTCATTAGCATTGGAATATTGGGTTTAGCTTTATTACCTTTTATATCACCTTCCATTGCCTTAGCACTTGGAATAGGACTTTCTTTACTGGGTTTGACAAACGAATGGTTGGTTTCAAAATCATCACTTGTTTTGAAAACGGCCATTGTTATGATGGGGTTCGGAATGAATCTATTGCAGGTAATTCAGGTATCGAAGAGTGGCTTTCTTGATACAGCTGTTTCTGTAATAAGTGTTATGGTTTTAGGTGTTATTTTAGGGTGGGTTTTAAAGGTTGACAAACGCCCTGCCTTGTTGATATCAGCGGGGACTGCCATTTGTGGGGGAAGTGCGATAGCAGCAGTTGCACCTGTTTTAGGCGCAAAGAATTCTGAGATATCCTTTTCTTTGGTTGTCATATTTGTGTTGAATGCTATTGCTCTTTTTTTGTTTCCATTTTTGGGGCATTATTTAGGATTAACACAGACAGAATTTGGATACTGGGCAGCAATAGCTATTCATGATACTAGCTCAGTAGTGGGAGCTGGGGCGGTTTATGGCGACGAGGCTCTTCATATAGCTACAACAGTAAAGTTGGTTCGTACGTTATGGATAATTCCTATCTCTTTAGTTTTAGCCTTTATGTCAAGAGGTGACTCAAATGGGAAAGTTAAAATTCCCTGGTTTATCGGGTTATTTATGGTAGCGATTCTTATTTCGTCCCTTTTTCCGGACTACAGATTGATATATAATGCTGTTTTTCTGGGAGGAAAGAAATTAATGATCATGGCTCTTTTTCTTATAGGGTCATCTATTTCACTTCAAGAGGCAATGAAGGTGGGAATAAAGGGTTTTTTGCTAGGCATATCACTTTGGGTATTGATTGGAACTGTTTCATTGATCTTCTTTCTGCATTAATGATTGATTTTGATTATAGTAGAATATTTTTTTCAGGGTTCTATTGATTATAGTGTAGAGATTGTTCGAGAAAACTCATGTAGTTTTCATGTTCATTTTGTGAGCTAAGAATATTTATTTATCTTTGTTTAAAGCAGATTGTGAACTTAAAATTACACTTGAACACGATAAATAATCCAACTAAACAAATCATCATTAGCAATAGATAGGCTCTCTTTTTTGGGATCACAAAAATATCTATCAGAATTCGCTCTATTTATCAGAATTAGTATTCCATATAATGGTGTAATTTTATTGTTTTGTCTTGCTTATAATGTTTTATAT
>Ga0209066_10004056_pt1 | contig 16222 bp, 16 predicted proteins | sample All_14_2_FD_187198 | JGI IMG/M metagenome (GOLD analysis project Ga0209066, IMG submission 187198) | Freshwater microbial communities in response to fracking from Pennsylvania, USA - Allegheny Zone_MetaG_DW_15 (SPAdes) (version 2) ...
CTGGCAGGCGGAGCTCCAGGAGCAGGCGGCCGTCACGCAGCGGGCGGCGGCGCTCGGGGCGGTCTCCGATCTCGCTGTGGCACGGTACGCTGGATTGTTCGATGCATCGCAGCGCATGCTCGCTGCGGCCTGTGCAGATGAGTCCGTCCTCGAAAGCGCCCGGCCGAACCCGTCCCCAGAGGTTGTGAGCCGCTGCGAAGACTACCTTTCCAAGCTGCTTCAGGCCTATCCAGGCCAGTATTCCACGGCGTTCGCGACGGACGACCAAGGGACCGCGCGGTGCGCGACCGCGGGTCGCGCGGTCGGCATGAATTTTTCGGATCGGGACATCTTCCAGAAAGCCCGACGTGGCGACTCTCAAATCGTCGGCGACGCGATTGCAAGCCGCATCTCGACCAGCGCGATCATTCCGATCGCCATTGCACTGCGACGCGACGGGGAATTCCGGGGCATCTGTGCGCTCGGCGTGACCCTCAAGGCGCTCGCGCAGGTAGCGGCGCAGGCGGAAGGCACGGCCGGCACCGCGGTCGCGGTGATTGATCGAACAGGAGTTGCCCTCGGCGGCGACCCGGCGGCGATGCGTCGTCTCCCCGTACCGGCCCGGTTGGCGGAAGCGCTGGCTCGCAACCAGCTTAAGGTGTCCGACTTCGGCCAGGATGGGGCCTACTACGAATTCTGGATCCGGCCTGTCGGCGCGAATACTCTGTTTGCGGTCGTGTCTGCGCCGGTTTCCGAAAATCCCTGGGGCTTTGCCGGTGCCTGGGCGGGCGTTTTCCTTGTCGTCTTGGCTTCGGCGTTCATTCTGGTGGTGATCTGGCTTGGTGCCGACCGCTGGTGCGTCCGCCCCCTGCGCTATATCCAAGACTTCGCGGACAAAGTCGCTCGGGGCGAGAGCATTACCCTGATGCCGCCGCGCCCCTGGAGTCCCGAGATGGCCTCGGTGGGGGCCGGCGTGACGGCGATGGCCGAGGCGATTGCGAGCCGAGAGGCTGCGTTGCGGGCTAACGTCGAACAGCGCGATCACATGCTTCGCGAAATCCATCATCGGGTGAAGAACAATCTTCAGATGATTTCAAGCCTGCTCAATCTCCAGGCTGGCGAGATCAGGTCGCCGCGCATCCGCCGCTTCTTCGGAGATGCGCAGAATCGGGTCCTCACCCTCTCGATCCTGCACCGCCATCTCTACGAGCGGTCGAGTTGGTCGCTCGTCGACTTCCAGCAATTCATCAGCGATCTCGTGCGTCAGATCTCGGTCGGCCGCGCCCGGGGCGGGAAACAGGCGCCGCGCTACCACATACGCGCGCCGATCATGGCCGTCGGTCCCGACACCGCCATTCCGATCGGCCTGATCGTGACGGAAGCGGTCAGCATCGCCCTCACTCACGACTTCTCGCGCACGACGTCGCCGGAGGTTCGCATCGAGACCAGCGAGCAGGGCGAGGAGGTCGAACTCGTCATCGAGGACAATGGCGTGGCGGCCGATGCTGGCCAGCCGATACCCGACGGTCGTGGTGGCTTCGGCCTCACCCTGATCCGCGGCCTCGCGATGCAACTCGGAGGTGAGGTTACCATCGAGCGGAAGCCCGGCGGCGGCAACCGCGTTGTCGTCGTTTTCCCGACGCCGGCTGCTGATGAGCCGGCGAATGTCTAGCGTGCTTCGGTCGGCGCGATCGATCGGTGTCATCGCCGGCATCACGCTCGCCGTGCTGATCGCCGCCGGTCTCATGTTGGCCTTTTCTCAATCGAAGTCTGCGGCACGCCAGCAGCGTCTGGTGGTGGCCAACTACGAGACGATGGCGCTGATGCGCGAGACGGTGATAGCGGTGCAGGATGCCGAGATAGGCTTGCGCGGCTACCTGCTTACCGGCGATGCGACAAGCCTCGAACCGTATGAACGCGCGCGTCTCAGGATCGAATCGAGTATGCGGCAACTCGAAGCGGCGGTCTCCGGAGATCCCGACACGACGCGCCAGTTCCAAGAGTTTCGTAGCATCACGGCACAGAAGTTCGACCAGCTGAACGCGACGGTCGGCGTGTATCAGGCTCAGGGCCGCGAGGCGGCCCTCTCGCTCGACCGGACAGGGGCAGGGCGCGCGATGCTCGGCCAGGTCCGGTTGCTCGGGGACAGTCTGGTCGAGGGACAGCGGCTCCTGCTGGCGCGCCGTCTCACCGCCCTGCGGTCGGAGCAGGAGCAGGCGGAAGTCGCAGGCCTGTTGGTGATGGGGGGTGCCTTTCTCTGCCTCATCGCCGGCATCTACATCGTGCTGCAGGGCGCCTCCCGTCTCGAACGCAGCCAGCATGCCCTGGCCGGGCGGTCGCGCCTCCTGCAGGCGACGCTGGAGAGCCTGCGCGATCCCATCTTCGTTGTCGATGGCGAGCGAGCCGTCGTCGCCTGGAACGAGGCCTTCGCCAGGCTGGCGCAATGGGAGCCCGGCAGGCAGAAGCCGCCGACGCTTGACCAGCTCCTGTCGGAGCGCTCGCCTGCAACGCGCGCTCTCTTGCTGCCTCTCGAGCTCGACAAGGTACCCTCGGCGGGACCGGCGATCGTGCGCGTCGCTCATGACGGCCGCGACTACGAAATATACCGCGGGGAAATGTCGGGCGGCGGCGCCGTGATCCGGTGCGTCGACATCACCGAGAAGCTGCACGACGAGGCGGCGCTGCGTCAGGGTCAGAAAATGGAAGCGACCGGCCAGCTCACCGGTGGCATGGCGCACGACTTCAACAATATTCTGCAGGTCATCCGGGCGAACCTCGACCTTCTCAGGGAGGAGGCCACCGGCAACAGTGCGATGCTGTCACGCGTGCAAAGCGCCACGGCCGCCGCCGACCGCGGTGCACGACTGACCCAGCAGTTGCTCGCCTTCGCCCGGCGTCAGCCGCTGACCCCCCAGCCTACGAACATCGCCAGGCTGGTCGGAGACCTCGCAGACCTGATGCGCCATTCGTTGGGTGAGCGCATCGCCATCGAATTCAAGATGGCCGCCGATCCGTGGAACGCGAAGATCGATGCCGGCCAGCTCGAAAACGCGATTCTCAACCTTGCGATCAACGCCCGCGATGCGATGCCGGACGGCGGTACGGTCCGGGTCGAGGTGTCCAACGCCACGCTGGACCGCCGATATGCCGCCCTTCATCCCGACGTCACTCCCGGTCCCTACGTGCTGGTCGATGTAAGCGATACCGGAACCGGCATGCCGCCGGAGGTCGCCGCCCAGGCATTCGATCCGTTCTTCACCACCAAAGGAGACGGTAAAGGTACGGGGCTCGGTCTCAGCATGGTCTACGGCTTCGTGCGTCAGTCCAACGGTCACATCCGCATCGACAGCGCGATTGGGCAGGGGACGAGCATCAAGCTCTATCTGCCGAGGACCGATGAACCTGTGCTCGAGGAGCCTTCCCATCCGGGCACCACGGTGAGCGGCAGCGAGCGGATCCTGGTGGTGGAAGACAGTGAAGACGTGCGGCGAGCCGTGGTCGAAATGCTGAAGGGCTGGGGCTATCGGGTCGAGGCGGCCGAAGATCCAGACATTGCGGCGGCATTGCTGGAGAAGGACTCTGCCTTCGATCTGCTGTTCACGGACATCGTCATGCCGGGCAGCATCACGGCGGTCGAGCTCGCGCAGCGGGCGCAACGCCTTCGGCCCGGCATCGCGGTGCTCCTGACGTCAGGCTTCGCCCGCGGGCTCATTCCCGACCATACCCGATCGGGATATCCGATGATCGCCAAGCCCTACAGTAGCGACGCTCTTTCGGCAAAGCTCCGCAGTGTGCTGGCCAACCGCCGGCCCGTGCCGGCGCCGGCACCCGAACCATCCTCGGAGGAGGTTCATCACCCGCTCTCCGAGGGCAAGGTGCGGCACGTCCTGCTGGTGGAGGACGAGGTCCTGCTCCGAATGTCGACCACGGACATGCTCGAGCGACTCGGCTGTTCGGTATCTGCCGTCGGCAGCGGCGAAGCCGCTCTCGAACTGCTGTCCCAGAGCGACGTCTTCGATCTTCTGGTCACCGACCTCGGCCTACCGGGGATGAGCGGAGAGGACCTTGCCCTGAAGGTGCGGGAGCGCTTTCCGAAGCTCCCGGTGGTTATCGCGAGCGGCTATGGACGACCGGGCTTTCAGGCAGAGGGAATGCAATTCATTTCCAAGCCCTACTCGTCGATCGACCTGCAACAGGCGCTGGATCACGGCAGCCGCTGAGGCAGCCCCCATTCCACACGATTCACGCGGCAAGGCTGCAACCCCCGTCGATTTTGCGGCGTTCATCTGTCGAGGATGGGGCAATCGTGGAGGGAAGCATGGACACCAAGCACACACCCGAAGCGCCGAGCATCGTGACGCAGGACGATTCCGATCACAGTCCCCTGGCGGGCGAGTTGATGGACCTCTACGTCGCAATGATCATCGTCATCCCGATCGCGTTCATCCTGAAGTCGCTCTGGGTCTGAAGCTGGCGGCGCCGTGAGCCGGCAACCTCACCTTTGGGCCGACCGTTAACAGGGCCCACTCAGGAGGTCTTCATATGCGTTCCATCGCCACGTTGGCGGCTTGTGCCGCGGTCGTCAGTGTCTCGGTCCCCGTCGTCGCCGGAGCCCAGACCACTTCTCAAACCACGACCGTCCAAACTGATGCACAGACCATGTGGGAGAAGGTCAAGGGGAGCTGGAGCCAGACCAAGGGCGCCGTAAAGGAGCAGTGGGGCAAGCTCACGGACGACGACCTCATGGCAATCGAGGGGCGCCGCGACCAACTCGTGGGGAAAATCCAGACACGCTATGGAATTTCGCGTGAAGCGGCCGAAGCCCAGGTCGGCGCGTGGGAAAAGGGCCGCCTCAAGGACATGTGAGGAGAGGCAAGATGAACCGCTACTTCACCATGACGGCTGCACTCGCAGCCCTATCCGTCGCCACCGGTAGCCCTGCCTTCGCCCAGGCGCCCTCGGTGCAAGCACCCGGTACCGTCGGTGCCGTCGGTGCCGGCGTGGCGCCCAATGGGGTGACCCAATTCAAGGACGAGCGCACCGGTAAGGTTTGGACGCCGGAGAACGTCAGCAAGGACAATCAGACGCCGCAGCAGCAGGCGGCAGTTCCCAGCACGCCCGCTGACAAGGCCTTCGACCCCAATGCCCAGGCCAGCGGAACGCAAGTCGTGGTCCAACGCCCGCGGGGCAGCCTGATGGGCATCGTCCCCATCACCGCCGGACCGACTGTCCCGGCGGTCGTGATCGATAGTCCTTGGCTGCAGGCGGTTCCACAGCAAAACTGGCTGTCCGTTCTCTACGTGACAAACAACTCGGCCAACGTCGTCGACCCTGTGGTGGGCTGCGTCTTCACCAATGGCGGTCGCCCGGTACAGGACACGCGTATCGTCCTTTCCCCGGCGGGGCCGGGCGAGCGATGGGGGGTGCCTGTCTATGGCCCGCCTGTTTCGACATTCGTCGACCGCGTGACGTGCCGACTATTGTCGCCCGCTTGACACGATCTTCTTTCGACCAGCGGATCACGGGCCGGCCGTTCCAAAAGGAGGGGCCGGCCCGTTTCGTTTGCCCGTAAAGGTCGTTACGGTAGCCGACTGGGGAAGAAGGGAAGAAGTCATGCGTAGCATCGGTTTCGGGCGTCGGACGGCAATGGCGGGCGGGCTGGCCCTCGCTGGCACATCTCTCATTCGGCCGCGGGAGGCGCGGGCGGCCAAGGGCCTCACCGTCGTTCTCGAATCGGAGGTCACCATCCTCGACCCCCATGCGACGACAGCCGCGATCACGCGTACATTCGGCACGCACGTGTTCGACACGCTCTTTGCCATGAACGACAAGGGCGAGATCAAGCCTCAAATGGTCGAGAGCTACGACAGCAGTCCCGACAAGCTCACTTGGTCCTTCGTGCTGCGCGACGGTCTCAAGTGGCATGACGGCGGCCCGGTGACGGCCGAGGATTGTGTCGCGTCTCTGAAGCGCTGGTCGGTCAGGGATCCGTTGGGCAAGATGCTGATGGCTGATACCGCCACCCTCGAAGCGACGAACCCAAAGACGATAAAATTCGTCCTGAAGCAGCCCTTTCCTCTACTGCTCGAAGTGTTGGGAAAGCCCAATGCGCCGCTACCGGTGATGATGCCGGCCCGCCTTGCCGCAACGCCCGCCGACCAACGCATCCCCGAACCGATCGGTTCTGGCCCATTCCGATTCCTCAAGGATCAGTGGCGGCCCGGCAACGCCATGATCCTCGAGCGCAACGCGGCCTATGTTCCACGCAAGGAGGCACCGGACTTTCTGACAGGCGGCAAGAACGTGAAGATCGACCAGCTGACGCTGCGCGTCATGCCGGATTCATCGACCGGTGCAAATGCACTGATCGCCGGCGAGATCGATTATATGCAGTACCTTCCGTTCGACATGCTCCCGGTCCTCGAACAGGAAAAGTCGATCAAGCTTCTCGGACTCGGAGGATTGCACCAGTTCCAAGGCAATTTCCGCCTGAACCATGCGTCATCGCCCTTCGACAATCCGGCGGTGCGTAAGGTGATGTGGAAGCTCGTCGACCAGAATGCGACGCTGACGGCGATCGGCGTGCCCGACAAATACCAGACCAAGGACTGCGGCTCCTTTTGGATGTGCGGCACACCATTCTCGACCGACGCGGGCGCTGGCCTCGCCAAGCTCGATCTGGCGGCAGCGCGCGCCGAGCTCAAGGCGTCCGGCTACAAGGGTGAACCGGTGATCGTACTCGAGGTGGCGGGTTCGATCAGCCAGACGGCCTCGCGCGTGCTCGTCCAGAACATGAAGGATGTCGGTTTCAACGTGGAGCAGCAGCCGCGTGACTGGCCGACCGTGCTGGCACGCCGCGGCAAGAAGGACGGGTGGTCGATGTTCCCCGTCTATTCGAATGGTACGGACATGTTTTCGCCGCTCACGCACTTCTACGTGGCGGCCACCTGCAACGATTTTCCTGGTTGGTCCTGCGACAACCGTATCCCCGATCTGCTGAAGGCCTTCACCCGTGCGACGACACTGGAGGAGCGCAAGAAGATCGCAGCGGAGATACAGGTGATCGCCTATGAGCTCGTACCGTCGCTGATGTGGGGGCAGTTCACCATTCCAGCGGGCTACAGGAGCAATCTCAAAGGACTGATCCAGTCTTCCTATCCGATGTTCTGGGAAGTCGATCGCTAGGGCAACCGGCTGCGCTGGCTGGCCGTTCGGGACGGTGCATTGATCGAGGATCAGGAAGGGGTGATCGATGGAAGTCACACATAACGCCGCGCAGCAGCGCTACGAGCTGCCCGTCGAGCATGGCCTCGCGATTGCAGTCTACAGGCAGCAAGGCGACGCCCGAGTCTTCACTCATACGGAAGTGCCGCCGGAAGACGAGGGCAAGGGAATTGGCGCGCGCGTCGTCAAGGCGGCCCTGGAGGACACGAGGCAGCACGGGTTCAAGATCGTCCCGGCCTGCAGTTTCGTTGTCGCGTATGTGCGTCGGCACCCGGAGTACGACGACAAAGCCGGATGATCAGGGTTTCACGACCAGGAAGGCAACCAGCGTGGCGACGGCAGTCGCCACGACTCCCCACGCCAGATCCACGACGCTGATCGTCCATGGCCACCCGCGCAACGTTGCCAGGTTGGTGAAATCATAAGCGCCGTAGACGCAGAAACCAAAAAGCGCCCCATAGAGGAGGGCGCTCGGCCACGTACCGGCCGCTAGCGAAAGCGGCACGGCGAACACCGCAACCCCGGCGGCGTGCACGAGATAAAAAAGTACGGCAACGCTCCAGATCGGCTTTTCTCGCAGCATTTCGCCGAGCTGTGACTTGTAGAAGTCCCGCGCGATCACGCCGAGCCAGAGCGCATCGATGACAGCCAGTACGCCCAAGGCGACGGCGTAACTGACTATCAGGACTTTCATGCCCGGAGCCTACTAGCCGAGCAGGTACCAAGCCAGTCCCATTCCGCCAGCGGCGCCCAGGAACGATATAATCAGGACGACGAGGACGCGACCGGTCACGACGCCACTGCGGGCTTCGGTCGGGGTAACTTCGGGCTGCATTCTGCCTCCGTGTTTGCTGGGGTGTTGATGTTTCCAACGCCGCCTAGATAGGGAGGGTTGCCCGGCGGAACCGACACTCACGCTTCAACGTTGCCTGCACAACCCCTGCCAATGCTCGGAAGGAGCGAAGAAATGTTGTACTGGGCACTGATGTTTCTGGTGATCGCGCTGTTGGCCGGCATCTTCGGCTTCGGCGGTATCGCTTCGACCGCGACAGGTATGGCGCAGATTCTGTTCGTGATCGCGCTCGTCCTGTTCGTCGTCAGCCTGTTCGCGGGATTTGTGCGCCGCAACCTCTAGGCGAAGTGGTCTCGCAACAAATTGCGTGCTTTGCGGCCCGCTGCAAGATCCCAGCAATTGACGATCGCCACCCGGAAACCGCCGGGTGGCATGGCATGGCGCTCCGGCGCCATTTTTTCGTGAAAGGTGATTTGAACACTCGACACGCCGGGGATGGCTCTGACGCTATCGAGAAGATCGACCGGGGGATGGCGATATGACCTGCCGTGCGGCATGAACAGGACCACGCTGTAGCCCGCACGATGGACCTGCTGGTGTGGGAAGACCCACTCGCCACGCGCGTACAGGTGGACCAGGGAGCCGACCCAGCCATGTCCGTAGAGATCGGGCCATTGGTCCGCGAACCTGAGATGCACTTCGATGATGCGCCCACCGATCGTCTCGAGGTTCGCCATGCCGGTGTAGCCGCCGAGATGCCGACGACACCACTCACCCGCATAGGCCTCGAGTTCAGGTTCCGAACCTGTGTGAATCTCCCAATAGTCGAACGTGCCGTCTCGACCCGCGATGCCGTTCGCGTGTCCCCACCAACGCGGCGCGCCATCGACCAGCGCAACGTCGCTGCTGACATGTGCTCCTTCCAGGAGCGGCATCCACATGTGGCCGGGCTGATAGGCTGCATGATAGTCGCCCGGGGAAAGGAGCGCACGACTTCCGACTCCCATGCCTTTGAGATTGTAAATCGGCTTGGAAAAGACCGGGTACTGCGGGGGCTCGATGCCGTGGGGCGCCGCGGCGAGGCCCTGGCGAGTTGCGACCATCAGCTTGTCGTAGACCCATCGATGGTTGGGGTTCCACAGCCAGGCATCCGAATCCTCAGTAGGTATGAAGACGTCGGCGGGGCAGTCTGTCGTCTCGAAATATTGAGCGCGCCACGGGTCGATCTCGCAAATCGGCACTTGCTTCCCTTAGCTCCACGAGCGGACGCTTGCAGCGTGAGCTTTGGCGGGCGCCCTTGCAACCGACATGCGAGCGCCCACGTTAGGCAGCCGGAGGTACCGTGCCCAAATCGATGATGCTTGCCGTGCTGTCGCACGACCTCCAACGCTTTCTAAGCGTGCGGTCGCTTACCGAGGCGCTGTCCGCCCCCCTTTCTGCCGAAGACCAGACAGTGCAGTCGATGCCGGATGCCAGTCCGACCAAATGGCATCTCGCTCATACGACGTGGTTCTTCGAGACTTTCGTGCTTCGTCAGCATGCGGTCGGTTACCGGGTGTTCGATCCGAGCTATGAGTATCTCTTCAACTCCTATTACGAAGCTGTCGGTCCGCGCCATCCGCGTGCCCAGAGGGGCCTGATCACGCGCCCCGGTGTCGAGGAAGTGCTGGCCTACCGCCGGCATGTGACCACGGCCATGCTGGACTTTCTCGAGAAGGATCGCGCCGCGGACGAACTTGTCGAACTGGGCCTGCATCATGAGCAACAGCATCAGGAGCTCATCCTGATGGACATCAAGCATGCCCTGTCGATGAATCCCTTGCGCCCCGCCTATCGTGCAGCGCGCGCCCGGACGTCGCTGGAGTCTCCGGCGACGTCATGGCGCGAGTTCGAAGGGGGGCTTGTCGAAACCGGTCATGACGGTCACGGGTTCGCCTTCGACAACGAGGGACCTCGTCATCGTTCCTGGCTCGACGCCTTCGCTCTCGCGCGCCGTCCGGTGTCTTGTGCCGATTATCTCCAATTCATCGAGGATGGCGGCTACCGGCGCCCCGAGTTCTGGCTCTCGGCCGGCTGGGACTGCGTAAAGCAGCGCGGCTGGGAGGCGCCCCTCTATTGGGAAAGACAGGACGGCATTTGGCACGCCTTCACCCTGTCGGGTCTGGAGCGGGTCGAGCCCGGCCGTCCAGTCTGTCATGTCAGTGGCTTCGAGGCGGCTGCGTATGCCAAGTGGGCGGGAAAACGGCTCCCGCGCGAAGCAGAGTGGGAGATTGCCGCTGACAGCCTCGAGGGAACGGGCGAGGTCTGGGAATGGACTGCCAGTCCCTATACGGCCTATCCCGGCTATCGTGAACCAACCGGTGCCGTGGGTGAATACAACGGCAAGTTCATGGCCAACCAGATGGTCCTCCGGGGCGGTTGCTCGGCCACGCCCGCCGGACATGTGCGCCGCACCTATCGCAACTTCTTTCCGCCCGACGCCCGATGGATGTTTGGTGGGATCCGACTCGCGGAGGATCTTCGATGAACGTGCCGCTTCTGGCGACTGACGACGGCGAGCTCGTCGATCGCGAAGCCTTCCGCCGCGACGTCCTCGCGGGCCTCTCCCAGGCCGCTCGTGCAATTCCCGCCAAGTATCTCTACGACGCGCGCGGCTCCGCACTGTTCGATGCGATCTGCGAGCAGGAGGAATACTATCCGACACGTACTGAGGCGGCGATCCTGCGCCAGCATGCGCCGGAGATCGCGCGCCTGGCGGGCCCTGGGGCAGCCTTGGTGGAGTATGGCAGCGGATCGAGCGTCAAGACCCGGCTGCTTCTCGAAGCGATGTCAGACCTTCAGGCCTATATACCGATCGACATCTCGCGACAGCACCTCGAGTCGACAGCCCGTCGACTGCGGGAGGAGTATCCCGGCCTCCGCGTCGAGCCGGTGACGGGCGACTATATGGCGCTCGATGAACTGCCGGAACCGATTGGCAATGCCCGTCGCATCGGCTTCTTTCCGGGATCCACCATCGGTAACCTCGTGCCGGAGGAAGCCGTGCTTTTCCTCAAGCGGGCCCGACGGTTGCTGAGGGCGCACGGTGCTTTGGTGCTGGGCGTCGATCTCAAGAAGGATCCGCGGAAATTGCACGACGCCTACAACGATCGCGCCGGTGTCACGGCGCGGTTCACTTTGAATCTGCTTCGCCGCATGAACCGCGAGCTGGAGGCGAATTTCGATCTCTCGGCCTTCGCTCATGATGCGTCGTACAACGAATCCTCTGGCCGCATCGAAATCTACGTCCGCAGCCTGCGGGACCAGGTGGTCGTGGTCTCTGGCCGTCGATTCCAATTCACGGAGGGCGAGCGCATTCACACCGAGTACTCCTACAAGTACGATTATGAGGATATCGCCGAACTGGCCCGCCGTGGTGGCTTCTCAATTGCGGCACTGTGGACCGATCCGGAGCGACTTTTCGCCGTTGCCTTTTTGACGTAGCGGGCTGTCGAAAGCGTCGGTGTCCCCATCCTTCCATATAAGGAACGGCGCGGGGCAAAACGCCCGCCGGAACAACCTGTTGGCGCCCAAAGAGAAAGCCCGCCCCCGAGGATGAACCGGGGGCGGGCTTGGTGCGGTCGGACGGGGAGAGAGGTGTCGCTGAGCGGGGGCAGAGGCAACACCAATTATCCAACCATGCCCTTCCAACGGCCTCCTGCCTTCAAAGGTTGCGGGGTCGCGCGAAATTTTCGCTGACGTGCTAAGTGCCTGATTCCGCAGACTCAATTTGCTCCAGGCGGTAGCGTAGCTCCGCGTGCAATCCGTCATCACGCACCCTCGGAAGCATCTGCCGAAGCAAGTCCGCCCGTTGGGCCATCGGTGCGGCGTCGAAATCTGCCAAGAAGCGGGCGATCTCAGGCGCAGTTGCGAACCCCATGTAGCCGTCGTCGGCTTCATGGGCCAGACAAGCGGGTGATGAGGGCGGCTCGGCGTTCATTGGCTACAACGGGTGCCACCAACGTCCGGCGAGGACCACTCCGACCGACAGGAGCCGCCTGTCGCCGACGAGTCGTTCGCCGATCGAATCGGCATAGTCGAACGTCCCGCTCACCTGATCGATCACGGTGGCTTCGCCGACACTGCCCACCTTGAGGGTGCCGAGGTCGGGCCTCTTGATGGCAGCGGCCGCATTGGCGGTGGCGAGTTTGACGACTGTCGCGAGGTCGAGACCCAGGCAGAGAAACTTCGACATGGTGGTGAGAAGGTCGAAGGCCGGGCCTTCGATCGAGATCGCATGTACGTCGGACGAGATCACGTCCGGCAGGAAGCCGGCAGCAAGCATCTTGCGCGTCGTGCCGAAGCCGAAAGAGCCGCCGCCGTGGCCGATGTCGAAGATCACACCGCGTTCCCGGGCCGCCAGGATCTCGTCCCGCACCTTGCCGTCGGGCTGGACCGGCGCATTGGGGAAGGGGCGGAAGCAGTGGGTGAGGATGTCGCCTGGGCGCAGGCGGCTCACGACCTCGTGTCGGGAGGGCGGCGGCGAGTCGAGATGCGCCATCATAGGCAGGCCGGCCTCCTCGGCGACGTCGAGGGCGATGTCGAGCGGCATGATGCCGGAATCGCCGCTCGCCGACTTGCCGACGCGGACCTTTACGCCGAGCACCAGATCCTTGTGCTCGCGCGCCACCCGGACGGCCTCGCGCGCATCCAGCAGGCGCATGTCGGCGCTCTCGCCCACCATCACGGACTTCGAGAAGGCGAAGATGCCGGGGAAGGAGACGTTGAGGAACGGCAGGATGCGGACCGGTGACGTCTCGATCACGTGCTTGCGAAAGCCGTGGAAGTTGCCGGGACCTGCGCTGCCCGCATCGATGAAGGTGGTGACACCGCCCGACCGGGCGAGCAGCTCCGCTTCGACGCCGAGCGATGTGCCGCCCCAATAGACATGCGTGTGCAGATCGATGAGACCCGGCGAGACGATCTTGCCCGCAACGTCGCGCGTCTCGCTGCCGGAGAGCCCATCGCCGATCGCCGCGACCTTGCCGCCGGCGAAAGCGATGTCGGTCACCCGGTCGATGCCTTGCGACGGATCGATCACGCGGCCGCCCTTGAGAACCAGATCGTTCATGCTCGTTTCATCCTTCCAGCGCACATCACTTGCCCATTCTACTCCACTCGCGTCCCAGATCCCCCTCCCGAGGCAGGGACAGGTCTTCGAGGCCCAGCCAGTCGGCCATCAGTCTCAGCTCATCGAGCATCGGGGCTGCCACGTCGCGCGCTGCGATGCCGGCTTCGAGATGCGCCGCCGGCACCATCAGCATGGAACGCGCCCGGTCCGCTTTCAGGTCGATCCGGCCTACCAGGCGGTCGTCGAGCAGGAACGGCAGCACGTAGTAGCCATGCTTGCGCTTGGCGACCGGTGTGTAGATCTCGATGCGATAGAAGAAACTGAAGATCCTCTCCGTGCGGTCGCGCTCCCAGATGAGCGGATCGAACGGTGCGAGCAGGGCGCGCGCCTCGATCCGGCGCGGCTGACGGACGGCGGGGTCGAGATAGGCCGGTCGGTTCCAGCCCTCGACCTCGACCGGCACGAGATCACCGTCCTCGACGAGCTCGGCCAGGCGTACCTTGGTGTCGGCGACCGGGAGTCGGAAATAGTCGCGCAGGTCGAACTCCGTCGCGACCCCGAGAGCGCGGGCCGACAGGCGCAGCAGCTCGCGTTGCGCTTCCGCGGCGGAGGGAGTCGGCAGTGCCCGGATCTCGGGCGGCAGGACGCGCTCTGAAAGGTCGTAGACGCGCTCGAAGGCGCCGCGGCGCGTGGCCGTTGTTACGATCCCGGCGAAGAACAGCCATTCGAGCGCCAGCTTGCCATCGTTCCATCCCCACCAGGGGCCGCGCTTCGCGCCACCATCGGCAAGGTCCGACGCGGCGATGGGACCGCGCGCCTCGACCTGCCGGCAGACTTCCTCGATGTAGGCGGCCTTCTCGCGACGAAATTTCTGCAGCGTGCCCTTGCTGGTCCCTTCCAACGCCCCCGCCATGCGCCAGCGCAGCAATGGCTGCGAAGCCAACGGCAGCAGCGATGCTTCGTGGGCCCAGAATTCGAACAAGCCGCGGCGCGGTCGGCTGCCCCAGGCCATCGCGTCGAGATGTGCGCTGTCGTAGTTGCCGAGCCGCGAGAACAGCGGGAGATAATGGGCGCGCGCAAGCACATTCACGGAATCGATCTGCAACAGGCCCAGCCGGTCTATGGCCCGTTTCACATGGCCTCGATTGACCGGACCTTCCGGTCGGCTGGTCCCAAAACCCTGTGCCGCGAGCGCAATTCGCCTGGCCGAAGCGGCGCTTATCTTGATCTTATGGGACACAGCGTCACCCTAGTCGAATTCCCGGGGCAACGGCCATTGGATAACGGCGTTCGTTCGGCGACTGCAGCACTGCGCAGGAGGCATTCATGGAAATCCACCGCGGGCGCCTGATCGATCACCTACATCTGAAGGTCAGGGATCTCGAGGCCTCCAGGCGCTTCTACAAGGCCGCGCTTGATGCGCTCGGAATACCCCTGGTCGAAGGGCGGGACCATTTCTTCGCGGACGAACTCTGGGTCGATGTCGGCCCTGCGGTGGCGCACGTGCATTTTGCGCTCCAGGCGGCAGACCGCGCCACCGTCGACCGCTTCCACTCGGCGGTGCTGTCGGCAGGCGGCCGCGACAATGGTGCGCCGGGCGAGCGGCAATACCATCCGGGCTACTATGCAGCTTTCGCCCTGGATCCCGACGGGAATAACGTCGAAGCGGTCTATCATGGGCCGCATCGGCGATCGGCCGAAAGCGTGCACATCACCTGGTGAACTGTCTCCGGCTCGTTCAGCCGTGTTCCAGCCGTCTGAGCGCCTTCTGAACGGCCTCCGCCTGCCGGTTCGAGATGTGCCCATTGGCTTTGAATTCTTTCACCACCTTCCTGAGAAACGGGCTGTGCTTGGCCTGAAGCTCGGCGCGCTTCATCAGCGCCTCATGGATATGGGCAGGTCCCCGGTTGCGCGCCGCCTGACGCGCGCGGATGACCCGAATGGCGACCGCCACGACGAACGCGACGGCGACGACGATCAGGATTTCGGTTAGCTGCATGGCACTGCGAGCCGATGCTCGTGCCGCTAGCCGGCGAGCGCCGTTTCCGCCCGCTGCGCCATCGCGAGCAGCGGCCGGTCATGCAGGCGCGGGGCGACGATCTGCAGCCCTACGGGGAGCCCGTCGCGGCCGCTGCCGCACGGCACAGAGATCGCCGGCACGAGGGCTAGATTGAACAGGGGCGTGAAGGCGGCGTGACCACGCGGTCCCGCTTCCTTGCCTTCGATGATCCTTGGGTAGACCTGTTCGACGGGCCACGACACACACGCCGTCGTCGGTGTCAGCAGATAGTCGTACTCGGTGAAAAACTGTGCGACGGCGCGCGCGCACGCATCGGCGAACCGGAAGGCCGCCACGACGTCGGTGCCGGGAACCGAGCGGCCACGCTCGATCAGGCCGGCAATGTTGTCACCGAACAACTCTCTGTCGGCCGCATGCCGTTCACCGTATAGCAAAGCGGAGGCCGCGCCGTTCACGGCCGAGAACGCGGTCTCGCTGGTCTCGTCGGGCCAAGTGACGTCCGCTTCCTCGATGCGCCAGCCAGCTGCCCGCAGCTTCGCGACCGCCGTCTCGAACGCCGTCATGACGTCCGGATCGACGGCAACGCCGAGACCGAGACGCGGACTCACGGCAATGCGTGGCGCGCTGGGCGGCGGAACGTCAAGCAGGGCTACCGAATGCGGGTCGCGTCGGTCGGGACCCGCCATGACCTCGAAGCCGACCCTGGCGTCGCCAACCGTGCGGCCCATCGGCGCCGTCACGCCGTAGAGCGGACCGTAGGCACCGCCAAATCCGAACGCCGAGGGGATCGCACCGGCCGAGGTCTTGAGGCCGACGACGCCGCAATGGGAGGCGGGTCGGCGGCCCGATCCGCCACCATCGGTTCCCAGCGCGATCGGCGAGAAGCCCGCCGCCAGCGCGGCCGCGGCACCGCCGGAGGAGCCCCCCGGCGTCAGGGCCGGATTCAGGGGATGGCGGGACGGGCCGTAGACCTTGTTTTCGGTGTGGCCCTTGGCGGCCATTTCCGGCGTGTTGGTCATGCCGAGGAAGATGCCGCCCGCGGCCTTCAGCCGCTCGACCGCGAGCGCATCGCGCGGCGGCTTGAAGTCCTTGTAGA